>JAEEGL010754276.1_pt1 | contig 19594 bp, 19 predicted proteins | sample 9134231 | NCBI WGS metagenome assembly JAEEGL01 (sample SAMN16246548, study PRJNA631951) | gut metagenome | biome: gut microbiome; feature: rumen; material: fiber-attached | host: Bos | place: Iran: Karaj | collected 2018-10 | reverse complement strand
TCTTTATCTTTAAATGTAAAATTATCACTCTTTTGTGCTTCCATTAATGAGTTTACTACAATACTTGCTAAATCATCATGTTCTTTTATAATTGGTGTACGAATACCACGTACTACTGTTCCTACGTTTCTCATATAACCTCCATACATTAAGAATTATATCATATAAAACAAAAAAAAGAACTAAAAGTTCTTTATAACCATACTCCAAAGTATACTCCAGCCATTGTAAGAATAAGTCCTATAACCCAAAATAGTTTAACTATATCAGTTTCACTCCATCCTATTTTTTCGAAATGATGATGAAGTGGAGTCATTAAGAATAGTTTTTTATGAAATAAAAACATCCAAATAACTTGTAATATTACACTTAATGTTTCTACAACGAATACGCTAGCAACAACTAAAAGCGTTACTTCTCTGTGAGTTAGTATTGCAATAGAAGCCATTGCAGCACCTAGTGCTAATGATCCAGTATCTCCCATAAATATTTTTGCTGGATGAGTATTAAATATTAAGAATCCCATTAATCCTCCAACAAGAATAAATGTAAATAATCCTATTTCTTCAAAACCTACAGATATAGAAATAAGACCAAATGCGATAAATGATATTGCAGATAAACCACCTGCTAAACCATCTAATCCATCAGTTAAATTAACTGCATTTGATGCTCCTATTAGAATAAATAATAAAAATACTCCATAGAACCATCCCATTTCTATATTAATTCCTAATGTTGAAGAAACAAGTGATGTTTGTCCTCCTTTTTCCATATATAAATAGAAAAATACAAGAGCTATAATTAATTGTAAAAATAATTTTTGATATGTTGTTAATCCTTCATTATTTTTTTTCTTTATACTCAATAAATCATCTAAGAAACCAATAAATGCATATCCTATAAATACAAATAAAATAATTATAAGATTTGGAGTTAACTCCAGTTTCTTAGTTAATACTAAAGCAATTGTCGCGACAATAGTAGGAATAACAAATATTAGTCCTCCCATAGTAGGAGTTCCTTCTTTTTTCTTATGATTATTTCCTACATATATACTAATTCTTTGACCAATCTTTCTTCTTCTTAAAAATGGTATTAACACAAGACCTAATACTATTGCAGATAGAAAACCTATCATAATAGCAAATACAGACTTTGTTAACAGTAATATACCCATATATATTCACCTCAAACCTATTTAAGTTTATCATAATACTAAGAATATTTCATTATTTTTTTTACTATTTATAAAAAAATAGAACTTTAAGTTCTATTTTTTATTAACTTTTTAAAGTAAATGTCAATGATGATGGTTTTCCAGAAGTTGAATTAAATTTATCAACATCACTTTGAGTTCTTCCATATGCTGTTGTAACTGAAGTACAGTTTCTAAACATATTACTTGTACTTGTTGTACTTGATGTATTAAAACTACTTAAGTCTAAACTTGTTAATTTACTACATCCATTGAACATATTTGACATATTTGTTACTCTTGATGTATTAAAATTACTTAAATTTATACTTGTTAAGTTTCCACATCCACTGAACATATAAGTCATAGTAGTTACTCTTGATGTATTAAAATTACTTAGATTTAAACTTGTTAAATTACTACAATCTTGGAACATATATGACATTGTTGTTACATTTGAAGTATTAAAGTTACTTAGATTTAAATTTGTTAATCCACTACATCCATAAAACATATATGACATTGATGTTACTGCGTTAGTATTAAAACTACTTAGATTTAAATTTGATAATCTAGTACATCCACGGAACATTCCTTCAAGTGAAGTAACAAGATTTGTATTAAAGTTACTTAAATTCAAACTTGTTAAATTACTACAATCTCTAAACATATATGACATAGTTGTAACCTTTGCTGTATTGAAATTACTTAAATTTAAACTTGTTAGTCCACTACATCCATAAAACATATATGACATATTTGTTACTTTTGCTGTATTAAAATTACTTAAATTTAAATTTGATAATCCATTACTTCCATAGAACATATATGACATATTTGTTACATTTGCTGTATCAAAATTACCTAAATTAATACTTGATAAACCTTTACAATCTCTAAACATATATGACATATTTGTTACTTTTAAAGTATTAAAATTACTTAAGTTTATATTTGTTAATCCACTACATCCATAAAACATTCCAGACATATTAGTTACTTTAGCTGTATCAAATGATGAAAGCACTAAATTAGTTAAATTAGTACATCCATAGAACATATATGACATGTTGGTTACTTTTGAAGTATTAAAACTAGATAAATTTAATGATGTAAGTCCAATACATCCATAGAACATATATGACATATTTGTAATATTATTAGTATTTATTTGAGATAAATTAATACTTGTTAATTTACTACAATTATAGAATAAATATGAAAGACTAGTTAATCGACTAAAATCTATTCCTCCAAAATCTATAGTAGTTAGATTTGAACATCCTTGGAATAAACCACTAATATTAGTTACTTTACTTGTATTTAGATCATTTAAATTAACATTTTTTAAATTTGTGTCATTTGAGAATAAATAAGAAATATCTGTAACATTACTTGTATTAAGTGCAGTTAAATCTATTGATTCAAATGTATTTCCTCCAAACATTCCACTCATATTAGTTACTTTACTTGTATCTAAATTAGCAAAATTCAAACTCATTTTATAGGCACCATATAACATATATGACATATTTGTTACTTTACTTGTATTTAATTTTGAATAATCTATAGGTAATTTATAACAGTTATAAAACATATAACTCATATTAGTTACCTTATCTGTATTTAAATGCGTAAAATCAAAGTTTTGTAATTCATTACAATTATATAAAAGATATGACATATTTGTTACATTTGAAGTATCCCATGTATCCATTCCAATAATTGTTTTTAGCTTATTAGCATTTGCAAATACTCCATATAAACTAGTAACATTACTTAAATCCCAATCAGTTACATCAATTGTTTCAACATAATACCAATATGTATTAGTACCACTTAATACTGATGAACCAAATGACCAGTTTCTTAATGAAAGATTTTTTAATTTAGACATATTATAAAACATATATGAATAATTAGATACTTTAGATACATCCCAATCATCTAGATTCAAGTTTTCAATATTAGTACAGTAATAGAACATATAACTAGTATTGGTTACTTTAGATGTATCCCATGTATTTAATCCAGTTAAAGTTTTTAAACCTGTTGCATTATAGAATAAATAACTAAGATCTGTTGTATTCCCTGTATCCCAATCAGATGCATCAATTGATTCAACACTAGTAGGAATACTCCAATCTCTTACAAAATATGTAAATTGTCCTGGCAATACCCAATCTTTAGCAGAGATACTTTTTAAATTAGAAGCTCCACTAAATGCTCCACTAGCTAAAGAATTATTTGTAATTCTTGATAAATTCCAGTTATCCAGTACTACACTTCTAAGACTAGTACAATTTTTAAATATATTACTTACACTTGTTACATTAGATGTATTAAAAGTACTAAGATCCATTGTCTCAAGTGATGAACATCCACTAAACAATGCACCAATATTTCTAATATTAGAAGTATCCCATGTATCTATACCAACAACTTCTTTTAATCCTTTTGCATCAGCAAAAAATCCATAAAGATTTTTAGTATTAGTTAATACTATATCTGTAGCATCAATACTTTCAATTGATTGACTTTGAAAGAATGAGAAAGGAACTTCATTACCAAATGTAGTTTCTCTTATTGATACTGTTTTTAATCTAGGAGTATTAACAAATACATTTTTACCATTTGAGCCTATCTTTGATAAATTCCACTCATCTAATTTAACAGTTTGAAGATTACTACATCCTTTAAACATTTCATCAATATTAGATAATCTTCCTGTTGCAAATTTAGATAGATTAATAGTAGTTAATCCTGTACTATTAGAAAACATGTTTGACATATTTTCAACATTTACTGTATCAAAACTACTGAAATCTATATCAGTTGTTTTACTATTTGAAAACATATTACGCATTGATATAATTGGTTTTGAATTTATTGTTGAACAAAGTCCTGAATCAACTGGAGCAGTTGAATTCTTATCAGTTAAAACAACACCCCAACCATCTCCGTTTAAATCAACCCACTGATTTCCATCAAATTCTTGTTTATATCTATATGTATAAGAACCATCAACATATTCTGCTCCTGGTGTTAATTCTCCTTCAAAACTACATGTATTAACTTCAAAATATTCACCATTAGGTAGAATTCTTCCTTCTCTTGTACTTTCACAATCTTCAGTATATCTTAATACTTTTTTTCTTCCATCTACTACTCTAGTTATATCAATGTCATCTTCTTTTATATCACTTTCTAAGTCATCTTCATCAAAGTCTTCAATATTAATTGGATCTTTTACTCCAACTCCTGATTCATCACGACTTACCCAGTAATAATCATATTCTTGTCCTTTTCCATTATAATTAACTATTACATATGCAGGATCAAATTCACCATATGGTGATTTAGCTACTCCTCCGTTTTCAACAGGAATACACATACTAGGAACATAATATGTAGTTTCTATATCGTGAAATTTATATTCTTCACTATTTATTTTAGTTGTTACTCCATTAACAACTTCTTTTACTGTATCTATATATGCACTTTTTCTTGAATCACTTATTAATCTTGTAACACTAGGAATAGCAATTATAATAAGAATTCCAAGTATTATGATAACAGCTAGTAATTCAATTAAAGTAAAACCTTTATTACTTATTCTTTTCATATACTACCCCTATTCCTCAATGTATGTTATTCTTGCAAATCCATTTCCAGTATGTCCAACTTCTACTCCACCATCTGGAGTATCAAATGGTTGATCACCTGAAATAGTCATTGCATTACTTAAAAAATATGAACTATCTAATTGACATTGTGATGTACATGCTGAAGCAGTCCCTGATGTATAAATATATCCAGAACCTCCGCCTCCGCCTTTATCATCATCTCCAGAGCCATCAGGATAAGTACCACTACCACCGTACCATCCTCCGCCTCCGGCTCCACCGTAACCGCTAGCGTGATATACTCCGTTTCCACCAAATCCAAATCCAGAATATGTATTTGGTTGATAATCATCTACATCGGTTGTTGGATTTGCAGTTATATATGAAGATCCTCCGGAATTCCCACTTTGATTTCCACTGAATCCACCAGTTCCATAACTTTGACTACTAACTGCTACTCCAGAAGTTCCTCCACCAGCACCACCTGTTTTATTAGTTGCTCCATCAGAACCTCCGCCTCCAGCGACAATTACTCTACTATAAAGACTCGTACCATTTATTCTAATATCAGTAGCTCCGCCTCCACCATTATATCTGTTTCTAGCACCGCCACCATTCCATCCGCCAGCAGTTCCTCCAGTGTTACCAGCACCGCCAACATAAATATAAACAGTATCTCCATCTTTTAATTTTACAATTCCTTGTGAATATCCACCCTTACCACTATAAGTGTTTTGAGAATTTCTATATCCACCTTCTGCACCCCATACTTCAAGTTTATAGTTACCTGTACAAGTAACTTTATAAGATTGAACACTTCCAGTATAGTTATAATCTAGTGGTAATCCAGTACAAGCACCAACTTTAGAACCACTAGTACAATCATCATTAAATACATAAGTATATGTTCTAGCACCTATTGTTCTATTAGTTCTTATATCAGAAGTTTTTAATCCGTCAACAATATCTGATTCATCTAAATCATCATATTTTGTAGGTGTTGCAACTCCAAATCCTTCAACATCTCTACTAATCCAATAATATTCAAATCCTTTACCGTCAGAAGAATAATTTACAATTACATAAGCAGGATCAAACTCACCATATGGTGAACTATTTGAATTCTCGCTTTTTATACAAGTAGTTGGAATATAATAAGTAACATCTGTATCATAAAAAGATTGTTTCCCTTCATTAACTATGTTTCTTGCACCTGCCATAATATTTTTTGCCGTAGCAACATAAGAATCACTTCTTGAAGAATCCAAATATTGTGATACTGCAGGAATAGCTATAATTAAAAGAATTCCTAAAATAATAATCGCTGCAAGTAATTCAATAATAGTAAATCCTCTTTTCTTTTTACGCTTTTTTCTTAGAATTTTTATCATACTATACACACCCTATTATCTATTTATCTATATTGTATCATATAAGAATATATTTTCCCAATAAAAAAAAAGAAACTTTTTTCTTTTTTTTAATCATTTATTGAAGTACTAATAAATTTATAATTTTTATCAAATTTCCAAACCAATGTATCAAACTTTGATTCATTTCCAGTAAACGAATCTACTTCAACTATTTCTCCTGATTCAACTTTTGTAAAAGTATCATTTTCTTCTTCACTTTTTTTGTTTTTCATAATTCCTATATATTGGTAAACATAATAGTAATCATCTTCAAATTTATAATTATATATTTTTGAAAGTAAAACAGTATCTCCTTTTTGATCACATTCTTGAAATAAATATATTTTATTTATTCTAGAATCATATTTATATACACTAGGACATGTATTCATCTTTTTTAAACTTTCTTCATCAAATTCTATCTTTTCATTAAATAATTCTTCATACTTTTTTTCAAGCTTTCTTGATGAAATCTGATTCATTATTATATTTGGATCACTTAAATATTGATCGTTTTTATATTTATCATGAAGGTTATCCATATCAACTTTTTCAACATCATATTCTATATTAATTATATTTTGAAGAGCTAATCTCAATTTTTGATTTTTATTTAACTTTTTTATTCCTTTAGCAAAATCATAAGCTAGTCCTTCATATCCATAGTCGTTATACATAGCAGTATTAACAAACTTTGATAGTTTTTCTATTGATACTTTATCTTTTACAACATTTTTATGCATTGTATCTATTTCATTTACTTCTTTTTTACCGTTATTTAATAACATAAAAATAATATATCCAAAAATAATTATAATTACTATAATTAATCCTATAATTAATAATATATTAGGTTTCTTTTTTTCAGTTTCTTCATCCATAATAAGTCCCTCCTACTCTTATAACAATTATACATCTACATAATAAATCTTTCAATTAAAAAGCATTATAAAATTGAATTAAAAAAAATTATTTGATATATTAATAATAGAGGTGAAATGAATTTGAGTAAAGTTATTGAACTAAATAATGTAACAAAAAGATATGGTAGTAATACAGCTTTATATGATATAAATTTATCAATTGAAACTGGAAAAATAATTGGACTTTTAGGTCCTAATGGTAGTGGTAAAACTACTTTAATGAAAACATTAATGAGAATTATTAGAGAACAAGAAGGAACTGTTAAGATATGTGGAAATCTAGCTAGTTACGAAACAAGAAAATTTATTTCTTTCATGCCTGATAGAGAATATTTATACGATTCTATGACAGTAAGTGATGCAGTAAATTATTATAGAGATATGTTTGAAGATTTTGATATTAAAAAAGCATATGAATTATGTGGTTTATTAAATTTAAAAATGAATAATAAAATTAATACATTATCTAAAGGAAATAAAGAAAAAGTTGTTTTAATGCTTACTCTTTCTAGAAATGTTCCAATATATCTTCTTGATGAACCATTAGGTTCTCTTGATCCACTTATTAAACATGAAATGTTAACAGTAATCAAAAAAGAAATAAATAAAGATAGAGTAATAATTATTTCTACTCATTTAATAAAAGATACCGAAGAAATACTTGATGAAGCTATTTTCTTAAAAGAAGGAACTATTGTTGAACAGTTTGATATAAAAAAGAGCCAAAAAGAATTAGAAGCTCATTACTTGGAGGTGTTTAGCAATGTTTAATTATTTGAAATGGGAATTAAAAGATTATATAGGAAATAGATATAAATGGTTTATTGTAGCATTAACGATATTCTTTCTAGTGTTAATTACACCTTCAGAGAATTTACCAGGTTTATTTATGTTTGCTTATATAACTACAATGACAATATGTTTACTTGGAACATATTATGCAGGAACTAAACACGCAGTAGACACATTTAGTAAAAAAACATTTTTACTAGAAAGTATGATTCCAATATCTGCTAAAAAAATATTATTAGCAAAGTATATTCTTGGAATAATAATCAATTTTATCTATTTATTACTTGTAATACTTGGATTATTGACTTTTATAATTAAGGGATTTGGAATAGAAGAAACATTTAAAAATCTTATGAAAATTGTAGAATTAACTAATCCAGTAGAATTATTTAGAGTTGCTCTCTTCTTAATATGTTCATCAATTGCATTTCTATCAGTCGTTGTATTATGTTTTGTTATTGCAAAAGCAATTAATCCATCAGGAAAATATGATAAGATACTTGGATTTATTTTTGCTTTTATTGCATTATATCTAGTAAGTTATTTAATAAGTATGATTATTGTAGAAAATTCAGAGTTAGTAAATTTATATATTATAGATTTAGTTTTTATAATAATATCTACTATCTCATTCTTCTCAACTTCATATCTTGTAGAAAGAAAATTAGAAATCTATAATTAGATTTCTTTTTTTATTTAAAATTATTATTGTTATATTATAAATTATTATTGTATAATAGACTTAAATAGGAGGTGAATTTTGTGAAGAAGATTGTAAGAAAATGTATTGCTGAATTTTTTGGAACAATGATGTTAACACTTATTGCATGTGGGGTTGCAGCAAGAACTGGAAACTTTTTAGCTACTGCTTTTGCATTTGGTTTAGTATTAACTGCTATGATTTACACTATTGGTGATATTTCTGGTTGTCATATTAATCCAGCTGTTTCTTTTGGAATGTGGATAGCAGGAAAAATGAAATTAGATGATATGTGGAAGTACATGATTGCACAAGTTGCAGGTGCTATAGTTGGATCTTTATTACTTGCTCTTTGCTTAACAAGCTTCAAAAGTCTTGGAGCTAACATGGTTGTAAGTGATACAAACATCTTTATTGGATTCCTAATTGAAATAATTCTTACTTTCATTTTTGTAACTGTTATTCTTAAAGTTACTGAAAAGAAAGAAAACAATCATGCAGGTATTATTATTGGTTTAACATTAATGCTAGTACATCTATTCGGAATTGGATTTACTGGAACAAGTGTTAACCCTGCAAGAAGTATTGGACCAGCACTATTTGAATTAGGTGATACATTTATACAACTATGGGTATTCATTTTAGGACCTATGGCTGGAGCTGCTCTAGCTGGATTGTTCTATAAATTTGTACTTAAAGATTAAACAAAAATTCACAAATAAAAAAAAGACTATCTAGTCTTTTTTTTGTTGCTTAAATATTCAAGTATATTTAAATATACATCTTGATTAAAGAAAGCTATTTGTTCTTCTTCACTCATTTCTGAATCTACTCCCCTTTTTTCAAAAATAGATTTAGCTACTTTTACTTTTAATTCATTTCCTGTTACATAATAAATCTTCAGGTTATTTTTTCCTTCTTTTTAATTTAGAAAATATTTTTTTAATTAAATTTTTAAAATATTGATATTGAATTGTTTTTCTAAATATTATTATATTAACAAGATTAGGAATTATTAAACAAATAAGTGCTTTTAAGAATAAAGATATCCATCTACCATAATTAATAAAACTACATAGATAATATGCTAAAGCACAACAACCAACAGTTATAATTGCGTACATAATATATAGTTTAAAATATTCTCTTAATTTCTCTTTGAAACCATATTTATAAAGTATTAATGGCTCTACCCAAACACATACAGTTATTGAACTTATTAATGTTCCTAAGAATACTCCAAATGTCCCAAAATATATTGCAAGAATTATAGATGATACTAGGTTAATTATTGCTTCAAAAACAGCTTTCCATCTATCTTTATAGAATAAACCACTTGCTTCTCTAAATGTAAGTACTGCTTTTCTCATACCTGCAATATAGAAGTTAATAACTATAATACATACAACATCAAAACTAAATAAGAATTGTTTTCCTACCCATAACTCTATAAATGGATTAAATAAACACAAAAGTGATACTGCTATAAAAGAATACATAATGTAATCTAAAAAGAAAACTTCTCTAAATACTCTATAAGCATTTTTATTATCACTTGTTGCAAATAAATTACCAACACTTGCAGTTAAAGAATTAAATACATGTGTAGTAACACTATTAAGTGCATTAGTAATAAAGAAATAGTTTGAATAAAGTCCAACTGAATCAAGTGATACAAACATAGATAATAGTATATTATCAGTAGAATTAACTACTACATTACCTACTTTATGCATCATCATAGCTCTTGTATTTTTAATAATTTTATCTTTAGATTCTGAATCAAGTGGTATATCTTCTTTATTTTTTAAGAATTTATACATCTTATCAGCTTTTCTTGAGACCATTATATTATCTGCAAGAGTAGCTGCTATCATAATTAGTAAATATCCAATATAATTTTTAAATAAAATTAAATATATTATTTCTAAGAAAGTAAACACTGCATGTGCAAGATATCTATAAAAAGTTGCTATATATCTTTTCTGATCAGCTATTATTAAATTTCTTTTATATGAAAAGAAATAAGAAACTGCTGTGTTAACAACAAATAATATATATATTAAATTAATATAAGGAATATCAGGCATATTCTTTATAATTAGTGGTAAGAAAGGAGTTAAACATATTCCAATAATTAGAATTGCAAAACCAATTACTGTATAAACTTTCTTATATAACTGCATTAACATAGTACATTTCTTAGTATCATTTTCTGCAAGCGGTTTATACAAACTAAAAGTAATTGCTTCTCCTACTCCTAGTTCTGCAAGTGATAGAATAGTTAAAACATTAGTAAATAATCCATTAAGTCCTAAATATTCTCTTCCTAAAGTTCTTATGAAGAAAATTCTTGCAACAAAACTAATGACAAAGCCTAAACCTTGTCCAACAAGAGCATAACTTAAATTTTTAACACTATTTCTTGTTCTTGACATAAATCTTCCTCACAAATTACTATATTTATATTATACCTTTTTTTAATAATAATAGACAAGATATATTTAAATCTTGTTTACATCAATAAAAAAACCTGATAATTAATCAGGTTTAATTTTAGTCATCTTTTTTCTTTCTAAATCTATTAAAGAAATCAAAATGTTGTTTTGCAGTCATTGCTTCTCCAAGAATTGGTACATCTCTTGCAGCATTATAAGCATCTTGTCTTGCTCTTCTTCTAACTGCTCTTTCCATATCATCTTTAATTTCATCATGTAAAGTATATTCTTCTGGTACATCAACAACAGGAGCTTGTCCATCAACTGTTCTTTCTGTATTCATTATTTGAACAAATAAATCAGAATATTCTTTACATAAAGGTGATGATGCAAATGCTGTTTCAAAAGCCATAACATCATTATAATCTTTAGCAAATTCTTCTAATCTTTTAAAATAATCTTCAATTGTTTTTAAATTTCCTGGATCTTGAATATCATATGCAGAAAAAAGTGCTTGTTTTCTACTATCTATAGATGGTTTTAAAATATCGTTCATAACTACCTCCAATATAATTATATTATAAAAATAAAAAATACGCACTAACGTATTTATATTTTTTTGATTGACTTAATAAGAGTAAGTGCATTTTTTATCCAAGAATCATTATTCTGACTTAAATAATTTGAAGTAATTATTAAATACAAACTATTCTCATCATCAAGTTCATAAAAAGCTAAACAATAATCAACACCATGTAATTTAGCATTTATTAAATAAAACTCTATATTATCAATTTTTTTAATACTATAACTTTCTATAATATATCCTTGTTCTTTTATAGAATCATTTATTATTTCTTTATTATTTTTAATATCATCTATAGATAATGGATAAGTCTTATATATTATAGTTAATTCATCATTTGTAATATAACTGTTTTTACTATCTTCATTTTTTTCAAAGCCTTCTGGAACTTTTAAAATATAATTATTAATAAGTATTTCATCATCATTTACAATAATATTTTTATTATTCTTTTTGCTATCATTATTATTTAATAAAAGCCATGCACTAATTGATATTCCTATTAATAATAAAAATAATATTATTAAATAAAAAACAATATTACTTTTTTTCTTTTTATAATCATTAATTACTTCAATATTCTTAAGATTAATACCACAATTACTACAATAAGTATCATTTGACTTAATCTTTTTATCACAATTAATGCACTTCATATTTTTTTCTCTCTTTCAGTTTATTTAATACTAAAATAGCAATAATACTACCAAAGCAATCAATTAATACATCTATTATATTTCCATCTCTTCCAACAACAAACAGCTGATGAATTTCATCACTACATGCATATATAAAACATAATAAAATCATCCAATAAATATTTTTTATTTCAAAAGCTCTAAAAGTTAAAAATACTAAGATACCTAAAATTAAGAATTCAGTAAAATGTGCTGTTTTTCTTACAGGAACTTCCCAAAATTCAATTATATTATTTATTTCTTCATCAGTAACATTATTATCAAATAATTTATATACTCTAACTATTGTATTAACAACAAAAGAATTACTTTTTTCTGTTGATTTAGTACTTCCTTGATTAGAAAACAAAAAGATAGTTATCATCCACAAAATAGTTAAAGAAACTAATACTATTTTTTTTATCATTTTATTTTCTTCTTTTTTAAACTTTCTTCGTAAGTAATTCCCATTTGCTTAAAGAAATATTCATCACATATTTGTTTACTTGGTCCAATTTTAACTACTTGTCCATGATCTAACCAAATTACTCTATCACATAATTCTCTAATACTTTCTAAAGTATGAGAAACATATAATACTGTTGTTCCACCTTTAATTAATTCCATCATTTTATTTAAACTTTTTTCTTGGAATTTTATATCTCCTACAGAAAGTATTTCATCAACTATTAAAATATCTGGTGCAACTATTGTTGAAATAGAAAATGCAAGTTTAGCAACCATACCAGAAGAAAAATTCTTTATTGGAACATCTAAGAAATCTTTTAATTCAGAAAACTCTACTATTTCATCAAATTTAGAATTTAAGAAGGATTCAGAATATCCTAAAACTGCTCCATTTAAGTATATATTTTCTCTTGCTGTTAACTCAGCATCAAATCCTGCACCTAACTCAATCATAGGAGCTATTGTCCCATGGACTTCTACTTTTCCTTTTGTTGGTTTCATAACTCCACTTACTACTTTAAGCATAGTACTTTTACCAGCACCATTACTTCCAATAAGTCCAATTACTTCTCCCTTTTTAACATCAAAACTAACATCATTCAATGCCCAAAAATATTCTTTTTTCTTTTTCTTTTTCTTCTTAAACATTGAAACAAATTTATTCTTAAAAGAATTATCTCTTTCTATTCCTAAATCAAATTTCATTGAAACATTTTTAACACTAATCATCATAATATCACCTATGCATAATAAATAAATTTATCTTGTTTCTTTTTAAATACCAATGAACCAAAAATAAGCATTCCAAATCCAATCAAGAACATTGATAATATCGTCATTCCATCAGGACATTTTCCAAATAGAATAATTTCTCTTGCACTATTGATGAAAATATAAAGAGGATTTAGTTTAAATAATGATTGATATGATCTTCCATCAAGCATAGAAATATTCCAGAATACAGGAGTTACATAGTTCCAAATTGTCATTATTATTCCATATATATAAAACATGTCTCTTAAGAATACTGATATTGTTGATATAAGTAATCCAATTCCTGCAGTAAACATTACAAAACAAATAAAAATATAAGGTAATAGTAAATACCAAATATTAATATAACATTTTGTATCACCACTTCCAGTAAACAAGATTATAAATAGCAATGGAATCAAAGTTAATAAAAAGTTAATTCCTACAAATAATACTTTTGATATTGGGAAAATATATTTTGGAATATACACTTTATTAATTAAAGCAAAATTATATACTACAGATGTCATTGCATTATTCGTAGCTTCACTAAAATAATTAAACATAACAAGTCCTGTCATTAAATAAACTAGATAATTAACACCAGGAACATTAAATTTAAACATTTGAGAAAATACAAGTGCCATAACTGCCATCATTAGTACTGGATATAAAACACTCCATAATACTCCTAATACACTTCTTTTATATTTAACTTTAAAGTCTCTAATTATTAACTGTTTCATTAGAAAACTATATTTCTTTATATTGCAAAAAGTATTTTTTAAAGTTCCCATAACTCCTCCTCACAAACATTAAAATTATATCATAATAATATTTATTTCTCAACTAAACGATAAAAATAATTATCTAGTTTTGCTTTAAAAATCATTTTTTTATTATTAATTGGATTAATTATTTCTAAAGTTTCAGCATGAAGCATCATTCTTTTAATTGATTTATCTTTCTTTCCATATTTAGAATCACCCAAAATTGGATGAGAAATACTCTTTAATTGTACTCTTATTTGATTTCTTCTACCTGTTTTAATATTTATCTTTAGTAATGAATATTTATCATTTGACTTGATTCTTTCATATTCAGTAATTGCAAGCTTTCCATCATTACTTTCATAAGTAATTAAGTTTTTATCTTCTTTTAAATATGATTTTAATACTTCTTTATCTTTTGTTTTTCCATATACAACTGCATAATAAGTTCTAATAGCTATATCATTCCATTTATCTTGTAGTATTTCTTTTAATCTTTCATTCTTTGCAAAAAGTATTACACCTGATGTATCTTTATCTAATCTATGAACTATATATACTTTTGCACTACTACTCTTTCTTTTTACATAATTAGATAATACATAAAACAAATTATTATTTGAATACTTTTCTTCTTCCGTTGCAATAGTTAACATACCACTTGGTTTATCAACTACTAATAAATCATTATCTTCATAAAGTATTTTTATATTTCCAAGAAAACTATTTACTTTACTAGCACCAATAGATACCTTATCATTTTCTTTTAATAAATAATTATATTTTGTAACTATTTTACCATTAACAGAAACTAATTCTTTAGTTAAATATGATTTAATATTATTCTTACTACCAGATAAATTTTCTTTTAAGAATTCAAATAACTCTTGTTCTTTTTTTACAATTAATTCTTTCATCTAATCACCTAATTTATAAATAGTAAAATCATAATCACTATATTCTTTTTCAAATTTTTTATAAGAAGATATAGTAAAAAACAAAGGTGTATTATTTTTTAGTATTACATAATCAATATTATACTTAGAAAAATATAATTCATAATTATATTTAGCATCAAAGTAATCTTCAAATACTGAACAATCTTTATTAAATTCTTTCAAATATAAATCTGCTCTTGAATCTATAAATACTGGTATTCCTTCATATAACAAATAACTACCATAATCATATTGATTAAATAATCTTATGTTTTTATAATCTAAATTCTCTTTAATATATTTACTAGCATCTACTGGATATAATCTTTTATTAATATAACTGTTCTTTGAATAATTAACATATGTAATTGCAAATATTCCAATAAATAATACAAATAAAACACTTATAAAAAATTTATTCCATAATAATAATTCAATATTGTTAAATTTAAAAGAATTAAACAATCTACAATAAGTAAAAATAGATAATAATATAAGAAGAGAAATATTCTTTATTGAAGAAAATGCTATAATGAATAATCCAAATAATAAAAATACTTCATGTAATCTTACTTTAGCTTTTTTACTTAATAAAAGAATAATAGTAGCAAATAAGAATAAATAAACATATAAATATCCATTAATATTTATTGGAGAATGTTCATTAATATGACTCATTGAAACTCCACTATATGTTTTTATAAAATATGTAAATGGTACAAGGAAATTAGGAGTTAAGAATCCTGTTATAACACAAATTAAAAATGCTAACATAGTTATTTTTAATTTACTATTTTCTATTTCTACATTAAATAAACTATTGAAATTTACTTTAATTTTTTTTGTAATTAAATAAATAATATCTTGAACTATATATGGAAGAAATAATACTAGTACAAGTGGCCATACTGCAGCATGAGCATTAGCTATCACAAGTGATGCTAAAAATAAATATATAAAGTATCTTTTCTTGCTTGTTCTTCTTAACATTTCAAGAGAATACAAAATAACTACAAAAGATATATAACTAAACATCTGAGCTCTTGCAGTAAAATATCCATTCAAAAAGAAACTAAAGAATAAGATTATTAAATAAGAAACATACTTATTATTACCTAGTTTTAAAGCAAATATATAAATAGTTATTAATAAAATAAATCCTAGTATTATTGTTGAAAAATATATAAAATTAAATCCCCCTAAACTATATAAAATATATATAAAAGAATCAAATAACCAATGTGGATAAGTATAAGCTAAATCAGGAATAAATGAAAAATGATCTTTCATATCTATTCCATGTTTAAAAATAGCTTCTCCTACTTTAATTGTATAAAAAGTATCATTTTGAAATACTTTTTGTGCCAATAAATAAGAAACTATTAAAAAACTAAAAACAACTAAAATATAAAAATAAATATTCTTCTTCATAATAATCACCTATATAACATATAACAAAATAGATAAGAAATGAAGAATAGATGCGGCTAGTACAAAAATATGAAATATTGAATGAAAATATTTTACTTTTTTACCAAAAGCATAAACAATAGCACCTATTGTATATATTACTCCACCTGCTATTAATAATAATACTCCACTCCAAGCAACCGCATCTTTCAAAGGATTATAAGCAAATATTATTACCCATCCTAAAACTACATAACTAATCAAAGATATTAATTTATATTTCTTTAAATTAATAGAATTCAAAACAATACCAAGTATTGCAATACCCCAAACAATTACAAACAAGTAATAACCAAGAGGTTTTTCTAATGCTACTAAAGTATAAGGTGTATAAGTTCCTGCAATAAGTAAAAAAATACTACAATGATCTATTATTCTAAATACTCTTTTAGCATTATTAACAGCTAGTGAATGATATAAAGTAGACATAGTATATAGAATAATTAAAGTAACACCATAAATAATACTACTAATTACTGCTACTGTACTTCCATGACTTGCACTAATAACTGTACATAAAACAAGAGCAACTATTGCAAGAAGTGCTCCAACACCATGAATAACAGCACTCATTATTTCTTCACCTAAAGAGTATTTTGGAACATCAATTTTTTCTTTTAATGACATAAAATCACCCCAATTACTTAATGATATTTTATCATAAATAGTAGTAAATAGATAATAAAAAAAGAAAGTGTTTACACTTTCTTAATAATTTGTTTCTTCTTTCATGTTTATTGGAAAACTTGAATATTGTTGTTTTCTATCTAATAATTCTATTCTTTTAATATCTTGATTATCTAGTTCAAAATCAAATACTTCTAAATTTTCTTTAATATGATCTTTATTAGTAGATTTAGGAATAACTACAATATCTTTTTGAATAAAAAATCTAAGTATTACTTGAGCTGCTGATTTATTATATTTTTTTCCAATATCTAATAAAACATCATCATATAACATATTCATATATCCTTCTGCAAAAGGAGCCCAAGATTCATGAATAATTTTTTTACTTTTTAAATATTTGTTCATTTTTACTTCCTGAAAATATATATGAGTTTCTATTTGATTAATTTGTGGTTTTATTCTACAAACCTTTAATAACTCATCACATAGCTTTTCATGGAAATTAGATATTCCAATAGATTTAATAATTCCTTTATCTACTAAATCTTCAAGTGCTTTATATGTATCAAATACATTATTTGTAGGCCAGTGAATAAGTACTAAATCTAAATAATCTGTATTAAATTTATTTAAAGTATCTAATACCCCATTAATTGTTTGATCATAACCAACATCTTCAATCTTACTTGTTATAAATAATTCTTCTCTTGGTATTTTACTATCTATAATTGCTCTTCCAACTATTTCTTCATTATTATACCATTTAGCAGTATCAAGCATTCTATAACCAGATTCTAATGCACATAATACGGATGAATACACGTCTTCTAATCTTAAAAAATAAGTACCAAATCCAAGAATTGGAATTTTTTCTTTATTTTGCATAACTAAACTAGGTATTTTAACATTCTTCATAAAAACCTCACTACTTATTTTATTATAAATAATAAATCATTATTTGGTCAATTATTAAAAAAAGAGTGATATTTATCACTCTTAATTCATTATTATTGACAAGTACATGTTGTTGTTTTAACAGAGAAAGCTGGATTTGGGTATTGACTAGGACAAGAAGAACCGCTCTTGCATCTATAAGCATTATTGCTTTGATTTACACATGCCTTTTGTCCTGCACCGCAATCATGAACTTTTTTTGTAGTACCATTAATTTCTTGTGTACATTCAGGTAATTCACTTTGTGAAATAGCTCCTTGCTGTATAGCAGAAGAATTAAGTGACCATTGTCCAGCCCCACTTACCCATTGACAAGTAACTGTTTGAGCTGGTGTTGATGGAGTACTTTCTCCACCATCTTCAGGAACATTATCATTTACATTACTTACTGAATATGGATCCCAACTATTACTATTTGTATTATAAATTTTAATATCTGTTCTACTACCTATGCCTTTTGTATGTACTGTATTTTCAATATCATCAGCTTTAAGATCACTTTTAATAAGATTTGTATCTAATTTATCTACTGATGTTATTTCATCTATTCCTTGTCCTGCATCGTCTACACTTATCCAGTAATATTTATATCCTGTTCCATTATAAACTACCCCAACATATGCTTGTGTAAATTCTCCATAAGGGCTTTTTAAAGCGTTTTCAGTTGGAACATAATCTACTGGAATATAATAAGTTGTATTAGTGTCATACATACCAAGTTTTCCATCATTTACTATATTTCTTACTCCTGCTATTACTTGCCTTGCTGTATCAACATATGATGATTTTCTTGAATCACTTATATAACTTGTAACTGAAGGTATTGCTATAATCATCAATATTCCTAAAATAATTATAACTGCTAAAAGTTCTATTAAAGTAAAACCATTTTTATTTTTCATAACATATTCTCCTTATTCTATAAATATATTATAACACATCTATATTATTATTTAATATTTTGTATAAAAAAACTGACATATTTACAATATGTCAGTCAATTATTATTTTTGTTTCATTGTTGGGAATAGTATAACTTCTCTTATAGTTTCTTGTTCTGTAAATAACATTACAAGTCTATCTATTCCATATCCAATACCACCAGCAGGAGGCATTCCATATTCAAGTGCTTCGATAAAGTCCATATCTATATCATTTGCTTCTTCATTTCCTTTATCTCTTTCTTTTAATTGATCTTCAAATCTTTCTAATTGATCGATTGGATCATTTAATTCAGTATAAGCATTGGCAAATTCTTT
>JAEEGL017206467.1_pt1 | contig 19595 bp, 16 predicted proteins | sample 9134231 | NCBI WGS metagenome assembly JAEEGL01 (sample SAMN16246548, study PRJNA631951) | gut metagenome | biome: gut microbiome; feature: rumen; material: fiber-attached | host: Bos | place: Iran: Karaj | collected 2018-10 | reverse complement strand
GACCTTGCAACAGGCGAGAAGTCATCTACGGGACTTCCCAATTCAAACGTTCTTTACTTCGAACTTTCTGATGACGCGTGGTGCTGCGCAAGACCTTCCGGTACAGAGCCCAAGATTAAATTCTACATGGGTGTTAAGGGCTCAAGCCTTGAAGATTCCAAGAAGAAAGTTGTTGAATTGACAGAAGCTTTAAAGAGCAAACTTGCTTTATAAAATAAAAAAGTATTAAAAGCAGCGGTCCGATTCGGGAAAAATTTTAAGGACCGCTGAATGGGTTATGGGGAATTATTGACACCTTAACGGGTGTGCGGAGACAGTCATGGCAAAAGTAAGTGAATTATACAGTAAGGCTAACAGGTATTTAAAAAGAAACGGAATAGAAAAGACGGCGGTAGCCGTGGCGGATACTGCTTTAAGCAAAGCACCGAAGAGTTTCAAATATCAGCTCGCGACAACGGAGGAACTGAAGGCACAAAGAGCGTGGAGTCAGAGATTCGCGTCAAGCCTTAAGTTCACTCTTGTGGTCCCCACGTACGAAACCGATTCAATGTATTTCGACGAGATGATTGCCAGCGTTCTCGGACAGACTTACAACAACTGGGAACTTATTCTGGTGGACGGATCCAAAAACAAAAGACTTTTATCCGAACTCGAGAACATGACCGGTGTAAGTAACGGCGAAAGACCGGCCGGCAGAGTTTATTCTCTCGAAGAAATCAGAAAACTTTTCAGATTTTCCGTAGACACTTATGTGACATACGATTATGACGGATGCGAGATTAAATATCTTCATCTGACTGTCAACGGAGGCATATCAGCCAATACCAACGTCGGAGTCAATCTGGCAAGCGGCGATTATGTCGGACTGCTTGATCATGACGATCTGCTTACTCCGGATGCACTTTATTACATGTCAAAGGCTCTTGTCGCAAATGCTTACAAGGCAAAACTGATTTATTCGGATGAAGACAAGACCGATGCCAAGGGAAAGACATTCTATGAACCTAACAGAAAGCCCGACTTCAATGAAGACTTGTTCTTAACGAACAATTACATCTGTCATCTGACTCTGCTTGAAAGAAGTCTTATACAGGAGCTTATGTTCAGGTCCGAATATGACGGAGCACAGGATTACGATCTTTTCTTAAGAGCCGTCATGAGCATGGACAATCCCGAAGAAAGAATTCTGCATGTGCCCAAGATTTTATATCACTGGAGAGTACATCCTCTCTCGACAGCGGGCAATACCGATGCAAAGGAATATGCTTACGAAGCCGGAAGAAGAGCGGTGGACGATTACTGCAAGGCCAGAGGCTGGTCGGTAACGATAAGCCATACCGCACATTTAGGCTTCTACCACATGGAATACAGGAATCTTTTATTCTCTACGAGACCGTATATTGGAGTATTATGCGGACCGCTTTACAGACTCGGCAAGATATCGGGCGGAGCCATGAAGGAAGACGGTACCGTAATGTACAGAGGACTTACCAAGGGACTCGGCGGATACATGCACAGAGGTGCGCTTGTTCAGCAGGTTGAAGCGGGCGATGTAAGAAATATGAGAATCAATCCTGTACTTGAAAACCTCTATGACGAGATGGTTGAATCGAAACTTGCCAAAAATGCACCCGACTACGTGGAAATAAGCCTTGCGTTCTGTAAGAAGGTCAGAGAACTGGGCTATAAGATTTTATATGACCCGGACCATAAACAGGAGTAGCTTATTTAATGAAAGTCAGTGTGATTATTCCTAACTATAACGGGATAAGATATTTGTCCAAATGTCTTGTCGAACTTGAGAAGCAGGATTATAAGGACTTTGACATAATTGTTGTTGACGATGCTTCCACGGAAGAGGGTGTTGAAGAAACGGTTTCGGCATACCCCCGTGCGAGACTTATAAAGCACACGGAAAACTACGGTTTTGCAAAAAGTGTGAATGACGGAATCAAGGCATCGGATTCGGAATATGTCCTTCTTTTAAACAACGACGCATACGTGGATGAAGGCTGTTTAAGAGAGCTTGTAAGCACTTTTGACCGCGAAAGTCAAAATGCTAAAATCTTCTCAGTTCAGTGCAAAATGCTCTCTGCTGTCAACCATGCGCTCATAGATAATGCAGGAGATTTCTATAATATTTTCGGATGGGCGAGAACGAGGGGCAAGGACAAACTTGCCGACAGCCATTCCAAAATGACGGAAATCTTTTCGGCATGTGCAGGCGCAGCGATTTACAACCGGCAGGCGGTTATAGACATAGGTTTGTTTGATGAGAATCATTTCTGTTATCTTGAGGACGTGGATCTCGGATACAGAGCCAAACTGTACGGATACAAAAACTTGTATGAGCCGAAAGCGAAGGTATTCCATGAAGGCAGTGCGACGAGCGGCTCGAGACATAACGAATTTAAAGTCAGACTGGCGGCCAGAAACTCAATCCTGGTAAGGTTCAAGAACCAGACGACCTTACAGAAAATCATCAATTTCCCGGCTCAGGAGACAGGTCTTATCATAAAACAGATATACTTTATGAATAAGGGACTGGGCAAAGCTTACAGGCAGGGAATCAGAGAAGGCCGGAAGTTAAAAAAGACCGATAACGAGCGTATTATGAAGGTCGAATTCGATTCGTCCAAGACGAAACGGGCGTGGGCAATTGAATTGGAAATGATTAAAAACATAATTTATTGAGACTTGAAAAATACAGGTCGGTATTGTATTATTATAATTTGAGGACGTCTGTAACGGACAGACGCTATGTTGCTTATGATTAAGGACAATCAAACTTTTTTTAACAGACTTCATGTTGTGCTTGATTGCATAGTGACGGCTTTAGCGTATATTTGTGCTTGGTTTTTGCGAATGGTGGTTTTTTCACCGGTAGACAAAGGGGTTCTGCCGATGAGGACTTACTTTTTTGCGTTGTATTTTATAATTCCCGGCTATCTTGCGGTATTTTTAACATTAAACCTTTATAAATCCAAAAGAATGGCTTCATGGTTCAACGAGCTGGTTGATATCATAAAGGCTAATGTAGTCGGGGCGATGATCTTTCTTGTTGTACTCTACCTGGTGAAAGAGTCCAACTTCTCCAGATCCGTGATTCTTATTTTCGCGGTCGGAAATATCATTCTGATGTCGGCTTACCGATTTGTTGTCAGAGCGATATTGTCTTATATAAGAAAGAAAGGTCACAACTTAAAACAGGTGGTTATTGTTGGTTATTCGAGGGCTAGCGAGCAGTACATCGACAGAATCCTTGTAAATCCTCAGTGGGGATACGAAATCAGGGGCATCCTTGATGATGAAGTTCCCGCAGGCACATATTACAAAGGCATTCAGGTTTTGGGAAGAATCGATAATCTCGAAGTAATTCTTCCTCAGAACAAACTTGATGAAATTGCAGTAGCTCTTCCTCTTAAGAATTACAGCAGGCTTGAAGAAATAGTGAGCAAATGCGAAAAATCGGGTGTGCATACAAAGTTTATTCCCGATTACAATTCGGTTATTCCTTCAAAGCCTTATACGGAAGATTTATCGGGACTTCCCGTAATAAATATCCGTAGAGTTCCTCTTACAAGTACCTTTAACTGGTACTTGAAGAGACTGGTTGATATTGTGGGTTCGCTGGTGGCGATTATTATCTTTTCGCCGATTATGCTTTTATCCGTTATTGTTATCAAAGCACAGAATGACGGATCGGTATTTTTTGTACAGGAAAGAGTCGGACTTCATAACAAGATTTTTAAAATGTACAAATTCAGGACCATGATAGAACAGGACCCGGAGGAAGAAGAGAAAGAGTGGACTACCAAGAACGATTCGAGAGTTACGGCTTTCGGTAAGTTTTTGAGAAAGACCAGTCTTGACGAAACTCCGCAGTTTTTCAATATTCTCAAGGGCGATATGTCTTTAATCGGACCGCGCCCCGAGAGACCTCAGTTTGTAGAGCAGTTTAAGGAAGAGATTCCCCGATACATGGTTAAGCACCAGGTCAGACCGGGACTTACAGGGTGGGCTCAGGTAAACGGCTACAGAGGTGATACGTCCATAAGAAAAAGAGTTGAATTCGATATTTACTATATTGAGAACTGGACGATCTGGCTGGATATCCATATTATTCTCCTCACTTTTCTTAAAGGATTTATTAACAAAAACGCATACTAGGAGGCTACTGAAAAAGTAGAGAGAAGGGAAAAATGAAACAAAGAAGACCTGTGAGAAAGAAAAAAAACGGGGGTAATAAAGTATTAAGAAATATCATTATCGGTGCTGAAGCAATTGTACTGGTAGCGGTTATTGTTATACTTATTTATGCTTTCAGGGCTACGGACGAAGATACCGGAGTGAAGAAATACGATTTAAACCCGGATGAAATAACTATTAATACCGCAGAAGACGATCCTGTGGTACAGGAAATAAGAAAAGGGTATACAACACTTGCATTCTTCGGTGTAGATGCCCGTAACGGCACACTTCAGAAGGGAACAAGAACTGATACGATTATCATTTGTTCCATCGACAACGAGACCGGACAGACAAGACTCTGCAGTGTATACCGTGATACTCTTTTAAATATCGGAACACCGAGCGAGCCTTCATATCAGAAATGTAATGCGGCTTATGCTTACGGCGGTCCCGAAAAAGCATTAAACATGCTTAACCAGAATCTCGATTTATACATTACACAGTTTGTAACAGTAGGTTTTGACGGTGTAATGAATACCGTTGATGCTGTCGGCGGTGTCGATATCGATATTCAGCAGAACGAAATCAAGTTCCTTAATGACTATCAGGCATCCATGTATTCAACGGAAACAAATACAGTTATTACTGACGATTACATTCCCGTAACACAGACAGGAATGCAGACTCTTTCGGGATACCAGGCACTTGCTTACTGTCGTATCCGTTACACAGCCGGAAGCGACTTCAAACGTACAGAGAGACAGAGAGATGTCGTTTCACAGATTGTAGCGAGAGCGAAGAAAATGGATCCCGGAAAGATTACAAAAATCTGTACCGATGTATTCCCTTACATCGCTACAAATATGGATCTTAACAAGGATATTATTCCGATGGCTTCGGAAGCAAGCAAATATGAAATCGTTGCATCGGGTGGTTTCCCCTTCGATGACAAGATTACAACAGGCCTTCTCGGATCGAAAGGTGACTGCGTAATCCCCGTTGACTTGCTCAGCAATGTTGAAGAATTACATCAGTTCTTATATCCGACCATGTCCTACACACCTTCGGATACGGTAATCGATATCAGCAACGGTATCAAGTCAGAAGCTGCAAGATACGGAAAATAAAAATGAACAACTGGTCTCCATAGTAAATATGGAGACCTTTTTAAAAATATCAGGGATAATCGGTATGACACAGAATCCAAAAGTGGATGTGATTATTCCGGCATACAAGCCGACGGAATCATTCATAAGGCTTGTGGAAATGCTGGAAAAACAGACATATCCGGTAAACAAGATAATAATCATAAATACGGAAGAACAGTATTATACAGCTCTTTTATACAACAATCCCATTGATAAGGCGTACGACAATATTCATGTTACTCACATATCAAAAAGGGAGTTCAATCACGGAAGAACGAGAAGAGAGGGAATCCTTAAATCCGACGCTCCGATTTTCGTGATGATGACGGATGATGCAGTTCCAAAGAACGAGGAAATGATTGAGAAACTCATCAACCCGCTTATAAGCAGAAGGGCTGTGGTTTCCTATGCCAGACAGGTGGCCAGGAAAGGTTCCAACGAGATAGAAAAATTCACTCGTAATTTTAACTATCCCAGAAAATCCGTTTTAAAGAGTTCGACCGATATAAAAGAACTCGGAATAAAGACGTATTTCTGTTCCAATGTATGCGCTGCATACGACAGAGAAATTTACGATCAGCTTGGCGGTTTTGAAGAATATACAATCTTCAATGAAGATATGATTTTCGCCGCTCATGCAATCAAAGCAGGCTATAAAATTGCCTATACTTCAAGTGCCGAAGTTTATCATTCGCATGATTACGGCAATATTGCTTTATTCAAAAGAAATTTCGATCTCGGCGTATCCCAGGCGGACCATCCCGAGATATTCAAAAATGTTTCTTCCGAAGGCGAAGGAAAGAAGCTCGTTTTAAGAACAATCGAGCATTTAAAGAAAAGACGCAAAAGATACCTTATACCCAAACTTATTATAAACTGTGCGTTTAAATACCTTGGATACAGAATGGGTCTTATGTATAAGATTCTGCCGAGATGGATGATCAGAAAATGTTCATCGCTTCCCGAATACTGGACCGGAAAAGATGTTTATGAAAACAACAAGAAAATAAACACGCACGCAGGTTACGGTATTTCAGAGTCTGAGAGAAAAGACAAGAGACAGATTCACAAGGCTTCCAGTTTCGACAATACTTACAGGGAAGACGGAAGAAAGTCCACAATCAGGGATGAAATAAGAGTCAGACCGAAAGACAGGATGATTGACCGTACCCATGATGTTGAAACCAACAGGGAAGTTGCGTGGAAGAGCGATGTGGTTACGTATTCCGATGATGCAAGATATCAGAAAGCTAAAGAAAATGCTTCCGATGCAAAAGGAAAAGAAACTGCAGGCAATGCAGATGTTAAAGAGACTTCAGATAAAACCGAAGGCAAATTAACAGGCAGGGATTCGGCCGAAAAGAACGACGGAAAAGAGACTTCAGCCGGTGCTGAAGGAACTGCAAAAGCGAAAGAATCCGCAGTTAAATCTGTAACTGAAATTGAGGAAGATACAGAATAAATGATAAAATAAATTAATAAATTAGTCAGAAAAATAACAAAAATTTTTCACATTTAGAATTTATTATATGAGACGATAACGGAAATTATTATTTCGTTTTTATGCAACTTCAGGTTGTATTAAGGAGGGAATGAGATGAGCTCAAATGATACTTCAAAAAAACCGAATAAATTCTTAACGTTCCTCTGGACCGTTTTGCTGGCAATTGTGTTCGGAGTTGTTTCGTCCGCGATATTTGTCAGCATGACTCTTTTTGTTAATAAAGTGGTTATACCTGCGGTTTATGAAGACAAAAATACGCTCGTTGTGAACGAGGGTACCGAGCCTGATAAGATTAAACCCGAAGAGGATTTACAGGCCAAACTTCCCGAAAAGGAAGAAGAGATAATTGAACAGGTTGAAGATATCGTTATGGAAAACAAAGACTTTACGGTAGCGGAAGTTGCGGAAAACTGCATGCCGAGTATTGTAATGATTAACGTTACCGGCGATTACGAATATAACGGTTACAAATACGAAGGTCAGAGCGCAGGAAGCGGTATTATTGTCGGCGAGAGCGATACAGAACTTCTTATAGCAACGAACTATCATGTTGTTCAGAACAATAAAAGTATCGAGATTAATTTCTGCGATGATTCGAAGGCACCCGCAATCGTAAAGGGCAAAAAGGTTTCTATGGACCTTGCCGTAGTTGCGGTTAGTCTTTCGGATCTTTCCGAAGATACAAGAAAAAATATCAGCATCGCAAAAATCGGTAATTCCGATGAAATGGTTGTTGGCGAAGGCGTAGTTGCCATCGGTAACGCATTGGGTTACGGACAGTCTGTTACGTCCGGTATTATCAGTGCTCTTAACAGAGAGATTCTTACCGAGTCAGGTGAAACCGGTAACTTCATGCAGACAGATGCTGCAATAAACCCCGGTAACTCAGGAGGTGCGCTTCTTAACATGAGAGGCGAACTTGTCGGAATCAACTCAGATAAACTTTCCGGCAGTGCGGTAGAAGGTATGGGTTATGCTATTCCCATTAACGAAGCCGAACCTATTATCAGAGATCTTATGAACAAGACTCAGCTTGTTGAACTTCCTGAAGACGAACAGTCTTACTTCGGTATTTCGGGAGTTGAAATTAACAGCGTTTTATATACAAATGAAGGTGCGCTGATACCCAAAGGCGTTTACATTTCAGAAGTTTTACCCGGAGGAACGGCTGACAGCGCCGGACTTATCCGCGGTGATATTATTACTGAATTTGAAGGCGATTCCATTGTATCCATGGCAGAGTTTAAGAAGTATCTTGCTTCTTATGCGAAAGGCAGCAAGGTTCATATCACATACGAAAGATACAACGGAACACAATATGAAGAGTTTACCATCGAAGTTACTCTTCAGGGAAAAAATTAATTTACAGGAGAAAATATGACTAACGATTACGAGGATGTTTGTTCCATATGCCACAGAACGGAAAGTGTGGCAGGTAAAATGCTTAAAATGACGGATTCTCTCTGCATTTGCATGGACTGTCTGCAGAAGAGTTCGGATATGATAAACCAGTCTCCGTATAAGGATATGCTTGGGATGGATCCCGCAACACTTTCGGCTATGTTCCCGGGTATGACTCCCGATGCCGGAATGAATGCTGCGGTTTCGGAAAAGAAGGAAGAAAATCCGGATGCATTTTTAACGGAAGGCGATAAAACAGAGAAGTCCGATAAGGGCGACGAAGAAACGAAAGAAGATAAAAAAGAAGATAAGAAAGACGACAGACCTCAGGGACCGAGAGGAACCTTTTTCTTAAATCTTAACGATATTATGGGACAGAATTTCAATCCCAGAACCAAGATTAAGAAAAGAAATCCCGATGAGAAAAAAGAGCCTTTTATCAAGCTTAAAGATATACCTGCACCTCACAAACTCAAAGCAAGACTTGATGAGTATGTAATAGGTCAGGATGAGGCGAAGAAGATTTTATCCGTTGCCGTTTACAATCACTACAAGAGAGTGGCTACGGATACAATGGACGAGATTGAAATCGAGAAGTCCAATATTCTTATGCTCGGACCTACAGGATGCGGAAAGACTTATCTTGTTAAGACTCTTGCAAGACTTCTTGATGTGCCTCTTGCAATCGCTGATGCGACAGCACTTACTGAAGCAGGTTATATCGGCGATGATATCGAAAGCGTTGTAAGCAAACTTCTTGCGGCAGCAGACAATGATGTGGATAAAGCCGAATGCGGTATTATCTTCGTGGATGAAATCGACAAGCTTGCAAAGAAACCCAACACCAATCATCGTGACGTATCAGGCGAATCGGTTCAGCAGGGTATGCTTAAACTTCTCGAGGGCGCTGAAATAGAAGTTCCCGTCGGAGCAACCAGCAAGAATGCCATGGTTCCCATGACAACCGTTAATACGAGAAATATTCTTTTCATCTGCGGCGGTGCATTCCCCGATCTTGAAGAGATTATCAAGTCGAGATTAACCAAGCAGGCAGGAATCGGCTTTAACAGTGATTTAAAAGACAAATACGATAAAGACAAGACACTTCTTCACAAGGTAACTACCGAGGATATCAAGAAATACGGTATGATTCCCGAGTTTGTCGGAAGACTTCCGATTATCTGTCCTCTGGACAGCCTCGACGAGGATGCGCTGGTAGCAATTTTGAAAGAGCCTAAAAATGCTATTTTAAAGCAGTACCAGAAGCTTCTTGAACTAGATGAAGTAAAGCTTATCTTTGACGATTCGGCTCTTCGTGCGATTGCCAAGAAGGCAAAAGAAAAAGACACGGGAGCAAGAGCGCTTCGTGCCATCATAGAAGAATTCATGCTTGATATCATGTATGAAATTCCTAAGGATGACAATATAGGAACGGTTACGATTACCGGAGACTATATTGAAGGCAAAGGCGGACCGATTGTTGAAATAAGAAGTTAAAATGTAAAAATCTGCATTGAGTTATCGATGCAGATTTAATTTTATGAAGAGGGGAATTTGAAAGAATATGGGAGTTATCAGAAATAACGAGGATTTGAATAATGATTTAAATTATGGTGAAGGAAATAAGATTATTGGCTGTAAACCCACTCTTAAGAATTCAGTTATTTCTTTTGAAGGAAAAAATAATATACTTTTTGTTGAATCCCCTTGTTTATTGGTGGGCTGCACAATCAGATTTAAGGGAAATAATTCGATTTTGTTTTTGAGCGAAACAAAATTCAATTATCAGATTAATTTGAAAATTCACAGTAACTCAACCATTTATTTTGGAAAACATAATCATTTCAGTGAGAGTCTGAATGCTATAGTTTCTGAAGAAAAAAATATTTTTATCGGAAATTACTGCCTTTTCAGTCGTGATATCTGGTTTAGAAATGCGGATGCGCATCTGATTTATTCATCTAAGGATGATAAAAGAATTAATTATTCGAAAAGTATTTATTTGGGTGACCATGTCTGGGTTGGGCAAAAAACCATTATCCTGAAGGGAACTCAAATTGATTCAGGAAGTATTATCGGAGCAGCCAGTTTAGTGTCAGGAAAGAAGATTCCGCATAATTCAATCTTCGCCGGCAACCCGGTAAAACTTGTACGGGAAGATATTTTTTGGGACAGAGCGTGTACGCATAAGTTCACCGGCGGAAAAACAAAAGCAAGCAGGGATTATAATCTGTTCAAAGAAAAATATCAGGTTGACAGTGATATTAATTGTCCCGATAACTGGAAATATGAATATGTTGCCGAAGAAACGATTGCTTTCGAAGATATAGAAAAACAAATATCCGGTTCTGATGCGGATTCAATATTGAATTATCTTAAAACTTTAAGCAAAAATGATTCAAAAAACCGATTTGTACATGCGTTATAAACACTTTGTAGAACAAAAAGACTGCCTTGAAATTTCAAGGCAGTTTTTATCATTTTTTTGAAAGATTTGAGTTTGAATAAGAAGGATCCTCGGTTACATCCTCGCCGAACCAATCGGGCGGGGTAAAGGAGACTGCCTCTTCTTTGGTTTCAAATTCTACTTCGGCGATTATAAGAGGAGCGAGATCGCCTTCGAAAATATCAAGTTCAATGGTATATTTTTCGAAGGGAATAAGATATCTTTTCTTTGTGATGACTCTTCCGTCGGCTTTTGTGATTAAGTGTTCGAACGCTTCTTTGTTAAGCGGAAGATTGTATTCCTCTCTTTCAAGGAATCCTTTGCCTTTATAGGTCAGATAGTATTCCTCATCTTCTTTTCGAACCCTCACCACAGGATTTGTATTAAGATAACCCTGCTCCAGTTGCTTGAAGGGATATTTCGATAAATCCGGCAGTTCTCGTACTTTGAATTTTCTTTCGATTTCCATATCATTTTCTCTTTTCTGATTTTTTATTTTGACATATATTTTGAACAATCAATTTTTATATTAATTAGGATAAACTGAATATTGATAAATTTCAATAAACGCATACCAAAAAGAAAAAGCAAATAAACTTTCGAAAAAGTAAATAAAATTGAGAAAATAGCCGATTTAGTATATAATTGGAATATATCGGTTCTGTTCCAAAACCTTTTCTAAGGAGGCGCGAATGGTTAAGATTATTGAATTCTTAAGTGAGTTTAATTCCGTGACGACAATTATCCGACTTTTGCTTGCTGCTTTTCTTGGCGGCTGCATCGGTATGGAAAGAGAAAAATACAAAAGACCTGCAGGATTCAGAACTCATATCCTGGTTTGCCTGGGTGCGAGCATGACTTCGCTTATTGCACAGTATATCGTGCTGAGCATCGGAATCACATCTGATGCGGCAAGAATCCCCGCACAGGTCATTTCCGGACTCGGTTTCCTTGGTGTCGGTACCATTCTTGTGAAGGGAAGAGATCACATAGTAGGTCTTACCACGGCAGCAGGAATCTGGACAGTTGGTACTATCGGTATAGCGTGCGGCTTCGGTTATTTTGTGGCTGCATGTACATGTACGATTATAGTTCTTATCGCGACCTCGGTACTTTATGTTGTTGAGAATGACAAGAAGGAACGAAGAAGAAATGTTGAAATATACATTGAACTGGATGACGCATACTACGTAAATAAATTCATCAAAATCCTCGAAAAAGAGTTTGATGCGAAGAACTTTATGGTTGTTTCTTCAAGAAGCGGTAAAAATGAGAACATTGGCGTTGAAGCCATTTTTCCTATAGACAGCAACAATGAAAGCACGCTCCTTGACCGCATAGCAGAGCTTGATGAAGTAATATTTGCGATTGAAAGTGTTCCCAAGAAGCTTTCATAAAAAGATGCGATAGATTAAAAGAACTGAATGCAGTAAATGCAAAGTAATGTGTTTTTTCTTTTAAGTAAATAGCTTATTGGCACTGGTCCTAAAAACATTTAGAACAGAGCAATAAAATAATGAAAATATCGCCCAAGCTCTTAACGGAGCTTGGCGAATTTATGTTCATGACACTGCGGACAGAAGCAAAAACAGTATATTGTCCAAATGAGTCAATAACCGCGAAAACCCTTGTAATTACAGCGATTGGGCTTTCGCGAATAACGTTTTGAAAGAAGAATTGAGAAAATGAGTATTGTTGAGAAATTTGACGGAAAATCGGTTCTGATATGGGGATACGGAATCGAGGGTAAATCGACAGAAAAGTTCCTTAAGAACTTTTGCAAGACTTCAGGCATTGAAATCTTTGAAGGAAAGGCAGATGAGCTTGAAGCAGATAAATACGATCTGATAGTTAAGAGCCCGGGTATACCCGGAGATTATCCCGACGAGAAGTTTACTTCCCAGACAGAACTCTTTCTTGAGGAATTCAGAGAGAGAACCATCGGTATTACGGGAACCAAAGGAAAGAGCACGACAACAAGCATGCTTTATAAGGTTCTTTCGAATATGATTACAAACAGAGTGGTTCTGGTCGGAAATATCGGAATTCCCTGCCTGGATTACTACGAAGAAATGAGCTCGGATTCTCAGGCTATAGCCGTTATGGAGATGAGCTGCCATCAGTTAAACAATGTAAAGGTATCGCCTCATTTTGCCGTTTTCCTTAATCTTTACGAGGAACATCTTGATTATTACGGCACCTTTGAAAAATACATGAAGGCGAAAAACAATATAGCGAAATTCCAGGTACCCGGAGACAAAGTGTTTGTCGGTGAGAGTGTGCCGAGACTCGATACGAGAGGACTCGAATACAGAATTCCCGAATTTGAGGAAAGAAAGTATGACCTTAAGATTCTCGGACAGCACAATCAGTGGAATGCCGAGTTTGTTAAAAAAGTTTGCGTAAGTGCGCTTAAACTTAATGAGGATGACGTCATTACCGAAATCGAGAAGTTCGAGGGACTTCCTCACAGACTTGAGTTTATCGGTAACGTGGACGGAATCGATTATTACGATGATTCGATTTCAACGATTCCTCTTGCATGTATCAATGCCTGCAGAAGCATACCAAATATTAAGATTGCGATTATCGGCGGTATGGACAGAGGCATAGGATACGAGGAGCTTATTGATTTCATCAAGAAGGAACCGGATATCATTTTCCTTTGCGCATATGCAACCGGTGCAAGAATTTACGAAGAAGCCAACAAGCCTTTTAACTGCAAGCTTGTAAAAGATATTGACGAGGCTCTTGAAGTGGTTCTTAAATATGCCGAACCGGGCGATGCGGTAGTTCTTTCTCCCGCAGCTGCAAGTTACGGATACTTTAAGAATTTTGCCGAAAGAGGCGAGTATTTTAAAAATAAAATTATGGAATCGAAAAAAAAATAAAGGAAAAGGTGAAAGCATGTTACCAAGCGATCCTGTTATGCTTTTAAGTTTTGTGAATACGAAACTGCGCGATGAATACGACAGCCCGGAGAGTCTCTGTGATGCTCTGGACGAAGACGTAAATGAATTAAAACAGAAACTTTCTTCAATCGGATATACTTACAACAAAGAGCAGAACCAGTTCAAGTAAAGACGAAAAGTAAAGTTAATAAATTTTAAAATAACCGGTTTAAACAATTTTTGAATAAACAGAAAAATGAATCGGTTTAAATAGAAAACATGGATATTTTTGAATTTGCAAAAGAACAGAATTTAAAAAAGGAAGCACCCCTTGCGGGAAAAATGAGACCTAAAACCCTGGATGAGGTTGTAGGTCAGGAAGATATTCTCGGCGAAGGAAAAATGCTTCGAAGAGCCATAGAAGCGGACAGAATCGGTTCGCTGATTTTTTACGGACCTCCGGGATGCGGAAAGACCACGCTTGCGAAGGTTATAGCAAACACTACCAAAGCAGAATTCAAGCAGCTTAACGCCACAATAGCCGGTAAAAAGGACATGGAAGCCGTGGTGGAAGAAGCCAAGAAAGAACTAGCTTTTTCGGGAAGAAAAACGATTCTTTTCATCGACGAAATCCACAGATTCAATAAGGCTCAGCAGGATTACCTGCTTCCGTTTGTGGAAGACGGAACCATTACGCTTATCGGTGCGACGACGGAGAATCCTTTCTTTGAGGTTAACAGGGCTCTTATTTCGAGATCAAATATTTTCAGACTGACACCTCTTTCAAAAGAAAATGTTAAGACTCTTATAAACATCGCAGTGAGCGATGAGAGAAGAGGCTTAGGTGCAATGAATGCCGTTATAGATGATGATGCATGCGAGTTTCTTGCTGACATATCGGACGGTGATGCTAGAATAGCGCTTAACGGCGTTGAACTTGCGATAATGACAACGCCCAGAAGCGATGACGGTAAGATTCATATTACGCTCGAAGTTGCCGGTGAATGTGTTCAGAAGAGAACGTTAAAGTATGACAAAGACGGAGACAATCATTACGATACGATTTCCGCATTTATAAAGAGCATGAGAGGCTCGGATCCCGATGCCGCAGAGTATTATCTTGTACGTATGCTTGAGGCGGGCGAGAGCATCACATTCATTGCAAGACGAATGATGATTTTTGCTTCCGAGGATATCGGAAACGCAGATCCGATGGCATTAAACGTGGCAGTAAATGCAGCTCTGGCAGTCGAGAGAGTCGGACTTCCCGAATCCGGACTGATTCTTTCGCATGCAGCAATTTATCTTGCATGTGCGCCTAAATCCAATGCTTGTACCGTAGCCTTGGAAGAAGCGACAGAGGCGGTTAAAAAAGGCGGCAACTGCCCGATTCCACCGCACCTTCGCGATGCGCATTATGAAGATGCATCCAAACTCGGTCACGGCGTGGAATACAAATACCCTCATAACTACGAGAATCATTACGTGAAGGAACAGTACCTTCCGTATGAATTAAAGGGAATGAACTTCTATAAACCCGGGGATCTGGGCTATGAAAATAAGATTAAAGAACATTTCAAAAAAATAAAGGGCTGACGTAAACGTCAGCTCTTTTTAGAAGAACTTATCAAAATCAAGCGTTTCATAATATTCACTCAGCTCATCATAATAAGCATCAATATTTTCTTTTGTAATCAAACCTTCTTTCTCGTATATCCAGCCGATTATCATATCCGAAGCATCCTGACCGTGATGCGCAAGGTCTTTGTAATAGTCTGTATTCTCGATAAGCTCAGATTTTAAATAGAATGAATAAACATTTATATTCTCATATTCGACAAGAAGAGAGGCAATATATTTCTCTGCTTCAATCTGTCTTTGGAGTTCGCCGGATTTCTTATAAAAATCGATATAGTAAATGCTGTAGGGCGTGAAATAAATATTGAATTCCACATTAGGATAAGCGGCAGCTATATCGGTTACGTTTGCGGTTATGTTTTCCCTGATTAAGGCTTTGTCTTCCTCGGATAAATGCTTCTCAACATCGCTTTCTTCTACGTCTCCTCGTGAGTATGATGCGAGAATGGCATCTTTTCCAAACACATAATCGGCATTCCAGTTTGAATACGTATCGAAGGATGAAGGTTTTGCAGCCTCACCGCGATGTATGAAAATAAGCGCCGAATCTATAATGGCGTCTTTGCTGAACACATATTTTACATCGTTAAGATAGTTATTGTCATATAAATATGTGGGATAAGTGTCTTCGTCGTAATCTCTTTCGTCCTTTGAATCGAAGAAACGGTTGCAGTCGAGTCCGCGGATTACCATCTTAAGATTGGGATTGGATGCGCAGGCGGTTCTTAAAAGGTCGCCTACTTCCCGGTAACTTCCGCCCGAGAATGGAACTTTGATTCCTCTGGTACCGAAATAAGAATCCATAACGGAAGGACGGAAGCATTCGGTCATTGAACTTCCGCATATCATGGCATCGTAACCGCAGTTTTTGACGATACCGTCATTTAAGTATCTCTGCTCCTTTAAAATGTAGTTTTTACCCTGAAGCGGAGCGTGGTAATGCATGTAAGGATCGATATATACGACAAGAGAAGCGCATGAGAAAACAACAGCCGCGCTCGCCGCTAAAAATACGATTAAAAATATTATGCTTTTTTTCTTACTGTTTTCCATAAGAATTTTTAATCCTTTTAAAAGTTAAAATAAAGGAACGTACTTACTCCGCTTAATGATAAGAAGCTCCATGTAAAGAATACAAAGGTAAAGATAAGCGTGAGTACATTCGGTTTGAATTTATCAAACATTTTCTTTGAGTTCGGAAGCGCAACCGCTATAACGAAAGCCAGAAGAATAAACGCATACGCAGGAAGATTCGGGAATTTGTATTCCAGATTCGTGAAATTCATAAGCTGCGCTATTTCCTTGGTTTTGAATGCATTTATAAGAATGGTATCCAAAGCAGCGGTATTAAGTGTAAACGCCTTTTTTAATATGAATAAAGCATCGCCGAGCGTCTCTGCCCTGAAGAAAACCCATGTAATGTTTACAAGGAAAAATGTCGGGAACCAAGTGATTATGCCCGGTACTTTTTTGAGGGGCTTCTTTAAAAGCTTGGTGATGATGACCAAAATTCCGTGCATTATGCCCCAGATAACGAAGGTCCATCCCGCACCGTGCCAGAAACCGCTTAAAAGAAATACGATGAAAACATTAAGTAATGTCCTTGCGGTTCCCTTCCTGTTTCCGCCAAGAGGGATATATACGTATCTTGTAAAGAAACGGGTGAGCGTCATATGCCATCTGTCCCAGAATTCTCCGATTGTCGCGGATTTGTAAGGGGAGTTAAAGTTTATCGGAAGATCTATATTGAACATTTTCGCAAGACCGATTGCCATATCGCAGTATCCGGAAAAGTCAAAATAAATCTGGAATGTATAAGAAAGGATAACCATCCAGGCCGAAAGAGTGTTGAGCCTTTCGGGAGCAACGTATCCGTAATTGACAACGCTTCCCAAAACATCCGCGATCAGAACCTTTTTTGAAAGACCTATCGTGAACATGAAAAGACCTTTGCAGAAATTGAAAGGGTCGAATTTCTTCTTATTGTCGTCGAGGAACTGCGTGATGAGTTCGTCGTGCGTAACGATGGGGCCTGCTATTAACTGAGGGAAGAACGCAACGAAAGAGGCGTAGTAAATGAAACTGTATTTTTTTACTTCTCCTTTGTAAGTATCCGCAATAAACGAAATCTGCTGGAAAGTAAAGAAACTGATTCCGAGCGGAAGCAGGATATGAAGAAGCGGAATATTCGTTTTGAAAACATGATTGACGCTGTCTAAAAAGAAATCGGTATATTTAAAGAAACCGAGGATACCGAGATTAACGGCAATACCGAGAATAGTAAAAAGCTTTCCCTTCGGGGTTTCCCGGAAACGTCCTATAAATATATAAAGAATGTAGTTAATGAGGATGCTCGCCACGATGATGGCAAGATATTTTATATTGAAATAACCGTAAAACCAGAGAGACATTCCGAGAAGGAAGCACTGGGCTATGTTTTTCTGTTTGATTTGATTGAAAAGAAAATAGCCAATCAGACACAGCGGTATGAAAATAAGTATAAATATGTATGAATTAAAAAGCATTTCTTTCTCCGAAATCTTTTTGCCTGCGTCTTTGAACCGGCAACCAGCCTCAAAAATAGTATTTTCGGGCTATCCGAATACTATTTTAAAAAAGTTAAAGATAAAAAGCAATATGGGGCTTGAAAGAAAATCTCAAATATTATATTATAGTTTCAATCTTTTCATTTTGAGGACTAAAAAAGGTCATTTTTAGTCTTGAAAATGCGTTTCATGTCTTAGTTTGATAACATGAGGTAAAAATGAGCGATACAATGAAGGAGCTGCTTATCAAGCAGCCTGATAACAAGACAAATAAAGTGTTGGGGTATTCATTTTTGGTTGTTGCTTTCCTGCTGTTAGTGGGCGCAGTCATAGTGAGTCCCTTTTTTATTATAGGTACAATCGGACTTGGAATAGGATCGTTTCTTGTTTATTTCAGAAGAATGTCCGTAGAGTATGAATATACATACCTCGACAAGGAAATCCGTGTTGACAGAATCTACAATCTCAACAACAGAAAGCAGGTCGACACTCTCGATTTAAACAAGATGGAAATACTTGCAGTTAAAAACAGCTCTGCCCTTGGCGGATTTGCGCACAGAAAGGCAGCAGTTACCGACTATTCGGCCGGAGAGGACAATGAAGAAACCAAGGTTTACGAACTCTGGTATGACGGACACAGAAAAATCCTTATGTCCTTAAGCGATGATTTCATCCAGCCGATAGTAAGATTTTGGCCAAACAAGGTAAAAAAACAATAGATTTAAGGAGGATAAGTAATGGGTACAATTATCAAGGAAGGAATTACTTTTGATGATGTCTTACTGATTCCGGGATATTCGCAGGTTATTCCGAATCAGGTCGATATTTCCACATATCTGACAAAGACAATCAAACTCAACATTCCCATGATGAGTGCGGGAATGGATACCGTTACGGAAAGCCGTATGGCAATTGCCATGGCACGTCAGGGCGGTATAGGTATCATTCACAAGAATATGTCCATTGAACAGCAGGCTGAAGAAGTAGACAAGGTTAAGAGATCTGAAAATGGTGTTATTACGGATCCCTTCTCACTTTCGCCCGAACATACTCTTGCAGATGCGGATGCACTGATGAGTAAGTTCAAAATTTCCGGCGTACCCGTTACCGAAAATAAAAAGCTTGTCGGTATTATCACAAACCGTGACTTGAAGTTCGAAACCGACATGACAAAGAAAATCAAAGAATCCATGACAAGTGAAGGCCTCGTTACCGCAAAAGAGGGCATTACACTTGAAGAAGCAAAGAAGATTCTTGCTGCAGCACGTAAGGAAAAACTTCCAATTGTAGACGATAACTACAATCTTGTCGGACTTATTACCATTAAAGATATTGAAAAAACAATCAAATATCCCCTTTCTGCAAAGGATGCACAGGGCAGACTTCTCTGCGGAGCAGGTGTTGGAATTACGGCAAACGTTCTCGACAGAGTAAAAGAACTTGTAAGTGCAAAGGTTGATGCGGTTGTTCTTGATTCCGCACACGGTCATTCGGAAAACGTACTTAAGTGCTTAAGAATGATTAAGGAAAACTATCCCGATCTTCAGGTTATTGCAGGTAACGTAGCAACCGGAGAAGCATGCAAGGCTCTTATTGAAGCCGGTGCAGACTGTGTAAAGGTTGGTATCGGACCCGGTTCCATCTGTACAACACGTGTCGTATCAGGTATCGGTGTACCTCAGATTACGGCAATTATGGACTGCTACGAAGTGGCTAAGGGATACGGAATTCCCATTATCGCAGACGGCGGTATCAAGTATTCAGGCGATATGACAAAGGCTATCGCAGCAGGCGCTAACGTATGTATGATGGGTTCAATGTTCGCAGGAT
>JAEEGL014281444.1_pt1 | contig 19595 bp, 13 predicted proteins | sample 9134231 | NCBI WGS metagenome assembly JAEEGL01 (sample SAMN16246548, study PRJNA631951) | gut metagenome | biome: gut microbiome; feature: rumen; material: fiber-attached | host: Bos | place: Iran: Karaj | collected 2018-10 | reverse complement strand
AGTGGAAGTAAATATAAAATCTATATCATCGACGAAGTTCATATGCTTTCTACTTCGGCTTTCAATGCTTTGCTCAAAACTATCGAGGAGCCGCCGGAGTATGTTGTATTCATTTTTGCTACAACAGAACTTCAGAAGGTTCCTGCTACACTTAAATCACGCTGTCAGCAGTTTAATTTCCGCCTTGTTGCAATTGATAAGGTAAACCAGTGCCTTGCCCAAGCGGCTGCAGCACTTGGAATCCAGGCAGATGACGAAGCACTCTTTTGGATTGCACGGGAATCTACCGGTTCTATGCGCGACGCTTACACACTTTTTGATCAGGTTGTGGCATTCAGCGACGGGCACATTACTTACGAAAAAATCCGCGACAAGCTTGGTCTTGTTGGAATTGACCGCTTGAATACTGTTTTTGAAAACTGTGCTGCAGGTAAGACTACTGAAGTTCTTGGCTGCCTTGACGAATTCCTTCAGAACGGAATTTCAATTGAGCAGCTTATTTCTAACAGTGCTGACTATTTGCGTAGCCTGCTTCTTATTAAAAACGGTGTAACTAAAGAATCGCTTCTTGGAAATAATGTTGAACGCTACAGCAAGCTTGTTCTTGAAAAATGGAATCCAATTCAGCTGGAACGCGCTCTTTCAATTTTCCTTAATCTTTATCGCGATATCAGATATTCACTTTCGCCTCGTTATGAAATTGAACTGACTTTCTCTCGCTTGTGCTGGCTTAGTGAATATGTTTCAAATGCAGAAGTTAAAAAGGCAATTGATGCTGCTCAAAGGCTTTTAGGTGGAGCGGGAGCTGGCGCTGCTGCTAGTGCTGGCACTTCGACTCCGGCTGCTGAATCGGCTCCTTCAGCTGGAACCGCTTCTTCTTATGAAGCTGCTCCTGAACATAACGAGGCTCCTGTAAGACCTTCCGTTTTACCAGAAGGACTTCCGCGCTTTTCGGCACTTCAGGAACCAGATACTGAACCGGAGCCTGACCCAGAGAATACAAACCCTTTTCCTGATGGCGGACCACTGCCGCCTGAACAATCAGTGGCGAGTGCTGATTTTGACGACGGCTGGACAAATACGGATAATCCTCCAGAAGATGATTATGCTTATCAGGAGGAAATTCAGGCAGAGGAAGCTCAGGCTTCTTATGAAGATTCTCTTAAAAATACCGAAGCTGTACAAAAGCCTCAGCCGCAGCTTGATGAACATTTTACAACAGCCGATGGCCGCGACATTACAATTGCACAGCTGCGTGGAAGCGTCGTTGCAGAAATTGCAGTAACCGAAGGCTTTATTGCATCTGCGCTAGACCGCACGGGCTTATGGAAAATTTCAGACAATAAGGTTGAAACAACAATAGAAACAAGCTTTGATTTGCAGATTCTTCAAAAGAATGCAGGAAAAATTGCAGAGCGTCTTACAAAGGTTTGTGGAAAGCAGATGGAATTTGTCGTTTCAGAAAAGCATCAGAATCAGGAGGAACAGCAGGCTTCTCAAGATGTTCCGGTGCAGGTTCAGGTTTTGCTTAATGCTTTTAAGGGAACTGTAGTAACGGGAGGTACGGAATGAACCCATTTGATTTATTAAAGAATACACAGGCTATAAAAGAGCAGTCAGAAAAGCTTCAGAAGGAACTTGAAGATATTCGTGCACAGGGTTCCAGCGGCGGCAGAATGGTAACAGTTACGCTCAACGGAAAATTTCAGATGATGGATATTAAGCTTGACCCAATCTGCGTAGACAACCGTGACGTTAAAATGCTTGAGGATTTGATTGTTGCCGCACACAAGGCAGCAGTAGACAACGTTCAGGATCAGATAAAAGAAAAATCATCATCACTTCTTGGTGGACTTGATTTAGGACAATTTGGACTGTAAATAAGCATGAACGCATTCGACGAACTTACAGCAGATTTTTCACGCTTGCCGGGCATTGGTAAAAAAAGTGCAGTGCGAATGGTAAACTGGCTTTTGACTCAAGACGAAACTTATGTGCGCCGGTTCTCTCAAAATCTTGGTGTGCTCAAGGAGCGCATAAAGCCGTGTTCTGTTTGCGGAATGTGGACGGAATCTGACCCGTGCTCAATCTGCTCCGATTTTCAGAGAGATAAATCTATTCTTTGCGTAGTTGAACAAAGTCAGGATGTCGGCACAATAGAAGCATACGGCGAATACAAAGGTTTTTATCATGTGCTAGGGGGCTTAATCAAACCGCTTGAAGGTATTGGACCTGCACAGCTTTCAATCCCTCAGCTTTTGGAACGAATAAAAAAAGACACTCCGGCCGAAGTTATAATTGCTACAAACCCAACTGTAGAAGGTGACACAACGGCACTTTACATAAACAAGGTTATAGGAGAGCTTGGACTGAATCCATCGCCAAAAGTAACCCGTCTTGCAACCGGCATTCCTGTGGGCGGTGACCTTGAATACATAGACAAGCGCACTCTTTCCCTAAGCTTCCGTGGCCGCTCCCAGCTTTAGAAAAGCCCTTGTCATTGTCGGGCTTGACCCGACAATCCACATTTATTCTTGTTTTATTACCCATTAGGGTTTATAATTTATTATCTATATAAAAGTCGTTATTTAATCACAAAATCGTTCAAAAATTTTTTATATGAGGTTTGAATATGAAAAAATTCTTTGGAGTTGTTGGTTTAATCTTTTGTGTATTCCTTGCATCATGTAATTTCAATGGATTTTCAGACAAAAGCGGCAGCCTTGAATTTTCTATTTCCAAGAACGATATTGCCCTGTTAGCAAATCAGCATGCAGCCCGCGAAGGTGCTGGTGATGAAAGTAAAATAAGCGAAGAATTATTAGTTTTTGTTCAGATTAAAGGCAGCAAAGGCTATTATGCATATAAATCACAAACTGTCGGTATAGAATTCAAAAAAATAGCTCAAGAAGGCTCTTCGGATGCAAATTTTGATTATGCACAGGATTCAATGTTGTTCTATTATGAGGCATTAAAAGATGTAGATATGACTTTTGAACAGGTTCCTGTAAATCAGACCTATACAGTTATGTTTGATTTGCTTGTAAAGCCTCTTACAAGTCCAAGTTTGACATTGTCATATCATATTTGTTCCGGAAAAACGAAAAATGTTGTGGTAACTGCAGATCAGACAAATCAGGTAGATGTAACTGCTTCTACAGACCCTCAGCCGCTTGTTTTACTTAAAGTGGAATATGCAGACGGCTCTGACCCGGTAATTAGTGATTTTGACACCGAAGATGGAAACTCATACGGTCTTATGCTGAACAAAAAAGACGGCAAATTGTATCAGTCAAAATATAATGCCGAAAGCACAACTCCTGTAAGAAAAGAGATAAAGGATATAAGTTTTGTTCTTTCTGAAGATTCAAACTTTGCCGATTCCTGGGTTAAATATACTTTGAACTATTCGGGATTTAATTATGATGATCCTTCTGTGGCAACCAGCGAAAATACACTTTTAAAGACTGATTTGTCTTTCAAAAAAGGTGCCTACTCCCTTAAAGATTTGATTTTACAATATACTACTTTTTCTTCAGCATATTTTACAGTTGATTCAAACGGTTTTTCATTTGAAATCGATAGTCCTTATTTCTACCTTCATCCTGCTTATGACTGGCAGGAAGATCCTACAGAAGAAAATGTATTCAGTCAGGAAAAACATGGTAGCCTTTTGAATACTTCAAGTTCAGTTTCTGAAAGCGGAGAAGTTATTAATCCGACGATTGTATTCTCAAAGCGAAATGATTCAAACCGTTATATTTATTCAGTTTCACTGAAAAATGCACTTGAAGGAAAAACTTTATCAGACGGTGACACTGTTGTATTTGTAATGAAGGTTCTAAGCCCTACTAATAAACCTGTAACATTTAATCAATTCTATTATGAATTGCAGACAGAAAAATGGGGAGAACTTGACGATGATGTTCTTTATGATGGAAATGAGTGTATAAATGTTGATGATAGCAGTGTTCCAAGTGTTGGTTATTATACATTTGTAATGCCTTTGAATTTTATAGAAGATTCGGAAGATTATAATACCGTTCTTTTCTTCTATGATGGACAGGCTGGTTCAACAACAGAAGATACTCAAACTTTGACTGTTTCAAGTCTTGATTATTATATTTTCCCTGCAAGCTCTAAGTCGTTTGTATTTGGTCTTGGTAAAAACTGGGATGATAGTACAAATCAAGTCTGTCCGTACCGCTATGAATTTAATAAGCCTTTAGTAGATGCAGACGGTAAATCATTAACTTTAGCAGGTGGAGAAACTGTTTCCGTTACAATTAATGGTAATGTTAAAGGATTCTCTGCTGCATCAAGTTCATCTGGAAGTTCTGGTTATAACAGTTCAACCTACTTTGGCGGTGAAATATATGATGGAGTTGAATATACTTCAATAAAAGATGAATGGCTGAACTTCCATCCTCTCAGTAATACAGAAGGTACACATGCCAGCGAAAATATACCTAGGTTGACAATTAGTGATGGAGAATTCTCTAATTCCGGTACATATAAATTTGTAGACATTCAGGAACCATACTTTGATAAAGCTAATGCTTCTGAAAAGCCAACTCCTGCACATAATTATATGTTCCAGTGTGCATCAACTTGCCCGGATCCAACTGTACTGCTTGTCATCGAAGGCTTCGAAATGGCAACAACAGTTTCTACTCCGAATTAGACTGCTTTTCCATAAGCATCTCTGCATCGGCCTTGCCCTGACGAAGCTCCAGCGTTTTATATGACGGCGCTTCTTCTGCGGCAGGGTCTTTTTTTTCTTTATTCTTTTTCATCACCTGCTGCACAGTCCAGGCCGAACTCCGGTTCATCATCGAATAATATTCCTTGTCGTCCATGAAGATTAGTATATTAAAATCGAAGAATTTGTGCTATAATGAAAGAATATTCAGGAGGAAAAAATGGATTTGATGAAGCTCCAGAACGGAAGTGATGTACGCGGCGTTGCAGTTGAAGGTGTGGAAGGAGAAAATGTAAACCTTACCCCCGAAATTGCATCAAAAATAGGATGTGCCTTTGTAAGCTGGCTCAGTGGTAAAACAAAAAAATCAGCCGGCGAATTAACGATTGGTGTAGGACGCGACTCCCGTGTTTCTGGACCTGCACTTGCTGACGGGCTCATTGCCGGAATCCTCAGTACTGGAGCAAAGGTTGTAAACTGTAACATGGCTACAACTCCTGCAATGTTCATGTCTATTGTTTTTGAACAGTCACATTATGATGGCTCTGCAATGATAACTGCAAGTCATCTTCCATATAATCGTAACGGAATAAAGTTCTTCGATGCAGATGGAGGACTTGAACATGAAGATATTACTTCAATCCTCGAAATTGCTTCAAAGCTCCCTGAAGATTATGTTGCAAATACAGTAAACAATGCTGCTGTAAAAACTATCCCTTCATTTGATTTGCTTGGTGTTTACGCAGAATACTTAAAGAACAAAATTGCTTCAGCTCTTGCTTCTCTTGGAAAGGGCGATAAACCTCTTACAGGTCTTCATATTGTAGTAGACAGCGGAAACGGTGCTTCTGGATTTTTTGTAGATAAAATCCTTCAGCCGCTTGGTGCAGACACAACTGGAAGTCAGTTCCTTGAGCCAGACGGAATGTTCCCTAATCATATTCCTAACCCTGAAAATAAACAGGCAATGGAAGCAATCCGCAGTGCAGTTCTTGCAAACAAAGCAGACCTTGGTTTGATTTTTGATACAGACGTTGACCGAATGAGTGCAGTTCTCAGCGATGGAAGCGAAGTAAACCGCGACTCAATTATTGCCATGATTGCTGCAATTCTTGCTCCTGAATATCCGGGTTCTACAATTATTACAGACAGCGTTACAAGTGACCGTCTTACATACTTTTTGCAGGATGTTCTTGGCCTTAAGCATTTGTGTTATATGCGCGGCTACAAAAATGTCATCAACAAGCAGAAGGAATTGAATGCAGCCGGAACAGTTGCTCCACTTGCAATGGAAACTTCAGGACACGGTGCACTCAAAGATAATTACTTCCTTGATGATGGTGCCTTCCTTGCAGTCAAGCTTGTAATTGCATTGGCTCAGGCAGCCGCTACAGGCAAAAAGCTCGACAGCTTAATAGAAAAACTTCCTCCACTTGTTGAAGAAGGAGAGTTCCGCTTTAAGATTGCCGGAGATGATTTTAAATCATACGGTCAGTCAGTTCTTGAGGAGTTTAAAAAACGCGCTGCAGCTGCCGGCTACGAAATGCCTCAGTCTTATGAAGGTGTTCGTCTTTCGTTTAAGGGCGACGATGTTCAGGGCTGGATGCTGCTTCGTTTGAGCCTGCACGATCCTGTAATGCCACTTAATATCGAAGGTGGCCGCAAAGGTGATTTGCCAAAGCTGGTAGAAATTGCCCGCAAATTGACTGATGGATTTGATCGTTTGGATAGGACGTGTTTGAAGTGAGATTGTCGGGTCAAGCCCGACAATGACACACAACGACTTTGTCATTCCCGGGCTTGACCCGGGAATCTCATTTACAGGAGGCATATATGGACGAAAAGATTCAACAACTCCAGAAAATAATCGACGAATCAAGTAACATCGTCTTTTTTGGCGGTGCCGGTGTTTCAACGGAATCTGGCATTCCGGATTTTCGCAGCGTAGACGGACTTTATAACCAGCAGTGGAAATATCCGCCGGAAACAATCATAAGCCGCTCGTTCTTCTTTCACGACACAAAGGAGTTCTACCGATTTTACCGTGCTAAACTGCTTCCAACAGGCTTTGAACCAAATGCCGCTCACTATAAGCTTGCCGAATTAGAAGCCGCAGGAAAACTCAAGGCAGTAGTTACTCAGAATATAGACGGCCTTCATCAAAAAGCAGGAAGCAAAGTTGTATACGAACTTCACGGCAGCACTTTGCGAAACTACTGCATGGACTGCAACGAATTCTACGACGAATCATTTATCGCCGCCAGCGACAAATCTCCAGACGGCCTGCCACACTGTACAAAATGCGGTGGTCTTGTAAAACCCGACGTAGTCTTATACGAAGAAGGCCTGGATGACAATGTAATCCGTGGTGCTGTAAATGCAATTGCCGCCGCCGACACTCTAATCATTGGCGGTACGTCCCTGGTAGTTTATCCAGCCGCCTCTTTCGTAGACTACTTCCACGGAAAGAACCTGGTACTGCTTAATAAATCATCAACATCCAAAGACGATTACGCCACCCTTGTAATTCACGAACCGATTGGACAGGTGCTTTCTCAGATTAAAGTGTGAAAATTGTCATTCTCGGGCTTGACCCGGGAATCTCTATTTTTCATCAATTGTTTTTGTCTCATCAATTTTATCCAGAAGAATTTCCATGGATTTGATTAAATCAGAAACAACTTTAAAATTATCTTTCAAATCAAGCTGATAAAATATCTGGGTTCCAACTTTATTCGGTTTTATAAGGCCTGCATCGCGTAAAACTTTAAGGTGATGCGAAATAGCAGGGCGTGAAAGCTTTGATTTTGCAGAAAGATTAGTTACATTTATTCCCTGATTACCGGCACTTACAATATCCATTATAAGCTGCTGTCTGTATTCGTCGCTCATTGCAATAAAGAAAGGAACACAGGAATTAAAGGTTTTTAGCGTTTTTTTAATTTCATTTTTATCAATCATGGTTTGCATCACCTCTTTTTATAGAATAAAACACTTTTTTTTCTTTGTCAAATAAATTAAAAGTTTAAAAAATTAAACAATTAAACATAAAAACTATTGACTTTTACAATCGATGTTATTATTTTAACTGATACAATGTTTAAAGGTTTAAGTAATTAAACGCATAAACAAAAAAAACAAAGATTGATAAGGGGTTTTTCAAATGAAAGCTTCAAGAGTGTTTTTTAAGAGACCTTGGATTATCATTGCGCTTTGCGTGATTCTTACAGGAGTCTTTGGATTTTTTATCACCGGAATTGGAATTGATAATTCTATTAGACAATTCCTGCCACAAAAGGATTCTTCCTACACACGTCTTACTCAAACAGAAGACCAGTTTGGAAGTATGATTGTTATTGGAGTAAGCCTTGAGTCTAAAAAAGGCACTGTTCTTACTCCACAGAATATCGAAGTTGTTCGCAAAATAACAGATCGTGTTCTGGAGCTCCCTCAGATAGAAGGTGTAGATTCTCTTACTCACATTGATTATGTCTGCGAAAATGATGGTTCAATTTCAGCAAGTCAGCTTATTCCAGATACTTATACTGGCAGCCTGGAAGATATTGCCCAGCTGGAAAGTCGTCTTGCAGAATGGAGTGACATGTACAACCGTGTAATTGTGAATGACGACAACACTGCAACACAAATGCAGATTACTGTTCATTCAATGACACCGGAAGAAAAAGCTTCTTCAAAAATTACAGATGCCGAACGCCAGCAGAAAATTCTTGAACAGGTCCGTCAGGTTGTAGTAGAGGAGTGCAAAGATCAGCCGCTTGAATACAAAATTTATGGTGACCCAGTAGTTGCAGAAAGTGCCCGTAAATTTATGGTTTCCGACCTTTGTGCTTTGATTCCACTTGTAATTGTGGTAGTTCTTCTTTCTTTATTCTTCAGCTTTAAAACTGTAGACGGAACTTTGTTACCACTTATTACAGTTGTTATGTCTGCTGCCTGGACAATGGGACTTATGGCTTTGCTTGGCATAACCTTTACTTTGGTTTCAAGTGTAATACCTGTTGCACTTATTGCCGTTGGATCTGCTTATGGTATTCATGTTCTTACACATTACTATGTTGCCTTGGATGGTGTAGACGGCGAACTTACCCGCGAAAAATATGTTGATGCAATTTTTGCAGGACTTAAGGAAGTAATGAAGGCGGTCCTCCTTGCCGGCATTACTACTATCGTTGGATTTATTTCGCTTGTTTCAAGTCCTATTGAACCACTCCATAGCTTTGCAATCTTTACGGCAATAGGTGTTGGTATTGCATTAATACTTTCTATAACTTTTATTCCTGCAGTTTTGCTTTGTAAGGATTATAAAAAAGTTGCTGCAGGCCGCGAAAAAATGAAGCACATCAGTGAAAAAGTTGAACGCCGACTTGAACGTGCAAAACAACTTGCCGGAGGAAAACTTGCAAAAGATGCCAGTGGAAATACACTGTATAACATCTATCACTTTTTCTGTGGAAGCCGTGTCAGATTGATTTTGTTTACCCTGGTTATCTGTGGTCTTTCATACGCAGGACTTCGTATTCTTAAAATTGATACTGCAATTGTAAATTACTTCCCTGAAAACTGCGAGCTTCGTCAGGATATAAAATCTATTGATAAAAACTTTGCGGGAACAAACAGCTTGTATTTTACAATTGAAGGTCAGGAAAAAGGTGACCTTACAAATCCCGAAATCTTAAAAGCTGTAGACGATATGCAGGAATATCTTGCAGAAAACTTTGATGGAATTGGAAAGATAGTTTCTTTTACAACCTTCATCAAACGTATTAATCAGGTCTGGCATGTTCCAACAACACAAGCAGTTGCCGCCACTGATACGGTCGCTTCTGATGACTTTGGCGGACTCGATGATTTTGACGACTTCGATAGCTTCAGCGATGACTTTGATGATTTCGGTGGATTTGACGACTTTGCAGATTTTGGAGATTCAACAGAAAATTCCTCAACTGTAACAGAGGATACCGACTGGGTTGATCCAAATATTGAATATGCACAAAAGCTTTCCCAGCCTATGACAACAGAAGAAGTTCTTGCAATGCTTAATCGTGCTTACATCGAAGCCGGAGCAAAAAATGCAACTCCAGAAAAAATGCTTGCTGCCCTTGAAAAAGACTGCAATTACAACGGAATGGCATATTACGAAATACCTTACGACCCTGCAAAGTATCCTGTTCCAACACGCGAAGAATTAAGTGGTGTTGTAAATGGTTATCTTACATTGCTTAGTGGTTCACTTGACCGCTTTGTAGATGATGATATGAGTCCTCGCGTAATGAGAGTAACCTGCCAGCTCCGCAATCACTCAACAGAAGAAACTGGAAACATTATTGCAGCTGCAAAGAACTTTGCAAAAGAGCACTTCCCCGAAGGCTACACAATCGAAGCAACAGGCGCCGGCGAAATGGAATACACAATGACAAAGATGATTGTATCAAGCCAGGTTCAGAGCCTTTTGATTTCCCTCATCTCTGTATTCATCATTATCACAATTGCATTTGGTTCTGGCTGGGCTGGACTCGTTGGTGCTGTTCCACTTGCCCTTGCAATTCTTTTGAACTACATGGTAATGGGCTTTGCAGGAATCAACCTTGACCTTGTAACAAGCATTATTGCTTCTGTTGCAGTTGGTGTTGGTATAGATTACACAATTCACTTCCTTTCAACTTACAAGGAAGAACGCGCAAAAACAGACAACCTCGAAGTTGTTACACGAGAGACCTTCCGAAAGAGTGGTCATGGAATTGTAACAAATGCACTGGCCGTAGGACTTGGCTTCCTCGTATTGTGCTTCAGTAAGTTTGTAGTACTCCGCTATATTGGTGTACTCGTAGCAATTGTAATGTTCACATCAAGTTATCTTGCGATGACAATCATTCCAGGAATCCTGAATGTGTTCGAACCAAAATTTATAAGCAAAAAATAACTGTCATCCGTATGAATGACAAATGTCATCCTCGGGCTTGACCCGAGGATCTCAAAGGAGATTTATATGAAACGAACAACAAAAATTACTTTGGTCGCTGCCGCTGTTGCAGCATTAAGTTGTGTTGCTTTTGCCGATGCAAAGGGAACTGAAATTATGACAACCGTAGCAGACTTTAAAAAGCCTGGCTTTTCACGCAGCCAGGTAATCATGAGTCTGCAGGATAAAGACGGTACAAAAGAAGACCGTCAGATTATCGAATACGGAAAAGAAGCAGATGGAAAAACTTACGTTGTAATGGACTTTAAGGGACCTGCAAATGTAAAGGATACACGCTTCCTTCAGATTACAAACGACAATGGTCCGGACGATAAGTTTATTTATCTTCCTTCTTTGAAATCAGTTCGCCGTGTAAACTCAAGCGAAGGTTCAAAATCATTCATGGGTTCAGATGCAACATACGATGATCTTTCCACACGCGATATTTCGGAAGACGATCACCAGTTTCTTCGCGAAGAATCAATCACTGTAGAAAGTGGAGTTACTTATGACTGTTATGTAATTAAAGAAGTTCCATTCGACAAAAAAGGAACCCAGTACAACTACCGCATGGTTTGGGTAGACAAGGCAACAATGTATCCAATTCACACAGAGATGTACGACAAGAACGACAAGCTTGTAAAAGTGCTCGAAGTTTTGAATATCCAGAAAATTGATGGCTACGATATGCCAATGGAAAACAAACTCAAGAATGTTCAGACAGGCCATAGCACAACCCTTAAGATTCTTAAGGTAGAAGTTGACAAGGCACTCCCAGACAGAGTATTCACACAGAATTTCTTAACAACAGGAAAATAAAATTTGTAATTGCGAGGTTAATATGAAACTAAATAAATTAATACTTATAACTTCAGCTATCTTATTGGGTATAACCGGTGCCTTTGCCGATGACTTTGACAGCTTTGATGATTTTGGTTCATTTGGCGGAGACTCTTCTTCTGGCCCTGCAACTAAGCTCGAAGTAAACGGAACTGCAAAAACAGACATCCGCGCTTATGTAGACACAAGCGATAAAGACGACAAGGACGGCGCAGAAAAGATTGACATCAATGCAATTCCTTCTGCATCACTCGATTTAAAATACAGCGGAAATAAATCGGACCTGGAACTCAAACTTAAGCTGGACGAAACAACAATAAAAAATAATCCGGTCGATGTAATTGACGAAGCAGTTATCCGCGGCTATTTTAATAACCTTACACTTGAAGCAGGTAAAATGAAAATTGTCTGGGGCAAGGGCGACAAGCTTCATGTCCTTGATAATTTTAATGCAGACGATTATTCAGATTTTATCATTCCTGATTATCTGGACCGCCGAATAAGTACACCGATGATTCGTGGTGTTTACAGTCTTCCTGTTGGAAATATTAATATCGAAGGTGTTTATACTCCGTTCCTTCCTGTAGATCGTTTTGCAACAAACGGGCGCTGGACTCCGGCTCAGGTGGGCGCACTTACAGGTACTGTAACACAAATGGCTTCTGGTAAGGTTGCTGATGCTTTTACAGGCTATACAGAAGCAAGCGGCATGGCAACAGCAGCAGGTATCGTTTATCAGAGTGCAGGAGAAGCATATAAAAAGGCTGCCGCAGCATATCAGGCTGATCCTTTAGATTCAGAAAAGGCCGCAACTTTTGCTGCATCAAAAACTGCATTTGAAGCTGCCCAGGCCGAATATGAACAGGCAACTGCAACACTACAAGCAGCTGGTGCAAAGTACATGTATTATCTTACAAATGCAAGTGCACTTTCTTCAAACAAAGATGTGATTTATCCAAATACACAGACACTTAAATACGGACAGTTTGGTGGTCGTGTAACAGCAACTCTTGGTCAGGTTGATTTAGGATTGAGCTACTACAACGGATGGTTCAAACAGCCAACAATTAATCAATCAAAGATGGATGGATTTTTGGATTCGTATCTTGCAACCGGTTCTGTTTCGGATGGTGAGAAATTCCTTACCTACGATAAAAAACAAACCTTTGGTTTGGAAGCTTCTACAACAATCTGGCATTTTAATTTGCGTGGTGAAGCAGCTTACAACCTTACAGAAAATAATGATTCTGTTGCATGGCTTGGCGGCTTTGATATAGATCTGCCTTTCTGGAATGCAAATCTCAACGTTCAGGAAACAGGAACTCTTGTTCTTGATGACACAACAAATAACAAGATTGTTGCTAACTTTACAACATCATTTGCAAATGACAAAGTTGCCCCAGAGGTAACAGTAATGTATGGTGTTGAAAACAAAGATTTAGTTGTAATGCCAAAGCTCGCATTTAAGCCCGATCAGAATCTTACACTTACAGCAAGCGGTATGTACATCTGGTGCGGAGAAGACAACAGCGAATTCAAAGCATGGGAGAAAAACAGTTTTGTAAATCTTGGTGTAACATATCAGTTCTAAAAAAAATGGCTGCCTTTGGAGAATGAAACCTTAAGACAGCCATTTTTTTTGTTCACTATAAATTAACTATAAAATTAAAATTTCTTGACATATGTGAAAGAGGGGCTTATTCTATTGGTGAGGGTTTGTAAGTTTTTCAAGTTATTCAAAAAGTTGCATGCACTCGAAAAATATTTTTTATAAAAATTGGAGAGTGTTTTTATAATTGCGTTAAAAAAGTCATATTCATTTCTTTTTACAATTCCATGAAAATGCTCTCCGCGAGGAGATTTCTATGAAAAAAAAGATGGTGGCCGTTGTTGCGCTTTTATTTGGTGCAGCAATTCTTACAGCGCAAACTTCTGAGGTTAAAACTGCAACAGTTAACCTCATAGAAGATGGAGCAATTGACAGTCTTGCTTTTGGTACCGAAGATTACGAAAGTGTATCTTTTGTAGAGTTTAATAATGACGCAAGTTATTTAAATTTTGGGTTTGGAAAGTGGCTTGCAGATTCTTTCTGGCTTTCTGTTTATGACAGCCTCAATACGAATGGAAGTTTGTTTAATACTGGTTATGTAGACAAAACTTATGGCACTAAAGATGGTATTAATATTGATTATACAGACAACCATAAGTGGAATTATGTTTCGAATAAATTAAATTTCAATAATACTCTTGGACTTGGTTTTGGTTTTGGAAGCTTTGGTACACAGCTTGTCTGGACTGCAAACTGGGGTCAGAGCAGAGTTGCAAGTTCAATTGACGATGGAAACGATATTTTCGTTAATCCCAATTATCCCGATGTATATACAATTACTGAAGAAAATCCAAGCACTCCAGGTAATTCAAAAGCAACTACAAAATATGATAAAATCAAAAACTACACCCGCAACAATACATTTACTGTAAACTTTGATGGGGCAGGTGCTAAAGATCTTGGCGACAATGAATTCTATATTCAGCTTAATAATATAAGCCTTGACTGGGATAATACAACAAGAGGAAATACTTATGATTACACTAACAATGTAAATGGTAAGGACACAACAAAGAAAACGGCTGAAGCACTTCAAGCTAAAAATCTTTTTACACCAGGTCTTGAGTTTGAACTTGGCTTTAATATTGCAGAAAAAGATTTTGTTACAACAAAGCTTGTTTTTGTAGACAGCTTCAGCATGGGACTTAAAGCTAATAAAGCAAATAAAACATTTACAGAAGTTTCAGATACTACAACAGCAACTACTACAACTACAACAGATTTCCAGATTATTACCGGTAAGTATCTTGATATCAATAATACACTTACTCCAAAATTTATATTTGACTTTGATATTGATGAAAACCTTCAGCTTGTAGGCCAGATCAGTGCTGCTATCACAACAGGTAATAAAAGTACAAAAGCAGATACTTATAAAAAGGTTAAGACCACTGTTGCAGTTGACAAAGCAACGGGAGATAAAACTACTAATTCAAAGGTTACATCTACAGGATCGCACACAACTACAGGAAATAAAGATTCTAATAACTTCTCTGTAGGCGTAACTCCTGCTTTCTCACTTGGTCTTGTTTACCAGGTTAAACCTGGAAAAATGAACTTGAACTTTGGTGTAAATGTTGTTCGTTCAAGTTATAACTATAAAATCAATAAATCCACAAATGCAAATATCAACGATGTAACAATAACTGAATCAACAGACAGATATGGTAATACAACCGGCTCTAAATCTGTAACTGTTCAGAATGGTGGAAATGAATCTAATGAAATCAGTTTCTCTTCAGGATCAATATCAACAAGTCTCAGACTTGGTGGAACATGGTTCTTTGGTGAGAATGTTAAGCTTGATGCATACTGGGCAAATTCCTTTATGTCTTTATTCAGTGCTTCAAATAGTTTTGGAATTGATCTTTGCGTATTATTCTAGGAGAAGTGGAATGAAACAAGAAAAATTTAAACTTCTTGCTGCTTCTGCTTTGTTGCTTGCGGTTGGCTTAATTGCTACAGGCTGTAAGAACGATTTTGACGGAACAACTGTCAATTACGAAGAGAAGAAGCTGGAAATGACAGATAACCTTGGACCTGCAACTTCTGCATGGACCGGGTATATTGATGTTAATAATACTTGGATAGATCAGGCTGGAGCGCAATCTAATATTGAAGTGCGCATTAAAAGTCCTGTAAGACTTGATCCGTCTACAGTTGAAGGTGCAATTACTTTCTATAAGCTCAAGAATAATACAGAAAATGCTGACTGGTATCCTATGCATGATGGTGAATGTACAAAAACTCTTGTAAATTCATCAGAAACTCGATGCGAGATGGATTATGCTAACAATGCTACTGAACAAGATGGAGTTCAGACTGTATTCAAATATGATGTAGATACATCTGCTGTAACAACAAAACAGATTGCTTTGATTGTAGATGCTACAAAGCTTAAGGACATTGAAGGTAATTTTGTCCTCAATCTTGATAATAACTATAAAGCAGGCCAGGAAAGCGATAGTTATATTGCCTATATCAATATAGGAAGAGATAAAGATGGAAATCAAACAACAAATTTATCTTATAAAATTGATTATGCAGAAAACTTCCGCAAAGAGTTTCTTCCTGTAAAAACAGAAGCCATGACTATTACCGCAAATGGTACAACAGGCAAATGGGATATTACTATTCCTGCTGTTGCAGTATCTGCGCCAGGTGCAACTGCTGCTTATGATGAAAATTTTGTTGGAAAAATGAATGAAGCTTTCGTTTTGTACACAAAAGCTCTGGAAGCACCTGAGTATAAGCAGGTTGCGCTGGAATGGGGTTATGCTTCTGCGGAATATAAAGCAACTACTGAAGAACTTTCATATGGAACCGATTTTACAGTTTTAATGATTAAGAAGGATTACACCGCGCCTGCATGGTTTTCACAGGTTTACGGTCATCCAGGCTTTGTAGACGCAAAGATCTTAAACTCTACAACTGATTTGCTTGGTGGAACAAGAAAAACAAGTACTTATATTAAAGATCAACCAGATTTCATTGTAGATGATTTTACAGATCCTGCTGACTCTGGAAATTCATGGGCAGCTGCAGCTTATGATAAAGCCGACATTATTGCCAACCAGAATGCGTTGCTGCATGTAACTCTTCCTGATCATACATACAAATATGTTTCAGGCCATAACGGTCCGAGTAATTATTTAAGTGGTTATTATAATCACTACTTCCGCTGGGTAATAACGCCTGAAACAAATGTTGTTCTTGATAAATATGAAGATTTTATACTTACAGATAAGAACTATAAAAAGCTTGAAGCAAAAATTTCAATTGTAAAAAACAGCGATGATTCACTTAGCACTATTTACATTGAATTAAAAAATCCTATACGAAGTTCTTCTAGTAGTTCTTATGAAACTCCAAAGCTTTATGTAGGTTCTGGAACAATTCTCAAAGAGAATAGTGCATATCCAAACCAGCTAAAGTTTGGTACATCATTTAAAGACCCGCTCATGGGCGATGCAAGTGGTTATATTCCACTAAGCAAGGATTAAGGAGGATTGAAACATGAATAAAAATATTTTCAAAACTCTGGCAGTTTGTTTTGCGTTTACAGCACTTGTGCTTACTGGTTGTAAAAACGACTTTGACGGTACTACTGTAAATTACAAGCAGGAAAAAGAAGAGTTCACAGGAAACTACGGTGAAAATAAAAAAGCACAAGGTCTTAGTAAATGGAGTTTCAGTTTTTCTCCATCATCTGGTTTAACTGCCGCGGACGATCTGGAAATTGAAGTTTATTTTAGCAGTTTGTACGAGCTTGATTATGACAGCGTAGAAAAAGCATTTACTTTTTACAAGCTGAAGAATAACACTGTTTCCAAATATTATCCGTTACATGATGGCGAAATTCCAAAAACATTAATTCATATAACGGAACCATTCAAATATTCTGGAACTGTAAGATTTTTGTATCGTCTTGATGCTAAAGATGTTACTACAAACAGAATTGCTTTTGCTGTAGATGCAACAAAGCTCAAGTATAAGAACGGGCTTGCAGTTGTTTCTAACGATGGTAATCTTAAGGCTGGTGAAGAAACAGACAGCTTTGTAAGATACCTTTCTGTTTCTGAAAAAGAGGATGGAACCACAACAACACCTTTGAGTTATTCTTTTGACGAAGAATATCTTTCAATCAATTATAATAGAACAGATTTTGTGTCTAATAATCCAGTGCCTCTAGCAACTTCCGATACAGATTTGACACCTAGTGGAAAATATCGTTTTGCAATTAAAGCTCCTGTAAAAACAAGAGATGCTGATGGAGCCGAAAGCACATACGATGAGGATATTGGAGAAAATCTTTCTAAGAAATTTAAGCTTCAGATTCAAAAGCCTGAAGGCACAAAATGGGAGGATGGCGGTAAGCTTAAATTTGATTATCATTCAAAATTATCAAGTGTTACTGAACATCCGTCAGATCCTTATTCTGCGTTTACTTACACTACCGATGTAGATACTTCTGTTATGGCACCGGGAACAAAGTGGCGTATCGTATGTGATAAAAGTGTGAAGCTTGGCTCGCCTGCTGCATGGGAAACAGAAGCGTATGGTCATGTTCCATATGAGTACTATCCAAAGGTTATTTCTAAAATATATCCTGCTTCTGGTGAATACAGCTTCATTCCTTATGGCGATAAAGAAACATCTTTGCTCTTTGCGTATGGAAGAGGCTCAACTCCGGGAACTTTTGAAAAAGACGACTGTGTTGAAATGTCTGCATTCTTTACTCAGAACCGTTTTGTAAATGGGATTTCTATTGATCAGAATCAGGTAGAAGTTCAGATTAAATATTGGGAAGTTGAATTAGACAAAACAGACGGCTTTATTCTTGTAGATAGCAAAAATACAATTATTCCAACTACAACAACTGTTCATAAAAATGCAGATGGAATAATTGACAGAGTATTTATCAAGCCTGTAAATTCTCAGCTCAATTTGTGGAAGGATAGTTATAATGTTTATGTAAACAGCGGTACTACAATCAAGTCTAATCCTGAATATCCAAAGCAGCTTTGTTTTGGATGCTATCCAGATTTGAACAAGGGTGTGTTGTCTGGTTATATCAAGCTTGTACAAGGCCTTATTCAGCCGGGTGAATCTTATTCAGATGCAGACGCCTGGAATGGAGAATATGAAAATGCCTGGGTTAATGAGAATGATTATTCTCGTTACGAGGATGGAAACTGGAATAATCATTTTAATTACCAGCGTCGAATTTATCTTATTGAAGGTGAATCGTATACAATTCAAATGGTAAATGGTTATGCATCTAATCCAAACAAAGATAACTTCCTTGCAATGTTAAGCAATAATAATCGGGGCGAAGAGCTTTGTTACTATGGAGAATTGTATTTGTACAAGGAAAGCGAAAACACTGGTTCATCAAGTAATTATGAATATCATATGGGGTATTCAAGAGGTTCTGATTTGACTTTCACCTGTGAAGAAACAGGTTACTATTACATTTGTATTAATCGCGATTCATATGCAAGTTTGACAAGTCCTCATTACAGTTATTCAAACTATCAGCCAAGGTATACAGAATATGATTCTTTGATTGAAAATTATATTATTAACCGCGACTGGTATTATGATGCTTATTGTAATATTGACAGAAGCGATATTACAGGAGATCAGACATTTGAAAATCCATATTATAATTCTGAAAATGAAGACTCTCCTTCAGAAGTAACAGTAACAGGCCCTGTTTTGTTCAATTTTACACCTGATTGGGATGGAACGGAAGATGGCGCTTATACTGGAACAACTATAGAGTCTCATGCAGAAGATACGAATGGCAATTGGTTGTTAAATCAAAACAAAAAGATTCCGTATCGCTGGGGTAATGTATACTACCATATGTTCCTTAGCACAAACTAATAATCGGGTTGTTGTCTGTCGTTATGACAGGCAGCATATATTCATTTAAAATAACTACTCCTTTTTGGGACATCAGGAATTCTTTCTGGTGTCCCTGTTTTTTTGATTGTTTTGATATTTCGTACTAAAAAAATCTCTTTTTGTACAAAAAATTTTCGTGCAAATTTTTTATAATCTGTTATAATTTAGTTTAAGTAAAACGATTAACTAGAAATAGTTTGCCTTAGACAGGAGGATTTTTATATGGATTTTGTTCTTGTAAACTGCAATCGCGACGGAGAAAAAATTAACCGCGACATTTACGGACACTTTAGTGAGCATCTTGGACGATGTATATATGGCGGATTCTGGGTTGGAAAGGATTCTAAGATTCCTAACATCAACGGATACCGCAAGGATGTTGTAGAAGCATTCAAGGAAATTGATATTCCTAACCTGCGCTGGCCGGGCGGATGTTTTGCCGACGAGTATCACTGGCGCGACGGTATTGGTCCATACGAAACCCGCAAGAAGATGATTAATACTCACTGGGGCGGAGTAGTAGAAGATAACAGCTTTGGTACACACGAGTT
>JAEEGL016109669.1_pt1 | contig 19596 bp, 10 predicted proteins | sample 9134231 | NCBI WGS metagenome assembly JAEEGL01 (sample SAMN16246548, study PRJNA631951) | gut metagenome | biome: gut microbiome; feature: rumen; material: fiber-attached | host: Bos | place: Iran: Karaj | collected 2018-10 | reverse complement strand
TTACCGCAACGCCCAGGACATCAATGTAGATTTCGACGACCGCGACAAGGAAAAGGGCGGCAAGAAAGACCGCAAGCGCGACCGCGACCGTGGCGACCGTTATGACGACCGCGACGACCGTCAGGAGCGTCGTGGCGGCAAGCGCGACCGCGACCGTCGTGAGCGTGGCAAGGATTACGCAAGGCTCTTTATTTCGCTCGGCAGCAAGGATCACGTGTCGCCAGGCACGATGATGGGCTTTGTGAACCGCGTGGTGGACAATCGCGAAGTTTCCATAGGTAAGATTGACATCCAGAAGAATTTCTCGTTCTTTGAGGTTGATACGGAGCATTTGCAGGAGGTGCTCGACGCAATGCGCAACGCACAATTTGACGGTCAGTCTGTTACCGTAGAGCAGGCATCCTCCACCGGCGAACACACTCCGCACAAGCCCAACCGTAAGGAACGCCGCGCAGCGATGTTTGGCAACAAGGACGATTGGAAGTCTCGCGACAACGACCGCGCTTCCGACCGCATCGACCGTAATTTCGACCGCCGCAAGTCGCCTTACTTCGACGAAAACGACGAGCAGTTTATGTTTGGCAAGAAGAAGCGCGACCGCAACGAGTATCACAGAAAAGGTTTCAGGGGAAAATAATCGTTATTTCTGATAAAAAACTTGCCCCACACGCATAATATTCGCCCCTATCGGTTTGTCTTTAACGTCTTGATAGTTAATCAAATCGATACTATATAACATTTCTAAATCATCGATGTCGCAGGATATTTTGAGAAGGATTCGTCTATTGATTTTGTCGCCAAAAAGTGCCAAATCAATGTCGGATCCTTCCCTGTAACATCCCTTTGCCCGCGAGCCAAAGATGAGCACTTTGTCTATCTCGGGATGCTGCCTGAATACGCCCGTGATTTCCTCTATTGTATTGTCTGACAAGCCAAACATAATGCTACAAAATATCTGTAATGGCGGTTTTCTTCTCTCTGTATCAAACCTTGCTTTTCGAGTTCAGACAATGTGTTGGCAGGATTGTTGATGACCACTTCCTGTACCAGTGCATTGGCTTTTTCGAGGTTTTCAAGCCTCTGTATCCATCTGATATCGCTCATAATATTATCAAAGTATTTTTTTGCACTGCAATATTAGTGCTTATTACAATAATTACCAAATTTTTTTACTACTACAAATCTCGTCTCCAAAAATGTTTGTCTTAACAATTTTTTAATACACAATTTGAAACCTTTTCATTTCTGGGTACGTTATAGGAAGTGTGTATTATTAACCCAAAAAACAATACTGCTATGAAACGAACATTGTTACACAATCTTCTGTTCGTAATTCTTGCGGCAGCGATGACATTAGGCTTTGCCTCTTGCAACAAGGACGACGACAAACCGACAGACAACGGTGGCGACCCCACCGAACAGGAGGGCGAAGCCCCCGCACCCGACACATTCTGGGATGTGCTTGCGCAGATTGTGCAGGCAGACCAAATCACTTCTGACTACGAGGGCAAGACCTTCGAGCCGGCAATAGGCGTGGAGGATGCCTCCTCGTCTTATAACCGCATCGTCTATATCAACAACATGGCGGCGGCTGCCCAGAGTTTTGCCAACCTCACTGGTGTGGATGTCAGCGAAAGCACCCCCTCCTACGAGTGGAAGGATGATAAAGTTGGCACAATGACCTACACCAAGGTAAACGACGGCAGAGACTTCGCCATAGTGGAGGTCAACATCGCCGCCGTACCCCACCTTTCCAAGATAATCTACCGCAACGGAGCGCAGAGCGATGCCAATGCCAAGTTCGAAGGCTCTGCATACTATCGCTTCGGCGACGTCATCAGCCGCAAGAACAAGGACAACAAAACCGAATACTGGGTGTGCGTCCGCCCAGCATTCGGTCCCGAAAAGAAGGAAGAAACCCACTGGATGAGCGTAAGCCCACTGCCCTCAGACAAAATCTGGACATACACAAGCAGCCACGGCATCGACTATGCATTGCCCAAAGACCTCAAGTACAGCCAGGAGCACATGCAGAACTTCGCCGAGATGCTCTTCGCGATGTGCTATCCCGAAACATGGGTAACCAACATTACCTACTATAGTCCAAAGATGTTCCACGACTTCGAAAGCAAAAACATCAAATATCACAACGCTTCTTTCTGGACCAACGTGGCCGACTACTGGAAAGCGAAGAATATCGACAAATTAGTATTTGGCAAGACGTTGTCGGAATTATCGGCACAACTGGCTGACGAAAATGTAGGACTCAGTTTCCTCTATTATGGCAGCGCGTGGACTACCTGGTTCTCCAACTATGCCACGCTATACCAGGCAAAGTATGTGAACAAGGCAGGCGGCAAATACAGCAACATGCAGACCAAAGACCCCTGCACAAAAATCCAGCCGTTGATGGTGGACAAGAAAAACTCCGCCAACGACATCAAACTCAACATCAAGGACGAGTGTACCGCAGACAAGCCTTACATTGTAAATAAAGCCATCTTTGGCGACGAAACCCCTCGCTGGATTGTGCGCTACGCTACTGGTGCGGAACTCTCCGATACCAAGGCCTACAAAAACAAATATGGCCCAATAAGCGGCGTTACTGATGTGTACCGCTACTACCACGATGTAAATCCTCAGGAGGCGCTCGAACAATATGGTCCGGAAGAGACCAAGAGAGTAGCCATGAACAACGACAAAAGCAAGTGGGACCTCAGCGATTTCGAGGGCAGGGGACATTACCGCTTTGGCGATGTTTACAAGGATCAAAACGGACACCGTTGGTTTGTTGTATATATTTCGGGACTGTACAATAATCCAGCGGCTTACCCAAACAAGGAGCGTTCGCCATACGCGGAGTTGGTGTCGTTTGACGGACTTACTGCCAGTGCCGACCGCAGCCGTATCACAAACCTGCCCACATTCGACCAGGCAGTTCGCGGTGCTGTATGGCTTCGCGACATGTTCTCGTTTGCATGCAATTCGGATCTGTCTTCAAAAGTTGAATTGGGCATATACAACAACACTGGTGTGGATGCCCGAGATTGGTTCCAGTTGATGGTAGCAAGGAGCAAAGATCCGCGCAACGCAACGAATGCTGCCACTGTGGGATATCGTGACGACTCTGTGGAAGGTGGACAGCCGCTGTTCCGTTTTATGAACCCGATAGACTTGGACAATGAACACCCGCCTTTCTTCATCCGCAAGCATTATCCCTCAAAGCCAGACAGCATTTCCGACACTTATAATGCCGACGGTTTCAGCAACGTTCCTATCGTATTGCAGGATGTTGCAGATTCGGTGAAGGTAGTCGCTCACAGACCAGACTTCTACGCATGCCAGCCGCTCGATAAGTTGGGCGGTGGCGACGGTACCTCTATTCGCCTGACGCGCCAATCGCCTGACGCAAGGGCCAAGGATGTTACCAACTACATTTACGACTACACTACGTGGCGTTCCCATAGCTATGCTACCGATATGTGGAACGAGCCAGTGCTGATGTTCAGAATTACAGCCGTATATGACCGTGGCAACGAATACGCCACAGAGACCATAGATGGACTCCAGCTTACATTGCTGGCGCAAAGTCCGTTCTACGACCCTGATGAGGATGTGGACGAAGCAGCATTTTCAACCGCGTATGCAAGAGTTGCAGGAGAAAGTGCCAATTTCACTAATCAAACGTCCTATCTCGATGGCAAGGATTTCGTTTTGCCTTCGTGGAAGACCACTTGGAAATAGCCGTGGTTATCTAAATCATCGATGTCGCAGGATAATTTGAGAAGGATTCGACTATTGATTTTGTCGCCGAAAAGTGCCAAATCAATGTCGAATCCTTTTTTTAGCACTGCAAATAACGTCTTCAAAATGTTTTTTTAACGATTTGTTAAGGCATTTTTTGAAACATTTTGCTTTCAATGGTCGTTATATAAAGTATATAAAATACACGTAATTATTAATGATTAAAAGCAAAATGAAAAAACTGTTTTTTAATTACATGCTTTTTGCCCTGCTGATGGCGGGCATGAGTTTCGGCTTCGCCTCTTGCAACAAGGACGACGACAAGAATGACAACGGTGGCGAACCCTCTAACCAGGAGGAAGAAGCCCCCGCACCAGACACATTCTGGGACGTACTTGCACAGATGGTGCAGGCAGACCAAATCACTTCTGACTATGAGGGCAAGACCTTCGAGCCTACAATAGGCGTGGAAGATCCTTCCTCATCTCAGAACCGCATCGTCTATGTCAACGACATGGCGGCGGCAGCCAAGAGTTTCGCCTACCTCACGGGCGTATCTGTTGACGAAAACACAGCCACCTACGAGTGGAAGGATGATAAAGTTGGCACAATGACCTACACCAAGGTCAACGACGGCAGAGACTACGCCACAGTGGATGTCAGCATCGCCGCAGTACCCCACCTTTCCAAGATAATCTACCGCGACGGGGAGCAGAGCGGTTCCAATGGCAAGTTCAGTGGCTCAGCCTACTACCGCTTCGGCGACGTCATCAGCCGCAAGAACAAGGACGGCAAAACCGAATACTGGGTGTGCGTCCGCCCTGCATTTGGTCCCGAAAAGAAGGAAGACACCCACTGGATTAGCGTAAGCCCGTTGTCCTCTGAAAACATCACGACTTACAAAAGCAGCCACGGCATCGACTACGCAATACCCAAAAACCTCAAGTACAGCAAGGAGCACATGCAGAACTTAGCCGAGATGCTCTTTGCAATGTGCTACCCAACGGAGTGGGTAAACAACATCACCTACTACAGTCCCAAGATGTTCCACGACTTCGACAGCAAAAACATCAAATATCACAACGCTGCTTTCTGGTCCAACGTAGCCGACTCCTGGACAAAGAAAGGAATCGACCAACGTGTATTTGGCAAGTCGTTGTCGTATTTCGCGGATTGTCTGATGAGCGGCGAATTAGACTTCCTCTATAATGGCGTCGATTGGACTACCTGGTGGTCCAACTATGCCACGTTCTACCAAGCCAAGTTTGTGAACACCAAAGGCGGCAAATACAGCAACATGCAGACCAAAGACCCCTACACCAAAATCCAGCCGTTGATGGTTGACAAGAAAAACCCTGCCAACGACATCAAAATCAACATCAAAGACGAGTGTACCGCAGAAAAGCCTTACATTGTGAATAAAGACATCTTTGGCGACAACAACCCTCGCTGGATCGTGCGCTACGCTACTGGCGCGGAACTTTCCAATACCAAGTCCTACAACAACGTATATGGCAAAATAAGCGGAGTGGAAGATGTGTACCGCTACTACCGCGATGTCAATCCTCAGGATGCTCTCGACCAGTATGCTCCGGAAGAATCGGTGCCTATTGTCAACGTCAATGGTGCTACATACTACCACGCTGGCGACATCATTACACGTAATAGCGACGGTACTCCGTGGATGTGTGTACGTCCTGCGGGTGGTCCCAATGGTGAGGCTTATTCATACTGGGTATGTCTTTCGCCGTTTGACAAGAGCGGCAAGTGCATCATCTCCGAGGAAAAGAAGAAGGACAACTACATCTATGCCAAGGATCTCATATCTCAAAAGACTGCGCAGTCAGCAGCGCATACGTTCTGCTGGCTAACGGATTCTCATCTGAAAGCCGCTGACAAATTAAACGTTGCCAAAGTAATGGAGAAGTTGAATACTCTTGGCTACGACCTTAAAAACTTGAATGCACAAGGGAAAAATGCGAATGTAGCATCATACTCATTCGCATACGGCAACTCTATGGCTGACCCTAACAAAAATTCCAAAAGGAAACATGACATTCAGCCTTTCATTGTCATAGGTATGGAGGGGGATGGCGTCAACGACAAGTCTGAAAGCTTAGAGATATACAATTCTACATTGAAAGCCGCCGAAGGCATTAGCAATAGTCTGATGTCTTTAACGGATGGATATGAGCAAGCGTACCTGGCTGATTTTGCCTTGGGCGGAGTATGGCCAGGCTCTTACGATTTCCATGACAAACTTCACAAATTCGACGACCAATTAGGTTATATAAATGATGGCGTAAATGCAGATGCCCAAAAAGGCATTACATGGTATCCGCAGAACATTGTTAAGACGATTATATCGCCCGAACTCAAAATACAAGACGTGAGCAATCTCATGAGGCCAATGGACGCAGCCGGTTTTTCCGATGTTTTCGTATCCTCAAAGGTTCTCGACGGCATGTATTTCGACTACTGGAAGTCGTTGGAAAGCGTCAACATTGTGATTGATGGCGAGGAAGCCTCCGAAAAAAAGATTAAAGAGGTGTTTTAATAAAGCATTAATGTTCAATTTGACTTGAATAAATGAAAACAACATTGGTAAAATGTATGTTCGTAATCCTTACGGCAGCGATGACCTTCAACTTCGCTGCCTGCAAGGATGACGACGACACGAAAGACAACGGCGGCGACCCCACCGAACAGGAGGGCGACGATTCCGCCACCGATACATTCTGGGACGTGCTTGCACAGATGGTGCAGGCAGACCAAATCACTTCCGAATACGAGGGCAAGACCTTCGAGCCGGCGATAGGTGTGGAAGACCCCTCCGACTCGCAGACCCGCATCGTCTATACCAACGATATGGCGGCGGCTGCAAAGAGTTTCTCCTACCTCACGGGCGTATCTGTGGACGAAAACACCGCCACCGCAGAGTGGAAGGATGAGAAGGTCGGCTCGATGACCTACACCAAGGTCAACGACGGCTTAGCAAAGAACTTTAATTAACACCAACATTAATTCCAAATATTATGTAGAGGTGTACTATTGTGCGCCTCTACATTAAAAAAACATACACTATGAAAAAAAATTACAAAAACCTCATCTTCACTGTCCTCCTCGCGACGGGCATGACCTTCGCCCTCGCCTCCTGCAATAAGGACGACGACGAAACAACAAGCAACGACCAGAACACCAGCGAATGGGCGGTAAAACTTTCTGACGATCTCCTCACCAATGGCATCGAGACCGACATGAAGAGTGCGATAATCGAAGTACCCGTGGACTGCGACGGCGTGTGGTTTGCCACACTCAACAGCGACGCCCGTTGGGTGCGCATTGAAGGCTGGACTGGTCGCTACACTGGCAAGCAGACCCTGACCCTCTTCATCGACGAAAACCTTACCAAGGTGGATCGCAGCACCAAACTCAATATCACCGACAGCCTCGGCGTGGTAAAGCACATCGACGTAAAGCAGTATTACAACTACGAGGGTCAGGCTCCCACCAATGGCAACGGACTCGCCTTCGCAAGCAAGGGCATGGGCACCGCACTCGACTACGACTACGCCCTCAATGTGAAGAAGATGTCGGCGCAGACATCGTTTGAGCCTACCAAAATCCATGGACTCAACAACATCCTCAACATGGTGCAGATTGAGCAGCTCAAAAAGCAAGGCAAACTTCAGCAGTCTGCATACGTGGAGGCATCCATTCCAGTAGCGGAACTCAAGGCAAAACTTCTCGACAGCAGCCTTGCTCAAAGCAAGACGATCGCCGTGTCGTTTGACTTGGGCATTGAGTTTGGTCCTCTTACTGTTACCTGTCATGGCGACTACAGTTCGAAAAAGAAGGAATCCCGCGCAATCGTGGATTACACTATCGTCCGCAATTGCCCGATGTATAATGCCTACGTGTCGCCAGCCGAACTTGTATCCTTTGCCACTGACCCAAAAAACAACAAAATCGACTACGATGCCGACGACGCATCTTTCGATGCTATCGACGACTACATCGCAAGATGCAAGAAAGTCAATCAGCGTCAGATCAATAGGGGCATAGAGTTGGTGGTTGGCAAAGACGGTCTTACCGCAGACCAGGCTCTCGAAGTGAAGAATATGGAGAATGCTCTTCCCGTCCGTTATGACCACGCATGCATTTTCTCCACGAGCTTCAACGACCGCTACAATCAGCTTTACGGTGCCATCATCCGCGCCAAGACTCAAGGCAAGCAGATAGACAAAAATGAGGTAGATGCAATAGTAAACGCCATCGACAACGAGTATGGCCCATTCATCATCGCTGGTGGCGATTACGGCGGACTTGTTACAATGCATTGCGATATTGATACCACGCACCTCAAAGGTAGTGCGACTTTCAAGGGTGAAATGACGACGGAGTTCGCTGGCTACTTCAATTTTGAGGGCTCTGTTACATACACGGAAAGTGGTATGTCGCTCTTGCGCAATAGCAAGACCATAATAAATATTTATGGCGGACCTGCGAACAGGGTTACAGACCAGATGTTTGACATAATCACCAATGGCAAAGCCACCGACCTCAACAAGTGGAAAGGCTTCCTCAGCGGCTGGATTGACGACATGAAGGGTGGCGATGATGGCACCGTGAGGTCTGATGAAAACGCACCTGCACCGATTTCTTATGTTGTAACCCCAGTTTGGACTTTCTTCCGTGAACCCGAAATTCAGAAGTACGTCCAGGATTATTTCTTGGAAAAATATGCCGACCGTGGCATTGCTGGCTACTTCGCCATCATGAACGGCGAGGACAAGACAGGCGCGGAGGAGATTATGAACAAAGACTCCGACTTCTGGAAAAAGTACTCCAAAAACTAATACTTGATGAAAATACAGACGACGATATTGGTGTCGGCATTGGTGCTTGCAGCGATGCTTGCCGCCTGCCACAAGGACGACAATGACGTTCCCGAACCCAACCCAACCGACTCTCCCTCGTGGAGCGTCGAAATAACGGGCGGCGGCGACATTTTGCCGTGGCGGGCTGCATACGGGAGCATTACCGTCAGCATCCGTGGGCGCAGTGCCGACACCCGTCGCGTCGTCGTCAAGTCGAGCGAGGATTGGCTCATTATCAATTCAGACACTCTGGCGGCAGACAGCATTGTCGCCTTCCAGACTATTACCAACAAGACGGGTGCGCGCCGCGAGGCCACACTCGTCTTTGCGGATATTGACAATCCCGCGCTCTCTGCCAATATTTCGCTATCACAACTTTCCAACGCCAACAATTCCACCAACGCCGACGCCGCCCGCGAGCAACTGTACGTGGGTTACGGATACGACATCTACAAGGCGTTGGAGAATCCTATGGCGGTGCGTACACTGCGTCCCATACTCGATTATCAGATGATGGTGCAGCAGTACAATGTGGCGTCCAAATACCAACTCGTGCAGGACTGCCATCTTAGCCGCACGGAGGTGCGGTACGTGTCGTCGGAAGATGTGCACGCATACGGGCGCGACCTCAGCGACTTGCAGACTGGCGACGATGTAAACCATTTTGAAGGCTGCATAGCCAACTGCCTTGCTGCCGAAGATGTCTTGGACAAGGCAAAAGGCTCTCTCGAATTGCAGAACCTCGGCCATGGCTCGTTGGAGAAGGCTGTGGCGGCGCGTATCATCGACAAGGCGGCTCTCATCGACCTCCAACGCAAGGGTCATATACCTTACGACGACGAGTTTTCCTCTCGCCTTTACTACTGCCGCGCCGCGCAAGGCGACGACCGCCGTGTCCAAATCCAAAACCTCCTTGCCGACTACGGCACCCACCTCGTGATTCAGGCAGATCTTGGCGGCAGGATAGACTACACCTTTACGATGCAAAAAGCCGTGGCCTTCAATTCGCGCGAGGAGATGCGCCAGGAGATAGAATACACCCTTGGCCGCATTGCCGACGCCGACCGCACCGCGCAAAATCGTCTGCCTTCGTCGTACAAGTCGCAGGCGGGCGCAATCACCGTATCGGGCGGCAGCAACGCGGCTCGTGCCATATTGGAGGCAGACATCAAGAGACTCGACGGCAACGGTCAGATAGACCCAGGACACATTACCGACTGGCTCGCCACCATCAATTACAGCGACCATCCCGAAGGCGACCCGAACCTCGAGGTCATCCACTTTGAACTAATGCCCCTGTGGGACATTGTGCCAGACGAACTGCGACAGGACGTCATGGACGCCACATTCATGATGGCAAACCGCTCCGACTGCGCATTGCCAGCCAATTTTACGGGCATGGACATCTACGAGGTCAATATGCAGGGCAGGGACAAGGCTTTGTTCAATTTTTCTAACGCAGGAGAGGACGGAAGTCTTTGCCGTATATTGTATTACGACAACGAGCCTATTTTGCAGGTGTGCGAGGAGTATGTGCCAAAAATCCGCACCGACAAGCGTGTTGTCGTTGCATATCCTATCTACAAGCAGCACATCCGTATGAACCAAGGCCTCTTCATTGGCGATGGCATACATTGTCCTGCCACTGTGGGGTTCAGCGGCGGCGATTGTTGCGTTGTCCCGATAGAGGAGTGCAGAGATGGCGAGCGCATCGATATTTTTTATTACGTCAATGGCAATCTGTTGCTCCACAGCCCTACCGTTACAGGCGGATTGAAAGGCAAGGCGCGTAGCGAGCAGGACGATTGCCTGATGCTCTACACCAACGACGAGAATGGTGCTGTTACCCACCGTCATCCTCTTGTAAAGATAGGCTCCAAATTCTGGACGCGCCGCGACATCGACCACCGTATGCAGTTTTCGGAGGTGGACGACGGCAGCAATTCCGACCAGATGCAGGGCGGCATACTCTACACGCGCTTCCAGTGGGAGCCAAACTCTATTTTTATGGCTGCCAATAGTTGGACTTGGGGCTACGAGCCAAACAAGTTTTACGACGACCTTCCTAACACCAAATGGTATATGCCCATGTCGGCAGATGTCAGGGAGTTGTATGCGTATTTGGGCTTCAATCCCAAGGCGTTGTTCAAAGGACAGGTGTCGGGATGGAACGCTCAGTTCAACGGCTATTACGGGCAGTGCGACATACATAACAAAAACCGCCTTTTCTCCGACCGCAACCGCGCACTCCGTTACCAAGGCGAACTTAATGTGATTAGTTCCAAAAACTCAAATACTTACAGCGATGCCTGTATCCTCGTATTGAACCCCGATTACACATTGGAGTTCATCGACGACAGCACTTACAAAAATTCCTTCCGTTCCGAATGGCGAAACAATTATTACCCACTTCGTGCCGTCCGTGGAAGGATGTACGAATATCCTACATTGACCACCATCAAACAAAATATGAGATAACGCCATGAATATTAGAAACTTAATATACATATCCGCAATATTTGCGCTTATAGTTTTGTATTCCGCCTGCAAGGACGACGACAAGCCTTCCGCTCAGGATGTTGACGAAGAAAAAGAAGCCGCCATCACCTACTCCGACGACGAAGAATGTAGCGACGACATCTCCGCCATGGATGCAAGCGAAGGTGGAAGCCCTATATCCGATTCTTTCAAAGCCGAAGAGTCGCTTTCTGTGCAGCAGCAAGTGGCCATGGTTAATATTTTGAAGGTGCTTGTCGGCATAGAGAATGTGCCCACGCGGTTCGACCAAGAGACATACGAACCCGTATATGGCATCTCCGCCGACCCTGCCGACCCTCAGACCCGCGCCGTGCTGTGCGAATCCATGGATGAGGCTGACGTGGCGTTCCGTTCTATTGTGGGCAACGACAATCTCCTTTCCACCACCCCCGATGGGTATTCGTTGAGCCTCAAAAACATGCCGTTGTTGGAAGATGGTAATACCTTGACCCTCGGTACGCTTACCTTCCATCGAGGCGACGGCGCGAGCGAGATGGGATATGTGGTGGTGGATATTCCATGCATACCAAATCTTAAACAGATACAATATCTCCCGTCCGATGCACTGCCGATGTACAACGACGCTCTCAATTCACCGTATGAATTGGGCGATTTGGTGTATTTGCCTAAGGGCAACAAATATTGCTCCGGTTATTATCTCTGCGTCAGGAAGCCGTTGTATGGCGTAGGCGGTCTTTTGGTGCATCTGTGCCTCAACGAGCCGGGCGACGACGAGACCATAAACCTCGATGGCGACAACGACGGCTGTTGGTATCCTTACAACAAGAGCAAGGGCATGGCTACCGAAAAAAGTTTTGTGAAAGCCTACCTCGCCTTCCTTCTCAACAACAAGGCGACCACCGACAATCTTAAATGTTACCTTGATGGCAAGATTGTTGGTCGCCAGCCTACTTTAAAAGGCAAAAAATCTCACATTTTCCCGGAAGGGTTTGGCAATGACAATGGCTATGTGTACAAGAGCAGCGACGGCAAGGGGGCGAGGATTCGCTACGATGCCGCGTTTGGCAGTTATGCGTGGGTGCCGGCGTATCACTACCGTATTTCGTATTATTGGTACGTGCCATCGTACTGCGACGATTGGCAGTATGTAGCCGACAATTCGTACACATACGTATATGACAGCGATTGGGACAAACATGCCGCCCAGTATTGGAACTTTACGATGAATGTAATCACCTTTGAAAATTCGCCTGTACCTGGCGCAAAGATAGAATACAGCCCCACCAAAGATACTCTCACATTCCTCAACGACGCCGACTATGTGGCTCAGGAGCATTTGGGACAGATATATGCCAGCAACCACCGCATTTACGAGACTGTATCCAAGGCACGTGCCGCCGGTCAGACACCGATTGGCGTTATTGTATATGTAAATGATGGCTCGGAGTTTGGCAACATGGTAACGGAGGCTGACGAAGGATACGGACACGCCCTTGTGCTCGCTCTCAAAAACATCAATGGCAATCCCAATCTGCAATGGGCTCCGTCCAATGCTCTGGACGAATACGCCTTTGAGCAGTATGTGGACCAATCGACAGGTGCGGCTGCTGCGCTAAGTGATTTTGGAGGGCTTTATAAGACTTCGGTGCTTGCTGCCGATGGTTCGCCCGCTGCTAAGGCTGCCATAGGATTTGGCATGGAAGTAGCCCCGCCGGAGCCAAAGGCGTCCAAATGGTTTCTTCCGAGTGCCGCTCAATGGCTTGCAATGCTCTGCAAGCCTGGTCTTGGCGGGATGCCTATGCCGTTGGAGTCTGCCGACTTCCCCACATACGTGGAATCTGGCACGAAGAAGGCTTTCGACAATATCAACGCACACATGAAAGGCAACGGCGTATCTACGATAGGGGCAGGCAAGTATTGGTCGAGTTCGGCATACAACGCCACCAATGGTGTTTACCTCACGTGCCTCACATACGGCACGCGCCTCACGTATTGGCGCAATACCACCGCCAAAGTACGCTCCGTATTGGTGTTCTAAATTTTTTTATGAAAAATATGAAGCATTTTGCAAGTTTTTATATAATTTTGACGGTAGCAATCATTGCCTTTGCTGCTTGCGGCAAGGACGATGGTCTGGACGTTGCTGAGCCTGTAAGTGCGGACGGCAAAACGACGGAGTTTCAGTGGGTTATGTCTAAGCACGTGGAGACCCGCGAGCAATTCCGCCGCAATTTTGGACTCGGATACTCGTATGATGCGGTCGGTGGCGAATATTGCAACTGGCGCGACATACGTTGCCAGGTAATCAACCGTTATTTTGTGGAAGACCAGCAACGCGCCTCCGCCGAGCAATTGCTCCATATCAATATTCAACCCTCGGTGTCAACGAAATCTACATATAGTTATTCGTTGCGCGATTATGTGGCCAACGTCAATGTCAACACAGATGAGGAGATTGACCTTGGGCTTTACAACGGCGAAAAACGCAAGCGTCAGCACTTCATCGAGGACGGTGTGCAGGAGACCATCATCTACACATTGGACGAGACCGACATCAAGGTTGAGACATACATCAATTATGCGAGTGTGTTGGGGCTTTACCGCAAAAAGCCCGATATGTTTACGGAGAGTTTTCGCAATGCTGTAATGCACCTTGATGAATCATTCGACAGTGATTTTGCTGCCGTGGATTCGTTCTTGAATGTATGGGGTACGCACGTGATTGTGAGTGCGTCGCTTGGCGGCAAACTCTGTATCGACTTGAAAAACTATTCGTGGCGATACAATGACAGCACGAAGACCGAGGAATGGAGCACGGAGGAGTTTCTCCACGCCGTGGAGTCCAAGAACGAACACCGCACTGGCGAAGTGGAGTTTCAGTGGATAGAAGATTCTCGGCTCAACATCGTGGCATGGGGTGGCGACCAATCTACGCTCACTGGCATACTTGGCGAACACAATGCCGACGGCACGAGGCAGTTTTCCACGAAGGGCATTTCAGAGTGGCGCAATTCGCTGCATTACGACCCCGACGACGAACTTGGCTCCAACGTGGAACTTGTGGATATGCGCGTGGTGCCTATTTGGGAGTTTGTGTCGGCGATAGATCGCTGGCAAGGCGAGCGGGTAAAAGCCGCCGTCACGCAGGATGCCGCCTTGCAGCAGAAACTGTTGGGCAACGTCAACTTTTTCAATGCGTCGTTTCCTGTGCGCTATCCCTCGGCTAAATGCCGATGGCGCAAGGCTACCGGCGATTGGCAGACCTTCACCCGCGACGACAGCCCTTCGCAGCCGCAGGTGGTCAACATCGTGAGTGGCGGGCGTTACATCGCGTCCGTATGCCACGAAACCATCGACGGCAAGGATCTCTGGGTGTGCTATCCTATATACGAGGGCAAGATAAACCTTGCTTGTGGTGTAGGAGTTGCCGCCGACCAGACCACATATAAGGTCAGGTGGAAGGATGGCAAATGCACACTGACGGCGCAGTTGGCTGTGGCTGGCAGCAATTTTTATGTAACGGGCGGTTCGGTCGGCGTCAAGAACAACGAAAACGTCCAATACGCCGAATCGTATGCCCTGCCATACATAGAACTCTGTGGCGGCGTGCAGCCCGATGGTGGCTACAATGCCGAGGCTTACTGCGTCGTCAAGCAGACAGACGGATTTGCAATCAATGCCGGCAAGTCGCTCGCGGGATTAGTGGGCTATTCGGCAAAGGCAGACGGCAGTTATATGCGAACAGATAATTATACTTACATATACAACCCTAATGAGATAGATTATGAATAGATGTTTGACGCTAATATTATCGGTGCTATTGCTTATGGCGGCGTGTCGTAAGGACGACGACGGTGGCGATGAGCCGTTGCCTGTTACTCCGGAGAGCGACACTACCGTTGGCAAAGGCAAATTTGAGGTGATGATTGTATTCGCACCCGGACAACTTGGCGACCGTGGATACGCCGACGATATAATGTCGGGCATCAGTTTTCTCAATTCGTTGTACGCAAATGATGGCGATTCGCTCGATGTGCGTTTTATCACGCCGTGGGATCGTGATGACATGCGCCACAGTGTGAAGGACTGGGCAATGTCTCCAGAAAGTCCCTTTATAGACTTTGAGTATGAGAAGCGGCTATTGGTATTGACAGAGCCTTTCATGCTGTCGGTGCTTGATACCATAGATACCGACCTTCGTGCCGCCGACGATGTGCTGGTGCTCAAAGTATATGAGCAGGACATTGTGGACGCCGAAAAAAAATACAACATACCCGGACATATATACGGATTCAACATTTCCCTTGTTAACGGTTTGCGTCGTTATTGCAAGTTGATTAGGGATATATGCGACGATCCAGAAAAATGGGAACTTGATGATGCGATAGCGGATAACATTCCTATAATGAGGCTTTATGATGTGGAATTTGCACCGCCACGCGACAGCATTTACGAAGTGCTGACAGAGGAGTTTCCCGAAGCCCATATCCAACAACTGTCCATAGCCAGCAAAGCCGGCGAAAACGTTTACGCTTCCATGGGTGTCACTTCTGTTGCGCAATATACCTATATAATGGCTGAATTTATGCAGCAACTATGTCAATATGACTATCAGCCGTTTTCCATTATCAATTGTGGAGCGGGCAATGCTGGTGTGGATTATCTTATGATTGGGCGTGCTTTGCAATCGCAAAATTCGATCATCCCGCTGTTTATCGACGCCGAGCCTATCGACCTGCCAAACCGCTATAGTATCATCCGTCGTTTTGGTTTCAATCTTATGGCATGGGTATTCTCTTGGATGCATGACGATTCAGGATTGGAGCGGATGGTGTATATCGACGGTTGGTTTGCTTGCAAAGACAATCTCCCGGGCTCTGAAACGTCCGAAGATGACGAGGACAAATAGTTTTTATTATTGTTAACAACGGAATAGACAACTCACATAATGAAACGTTACATAATATACGCATTAGTATTGATGACCGTTCTTGTCTCCTGCCACAAGGACGACGACCCGGAGCCGGATGTCATCGACGAGCCACAAGTGGCAGGGGATGTTACACTCAATGTGGATGTGGTTTTGCCTGCTTCGGTGCAGAAACAATGGCAACATTCCATCGATTGGGCTATGTCCAACATTGCAAAGTCGCAGCAGAAGTTGTTGCGAAAGATCAAATTGAATCTCCGCTACCACAACGAGGACACCGACAACCTTGACTCTCTTGGCTACCGCCTTGCCAACCCTCAGGAGGGCGACGACACGTGTCATGCCATCATCGGGCCTTACCATTCGAGCAATGCGATTCACCTGCTCCGCTACGCCAAAAAAAATCGTCTTCCTGTGCTGATGCCCACGTGTTCGAGCGCGGAGTTGCAACGTACCAATGCCCTCAATACCTACGCTTGGTTCCTCACGGAGAGCGACATCACTCAGTGCGAGATAATGATTACTGCCGCACGTGCCTTGAAAACCACTACGGTCGCGCTGGTATATTCAGACGACAGTTACGGACAGTCGTTTCGCGACTGGTATGCGTACTATGCCACGGAGCAGGGGTTGCGCATTGCTGGCGGTGCCCATTCGTACAAGAAAGGCGACGACCTTAATGAGTTCATGCAGGAGGTGTTGACGAGTGCCAATGGCGACAATACGGCTGTGCTTGTGGCGTTGAGCGATGCCGCCGATTACAGGTATGTATGCGATTTGTGTGATGCATATAGTAACACCACTGCTATAATCCCAATTTGTGCTGATACTTCGCTTGACGAGAACCTTTTTTCTGACGACGATTTTATTTCGTTTGACGTAGGTGTTGCTACGTCTGCGAGTTTGGCTAATGGTTTTCCTCAGACGTATTATGGGCACGACTATCTTTACCCTGTCAACGGCGACGCGCAGATGTACGATGCCTTGTGTATCATTGCCCTTGGTGCGGCTTACCGCGCCGCAAGTCCCGAACAATGCCTCATTAACGGCAAACAAGTGAAATATACCGAAAGTCCTTACACGGTAGGTCTCACCGACTATATGCGCGCAGTAACAGGCAGCGAGGAGGGTCTTTCCACGCAATGGGATGCGGCAGGGCTTGCTACGGCTTTTGACGAACTCCAAGCGGGGCGCATGGTGACAATCACTGGCGCAACGGGACCGTTATGTTTCGACAGCGACACGCACACCAAAATCCTCAACACTGCGTACATGCTGTGGACATTAAATTGGGAGATAAAATACGATGTCGATAACCCGTTGGAGCGTATATTGCCAGTGCTTTACATGTCCACCGCCGGTACAAGCAGTGAGGCGTCCACTACCGAGTTTTGGCGTTTGGACAAGGCTTGGCAACAGACTCTTGACGAGAATATTGAGCATCACGTTCTGCCCCTCGCTACCGACAATTGGGCTGTGATAATCAGTCCTTCTACTACATGGAGCAATTACCGCCATCAGGCCGACGCTTTTGCCATGTACCAATTGTTGCGCAATCATGGATACCAAGACGACCATATTGTGCTTGTAGTGGAGGACAATTTGGCATATTACGAAAGCAACAAATACCCTGGTGAAATATATGTGGAGCGTGGCGATGCCGACAAGGGCGCGCTCGTCAATGACGATGTGCGCAAAAATGTTGTTGTGGATTATCATTTTAACGATTTGAAGCCGGAAGACATTGCCGACATAATGCTTGGAAGGCAGAGTGAGCGTCTGCCCCATGTAATCAAGCCTACCGAAACGAGCAACGTGTTTTTCTTCTGGAGCGGACACGGTGGCAATCGCGAAGGTCCGCTTTGGGGCAACGAAGATGCGACGGAGTATTTTGGCACTCAGCGCATACACGATATTGTAAGCGAGATGAACAACCAAAACATGTACCGGCGTATGATGTTTGCGATAGAGACATGTTTTAGCGGCAAATGGGGCGAGGCCATCAGCGGTCTGCCTGACGTGCTTGTATTGACTGCCGCCAACCCTTACGAATACTCTAAGGCTGACGTTCACGACAAGCAAATGGGGGTATATCTCTCCAATGCCTTTGCCCGAACATTTCGCAATCAGGTGGATGCCAATCATAACATTTTGATTTATGACCTTTACCGCAACCTTTACCGTACCACGATAGGCAGCCATGTTACCATCTACAATCAGCAACAGTATGGCTCGGTGTATGAGGAAGACATGAGCGACTTTTTCCCGAAATAATGACAATTAAAACAATATAAAAAACTACAAATTATGCGCAGAATTACTATTTTCTTATTTGCGTTGGTGGCGATGTTGGCAGCCTGCACCGGCAATCAGCCCGCCTCCAACACTCCGCTTACCACCATTGTTGCCACTGAATATGGCAAGGTGGAGGGCTACGAGAAAGACAGTCTAAAAATCTTCAAGGGCATCCCCTTTGCCGCGCCGCCTGTTGGCGACCTGAGGTGGAAAGCACCGCAGCCCGCCACGCCGTGGACTGACGTCAAGAAGACCACAGAATTTGCCAAAGGTCCAATCCAAGGCGACTCCAACCCCGCCAATTTCAGCGAGGATTGCTTGTACCTAAATGTTTGGTCGCCCGCCAAAACCACTGACGACAAAATGCCTGTGATGGTCTGGATTTATGGTGGCGGATTTTCGTTTGGCTCTACCGCTGACCCAAGCCACGACGGCGAAATCCTGTCGAGGAACGGTGTTGTGGTGGTTTCCATCACATATCGCGTTGGCAACCTCGGTTTCCTCGCTTTGCCCGAACTCACAGCCGAAAACCCTCAGCACGTAAGCGGCAATTACGGCATTCTCGACCAAATCGCCGGTCTCAAATGGGTGAAAAACAACATTGCTAATTTTGGCGGCGACCCCAACAATGTAACTATTTTTGGCGAAAGCGCGGGCGGCATTTCTGTAAGTATGCTTTGCGCGTCGCCGTTGGCTAAGGGACTGTTCCAAAGGGCGATTTCGCAGAGTGGCGGCTCGTTTGGTCCCACCCGCAAGACCACTTACCCCGGCGAAAATATGAAGACTCTCGCAATGGCTGAGCAGGACGGCGCGACAATCGCCCAAAAACTTGGCGCATCCTCTCTTGCCGACCTCCGCGCCTTGGACGCTTCCAAATTTGCCGGTCAGGATATGTCGGGATTTGGCGCGTGGCCCATTGTGGATGGTTATGTTATCAAAGACGACCAATACAAACTCTACGAAAAGGGCGATTTCAACGATGTTGACATTCTCGTAGGTTACAATTCGGACGAGGGCGGCAGTTTCTCTTGGGGCGACAATTACGAAAACCATCCCAACATTGTCAAGAATCGTTATGGCAAATTTGCAGATGCGTTGCTTGCCGCCTATCCGCTCGGCGAGGAAAAGGTGCTCAACAAGACCGCCCGCGACCTTATGCGCGACGCTGCATTTGGTTGGCAGACTTGGGCTTGGGCGTCGTTGCAGTCGAAGGTAGGCAAGAGCAAGGTCTATATCTATTATTTTGAC
>JAEEGL012786493.1_pt1 | contig 19596 bp, 14 predicted proteins | sample 9134231 | NCBI WGS metagenome assembly JAEEGL01 (sample SAMN16246548, study PRJNA631951) | gut metagenome | biome: gut microbiome; feature: rumen; material: fiber-attached | host: Bos | place: Iran: Karaj | collected 2018-10 | reverse complement strand
GTCATGTCCTTGGAATCCAGAGAACGTCTGAATGCTTTTCAGAAAGAACACGAAGCCTGGCAGCAAGGAAAACTCGATCACACCTATTCGTGCGACTACATGCTGGAATACACGAAAATAGGCGCTTCCAAGGGCGCCTCCATCAAAATGCTGTGTGATATTTTCCAGATTCCATTATCGGATGCGATCGCTGTCGGGGATGAAGAAAATGACATTTCGATGATCGAAGCCGCCGGATGCGGTGTTGCGATGCAGAACGCTTCGGATGCGGTAAAGTCACACGCGGACTATGTGACATCACGCGATAACAATCATGACGCGATCACGGAAGTCATCGAAAGATTCATCCTTCCATGAAACTGAATTGATATACGATAGAATTGATACATGATACGAGCCGAAAAACTCCTGTTTTTCGGGCTCCTATTATAAAGTCCGGATATAAACCCGGGGAACACACCCTGCTTCTTCTCCGATCCGAAAGTCGGCGAAGCAGGGGTGTTCCCCGGGTTTTCTGCGGTCACATGACCGATTTATATCTTTATGACAGTTTGAAGAAGGAAATCGCTTCGCTCATGCCGTCATTGATCGTACGCATTTCTCCGGTGGAGTTCTGTGTTTCGGCGCAGGCATCCGTAACCGTATGACAGGATGCTGCAACTTCTTCTGCCGAAGCACCGAGTTCTTCGGAAATGGCACCGAGGTCTGTCGTGGCATCCGTAAGTTCCGCGCGGATCCCGTCGAGTTTTCCGGCCATCTGGCGAACGGTCTCGATCTCGTTGATCGATGCTTCCACGGACTCGGACAGGACATCGAATTTCTCCTGTGCCTGTTCGATATCCGACTGTTCTCTGCTGATCACATCAAAGACGCGGTTCGAAATGCTGACGGTTCCGTTCGAAAGCGCGATGACATTTTCAATGATCTGCTTGATTTCCTTAGCCGATTCCGCAGAGGAATCCGCAAGGCTTCTGATCTCATCCGCAACGACTGCAAATCCGCGTCCGGCTTCTCCGGCACGTGCCGCTTCGATCGAAGCATTTAAGGACAACAGGTTCGTCTGTGCGGCAATGGATTCGATCGCCTGGATCGCAGAACCGATATCGGAAATCGCGGAGTTGGTCTCGTTGATCTTGTCCGTGATCTCTTTCATGGCCGTAACGGATTCGTTAGCGCCGTCATATACGGACTTCATGCAGGCCGTCGCCTCATTGTTCGCATTCTTGATGGTCTGGGATGCATCATGCAGATTCCGGACATTATCATTCAGATGATCGATGTTGTCACCGAGGTCTGCAGCCTTTTCTGCCATGATCTGTGCATTCTGTGCAACACTCTGTGAAGTCTCGGCCACTTCATTGATCGCGGTGTTGATCTGGGAAATGGAATCCACATTGTCGCCTGTCTTCCCGTCAACGTCTATGATCGACTGTTTCAGCTGGTCAGCCGCAGCATGTACGGATTTCATGGATGTCGAAAGTGCATCCCTGAGTGCCCTGAACGAGTGAAGGATGCTGACCGTTTCATAAATATGCGACTTCGCTTTGCAGTCAACGGTCACATCACCGGTACTGAGCTGATCCAGAGATTTGGAGATCTCAACGAGCGGTCCGGAAATGAACCGTTCGATAAAGATCGCAAGTGCCGCAATGACGATCACGCAGATCAGGCAGATCACGATCGTATTCTTCCGGATATCGGATACGCCGGAAAGTACATCTTTTTCATCGGCCGTCAGTACTGCGATATAGTGTCCGTTATTCCCGATATAGTAACCGGCATATTTGATCACACCCTTGTAAAGGTATTCGATGACATCAGGTTCGGGCATCTTTCCGGCTTCAAGATCCGCAACAAGGCCTTTCACTGCGGCATTTTCCACAGGCTTTCCGACCTTCTCCGGATCCGGATGATAAAGCATGGTGCCTGCTGCGTCTACAAAGTATACATAGGCGCTGCTTAAGTCCAGATTGGAAACATCAGAGATCTTTTCGGCGATATTCTGTACATAGAACGCGCCTCCGGCATAGCCGATGGGCTGTCCGTTGTCATAGATCGGCGAATAAATAGACATGATGTTCTCGCCGGATGCAGGGCTCACCATGATACCGGTATTGAAAACACCGTCCGGAGCGGAAAGCATGGAATTTTGAAGGGCCGCAAGCGCATCTCCTTCGCGGAGCGGTTTGCCTGCAAGCGCGGCATTGGGATGATGGACCATAACAACGGAATTCCAATCGCAGAAGTACAGGCCTTCCCAGCCATCCAGTTTTCCGAAATATTCAGTCGTAAACTGTGCTGCCTGTTCCATCTTTTCGGCATTCTGCGGATCAAGCAGACATTCCTTCAGAATGGGTGCCGTCGCATAAGCCTGCAATGTATCCGCATTCATGTTCGCGATCGTGTCAAATGAATTTCCGACATTCTTGACGACCTGAACAAGTGAATCATGCGTATAAGTCTTGATCTCGGCTGAACTCTTCTCGATTGAAACTACACCAACGATAACTGATGAGATGATCAATGGGATCAGGGCAAACATGATCAACGTAATGCGCATGTTGAATCCTGTTTTCTTCGCCTTAGACCCGGTTCCTTGTTTTGCCATGATATCCTCCTTATGACATAAAGATATGATTTAAGATTATAGCAAGAATGTGACAATTTTGCAAGAATACTGTGCAATTTTGGAACAATTGTCACGACTCGGGATAAAAAATCGATAATGTGACAGACAATTTTGGAAATTCAGAACGCGATGCGGTTTACATAAGACTGATCCCAAGTGTCCTGCACTGCGCATAAAGCGCTGCTACCGGAAGGCCGACCACATTGTTGTATTCCCCGTCGATCTTAGTGATATATTTCCCGAAGAGCCCCTGGATCGCATAGGCCCCTGCTTTGTCCATCGGCTCATCCGAGTTGACATAACTATCCATTTCTTCTTCCGTAAGCTCACAGACCGTCACATCCGTGACCACATGAAAACTGTGTTTCATTTCACCCCGGATCAGGGTCACTCCGGTCACGACCTGATGGACATCCCCGGAAAGTTCCCGAAGCATTGCTTTTGCATCTTCTCTGTCCTTTGGTTTTCCAAGGATCTTCCCGTGCACGGCCACTACCGTATCCGCGCCGATGATCAGCACATCATCCGGATACTTTTTTGCAACGTCCTCTGCTTTTTGCCGGGACAGTTCTTCCACCACGAGTCCCGGTTCACTTTGCGTGATCACTTCTTCCACATTTGAAACACAGACCTCAAAGCCGATCCCTGCCGTATGCAGGATCTCTTTTCTGCGCGGGGATGCGGATGCCAGTACGATCTTCATTCCGACGCCTCCTCCGGGATGAACACTCTTCTGCTCAGTTCTTTTCTTCCCTTGTTCTTTTCTTTTGCTTCCGCGCAGAAATATTCCTGCGCGCAAAGTCTGGATTTTCCTCTTTTATCGACTCTGACATATTCCCCGTCGCCTGTCAGGATCCGCGCTTTTGCATTATCCTTTAACAGCGCATCCAGGATCCCGATGACGCGTTCTTTGAGGCTCTCTTCTTCGATCGGGAACATGATCTCCACTCTGCGTTCCAGGTTTCTCGGCATCCAGTCCGCGGAAGCGCAGTACACCTCGCTTGCGCCCGCGTTTTCGAAATAGAAGATCCGGCTGTGTTCGAGAAAATCACCGACGATGGAACGTACGGAAATATTTTCGCTGATCCCTTCCAATCCGACTTTCAGACAGCAGATCCCTCTGACGATCAGGCGGATCTTCACACCGGCCATGGATGCCTTGTACAGCGCCTCGATGATGTCCTTATCACACAGGGAATTGACTTTTGCGATGATCCCGGAAGGCTTTCCGGCCAAGGCATTGTCCTCTTCCCGCTTGATCAGTTCCAGGAAACGGTCCTTCAGCCAAAGCGGCGCCAGTACGAGCCTGTTCCACTGCAGGGGCTCCGAATAACCGGAAAGCATGTTGAAAACAGCGGTCGCGTCTTCGCCGATCGGTTCCGCGCAGGTCAGAAGGCCGATGTCGGTATACAGTTTTGCCGTGGCATCATTATAGTTTCCGGTCCCGAGATGCACATAGCGCTTGATCCCGTCTTCCTCTTTTCTGACGACAAGCGTGATCTTGCAGTGTGTTTTTAAGCCCACCAGACCATAGATCACGTGACAGCCGGCTTGCTCCAGTTTCCTTGCCCAGACGATGTTGTTCTCTTCATCAAACCTTGCTTTTAATTCCACGAGCACGCAGACCTGTTTTCCGTTCTCCGCCGCTTCGGCCAGCGCGGCAATGATCGGGGAATTTCCGCTGACGCGGTAAAGTGTCTGCTTGATCGCAAGCACGTCAGGATCCAGGGACGCTTCCCTGATAAAACGCAATACCGGCGTAAAATCCTCGTACGGATGATGCAGCAGAATGTCATGTTCGCTGATCTTTTCAAAGATGGTTCCTTCCGTCTGGAATTCCAGAGGCAGCACAGGCTGATGCGCGCTCTTTTTCAAATGATCAAACCCGTGCAGCCCGTACAGTTTCATTAAGAATGTCAGATCGAGCGGTCCGCTGATCCTGTAGATGCTTTCTTCTTTGATGTCCAGTTCCTTGCGCAGGATCTTCAAGAGACGTTTGTCCGCATTTTCTTCGACTTCCAGACGGATCACCTCTCCCCACTGCCTTTTCTTGATCTGTTTTTCGATCTCTTTCAGCAGATCCGCCGCCTCATCCTCTTCGATGGTCAGGTCGGCATTACGCATGATCCGGAACGGATGCGCGCAGATGATGTCATAATTCAGAAACAGCTTCTGCATATTGCGCTCAATGATCTCTTCAAGAAGGATCAGAACGGTCTTCTCATCATCCGGGATCTGCACGATCCTATCAAGCCCGGACGGCACCTGCACGGCGGCAAATTCCACCGCATCTTTTTTCTTGTTTTTTAAAAGCGCACCGATGTTTAAGGATTTGTTCCGAAGGAGCGGAAACGGTCTGGAGGAATCCACCGCCATCGGTGTCAGGACCGGATATACATTCTCCATGAAAAAGTGATCCACATAGTCTTTTTGTGTCTCATTCAGATCCTCGTGCGCCGTGATGAACGTGATGCCGTTTGACGAAAGCTGCGGCAACAGAGATCTGTTCAGTGTCGAATACTGCAGATTCACCTGTTCATGCGTCTTTTCCTGAATGGCGTTCAGCTGTTTCTCGGGCGTCATCCCGGCCAGATCTTTTTTCTGGTATCCGGCATTGACCATATCCTTTAAGGACGCCACGCGGATCATGAAGAACTCATCGAGATTCGATGCCGTGATCGACAAGAACTTGAGTCTCTCAAACAGCGGAATGCTCTTGTCTCTCGCCTCGCCGAGCACGCGCTCGTTGAACGCAAGCCAGCTCAGTTCCCTGTTCGTATAATATTCATGGCGGCCCAGATTGATCTTTTCCATGCTTTATCGGTCCTCCTGTCATCTTTATGTTCAGATCGTGTGTACTTTTTTCTTCTGTTTCAGGATCGGACGGATCCCGAATACTTCCGCAAACAGCTGCGCTTTTCTTGCAAAAAATCCCTTCTCCAGCGTGATCTCTTCATCCGAATCCGCAACGATCAGGAGTTCGTCCTCCTTGACCGTAAACCGCACGTCTCTGATCTTGGTCCGGTAACTCCTGCAGATCCCGTCCGCCACCCTGAAGATCGCGGTCAGTTTCGCGATCTTTAAATAGGTTTCTTTTTCCATCCGCGTTCCGTAGTCAAACGTCGTCTTATTGAAACGGACCATGTTGGCAACGATCTCCCGTTCCGTATGGGACAGCCCGATCATTTCGGTCGCCATGATGATCGAGTACCCGCACTCTGCCGCAGCTTCCAAGGACACATATCGTCCACAATCGTTAAGCAGCGCGGCGATCCTTAAGAGAAGACGCTCTCTTCTTCCCATTCCGTGAAGTTTCTTCGTATGATCAAACAGATTGGTGCAGACCTCTTCGAGAAGACGGTTCCTGTCCTTATCCCCCTGATAGCGCTTGCTCATGTTCATGGCGCAGGCAACGATATCGTTTTCAAAATCATGACGGTTCTGGATATACTTTCCCGCTTCCCCGTATTCATAAGCGATCCCGTCCGCAAGCGATACGCCCGGCGCCCAGATCTTTTCGGCCCTGGTCGCTTTGAGGACACGGCGCACCAAAATGGCGGAAGGCAAAAGCAGGGAAGCACTCTCCTGCGCGATGCCCAGTTCCGCGGCGCATCGTTCGGCGCCCTTTTTCTGCATCATTTCCACAAAAGAATGGAACTGGTCGGCGGTGATCACCTGCTGCCCCTTGCCGAGTTTCTGCATGATATGTGAGATATAATCGTCCACGATGATGATGTTGGCGATCTTTTTGTCTTTCAGATATAACCGTTTGAACACATTCAGCTGGTTATCTGCCAGTTCTTCGAGCAGTTGCTCATAATGCGTAGTCTTGGGTTTTAAGTCCATGAGCTGTTCCCGCATCCTCAGGATCCCCAGACGGATGTTCTGTGTCGTGACCAGGGTGTCCCTGTCAAACAGCGAGATCTGGATGCTGCCGCCGCCGATATCCACGACCGCAGCGCCCTCGGCGATGCAATGCGTAAACTGTTCGCCCTTGGAGGCCACAGCCTTGTAGTGCATGAAGCGCTGCTCGGAATTACTCAGCAGAGAGACATCCAACCCGGTCCTTAATTTGATCTGCTCAAGGATGAGCGGTGCATTCACGGTCTCCCGGATCGCGCTCGTCCCGTAAGCCTTGTAGGCATCCGCATGATAGGACTGCATGACTTTGGCAAAATCACTCAGAACATCGCAGAGTTCCTCCACTCTCGCATGAGAGATCTTCCCGGTGTTATAGGTGTCCGTTCCCAGTTCGATCCGGTATCTGATATGATCGATCTCCTTCATTCCGCCTTTTGCGGAAAATTCAAAGATCTTCATCGCCAGTTCATAGGAACCCACATCGATTGCCGCAAAAATCTTTACCGCCATGATTTTTCCTTTCTTTCAGACTTCCACGCCGCACAGATAATCGATAAACTGTGTTGCCGTTCTGCCGGATCTGCCGCCGTGATACATTTCCCACTGGTTGGCGCGAAGCAGCAGTTCCTCCTCCGGCATCGTGATCCCGTTCCGTTTCGCAAGCTCCGTAACGATCTTTTCATACTCCGTCTTGCCGGGGGAACGGAAGAAGATCGTGACACCGAACCTTGAAACCAGGGACAGTTTTTCCTGCACCGTATCGTTTCTGTGCAGGTCGTCTTCCCGGTCTTCCTTATCCGAGAATTTCTCCCTGACGATATGGCGTCTGTTACTGGTCGCATAGATCAGCACATTGTCCGGTTTTTTCTCCAGTCCGCCCTCGATCACGGCTTTCAGGTATTTGTATTCCACTTCAAAATCTTCAAAAGAAAGATCGTCCAGATAGATGATGAACTTGTAGTGCCGGTTCTTGATCTGCGTGATCACCTCGTTCAGGTCTTTAAACTGATGCTTGTACATCTCAATGATCCGAAGGCCCTTATCGTAATAAGCATTCAGGATCCCCTTGACGGACGAGGACTTGCCGGTCCCGGCATCTCCGTAAAGCAGGCAGTTGTTGGCTTTCCTTCCGTTCACAAATGCTTCGGTATTTTCGATCAGTTTTTTCTTGGCATCCTCATATCCCACCAGGTCGTCAAGATACACATGCGGGATGTTGGTGATCGGGCGGATATAGACATTCCTGCCCGTCATCGCATTGTTGCCGTCCTCGATCTCCACTTCCTCATGAGACAGATGTTCCACACGAAATGCTTTATGTAAACCGAACTTTCCGACGCCGTATTCCTGATAGAACTTCGTGACCATTTGGCCGAATTCTTCCGCATTTTTGGCGTCTTTCAGCTGCTTTGCCAGACTGCAGATCCGGTCTCTGATCCGTTTGTTGAAAAGTCTGTTTTCGCTGTCCTCGTTTACATAATCTGATATCAGGGCCATGCCCTTTTCCCCGTAATCCTCATCCAGTGTCGTGATATCATAGTCAAACAGTTCTTTGAAGATCTCAAAATCATGGAGCGCCACCTGATTGATCGAGCCCGACACGCTCCCTCTGATCTCACAGGCCATCGAATACGCATTTTCGTTGTTGGCAAGCAGATAGGTCAGATAGGTATGCCAGAGATTCCCCTGATATCCGTGGGAGCCTGCCAGTTCCACAAGTCCGTGCAGCACATCATAATAGAGGATGATCCCGCTGTCCTTCTTCTTGCCTTCCGTTAAGGCAACCATGTTCTTTAAGATCTCTTCGTGCTTAAAGTGTCTGTATAAGACCAGTTCATCAACTCTCATATGATCTGCTCCTGTCTCGCCCTGCTCAGCTCCATGATCTTTTCAAACAACTGCGCAGCGGCCTCTTTGTTGTTCTCCTCTTTTACCAGGGAACGAACGGACGCAAGTTTCTGCTTTTCCCTGCTCTCATCCAGAACCGGAAGACCGTGTTCCGCCTTATAACGGGCGACCTCCTCACTGACGGCCATGCGTTCTTCAAACAGTTCCACGATCTTTTTATCGATCACATCCAGTTTCTCTCTGCATTCCTGCAATTCCATGTTTTATCCCCCTTCCGGATAACGTGCAGTTACTTACAATATATCACTTTTTACAAGAATCTGATATAATAAACATAAGAGAAATGAACATTTAAAGGAGGATCATTATGCAGAAACGTCTTGCCATCGTTTTTTCCATCATCGTTGTCCTGATCATTGCCGTGGTCGTCCTGTTAAAGGTCACTTCCTACGTACCCGAAAACGACCCCTATACCATAGGAAATACATCAGGCAATCTTCTAAACGGCGGTCTGTTCTGTGAAGATGACGGTATCGTCTATTTCAGCAACGCAAGCGACAACGGATACCTGTATTCGATGAACGAAAACGGTTCGGATCTTAAATGCCTGCTGAAAGCACCCGTTTCCTATATCAATTCCGCCGGAAAATACCTCTATTTTTATCAGGAAGCCAACAAAGAAAACGGCGCGTTCGGTTCTTTGGTCAGGACCATGGGGATCTACCGCATGAAAAAAGGATCGAAAAACACACCGGACTGCCTGGACAGAACGCCCGCCAAGATCCTCTCCCTGTGCGGATCGGATCTGTTCTACGAGCATTATGATACCGCAACCGGCATCAAGCTCTACAAGGTCTCCATTCAGGGCGGGGACAGACATCCCATCAGCGAGGCGGATATCAATCCGGCCTGCGTGATCGACGGCAATATCTATTTTCCCAACATAGAAGAAAACTTTTACTTAAGCTGCTTCAAGCCTGAAACGGAAACGGCGGATATCATCATCTCGGACATGAAAGTTTATAACCTTGTCTATGACAACGGTTTTATCTATTACATGAACGTCAGTGATGACTATAAGCTTTACCGGTACGGCCTGAATGAAAGGTATGTGACCAAGCTGACAGACTGCAGGGTGGATGCGTTTAACGTGCTTAACAATGTGATCGTCTACCAGAAGAACGGTAAGGATGATGCCGCCCTGATTAGAATGAATGCCGATGGCTCCGGAACCGAAACGATCGCTTCCGGAAACTACACCGGCATCTCCATGACTTCAAATTATATTTACTTTACCGCCTTCGGCGAAGATCTCTGCTACCGCGTTCCGCTCTCCGGCGGCGGTGTGGAACGGTTTGACGTGACCGTTTCCCAGTGACCGTTTCAGGCAGAACTGGCGGTTACAAAGATCACAGATGATGTGAGGCATACTGTTCTTCGCAGTATTTGCACCTGTAGACTTCTTTTTCCGGATCGGTCAGCACAAAGATATGTGTCAGTTCCTGTTCGATCGATGTGATGCAGCGCGGATTCTTGCATTTGATGACATTGCGGATCTCGAGCGGAAGGCTTAATTCCTTCTTTTCCACGATCTCACCGTCCTTGATCACGTTGACCGTGATGTTATGATCGATGAATCCCAAGATATCCAGATCCAGCATATCGATGTCGCATTCGACTTTCAGGATATCTTTCTTGCCCATTTTGTTGCTGCGCGCATTTTTGATGATCGCGACCGTACAATCCAGCTGGTCCAGCTTCAGATCATGATAGATCGACAGGCTCTTGCCCGCATGGATATGATCCAGTACGAATCCTTCTTCGATTTTTCCTACATTCAGCATGTTTATGCCTCCTCTTCCAGTCCCAGCAAAGTCAGTATCAAGGCCATCCTGACATAGACGCCGTATTGTACCTGTTCAAAATAGACCGCCCGCGGATCGTCATCCACTTCGACCGAGATCTCGTTGACCCTCGGCAGGGGATGCAGGACCAGCATGTCCTCTCTCGCATAGCTCATCTTCTCTTTGTTCAGGATATAAAAATCTTTCAGACGGACATAGTCCTCTTCGTTAAAGAAGCGTTCTCTCTGCACTCTTGTCATGTACAGAAGATCCAGACGCGGCATCACTTCCTCTAAACGGATCACTTCCTTGTACGGGATCCCGTTTGCGTCCAGCACATCCTCACGGATATAATCGGGGATCCTGAGTTCCTCCGGAGAAATGAAAATAAAGGAAATGCCGGGATAGCGGATCAGCGCGTTGATCAGGGAATGGACCGTACGTCCGAATTTCAAGTCGCCGCAAAGCCCGATGGTCAGATGATCCAGCCTTCCTTTTAAGGAGCGGATCGTCAGAAGATCCGTCAGCGTCTGTGTGGGATGCTGGTGTCCGCCGTCCCCTGCATTGATCACAGGGATCCGCGCTTTTGTGGAAGCGACCATCGGCGCGCCTTCCTTGGGATGACGCATCGCGCAGATATCCGCGTAACAGGAAACCATCCGGATCGTATCGGAAACGCTCTCCCCTTTTGTGGCGGACGAAGAATCCGCCGTTGCAAACCCCAGTACCTTTCCGCCAAGGCGCATCATCGCGGATTCAAAACTTAAGCGTGTCCTGGTGCTCGGTTCATAGAAACAGGTCGCCAGGATCTTTCCGTCGCAACGATGGGCATATTTTTCGGGATTCTTTTCAATATCTCCCGCAAGATCCAGCAACCGGTCCAGTTCCTCCACAGACAGATCCAGCGGACTCATCAGATGTCTCATAGCATACCTCGTTGATTTTTTATTTTCCAAACTGTCTTATTATACACCCTCGATCAGTCCGGCCGAAAGATGTTTTTTCAACATCTCGTCTATCTGCTTTTCCGTGACCGGTTTTGCAAGAAAATCATCAAATCCGATGTCGAGATAATCTCTGGCCGATTCTCCGACCACATTGGCGGTCAGCGCGATGACCGGCGCCCCGTTTGACAGATGGGACATGTGCCGCATCCTCTCAAGGGTTTCCACGCCGTCCATGTACGGCATCCTGTGGTCCAAAAAGATCATATCATATCTCTTCTTGCAGATCTTATCCAGGCATTCGGAGCCTCCGGTTGCCGTGTCGACCTGTACCAGTGTGGGTTTTAACAGGGCTTCGATCACCTTGAGGTTGATCCTGCTGTCGTCAACGACCAGCACACAGGCGCGCGGCGCCGTAAAATCACGTTCCCATTCGGGATCTTCATGATCCGCGATGATCTTATCATCCACCAGTTTCTGCGGGATCACCGCTTCAAAAGCAGAGCCTCTTTGGAATGTGCTCTCCACATGGATCTCGCCTTCCATCATATCCAGCAGGTTCTTGACGATGGTCAGACCGAGTCCCGTACCTGCCGTAACGCGCTGCTTCTGTTCATCCAGTTTGACAAATCCTTCAAACAGTTTCGGAATATCCGCTTTTCTGATCCCGACTCCGGTATCGGAAACGTAAATCCTTAAATTCCCTTCCGTGCTGTTGATCTTTTCAAACCGGACGGAAAAGTCCACACCGCCTTTATCCGTAAATTTGATCGCATTGGACAGCAGATTGGCAATGATCTGATGGACTCTTGCCTCATCACCGAACAGGTATTTCGGCACCTGCTCATCGACCGTATCCAGAAAGACAAGCCCTTTATGCTCTGCCCTGTACCGGTTCACGGAAATGAGTTTTTTGAGCAGCTTCTGCACATCATAAACGGAGTTCGTAAGATTCATTTCTCCGGATTCGATCTTGGAAAAATCAAGAAGCTGGTTGATCAGTTCCAGCAGGGAATACGCGCTGCTCTGGATCGAACGGGCGTATTCCGTAAGCTGCGGATCCCGGTAATCCCTTAGGATCACCTCGTTTAACCCGAGGATCGCCTGGATCGGCGTGCGGATATCATAGGAAACGTTGGATAAGAAGGCGGATTTCGTCTCAACGGCACTTTCCGCCTGTCTGGAAAGCGCTGCCATGCGGTCCATCCTGTATTTCCGCTCCGTGACATCAAAATAAATGACGGCATATCCGGTGCGCACATTTCCTCTGTCGACAGGATTTACATGCACATCATAATATCTGTCTCCTATGGAGGTTTCGACATAGCCCCCCTTCCTGATGATCCCGGCAAAATCAGGGTCACTGATCCGCATGCCGTTCACGATCCGTTTCATGAACGGAAGGTGTTTGTATGCGCTGGGATTCGCATCTTCGAGTCTTAGATCGGCATCCACGATGACAACGGCATCATCCAGACTCTCCAGAAGCCGGTCTTTGGCCTCTTCGACTACGTCAAAGAAATGATTTTTCAGGATCACGATCCCGAAAAAGCCTGCAGAAAACGCGACGCTGAGCGGCGTCGGATCATATCCGGAAAACACGTCGCATATATCGAGCAGATGACCGACGATCGGCAACAGGGATGCTATGAACAGGTATTTCACGTTCCTTCTGAGCACCCTTTGCCTGCTCATCGTCAGCTTGCGAAGCATCAGAACGAGACAGCCGATCGTCTCCGAATAGACAAGGACAAAATAGAGAAGATAATACGGGCCTTTTCCCAGCACAACATGCGGATAAAGACCGGTATAGACAAAATCGGCCGACGTATAAAAAAAGGTGTTCCAGGGATAGGTGAAGACGCAGAACAGCGTCAGAAATCCGAGCAGAAACGGAATGGCCAGGATCTGCTTTCTGATCCTGATCTTATTGTATTCCAGTGCAAACAGCAGATTGAAATGCGCCACAAATGCGCCGCCGAGATATTCGATCCGGATCGCGTTCATGACCGATGCGGTGTCCGTCGCAAAAAGTTCCAGCAAAAATCCCACATTCTGAATGATCGCCAGTGCCGCGATCATCATCATGTGCTTCACAAGCTTCGTTTCCCGCTGCTGATACAGCAGAATGAAGCAGATCATGCACAGCAGGATGGCTGCGATTTCCAGACAGACCAGAAGCATAAACATGATCAACACTCCTTATAAAAACAGGCATAATCCAGGCTGTAAGCCGGGTTCTGTTGGACGAAACGTCCCGACAATCATCTATCTCGGATCACCGTTGCCGGTGACCTCCAGCGACCTACCTGAGGGCACGACGGGCAGCCGTATCGCTCTCTGTTTGGTCTTGCTTCGGATGGGGTTTACATATGCCCCTGCCGTTACCGGCAGGGCGGTAGTCTCTTACACTGCCTTTCCACCTTTTCCCTTACAAGAAGGGTAGTTTATTTCTGTTGCACTTTCCTTGGAGTCGCCTCCACCGGACGTTATCCGGCATCCTGCCCTGTGAAGCCCGGACTTTCCTCGGCAATGCCGCGATTGTCCGCCTGAATTATGCACTGTTTTATACCGGGAAGATACTGCCCCCGACAAACTCCCTGACCAGGGAATTGTTGGGGATATGTTCCGTCGTTACGGCAAGGAAATATTCCAAAAACTTCAGCAGTCTCTTTGCTTCCTGATACTGCGGTTCCCCTTTTTCGATCGAGAACAGGAGCGATTCCGCATACGGTTTCAATACAGCCAGTTCATACACCAGCGCGGAATTGAACATCGCATCCGCTTCTTCCTGGAACGGGAAGATATTCTCCTCTTCCCCGCGTCTGACGGAATCCCACATGCTGAGTGTTCTCTGCGCGCTTGCGCCGCGGGTACGGAAGTCTCTGACAAGGCGGCGCAGGAGTCTGCAGTCCGTTGTTGCGATCCGGTTATGTTCATCCACGTTCAGGGATGTCAGCGCGCTGATATAGATCTTGAACTTCGATTCTGCGGGAAGCGCATAGGACATCTTTTCGTTCAGGCCGTGGATCCCTTCGATCACGAGAAGGTCATTCGAGTCAAGGCGCATGTAATGTCCCTTATACTCTCTTTTTCCGGTTACAAAGTTAAACTCCGGAAGTTCCACGGTCTCACCCGCAAGAAGCGCCGTCATGTCGCGGTTGAACCCTTCCACATCAAGCGCTCCCAGACATTCGAAGTTGTATTCCCCGTTCTCATCCTTTGGTGTTTTCTCCCTGTCCACAAAATAATTGTCCAGCGCGATGGGGTGCGGGATCTTGCCGAGCGCCCGCAGCTGTACGGACAGTCTGTGCGAGAAGGAAGTCTTGCCGGACGAGGACGGACCCGCGATCATCACGAATTTGACATCCCCGCGGTCAGCGATCTTTGCGGCGATCTTTGCGATCTGCGCTTCATGAAGCGCCTCCTGCATTAAGATCGTCTGGGTAAAGTCCCCTTTGCAGATATTGTCATTCAGGGCGCCGACACAGTCGAGGCCGAGATTTTCACACCAGATCGCGTTTTCCTTAAGCGTTGCAAACAGCTTCTTCTGGTCCTCAAACGGACGCAGTTTGTCCGGTTCGAGGCGTTTTGGCAGCTGCAGCATAAAACCATCGTCATAGAGGAAGATATCATAAAGTTTGATATACCCCGTAGACGGTGCCATATATCCGTAATAGTAGTCCTTGAAATCTCCGAGCGCATAGATATTGACCTTGGAAGCCCTGCGGTAACGGAACAGCCGTTCCTTGTCATGCATGCCCTGCTCCCTGAACATCCGCATCGCATCCTCCACGGAATAGGACTGCTTCCAGAACGGCAGATCTTCCACAACCATCTCTTCCATACGGGCTTTGACTTTGCGGATAAAATCCTCATCTAACTTGCTGCTTCCTTCCAGTTTGCAGTACAGAGCATGGGAAAGGGAATATTCCACCTTCACATGTTTGAAATTCTCTTTTCCGACCACATCGCGGATCGCTTTGATCATCATGAACAATGCACTTCTGCGGTAAGTCGCGAATCCGGTGCGTTCCTTGATCGTATCAAATGTGATCGTGCAGTCCTTGTTCACGCTCTTATGCAGTTCGCAAAGCTTCCCGTTCACATTTGCGAGAATGATCGGCGCGTCATACTCATCCTGGTGCGCTCTGGCGATCTCCTCATAGGTCGTTCCCGCATCATACTTTTCTTCTTTCCCGTTTACCAAAATCGTAAATCTGTCATCCATGCTCTGTTTCTCCTGTTCCTGTTCTATTTTTTTGACCCTTTTTTCTTAAGGATCAGAGAATGACCGAAGGTTCTTTTGCCGGGTGGCTGATCGTCCTCAGCTGCGGCAGTTCTCTTGCAAGATATTCCGAAAGGTATGGCACAAAGATCTTCTCGATGCCGTAATGCCCTGCATCAATGACCGATAAGCCCCTTGCCACCATATCGATCCCGTCATGATGTCCGATATCCCCGGTGATATACACATCCGCGCCTGCATCGATCGCGGAATCCGCCATGCTCTTCCCGCTTCCCGGACAGATCGCGGCAAATTCCACATCCTGATCAAGATCCCCGTATACCGTGACATGTTCGACCGAAAAGCATTCCTTGACATGCATGACAAGTTCTTTTAAAGTCATGATCCTGGGCAGCCTGCCGACACGTCCGAATCCTTCTTTGGAGATCTCGTCCTCATAAGTCACTTCCAGAACGGAGCGCTTCTTCAGTCCCAGCGCATCGGCGCAGGCATCCGCCATCCCCATGACATCAAAATTGGTATGCATCGCATACAGGCAGATGTCGTTCTTGATCAGCCTGATCACCCTTCTTCCGACAAAATCATCGCCCGTGACGCTTTTTAAGGGCGAAAAGATCATCGGATGATGCGTTAAGATCATATCCGCGCCCTGTGAGATACAGCGGTCGATCACCTCATCCGTCGCATCGAGCGCGATATAGAGACTGTTGACCGTCTTTTCCGCCCTGCCGGCAAGCAATCCGACATTGTCCCAGTCCGAGGCATATTTGACGGGCGAGAGTTCTTCCAGTTTTGTGATCACTTCCTGACAGGTCATTTCATGTCTCCGTTTCGATAAGTCTTAAAGCCTTTTCATTCAGCTGCAGTTCTTCCGCGATCTGATCGATCCTCTTCATGCTCTTTTCACTGCTGAATCGTTTCAGTTCTTCCAACAGATCCGTAAGATACGCATTCTGCTGTTTCAAAAAAACTTTCAGATCGGGATGCTTCTTCTGAAGAAGGACAGGCCCGTACGTTGCCGTAATATCATTCAGAAACATTTGGCCTTTTTGCGCCTTCATCATCGGATAGTATTTCCCGTCCTCAATGACAAAGTCCTCATCAACGATCTCAAACCCCAGCTCGCACAGGCCGTTTCGAAACTGCGCGATCTCCGACTGCGGCTGCAGGATCAGGGTCGTGGCATGTTCCAGCTCCTTCAGGGAATCCGTAAGGATCCTAAGCATCAGTTTGCCGCCCATGCCGCAGATGATGATCGTATCCGCATAAATGCCGGTGATCCCGTCGCATTGTATTGTGGTAATACAATTTTCCAGTCCCGCTTCACGGATATGTTCTGATGCGATCTTCAGCGGTCCCGCATTGATATCCGTCGCGATGACTCTTTTCGCGATATGATCCTTCACCAGCTCGATCGCAAGATACGCATGGTCACAGCCGATATCTGCGGCAACCTCACAAGGGCTTACCAGTTTTTTTACTGCCTGCAGTCTGTTCGATAACATCATCAGTCCAGATAATCCTTCAGTTTCCGGCTTCTGGAAGGATGCCTTAATTTTCTGAGCGCTTTCGCCTCGATCTGACGGATCCTTTCACGGGTCACGTTGAACTCTTTTCCGACTTCTTCCAGTGTCCTTGCCCTGCCGTCATCAAGGCCGAAACGCAAACGCAGCACCTTCTGCTCTCTTTCCGTCAGAGTGCAGAGCACTTCCCCGAGCTGCTCTTTTAACAGCGTGAAAGCGGCAGCATCCGCCGGTACCGGCACGTTGTCATCCTGGATAAAATCGCCCAGATGGGAATCTTCCTCTTCACCGATCGGGGTTTCAAGAGATACCGGTTCCTGGGAGATCTTTAAGATCTCGCGGACACGCTCCACGGGAATGCCCATTTCCTTTGCGATCTCTTCCGGGGTCGGTTCCCGTCCGAGTTCCTGCAGCAGCTGTCTGCTGACGCGGATCAGCTTGTTGATCGTCTCAACCATGTGCACGGGGATACGGATCGTTCTGGCTTGGTCCGCAATGGCGCGCGTAATAGCCTGCCTGATCCACCATGTCGCATAGGTGGAGAATTTATATCCCTTTGTATAATCGAATTTCTCAACAGCCTTGATCAGGCCGAGATTTCCTTCCTGGATCAGATCAAGGAACAGCATGCCGCGGCCCACATACCGCTTGGCGATACTGACAACAAGACGCAGATTGGCTTCCGACAGACGCTTCTTGGCCTCCTCGTCACCCTGCTCCATCCGCTTTGCAAGTTCGATCTCCTCTTCTGCGGAAAGCAGGGGCACCTTACCGATCTCCTTCAGATACATTCTGACCGGATCCTCAATGCTGACGCCGTCCGGTACGGACAGATCGATGTTCTCGACATCCACCTCGTCCTCCTCGGTCAGGATGATATCATCGTCCTCCTCGGGTTCCTCCTCGATCTCGGGGATCCTTAAGACATCAATGCCGTTCTGTTCCAGGGTCTCGTAGATCTTTTCCTGCTGTTCCTCTTCGATCCCAAGGTCCTGAAACCAATCGGCGATCTCCTGATCCTCCAAAAAGTTTTTGCGTTTTCTGGCATGATCCACAAGCTCCTTTAAGCGCTCTTCAAATCTTGCCATCATGTTCTCGTCCATAATCTGATCTCCCTCTGTATCTGTATTTATGATCTTTCTGTATTACTGTATGTGAAAGCGTAAGCTGTTTAATGCTTCGGTTTCTTTTTTGAAGCGGATCATCTCTTCAAGGCTGAGTACTTTTCCCGACTCCTCTTTCGGATGCAGTCTGCTGCTGTTCGATCGGATATTGATCAAAAGTTCCCGCAGGATCTGCTCCTTTTCCTCCGCGCCGATATCATCCGGCAGTTCCGTCTGGAAGATCCTCGCGGCTTCTTTCTGCTCCTCTTCATCTTCAAACCTGCTGATGATCGACGCAGGATTCGGCGTTCCTTCCTCAAGCTGGGCAAACAGTGCCTTTGCGACCTCCGTATACAGCCGGGTCGAAAAATCCTCCGCCGTCAGATACGGTTTTGCCACCTGATAGATCTGTGGCTTGTCCACGAACCAACAAAGCATCATTCTCTGCGCCGCTAAGATCCCGTCATCCGTTTTTTCTTCCTGCCGGATACCGCTCTTTACAGGCTCTCTGATCGTGATCCCTTCATTTTTCATCGCATATTTGGCGACAAGCTTCCGGAAACTGTCCCGGTTCATATGATACTTGTCACAGACCGCGTCAATATAATTGTCTCTCTCGATCTGTTCCTCAAAGCGCAGCATCTTCCTCGCGGTTTCTTCGGCAAAGCGGGTCCTGTCCTGCGGATCGTTTAAATCATACCCCCGCTCCAGCATCCGGATCTCCCAGAAAAACGCGTTCTCAGCCTGATCGAGCCTCTGCTGAAAAGCCTCCGCGCCCTCATTTAAGATGAACAGGTCCGGATCTTTATACGGCGAAAGATCGACCACGCGGCCGGAAAGACCGGCTTCTTTTAAGATCGGGATCGCTCTTGTTCCCGCTTTGACACCCGCATCATCGCTGTCAAAGATCATCAACACTTCTTCCGTATAGCGTCTCAGCAGGTTGGCCTGTCCCGAAGTAAACGAGGTGCCGAGCGCCGCAACCGCCTGGTTGAACCCGGCCTGATGCATGGCGATCACGTCCATATAGCCCTCGCAGAGGATCAGATTCTTCTTTCTGGATGTTCTTGCGAGGTTTAAGCCGTACAGGTTCCTGCCCTTATCAAAGATCAGTGTCTCCGGGGAATTGATGTATTTCGGTTTGGCGTCTCCCATTGTTCTGCCGCCGAATCCGATCACCCTATGGTTCACGTCCATGATCGGAAAGATCACGCGGCTCCAGAATTTATCCGTAACGCCGTTTTTCTCATCGAACGTAAAGATCCCGCACTGCCTTAAGATCTCATCCTCAAAGCCCTTATCTTTCAGGTACCGGTACAAAAGATTTCTGCCGGTCCTTGCGAAGCCGAGACCGAACTTCTGCATGATCTCGTCATTTAAGCCCCTGTCCTTAAAATACTTCCAGGCTGCTTTTCCTTCCTCGCTGCGAAGCTGCACATAGTAGAACTTCGCGGCTTCTTTATTGACCTCAAGCATCCTTGATTTTAAGGTTTCTCTTTTCCGGTTTTCTTCGGAATACTTTACTTCCGGCAAAACATAACCGACACGGTCCGCTAAAAGCTTCAACGCCTCCGGAAATGTATAGTTCTCATAGT
>JAEEGL012370988.1_pt1 | contig 19596 bp, 19 predicted proteins | sample 9134231 | NCBI WGS metagenome assembly JAEEGL01 (sample SAMN16246548, study PRJNA631951) | gut metagenome | biome: gut microbiome; feature: rumen; material: fiber-attached | host: Bos | place: Iran: Karaj | collected 2018-10 | reverse complement strand
TCAAGAAATTTTTATTCCATGTCTCAATACCCTTTTTTAAATATGGATAAAACTCGTCGTTATGACACCTAGGTCGACTGACAATCATTGAGGATTCATGTGATGATACCCAGAATTCTTTTCGGCTATTCCAATAAAAAGCTGAAAATGATTCTACATGGTCATCGAATTCATACATGTAAATTGTATCGCTAACCAAATTAATATCTAAAGAATCCAATACATGACTCTTGTCTCTAGCAACCATACACCAGTTTAACGAATTCGATGGCTTCTGATTGGACTTGATACGTCTATGCCATGTATCGCATATCAGTTGGCTTAATTGTTTGGTTGACTTTAATTCCTGTTCGATTGAATAATCAATGACCGTGTCAACTTTTGAAGGATCTATAGTGTCCTGATTAACAGAAGGTGTAGCAATGCCAGCCGACATCTTGTGGCTACAAACCAACAAACTAAGTCCTGTAATAAAGATGGATAAAAAAATTAATCGTCTCATGTGAATCACAATTATCGGATTATTGACACATTTTCTCGCAAACAAAGATAGCGATTTTTTTGCTAAACACTATAAACTTTCTCTGTCTCGATACTTAAGTACACTTTGTGGGGTTTACCCTTCTTGTCAAGGACAGTCTTACCATCAGGGTGGATTTGGATGGATTTAATTTGTTTTATCTTCCATTTCTTCTCAATGGTGCTTTTAAGATAGTTCTCATCGGCTAAATCTGCTAGACCTATTCTCTTTCTTTTAGTGGTGTAAATGCCATTGAGTTCTAATTCTTTAACACCGCTTTCCTCATGGGTCTTGATGAGAATTATGTAGCCGTTTGCGTAGCAAAAACCAAGTGCTTCATATGCATCTAGCGTTTGTATTTCTTTAATATCATCCAATTTGATGATCGGGAAATAGCGTTCTAGCCAGGGCTGGATGCTATCTTCGACAAAATCTTCGACAAAGTCATCGCTTACCACTATGGCCGTATCCATCATCAACCCGCCAATCACCCATGTGACTGTTGGCGTTCGATAGGACGGATTCATGGCTTTGGTGTCCTGCCCTTGTGCCAAAAAACTTATCGCAATAATAGCACTTAATAATATTGTCACTAGTCTATTCATGCTGAAAAGAATAATGTATCTGCTGCAAAGGTAGCGAATATTTCGCTAAACACTTCATTTTCTCTTAGATTTCGTTGATTTATTGTTCATGAGACGCTGGTACTCGTCCTGCGCCTTTTTTTATAAAAATAGTTTTTTGGCAAGATTTTTGTAATAGTATTTGGTTGGTAACTATTTTTTAGTTACATTTGCGGCATCAAAAAACAAGGACATGAGTACAAAGGATAAACTACGGAAGCGATTTCTGTCCATGCCATCGGATTTCACATTCGATGAGATGCAGCAACTTTTGACTGGATTTGGTTACGTGCGAGGTGACAAAGGGCACACGTCAGGTTCACGAGTGATCTTCAAAAACGGAGACAAGCGACCTATCATGTTGCACAAACCGCATCCAGGCAATATCGTCAAGCGATATGCTATGCAACAAGTATTAGATGAATTAAAAGAAGCAGGATTTATTAAATAAGAAAGATATGAATACGATGAGTTATAAGGGCTATTTAGGCTCAGTCGCTTTTAGTGAACAGGACAATGTTTTCTTCGGCAAAATCGAGGGCATCAATGGTTTGGTGAACTTCGAGGGCGAGAGCGTAAAGGAACTGACCGAGGCATTTCATGAGGCCGTGGACGATTATCTCGCCTATTGTGCCGACGAGGGCATAGAACCGGATAAAAGTTATTCTGGCGCCCTGAATGTTAGGCTTACTCCAGCCATCCACCGCAGAATTGCCATGCTTGCCAAACAAGCTGGCCTCACCATCAATGCCTTTATCCGAAAGACGCTTGAAGAAAAGGCAGAATCAGAATTAGTAATCTGACATCCAGCTTTGGATTGCCAGTTTATGATATAAAAATGTGTAAAATAATTAGGGTTTATTAACTAAGGTTCAATGACTTACGAGGCTTTCGTCCCGGGACGCTATGGGGACGGTAGCAGCGTAAAATGATAGAAAATGTAGTTTATAACTCACTGAAAATCAATGTCCCGTTACCCTATGACGGACCCGATTACAATCCCTCCCTTTCCGCAAAACAAATGCAACAAATTGAAATTCAATTTGTTGCATTTGTTTTTTTGTGATTACTGGAACGCTATCGGGACGGTAATTTTAAAGAATTACCATGCTGTTAAATCAATAATCTCCTGAACATCAGCTTGTTATTATGGATTTTTTCATAAAATTTACTGGGACGATACAGGGACGAAAAAACAAAAGACCGATACTAAAAAAAAAGCGATTATTTTGCCTCAAAGGTAAAACAACCGCAAATGACTGGAGAAAGTTGCTACTACACTAATTCTAAGGAATGTGCACAGCACGAACCGTTTGGCCGTAATAGCGAGTGCCGTAGCCCCAGGTCCAGCCTGCCGGACCGAGGTAGAGGCCGCACGAGTAGCGCGGGAGGTCGGAGTTAAGTGTGCGGGACAAATAGCAGCCCATACCATCGTCATGGTGATGTTGTTTTTGGCGGTTGCCCGCAGCGGGCAAGAACATGGTGTTCCCGTTGGGGCCTGTCACCAACTGTCCGTTCACGCCGTTGCGCGTCGTCCTTTGCCAGGAACAGCTGTTGATAAGTTCTTTTATCTGTTCCAAAGAAGGTATGCGCCAATTCTTGCCCCAGTTCACGTAAGCGGCATCGTCCTCAAGCTCCAACTCCGTCTTGTTGTCAACAAAGCCGTTGAAGCCGTCTGATCTATTGGTGCAGTACTTCGTGAAACCGAAATCATTATTGTCACTTGAAATCCATTTGTAGGTGCTCCATTCATATACTTCCTTTGGAGCAGTCTCGCCCCAAGCGAAATAGTCGCCGTATTCTTCGGGAGAGTGGGCACCCACATTGCAAGTTGCCCACAAAGTGCCGCTTGTCAGACCAAGGTCAACCCACTCGTGGTTATCGGGAGAGTCGGGTTCATCTTTATCGTCACCACATGAAATGAAAGGGAAAGATAATATAAGACCCATTAACAATAGTATCTTCTTCATAATCGTATCCATTTATCGTTTACGACAAAGTTATGGAGTATCATCAAGGGATGCAAGTAATTAACCACAACAATCGACTAAGCATCGCCTTTTCCCCAAAAAGTGTCTAAAAATTTTACGTTTACTCTGCTATTATCTGTTCCTAACCCCTTTATTACTTTGATTGCGGGTGATGGGACGGTAGATACAGTAAGCGATATGCTTTGGGCTATTGCTATTTTTCAAGGTTGTCGTCAGCATTATTGTCCCCCTTAGATGGCACCATCACCGCAGAATTGTCCCATCAGCAGGATGGCACGGGTAGCCTCGTCATACACAAAATACAAGAACGGATGATCGGCTTTAAACTCGGGTAGCAACGCTATTAAAACCCACGAACCTTGCGTTATACTAAAGGCTCTTGTCCCTTTTTCGTTGACTTCTATACTAGTCTTGTGGTCAATCTCTTTAAGTTCGAGAGAATTGAAGGGGTCATCAACGATGGCATTAAAAGTAACGTCCTTTTTGTTGAAAACACTTGGATACAATTTCTTTAACAAATCCATCATTGACAAGTCGCTTTCACACCTGAAACGGGGCAAATCAAATATAACATCAACAGGCTTTAACGAATCGAGAATTTTGTGGAATGATTCAAGAGTCATCGATTGACTGAATGTCGCCAGTTTTTCAGTTTTAGGCAAAACAATCAGCATTCTATAGCAACTGCCGTAATACGGTATAGAGACAGCCTGGAATTCTTCTCTGTCAACATATGGAAGATGTGCCTCTTCGTTATGCATAATTGGAATCTTCAAATATTCTCCCCATGCGGTTTCAAAAGCCTTTAAATGGGTGTTTTCTTCTTTGAAAGGGGGCCATAACGCATTAAATTCAAGGGCGTTAATCAAGCAAAGTGACGATTGCCGATCCAGTTTCTCGATGACTTTAATCTTGTCATCAAGTGATTGCTGGTGGAACCAGTCATTGATCTTATTAACGGTTTTCTTTTTGGAAAAATCATGATTTTGGACACAGACATTGTAACTAGCGGAAACCGTTTTGGAGAAAGCGTCTAAGATGGGAGCACCTGTGTTGGCAGCCAGGTAATTCAATATTAGACAATCAGTATAGTCATTGTGAGGCAGGGCCGCCATATACTTCTTATAAAATGCATTGGCGTTGATAATCGGACCGAACACCTGCTCAAGACTATCGCGGACTTCGCCCACTGCGCCATTAGCTGCCACTGCAATCGCACTGACCAAACTCAATGGGGCCACAACAAAGGAGCTATCCTTGTCTATAGCTATCTGATGCAGTAACGTGAAGGCGAACTCATTGACTTTATCAACACAATGCCTATCGGCACTATCTAGGACAAGTGCCTCAAAATGTTTTTTTCCCAATGAATCTGCTAGGGCTTTATTAATTATAATGGGCTTGTCTGATGCGCTCTTGTTGCTGTTGATTGAATCACAACCAACCAATAGTCCCAGTGACAGTAAAATCACTCCAATTATCGTTGTTCTCATCGCCATAAGATTTAATTATTTTTGCAAAGGTAGCAACTAGACGCGAAAGCTAAAAGTATATTGTTTCTTAATGCTGCAGGAAAGAGAAATGATCGAAAATGTCGCCAGCCGTAACAACAATCTCTACTCTTCGTGTAGTCATCGACTCGCCAATCTTGTCAAAAGTGAAGATGATCTTTTTGTCAACAACCTTGACTTCAAGCCAATCGTTTTTATATTCTTTCCAGTTCTCACCCATATCCTGATGCTCACCGTTGATAATCACATCAGCCAGCCATGGGTTATAGTTCTTGCACTCAAAGGTGAATGAACCGCCACCTTCAGAAATCACGTAAACACCGTTGACTTTTTCCAGGTTATCGACGTTTTCCCACTTCATCTTTGCCCACTTGCCATCGGGTTCTTCACTGCTGCAAGCAGCGACGCCAACCAATACCACAAGCAGGAGCAGCAGTGTTTTGGACATCTTTTTCATCGTTCTGATCTTTAATCCTTTAATTATGAAACAGCATGATTGGTGAATCTTGCCCAGAACGCAAAAGATGTTGTAGTTACTCCTGTGGCAAACGACGGAAGCCTTCACCAAGGATCTCGGAGCTCTCCATGATGTTGACAAAGGCATGGGGGTCAATATGGTAGAGAACCGAACGCAGCTTGATCATATCGGAACGGTCAAGGGTGACATAGAGCATCTTGCGCTCAGTGCCCTTGTACAGACCTGTGCCAGCGATGAGCGTACCGCCGCGCTTGATGTCATTGATGATGTAGTCGCGCACGGCTTCGGCCTCGTCGGTGACGATGAACATGGTCTTGTAGGTCTTCATACCATCGACAACAAGGTCAATCACCTTACCCTCGATAAAGATGATGATGATGGAGTAGATGGGCAGGCGGATGTCACCGAAGGCGACAAGGGTGCTCAGCGTGATGATACCATCGACAATCATGACAAGGGTTCCCAAAGAAATCTTGGTATACTTGTGCAATATCATCGAGATGATATCCGAGCCACCACTGGTAGCGCCCGAACGGAAAATCAGGCCGATGGCTACGCCGTAGATGATACCGGCGACCACTGTATTGAGGAAATAATCAGGATGGAACCAGCCGCCGTGATGGGGAATCTCGACCATCGACTTGACCATTGACGGGTCAACAGTTGCCGTGATGGCTCCATCATGGATGACTGGGTTATAGCCCCACCAGCTCTCGAGGAAGAAAGTGAACGCAAAAATCAACGCCGTCGATACGATGGTCTTGATGCCGAACTTGGGACCCAGAATCCATGTGCCGATGATAAGCAGGGGGATATCCATGCAAATGGCGTAGAGTGAAATCTTCCAGGGCCACAGCGTGTTGAACACGTTTGAGAGACCGTAGGTGCCGCCGGGCGCCATCAGATAAGGGTTCACAAACATCACGTCGCCGATGGCGAACAACAGGCTACCCACCGTGAGCAGAGTGTAAGCCAGTACTTCCTGCCACAATTTTCTCTTTGGATCAATCTTTATCATAACCTTATTCTCTAAATCTGACCACAAAGGTACTCAATTTTTCCTATCAAGAGCCTGTTTCCTATCTATAATCTTCTTATTCGTACACGACAAAATTACAGTTTCACAGCTCTAGTAACACAGTTGACAACAGGCTTTAACAGACAGGCAACTAAGTAACATACTATCACCCATACTATCCAAATGAGTATTGGTGATTGTAAAAGTAAAATATACTCTGAAAACATTACAACACCTAAAAAACCTTGAGCGAACCACATGATCATGGATTTATCGCCAAGTTGCATCAATACTTTCTTAGGTATCTCACTGAATTTCAGATGCAAAACCAACCACACCACCAACGAGGCATGAAAAGGATTCAATGCAGATGTATGAATTAATCCTCTAATGGCAAACGATGCAACCAATAATAGAATAACTAGCAGATTCTTTCCCGCCAATTTCTTCCACAACAAGCTATTACCGGACAAAGACATTCTAGCCATTACAGCTCCCACTGTTAGTCCAAATAATGTCTGAGCCCAAAGTATCACATGATAAACCTCGTAATGCCACTGCAGCCATGATTCGAAATAACGACTGATTAGCAACGATGTGAACAAATATATGAGTATTCCACTGATTAGAGACTTCACATTTCCTAAATAATCAATGACTTGAAACATCCACTTTGCAGAAAGAGACATCAGAATATAAGGCAATAAAAACCATGTAAAAATACAGTAGCTCCATCGCCATCCAATAAAATTAAGCAAAACCATATCCCATGGCAAAGAGAATCTTCCCGGATAAAGACATGAGCCTAATCCAAAAACGAAAACCAATAATACAATCCAGAAAGCGATGTATAACTTCATCGTCCTCCTAAACATATATTTCAATGATATTCCTCTTTGATTAAAAACATAGTAAAGCCCATATCCACTAACAATCAAGAAGTAATTGACGGGGTGAGAAGCGTTTGACAACGTACTATAAACAATATTATCAAGACCTTGAATTCCAAGTATATTGCCAAGATGATAGATTAACATCAAAATAATAGCAACACCTTTGATTATAGTAGATTGTTCTCTTGACATATCCTATAAATAAACGAGCATTCTTTAGATGAAGAAATCAGAATCACCACGATAGGTATGATTAAACATGAGTCTGTAGATGATTTGATTTTTCTGCAAAATTACGCATTAACAAATTATTCGCTACATTTTACATATATTTAATTTGTTAATAATCGTTAACACGTCAAAAAGTTGCAAATTGAGAGAAAATGGACTATCTTTGCAGACTAAAGTAAAAAACATCAATTAACACTATAACCTGAGACTATTATGGTAGACAAAACTCCTACTCCGCATATCGGCGCCAAGTATGGCGAGATTGCACCCACAGTGATTATGGCAGGCGACCCCTTGCGCGCCAAGTTGATGGCAGAACGTTATCTGGAGAACCCCACGCTCTACAACCAGGTGCGTGGTATGCTCGGATATACTGGCTTGTACAAAGGCAAACGCATCTCAGTTCAGGGTCACGGCATGGGAATTCCCTCTATCGGCATTTATTCCTATGAGTTGTTCAACTTCTATGACGTGAAGACCATCATCCGCGTGGGTTCGGCCGGTTCCATGCACCCCGACCTGCACATCGGTGACCTGGTGATGGCCCAGGGCGCCTGCACCAACAGCGCCTATGCCATGCAGTTCCACCTGCCTGGCATCTATGCCCCGATTGCCGACTTCGATCTGCTGCGTTCCGCCGTTGAGAAAGCCGAGGAACTTGGTTACCGTTACAAGGTGGGTAACGTTTATTCGTCAGACACTTTCTACGATGACACCCCCGACACCGCCCAGTGGCAAAAGATGGGTGTGCTTGCTGTAGAAATGGAAGCTCCTGCCCTATACATGAATGCTGCCCGCAGTGGTGCCCGCGCTCTGTGCATCTGCACCATCAGCGACTCACTGGTGACAGGAGAGGTAACTACAGCTGAGGAGCGCCAAAACAACTTCACCCAAATGATGGACGTGGCCTTCGGTATCATCTAAAAAAGAAAGAAAGGACGTCATTATGGCAATGTTATCCCGAATCACCGAACTGTTTGACATCGACTATCCAGTGATTTCAGGCGGTATGGTGTGGTGCAGCGGGTGGGAACTAGCATCTGCTGTGAGTAATGCAGGCGGATTGGGACTGATCGGTGCCGGTTCAATGACCCCCGAGGTGTTGCGTGAGCACATTATCAAGTGCCGCAAAGCGACAGACTATAACTTTGGTGTCAACGTACCGCTGATGCATCCTCACGTCGCAGAACTGATGGAAGTTATCGCCGAACTGAAAGTTCCTATTGTTTTCACCTCAGCAGGAAGTCCCAAGAAATGGACCGATTGGCTCCATAAGCACAAAATCTTGGTTGCTCACGTCGTGTCGTCCTCAGCATTCGCAGCAAAATGCGAAGCCGCTGGTGTTGACGCCGTTGTCGCCGAGGGTTTTGAAGCCGGTGGCCACAACGGCAAGGAAGAGACCACAACAATGTGTCTTATACCTGCAGTGCGTCGCGTCACCGATCTTCCGCTCATCGCGGCTGGCGGTATTGCCACTGGAGACGCCATGCTGGCAGTAGAGGCCATGGGTGCTGATGGTGTACAGATCGGCACATTGTTTGCCTTGACCCAAGAAAGCTCAGCCCACGAGAATTTCAAGCGCTTATGCCTCAATCTTGACGAAGGCAGTACCCTACTTCACTTCAGGAAGCTCTCTCCCACCCGACTGGTGAAGAACGGATTCCAGACCGCCGTCCAGGAAGCCGAGAATCGAGGCGCCACCGAGGAAGAGTTGCTAGAAATCATCGGTATCGGCAAAACAAAAATCGGCATCTTTGAGGGCGATGTTGAAAACGGAGAACTTGAAATCGGACAAGCTACCAGCTTGCTCAAGGGCCGTGAAATTGAACCCGTTAATGTAGTAATGCAACGATTCGTTCGGGAGTATTATTCCTCTCGTCAACAGCTCATTAACCAAGCGATGGAAGAGCAAATTTCAAGAAGAACTTTAACATAATCACAACTATAAATATTTACTTTAAAAACACAAGATCAAACAATTATGTCACAGTGGTTTGAATGCAAAGTCAAATATGACCGTATGATGGAAAACGGTGTCATGAAAACCGTTTCGGAGCCTTATCTGGTCGATGCTCTGTCGTTTACCGAGGCCGAGGCCCGCATTACCGACAAGATGCAACCCTTCATCAGCGGTGAATTCAAAGTGGATGCCGTGAAACGCGTCAACTTGAGTGACATTTTTTACAATGAGGGAGGCGACCGCTGGTACAAGGTTAAAACCAACTTCATCACCATAGATGAGAAAACCGCAGTCGAAAAGCGCACAGCCAGCTATCAGCTGGTTCAGGCTAGTGACTTCAAGGGCGCTTTAACCACTTTTATGGAAGGCATGAACGACACAATGGCCGACTTTGAAATTGCTTCCATTACCGAAACCCCGTTAATGGACGTGTTCCCTGTTGACCTTGAAGAGACCCGTGCCGACCGTGAAGCTCGCCAGAAAGCTCAAAAACAATAGAACGGTTAATCGCATCATGGCAAGCATTCAAGAGAATCTCGCAAAAGTCACTGCACAACTTCCTGGTGGTGTGCGTCTTGTGGCAGTATCCAAGTTTCACCCTGTCGAGGAACTCGCCGAGGCTTATGAAGCCGGGCAACGCCTCTTCGGAGAGAATCGAGCCCAAGAACTTGTCGCCAAGGCTCCCCTACTCCCCAAGGACATCCGTTGGCACTTTATCGGACACTTGCAGAAAAACAAGGTTCGTGCCATTATGCCTCACGTGACGGTAATTGAAAGCGTGGATAGCGTGGAACTGTTGCGCCTTATTGAGAAGGAGGCAGCACGCATCGACCGTACAGTAGATGTGCTGCTGCAACTCCATGTGGCACAGGAAGAAACCAAGAGCGGTTTCAGCATTGATGAAGTGCTCGAGGCAGGCGAGGCCGGAGAATTGACCGAGAATCTCCCACACGTTCACGTGTGTGGTGTCATGGCAATGGCATCGCTCACCGAAGATATGGAGCAAGTTGCCCAGGAATTTGACCTCGTGCGCCGCACTTATCTCACCCTGAAAGACGGCTGTTTTGATGAAAGCGAGTACTTTAACGAGTTGAGCATGGGCATGAGCGATGATTGGCAGGTCGCCGTCAAATACGGTGCGACGCTGGTTCGCATCGGCACGGCCATTTTCGGGCCCAGAGTCTATTGATTTTATATCAAAACTGTCATAAACGGGCAACAAATCGACGTTTTTTTCATTGATTTGTTGCTCGTTTTTCTATAAATGTGTACTTTTGACAGCTGTTTTGAAAAGAAAATATTATTAATGAAATAAAAATAGATTTTATCATGGCTCAAAAATCCAAACAATGGGCAGCGATTATCATGATGATCGCGCTGTTTGCAATGATTGCTTTCGTGACCAATCTGTGCTCACCCATGGCAACCATCGTAAAGAACCAGTTCGGCGCTTCAGAGGCCGCTGGACAGATCGGCAACTATGCCAACTTTATCGCTTATCTGCTGATGGGTATTCCCAGCGGAATGCTCATCACCAAGATGGGATACAAAAAAACCGCCCTTGCCGCACTCGTTGTGGGCATCATTGGCTTAGTCATTGAATACCTGAGTGGACAAATCGGCGGCGCTGGTGCTTACTGGATCTACCTGCTCGGTGCATTTATCAGCGGTATGTGCATGTGTATGCTCAACACCGTTGTCAACCCGTTGCTTAACGTGCTGGGAGGTGGCGGCAAGACCGGCAACCAGTTCATCCAGATTGGTGGTGCCTTCAACTCGGCTGCTGCAGTAGCTGTTTACATCCTGATGGGTGCTCTGATTGGTGAGGTTACCAAGGACACCGTGATTGCCGATGCTACACCGGCTATGTTCATTGCCCTGGGCATCTTTATCGTGGCATTCATCGTCCTGCTGTTCACCAAGATTGAGGAGCCCGAGCAGGCCCCTATGGAGATGAGCCTCATCCCCGGTGCTCTCAAGTTCCGTCATTTCGCCCTCGGTGCACTTGCCATCTTCCTGTATATGAGTGTTGAGGTGGGAACCCCGACCTATATGATATCATACTTGCAAACGCCTGAAATCGGGGTTACTGCCGGTGTGGCTGCCCTCATCGCTTCGGTTTACTGGCTGATGATGTTCATCGGCCGTTCTATCGGCGGTGCCATCGGTGGCAAGGTGAGCAGCCGTACCATGGTTTCGGTCGTTGCTGCTGTGGCTATCGCGCTGTTGTTGTTCGGCATGTTCGCTCCCACCGACATCAAGGTGAGTGTTCCTGGCATTGATTGGGGTAACCTGAGCATCATGTGGACACCCGTGCCTGTTGGCGTGTTTGCTTTCATCCTCGTGGGCCTCTGCACCTCAGTAATGTGGGGCGGCATCTTCAACATGGCCGTTGAGGGGTTGGGCAAGTTTACCGCTGCAGCCAGTGGTATCTTCATGACAATGGTGTTCGGTTGCGCCGTAATGGTGGCCCTGCAGGCCGTTGTCGCTGATAAGGTGAGCATCCTGTCGAGCTACTGGATTCCCGTTGCATGCGCAGTCTATATCCTGTTCTATGCTCTGATTGGCAGCAAACCCAGCAAGACCGAAGAATAAGCCTTAACGGCTGATTATCAATCATATCATTGTGGTTGCGCTTTAAAGGCGTGACCACAATTTTTATTATTGTTGATAAAAACCTCACGTAGATTCCACGCCGTTTAAAAATAAAGCCGTATATTTGTAGGTTAGAAAAAAACTTTAAAAACCTCAAATATTAGAATTATGATTGACTCCAAATTGATGACACGCGCGGCAGACAACATCCGTATCCTTGCTGCATCGATGGTAGAACAAGCCAAGTCGGGACATCCAGGTGGCGCCATGGGCGGTGCCGACTTTGTCAATGTCCTGTTCTCGAAATACTTAGTGGCAGACCCCGACAATCCCAGTTGGTTTGCCCGTGACCGATTCTTCCTCGATCCGGGCCACATGTCCCCCATGCTTTACAGCGTGTTGCATCTGGCGGGTCACTATACAACTGATGATATCAAGGCTTTCCGCTCATGGGGCAGCATCACACCTGGCCATCCCGAACTCGATGTCGAACATGGTGTGGAAAACACGTCTGGGCCACTGGGCCAGGGTCACGTGATGGCTGTGGGTTGTGCCATTGCCGAGCGTTTCATCGCCGCACACTATAGCGAGGTGTTTGCCCACAAGACCTACGCCTTCATCAGTGACGGCGGTGTTCAAGAGGGCATCTCTCAAGAAGCCGCCCGCATCGCCGGATATCTTGGGCTGAATAACCTAATCATGTTCTATGACAGTAACACGGTACAGCTCTCAACCGACTGTGACGCCGTGAGCAACGAGGTCACGGCCATGAAATACCGTGCCTGGAACTGGAACGTCATCGAATGTGACGGTACTGATCCTGTTGCCCTTGCTGACGCATTGGACAGAGCGCTCAACGAGAAAGAGCGTCCCACCATCATCATCGGCCGTACCATTATGGGCCGCGGCGCAGTGACAGCTGAGGGCGAAAATTTCGAGGGCAAATGCAGCACCCACGGTAACCCTCTGAGCAAATCAGGCGCTGACTATGCCAAGACCATCGAGCATCTGGGTGGTAACCCCGAGAATCCCTGGCTCATCTTCCCCGAAGTGGCAGAACTATATGCCCAGCGCGCTGCCGAACAACGTGACATCGTTGCACAACGCAAACGTGACATCGAAGCGTGGGCACAGCAGAACCCCGAGGCGATGCAACGCCTGCAAGACTTTATTGATGGCAAAGCTCCCAATGTGGACTATGCAGCCATCGAGCACAAACCAGGCATCGCTACCCGTGCCGCCTCGGCCAACGTGCTGGCTACACTTGCCAAAGATGTTGAGAACATGATCGTATCCTCAGCCGACTTGGCCAACAGCGACAAGACTGACGGTTTCCTCAAGGTGCGTGGCGCATTCAAGACCCATGACTTTGAGGGCGCATTCCTCCATGCCGGTGTATCAGAACTCGCTATGGCAGCCATCATCAATGGTATCGCCCTGCATGGTGGCGTGATTGCCGCCTGTGGTACGTTCTTCGTCTTCAGCGACTATATCAAGCCTGCTGCTCGCCTGTCTGCACTCATGGAACTGCCTGTTAAGTTCATCTGGACGCATGATGCCTTCCGTGTGGGCGAAGATGGACCCACTCACGAGCCTGTTGAACAGGAAGCACAAATCCGCTTGATGGAGGAATTGCAGAACCATCACGGCCGCAACAGTATGCTTGTCCTTCGCCCTGCCGATGCTGCCGAGACCTCGGTTGCCTGGAAGATGGCAATGGAGAACAACCTGACTCCCACAGCACTTATCCTCTCACGTCAGAACATCGATGACCTGCCATCAGCATCGGGCAACCGTTTTGCTGATGCCCTGGGGGCAGAGCGTGGTGGTTACATCGTCGTCAAGCAAGACAAACCGGACATCGTCCTCGTGGGCAATGGCTCGGAAGTGGCTACTCTGGTCGCCGCTAACGACATCATCAAGGAAAAAGGCATTAAAGCACAGATTGTTTCTGTTCCATCTATCGGCCTTTTCCTGAATCAGGATGCAGACTACCGCAATCAGGTTATTCCCGCCGACGTTCCCGCCTTTGGCCTCACATCCGGCTTGCCCAGCACATTGCGCCGCGTAGTGCCTACAGGCTCCATCTTCGGTCTTGACCATTTTGGCGCGTCAGCACCCTACAAAGTGCTTGATGAGAAGTTCGGATTCACTCCCGAACAAGTTGCAACCCGCATTTTAAGCAGTTTGGCATGATTTTTTCAACAAAAATGAAACTTTTTTGAAAAACATTTTACCATAAACAAAATAATTCTTACTTTTGCAGGATAAAACAGGCCATAACTTATGTTGGCTACTACTGATTTTGATAAGAAAGTTTAACAAATAAATAAAAGGATTGTTTTTATGAAAAAGATTGCTTTATTAGTTCTTCTTTGCGTATCTTACTTGGTACCTTCCATGATGAGCGCACAGGAAGTAACTTATGTAGAGGATCCATCACAAGGTTACCTGTTCAACCGCATGAGGGATAATTGGTTCATCCAGGCCGATGGCGGTGTGGGTATGATCATGTCGTCCTATGACAAACACCTGTCTTTTGGTAAACGTCTCGGCGCTAAGGCTGACCTGTTTATTGGTAAATGGTTCTCACCGCTGCTGGGTTTACGTGGTGGTGTTGACTTCGAGCAATTGAAGGGTGCTACTTGGGTTGGCAACTATGCCGCATTGGGTTATCGTGGTGACATTCAGGGTAAGGATCCCGGTTTCGTGTTCCAGCACTTTAACGACATTGGTCTTGTTGGTGACGTGCTGTTCAACGTGTCCAACTGGCTGTGTGGCTACAAACCCTACCGCTTCTACAACTGCATTTTCTATGTGGGTATGACTGTTAACTGGGTATATGCACGTGATGGTGCCCGTCCCATTTCGGATGGTCCTTGGAAGTATGGTGCTAACGATGACCCCGACCACAGCCGTAACTACAGTATGCAGGCAGGTTTGCTCAACAGCTTTGCTATCACCAAGAGGTTCGACTTGAATATCGACCTGCGCTTCGACCTGATGCAGGAGCACATCGATGGTGCTGGTATGGGTTACAGGACTTGGAACGAGTATCCTGGTATTCTGGTGGGTCTCACCTACAAGCTGGGTAAGACCGAGTGGAACGCTCCCGTTACCGCCGTTTGCCCCGAGTGGAAGTACACCGATGCTGAAGGTGATGCTCTGGTTGCTAACCTGAACGATGCTAACCGCAAGATTGCTGACCTCGAGGATCAGCTGCGCAAGTGCTTGGAGAAGAAGCCTGCTGAAATCACCGAGAATGGTATTCCCGCTGCTGAAGCTCCTCTGGCTACGATTTACTTCCCCATCAACCGCACCGACGTTTTGGGCGTACAGCGCAACGTGCTTGAGGCCGTTTCAGAGGTCATGAAGAACGAGAATCGCAATTACCTGCTCACCGGTTGGGCCGACAACTACACTGGCAACGATCAGATCAATGTTCGCCTGCGTAAGGGTCGTGTAGCTACCGTGAAGAAAGAACTTGTTAACAAGGGTGTTGCTGATAGCCGTCTCGAGACCGAGATCAATAATGGCGAGCTGACCAACTATGGTCCCAAGGCCGCTTCGCTCGACCGCGCCGTTACTATCCACCGCAAGTAATCTCTTTTCATAAGAGCGATATCAAAGATGTCTCACTTTATCAAGGTGAGACATCTTTTTGATTACTTCTTGCACACATTTATATATTACTGCGCATGGCACGTCAATCTGGTAAGGATACCTTATTAAAACTCATTCGTGAGTTACAGCCGTTGTCTTTAAGGCAGCAGCTGCAACTCACGTTCACATTGAGTTTGCCTTCCATCTTGGCCAATGCCTCAGCCATGGTGATGCATTTCATCGATGCGTCTATGGTTGGGCAGCTGGGAGCTGACGATTCGGCATCCGTCGGATTGATGGGCACCACTTCCTGGTTGTTTGAGGGCGTGCTCAGCGCTTTTGCTGCGGGATATGCTGTGCAGGTCGCTCACCTGCTAGGCGCAAAGCGTGATGTCGATGCGCGCCAAGTGGTACGCCAAGCCATCGTTGTGTGCTTGTCCTTCAGTTTACTGCTGGCAGGATTAGGTTTACTTTTATGCCGTCCCCTGCCCGTCTGGCTAGATGCCGAGCCCCATATCCGTGCCAACGCCACCATCTACTTTGGAACCTTCATGCTATTTGTCCCATTCTTCATGATCGACATTGTAGCAAGTTCCATGCTTCGCAGCAGTGGCAATATGCGTATTCCCAGCATCCTCAATATCCTGATGTGTGTACTGGATGTGGTTTTCAATTTCCTGCTCATTTTCCCCACCCGTGACATCACTGTCTTGGGGCACACAATAACAATGCCTGGTGCCGGACTTGGCGTCATGGGAGCGGCATTAGGTACTGCGAGTGCAGGATTGGTGATATCGTTGCTCATGGCCTATTACCTCGTGTTCCGCTCCAATGAACTCAGGCTCACCCTGGATCGCGGTTCATTCAAACCAACGTGGAGAACATTCAAGAAATCGATTAGTATCTCGACTCCCATGGGATTACAACACGTCATGATGTGCAGCGCCTTGATTGTCATTACCAGCATCGTCGCGCCCTTGGGCAGTATAGCCTTGGCCGCTAACTCATTTGGCATCACTGCCGAGAGTTTGTGCTATATGTCGGGCTATGGCATTGCCGATGCCGCCACTACGCTCATCGGCCAAAGCCTAGGGGCTGGACGAAAACGCCTTACACGCAGTTTTGCTTGGATTACGGTATTATCGGGCATGACTATCATGGGCTTGATGGCAGTGCTCATGTATGTGTTTGCCCCACAACTGATGGGACTCATGTCGCCCGTACCCGAGGTTGTGGAGCTGGGTGCAAGGTGCTTGCGGGTCGAAGCATGGGCCGAACCATTATTCGCGGCATCCATCATTGGCTATGGCGTATTTGTGGGTGCGGGGTACACATTGGCACCATGTGGAATCAATCTTGTGTGTTTGTGGATCGTGAGACTAGGACTTTCGGCCATTATGGTGACCACAATGGGCCTGTATGGCGTGTGGATGGCTATGGCTATTGAATTATGTTTCCGTGGTGTGATATATATCTTGTGGCTCTCATCCAAACGATGGATGAAGTCCGTCATTGATTAACTGCGGGCTTGCGTTTGAACTTCTCAGCCATAATGACGCCTGCCAGGATCAACACACAGCCGATATAGGCTATCGCATTGGTGCGCTCACCAAACCAAATGGCGGCCGAAATCATCGAAATAATGGGACTCAAGTAGAAGTAGTTGCTGGCCCTGACTGCGCCAATGCGCTTTACCGTTATGCCCCAGATGAAGTACGCAGCCATTGAGCAGATCAGACCCAAATAGAGTAAATTGCCCCACACCTCGGGCTGTTTAATGGTCTGCCAATCTATCTGCGACTCTTCCATCGCCAGCAGTGGCAAAGCCGATAAGATGCCATAGAAGAACAACTTACGGGTGATAAACAGGGTCGAATAAACGCGATTTAACTTCTTGAGAGCCATAGAATAGAACGCCCATACAAACGCAGCCAGCAGTGCTAACAGGTCGCCCGAGATACTGTCACCCCAAACCAAACCGTTCTTCAACGCCAGCATCACCGCCCCGACAAAGGCTATCACCATGCCAAGCAAAGTCATCCAAGTGATACGCTCGTCACGATAAAAGATGGCGCCCATCAAGGCCGTTGTCAAGGGTGCTGTACTCACCAGTACGGCCACGTCGCTGATAAGGGTGAGTTCCAATGCGGTATTCTCGGCAATGAAATAGGCCGAACCGCCTGCGACACCACACACGACAAACAACAATTCATCGCGCCAACCAGTATAACGCACCTTGAAACGGGATATCACCAACAACGACAAGTAGGCAATGGTGAAACGTGCCACAAATATCTCGGTAGGCGTCATTCCCGCATCAAGCAATACACGGGTGTTGAGGAATGAGATACCCCACACCAGAATCATGGCGAACGCCGCCACGTGATACCAAAAGTCGCTATGTCCTTTACCAGCTTGTCCCATGAGAATTATGGCACAAAGGTACAATTAAGTTTTGAAAAAACATTACCTTTGCAAATATGAATCAAGAAGAATTCTTAAATAATATATTCACTGCCGAGGATCTTAAATCAATCAAGCGCGAGCGGATATTGGTAGCGCTGAGCGGAGGAGCCGACTCGGTAGCATTGCTACGTGGGCTGCTGGCTGCCGGGTACAACTGTCATGCAGCACACTGCAACTTCCATCTGCGTGGAGAGGAATCCATGCGTGACGAACGCTTCGTGCGTGACCTGTGCCAGCGGCTTGAAGTTCCCTTAGAGGTCAAGGACTTTGACGTGGCTGAATGGCAGCAAAAGCACGGTGGATCAGTAGAAATGGCTTGTCGTGAGCTGCGTTATGCCTGGTTTAAGCAGGAAGTGGAACGGCTTCACTGCACCCGCATTGCTGTTGCCCATCATGCCGATGATCAAGTTGAAACCTTCTTCCTCAATCTGATGCGCGGAACTGGATTAAAAGGACTTGCAGGCATGCAACGTGAAAACGGCTACATCTGGCGCCCGATGTTGAATGTAACACGAGCCCAAGTGCTTGAATACCTCAACAGCATCGGCCAAGACTATGTGACCGACAGCACAAACACACAGAACGACTATCGACGTAACCGACTGCGCAACATGGTCTTGCCCTTCATCGAACATGAGTTCCCAAATGCCAAAGAACGCATCCACAAAACCATGCAGAACCTCGCTAGTGATCTTGATTTACTGGAGTGGCTAGTGGCTGATCAAAGACTTGACATGCCTTACATAGACATCGAAGACGTCATCGACCACCCCTATGCCGATGCCCTACTCTACCATCATATTCGCGAATTGGGCTTCAACCGCGACCAGTGCCGTCAAGCAATTGAGGCGGCCAAGAAAGAACATTGCGGGCGGCAATTTGCTGCGGGCAAGTATCTGCTCGTCGTGAATAGAAAAACCTTTCAGATCATCGAACAATATGATGAGCCTTGGGAAAGTGAGATTCCATTCGACGTGACAGCCGGCACCAATAGTCCGATTAGTATCACCGCTTACCGAGGCAGCACCCCGTTCTCGCCACGAATGTGTATCAACGGACAGCGTGTCGCTTTTAACACTCAACTGCTTGATTGTAAGCACGTCGTGCTACGGCATTGGAGGCAAGGAGATCGTTTTCAGCCGTTCGGCATGAAAGGCACCAAACTCGTGAGTGACCTCTTCAACGACTTGAAGCTGGACTATGACGACAAAAAACGCGCATGGCTGCTAGAGGCCGATGGCGAAATCATCTGGGTCGTCGGGCTCCGCTCATCCGCACTCTACCCGGTCCCCATCGAGAGCCAGGATTATTTCATTCTGACCAAGTTGATACCGTGATTGGGAGCTGACTTTAGGCGAATAAAAACAAAAAACAGCCAAAAAATTTGCACAAAACGAAACTTGGCAGTACCTTTGCACCCCAAATGAGTGAGTTCCGATAAGGAATACACTTTCGGAGAGATGGCAGAGTGGTCGATTGCGGCGGTCTTGAAAACCGTTGAGGCTAACTACCTCCAGGGGTTCGAATCCCTTTCTCTCCGCATTTTTTTGCCCGTACGTGAGGCAAACACAGGATGGTCCTGTAGCTCAGCTGGATAGAGCAACAGCCTTCTAAGCTGTGGGCCCTGGGTTCGAATCCCAGCAGGATCACGCTTCCAAACCGAAGCCCCGCCACCCGGTATTTCCGGCTAGCGGGGCTTCACTATTT
>JAEEGL012037985.1_pt1 | contig 19596 bp, 17 predicted proteins | sample 9134231 | NCBI WGS metagenome assembly JAEEGL01 (sample SAMN16246548, study PRJNA631951) | gut metagenome | biome: gut microbiome; feature: rumen; material: fiber-attached | host: Bos | place: Iran: Karaj | collected 2018-10 | reverse complement strand
TGTGATCTGTTCTTTGACAAAGTGTTTGGAGACGATACTGGTCAGATAAGGAATTGGAAATATTTCTCTAAGTTCCGTCAGTATGACGAGCTGCATCATGTGCTATTAGGCCAAAATCCCGGTCGAGAAAAGCAAGATGAACGCATACTCAGTTATAATTACGGATTAGCTCTTCACGATATCGTATATGCCAGCAGAATATATGATATGATTGGCGAGAAAGGATGCGACTCGTTTAATTATTACAGACAAGACATGAAAATCTGGATATAATAAGATGCAACGGATCAACTGGATAGATTGGGTAAAGGCTTTGTGTATGACAGTAGTGGTGTTCTGTCATTTGCCACAACAAGAAGAGACTTTCTATCTTCAATACTTAGCCTCAGTCATCCTGTCTTCCTTCTTCTTCATTTCCGGATACCTGAAGAAGACCATGACCTCACAGAAAGAATCACTGAAGAAATACGGATACTCTCTTCTTATACCTTATTTAATATATAATGCTGTCTATTATCCATATTGGTTAGCAAAATACTTTATAGAACAAGGGGGAGTGATTTCTATCGGTGGATGCATGAAACCCATTATTGGGACACTTTTCGGGCAGTTGAACTCTAGTTTTTCCTGCGAATTAAATGGTGTCACATGGTTCCTGCTCGCCCTTTTCCTCATGCATTGGATTACAGACATTTGCAATAGGATTAGATATGGAAAGATTGTTATGCTCATCCTAACTATTCTCTGTATCACACTCTATGGTGCCAATAAATACTGGCACTTTGCGCCTTATATCACATTCCACGGATTCGTACGTTGTCTCTGCTTTTTCTTTATGGGAAATCTCTTCCGTGATACAAGCTATCTGAAAAACCTCAACCTCAGGAATGATTTCCATGTAGGTTTCTCTACCCTATTCATCAGCATCATCATATTTTACTGGCATATACACGAAGACCAATTCGTCATACACATCGTCCTCTATTATGTGGTCAATCTCTTTTCCGTATTTGGTATCATCTACCTCTGCCGATGTCTCGACAGCATCAAGGTCCGTCTTGTCACCATCATCTCTATCGGCACGATGCTTATCTTCGGACTCCATCGCATCCTCATCGGAATCATTGACTTTGCACTTGAAAAGCAACTCCATCTTACGGATATCACATATAATTTTTACGAAAGTGCCATCCTAACCATCTGCATTAACCTCCTACTTCTTCCTGCTATTATCGTTGCTATCCACCACTGCCCTCTCTTTTTAGGTAAAAATGCTACTTCTGCCTAAAATAATCTCCCATGATTATCCATTCAGACAATTCCCATGTCTTGTCTGTGACAGAATTATGATAATCCTGATTAAGAAGCGTATGGCCCAACCCACGCCATTCACTGTCAACTCCAAGAATATCCAATAGAGTTGTATACACATCCAATTGATTACACACACCTTTCCAACAAGTCGACTCGTCAATGTTACCATTAATAATAAATAAAGGCAGATATTGATATTCATCCGCTTCCATTTCTATAAACATGGGATTGACATTATGGTCGGCCGCAATAACTATCAGACTATTTCCATATTGACCTTCTGCTTTCAGATGCTCGATGTATTTTCCTATCTGCTGGTCAAAATAATGACAGGTAGTGAGATAATTCCTATAACGCAAGGGCAGACTATCATCATTCAAATGGAAACCATGTTCTACCGAGGAGTCATATGGTTCATGCATAGATAAGGTCACCAACAAACTGAAACTATTAGGAGGTAGTTTAGCGTCTAACAGCCTTGCAAACCTGAATATTGCCTCATCTGGCAAATCTGCTCCACTTATATTATCTTGATCATCATATTTTGCATACATGGAATCAATACCATAGACCTGATTCATCGATAACTGTTCCCAAAAAGACGGGGATGTCGGAACCAATATCTGTGTATGATTTACAATCTCAAAATCTTTCAACAGCCTTGGAAGACCCATCAAGCTATCTTCTTTAGCATAATTCACCGTTATCTCTGAACGCAATGGCAATAAGCCTGTCATATAAATAAACTGTCCATCTGATGATTTTCCGATTTTTGCATTTGACTGCATATATCCATTATAATAAACATTGCTATCGCGCTTCAAACTGTTTAGATAGGGGGTAATTTCCTTGCCATCCACCACCAAGTCTGATGTGATAGACAAATATGACTCCACTATGATAAATAATACATTCTGTATATCACGGTTCATAACATGAGCCGTATTTCTATTTACATGATTCTGGTATTCTAATAAAATGTCTTTCCTCTGGGCATCAGTAAGAACCTGCCTGCGAACAGGATACAAAAGGTTGTCTATGACAATTGTCCTCATCAAGCCTTTATGGAATGTTGTCCAATTCGGATATGGTGAACAGAAAGAGCGCGATGGGAATATCGTTTGTATTGCTCTGCCAAACGAGCCTTTATACCAATATACAGAATGGGTAACAACGATTAAGACCAATGTTACCATCCAAATTGAGGCAAAAAAGGCGAGATGCGCCTTTTTTACAAGCTGTCTTCTCCAAAGCCACATCACTCCTAGGAAAACAGCAAATGCCAACAGATAATACAAATCGTGTACTCTGAGTTCAGACAATATACTCTGTACAACAACATTATCATTCAAATTACCAGCCTGTCCCAAAGCAGAATAAGACAGATATTGGCCAAAGAAACGTGAATAGAGTACGTTTGAAAATGACAATAATAATGTTAAGACAAACGTAGCTGCTGCACTATACTTAATCCGACCCCAGGTTATTAACAACATAAGAAGGAATAGCAGTGTCACATCCACCAATACTCCAAGAAAATTATCCAAAAAGGTAGTCTTGGCAATATAGAATTCAAAGCCTATTGTCCATAGAATCTGATAATGCATGTATAACATATTGATTATGGACATAAAAATGACTAAGTTTAAATATCCATCCCATTTTTTTATAAAGAAGCATTTCATAAACAAATAGTTTTTATGGTGCAAAAATACGCATTAAAATTAGGAACACAAAATCATTTATTGCATTTTTCTCACTTTTCTACAAAAAGATTTGCTTGTATGGGTATTATTCTGTATTTTTGCCCTATGAAATGGAAAGGAATCTGTATAATTCTGATTGGCATCACTATAGGAATCGTGTTTGTCTTTCTCAAGAAGCCCATTATCACTGGAGAAATGACAAAGCAGACTGTATACTTATGGTTACTAAATGCTTTCCATCCTCAGGCAACGGATGCACATCCCACAGCCATGCTGATTGATGATGACAGTGGAGATGGTATATATCGTATCAGACAAATCTGCAATGAAATCGGTATAAAGGCCACCTTTGCAGTCATTCCTTACCGCCTTGACAGTATAAAGATTGATTCCCTGAGAAAATGGCAGGAAGAGGGTTATGGCATAGCCATACACGGGTTTAATCATGATAACTGGAAGGATTGGACATCGGAAGAAATCAAAAATGATATTAGTCAATCTGAGAAACTGCTTAGGATATATGGACTAAGAACAAACTCCCGCTATATCGTTCCACCACATGCTTGTAATACACATAAAATCAGAAAAGCGATTCAATCAAAGGGATATTTAATGATTACTGGTGCCAATATCATCAATCCTGACATGACTGTATTTCAATATGGTAGATTTTCACTATATTCCGATCATCCAACAATGGAAGAGGCAAAAAGAATCCTGATTGAAGCATACAAAAAGAAGGCATATGTCATTTTGGGAACGCATTCTTCCATGGAGGATTCTTTCTCTGAGGAAAAAACTAAAGAGATTCTTAAATTAGCCAAAGAAATGGGATTCAGATTTATATAAACGACATCAAAAGTCTGGTAAAATTTGGAAGATTCATAGATTATTCGTATTTTTGCAGAAAAATAATTAACAATGGTCGTCAATTCACTCGCTTTCTTGTGGTTTTTCCTATTCGTCTTGGTAGTGTACTACCTGTGCCAGTCCAAGAAAGAGATACAGAATGTGTTTCTGTTAGGCTGCTCTTACTGGTTCTACTCACAGGTAGACGTTTGGATGACAGGGCTGCTCATTATTTTGACATTTGTGTTTTGGTTGCTCGGCAAAGGCATCTATCATTTTATGGAGCGAGAATACAAGTGGAAGGCCAGCTTACTGACTACAGTCGGTGTAACCATCGGCATCGGTGCACTGTTCTATTTCAAATACCTAAACTTCTTCGCAGGATCTGTGGCCTCGTTTGCATCCTTTATAGGTTTCCACATAAGTTGGACTGCACTCCATTTGGTTGTACCCATTGGTCTGAGTTTCTTTACCTTTAAACTGATGAGCTATGTGCTTGACATCCACCACGGGAAGATACAGCCCGAAGGAAATATCATCAGTTTTGCCAACTATATTGCATTTTTCCCCACCATCCTCTCAGGCCCTATTGATCGTCCCAAGCCATTCCTGACACAAGCCAATACAGCCCGATCATTCAATCCAGACCAACTGATGACAGGTTTCAGAAGGGTGCTATGGGGTATGTTCCTGAAAATGTGTATCGCTGACCGACTCGACCTTTACGTCAGTGCGGTCTGGAACAATTACGACCACCACTCAGCTATCTCTATCCTCTTCGCCTCCCTACTCTACCCGCTACAGATGTATGCCGACTTCGGTGGTTACAGTGAAATGGCCATCGGCGTTGCACTATTACTAGGCTTTAAGGTGGCTGAGAACTTCAAACGCCCCTTCTTTGTGCTCGATATTGCCGGCTACTGGAGTCGCTGGCACATGACCCTGACCAGTTGGCTGACGGATTATGTATTTCTCCCATTGAACATCAAGTTCCGGGAATGGGGCGTATATGGCACCATCACCGCCATCATGCTAAACATGATGTTCATCGGCATGTGGCATGGGGCGAATTGGACATTCTTTCTCTTTGGCATTTATCACGGCCTGTGGTACATTCCATTGATGGTGGGTGGCGGTTTCTTCAAAAAAAGGAAGATCAAGGTCAATGACCACGGCTGGCCCAAACAGCAATATGTCGTTAAGATGATTGGCATCTATTTTATCGTTACTTTCGGTCTGATGCTTTTCCACTCTGCATCCATGACAGAATTCTGGCATATCTGCGAGCGTGTCGCAACCCATTGGGAAGGAGGTCTGTTTACGGACTTGTCTTCAATGGTCAATGGGGCTATCTGCCTCGTCGCCCTCATCTATGTCGACATCCAGGAGGAATGGTTTCCCAAATATCAGTTACCCTTACCCCGACAAGTCAACCGCTGGCGTTGGGAACTGACGATTGCTTTGGAAATGGTCGCCATCCTGCTTTTCGGTGTTTTCGACAATAACCAGTTTATCTATTTCCAGTTCTGACATGAGAAAGATTTTTATACATATACTCATTATCGCAGTGCTGTTCTTCGTATTTGACAGGGCAACAGGATTCGTGCTGAAGCAACTATACAGCAATTCTAATACAACCGACGAATACAAGATTGGCTACTCCAACATGGAAACCCGCGACTCTCTGCTTTTCATGGGTAGTTCCAGATGCTTGCACCACTACATCCCGTCTATCTTTGAGGAATCATATAAGATGACCTGTTTCAATGCTGCAGACTGGGGCATCAAAAACATCTATTTCCACTATGGTATCTTAGGAAACATACTCTCCCGCTATACACCTAAGATCATCGTCTTTGAAGTTCATCCCTGCGACTGGCAGGACACGCCATATTCTGGAACAGAGAGAGCCGGTTCTCTGGCTCCTTTCTGCGGTATGAGCGATGCATGTGACGAGATGCTTAAGATATCTGGCAATTACTGGCCCTACCGTTTGTCTACAGTCTATCGTTATACCGGCAACCTACCAGGTCTGTTATTCGGCAAATGGGGAGGTATGGACAGGAGCCTGAAAGGATGGAAGCCCTTGGATGGACAGTTAGATACTACAGGCATCAAGGCCGAGGAATATCCATTCCCTATTCATCAAGAGAAACTACAACTGTTAGAGAGATTCATTCAAACATGCCAAGCACATAGTATTCAACTAAGTATCATTGTGTCCCCCATGTATATCTGTTCAGAGAAGGATGTCTACCAAGTGCCACGAGAACTGGCAGCCAAGCACAATATCCCCTTTATCGACCACTATAAGGATCCTGCATTTACCGGCCACCCAGAATTATTCTACGATTTCGGACATCTTAATAGAAAAGGTGCAGAAATCTATTCCAAAATAGTATGCGAGGAATTAAAAAGTTTAGATCATTAGTTTATATATAATATGGGCTATTCTTACATAATAAAAGACAGGCTGAATTGGATTGATTGGGCAAAAGCTATTGCGATCTCTTTTGTAGTATTTGGGCATATTCCTCAGGAAACTGGTAATTTTTTACAAAATTACATCACCATTTTTCACATGCCCCTTTTTTTCTTTATTTCAGGCTACTTAACAAAAAAAGAATATCCAAATAAAGAAACGTTCAATAAATATTGGCATACGCTAATAATTCCATATATCTGCTATAATCTCATCTTTTACCCATACTGGCTTGCCCGGCAACTGATAGAAAATCCTCAAACCACTTCTTTTGATTTACTCAAGCCTATTTTGGGGACGTTATTGCTAGAACATGAAACACCAATTTCTGTTCTGCTAAATGGAGTAACTTGGTTTATTGTCGTTCTCTTCGAATACAAATGTATTCTCTCATTATGTAACAAACATAAAAATGGTGTTTATTTCATTGTACTTCTAATGATAATATCAGCTGTTCTTTATATCGTAAACGAGTCTTTTCTGTTTACAAAAGGCCAAACTCCTATTGGATTCATGAAATGCTTACCATTTTTCTTCATGGGATACTTTAGTAGGCAAAAAGGAATTTTCCAAACAACTCCTAGTAAAAACGATTGGTATTATTGTTTTATTTTTATAAGTTTCAGTATTATTGTATATTTCATAACCATAAATTTTAATGGCATGATTGGATATGCTATACGCTTTTGGTTGATCTGTACTACTGCCATTGTAGGTTTATTTAGCCTATTTAAATTACTTGATAATATTCGCTACAATTTTATCGCTAATATTTCTATTGGAACAATCGTTATTATGGGACTTCATTGGATTCTGATCGGAACAACTAATTATATTCTTGAAAAGATCTTCTGCATGCAAGAGAAGATAATATATTCATGGTATATTGCATGCTTCCTTGTGATAATCTTTTTAGTTATACTATATCCTATAATAATACTCTTTCAAAATAAATATCCATTCATGCTTGGGAAAAGATGCATTAAAACTAATAAATAATCGATTATAACATGAAACAATATAAATCACGAATCTTCATCATTTTTCTATTGGGAGTGCTAGTTTCTTTTTGTATCATAGAGAATTGTAGTAACAACGAACAACATGGGACAAAGATTGTAATATGCATCCCTGTATATGGACAAAGTTTAGCTCTTGGAGAAGAAGCTGTGAGAATAACGGATTTTGACAGTTTAAGATATAGTTATGATGGTAGGATTATTACTGAAAATCTTGATTATAATTTTGGTTATTTCGATGGTCAAGAATGGGTACAAGAACTCAAAAAGTTGCTTCACTACAAAAAGAGATCCTATGAACTATCTATATATGGAATGGCAGAATCATTAGCAACACAATTGGGAGAGGACACTATAATATGCATTTTTCCAGGAGGAGCAGGAATGTCAAGTATTCAACAACTTAACAAAGCTACAGATCCCTACAACAAGTTTCTTAGTGAAATCGAAAAAGCATATTACAAAGCGAAACAATTAGGATGGTCATTTATTATTCCTGCAATTTGTTGGATGCAGGGCGAAACCGATATCATCGATTATACAAACAATGATTATAAAAGACTCCTTAAGCAATTCTGTACTGACATCAACATTGATATTAAAGCCATCACACATCAAAAAGAAGATATCCGTATGATTTGTTATCAATCTAACGTCCTGACCAGAGCAGTGAACTTTGATTCAAACAATTATGATTGTGTTGAAATGAAAACTGCTCAGGCGATTGTAGACATTATCAAAGAAGACTCTTTGTTTTGGGCTAGCGGCCCCACATACCCATATTCTTTCATTAACGAGAAATTACATATTGATGCTATCGGCCAACAGCATATTGGATATCTTGATGCCATTGCCGTCATGAGTCTTTTGAAAGGAAAGAAGAAAACTTATGGACTGATTCCACTTTCTGTCTCACCTGATGGAAATGACGTATTAATACACATGAATGTTCCTTGCCCACCTCTAGTAATAGACACGATTTCCGTCCTTCCTGTTGAACATTATGGATTCAGCGTTATTTCCGAGAAAAACGAGAATATCCTTTCATCAGTAAAAATAGAAGGAGATACAATAAGGCTTACATGTTCAAAATCAGTTCTCAATTGTAGAGTAAGATATGCTGTTAATGGAGAAAAAATGAAATCAGGACGTCTTCATGGTCCCAGAGGAAACTTAAGAGATTCTCAAGGAGATAAGCTTTCTTTTTGTATTGAGGGCAAAAGATATTTTCTCAACAATTGGTGTTATCAGTTTGATATACTTTGTCAGAATTAAGAACATAATTCAGATAGCAAGGATTTCCATTTTATCATAATAGTATCTGAAGAGAAACGCTTTGACGATTCTATGGCCTTTGTACTCATATTCAATCTCATAGATTCATCTTGCATGATTTTCATTAAACAATCAACAAACATTTCTCGACTATTATATTTAACAAGAAAACCATCTATGCCATCACTGATTATCGATGCTGGCCCATAGGAAGAGTCGTAGGATATGACAGGGAGACCACAGCTCATTGCTTCTGGTATGACCAAGCCAAAAGGCTCATATAACGAAGTTACAACAAGAATAGAACTATTGCGATAAGCCTCAAAAATATGACTTGTAGGCTCATGTAAATGAATATTCACTTTTTGAGATCTAATGATTTCCAATAATGCCGGCATTTGTTCACCCTCTCCATAGATGTCCAAATGCCAATCAGGGAAAGCTGGTTGTACTTGCTGCCAAATCTTTACCATTTCAAGAGGACGTTTCTGATAATCAAACCGTCCTACCCAGATAACCCTTTTGTTTTGACAATTTGAAACCCCACCCTCATTTAGAAGAACAATATTTGGAATAACCTTAACATTCGTATGAATTGCTCGCCACTCCTTAGCGTCACCTTCAGTTAATGCTACGACACAAGAGGCATTATTAAGTCCTTTCTTCAATAAATGAGCTATATGCCTCTGTCGAAATCCTTTTTCTCCAAAGGTCCTGGAACAAATAGAATGTGACTCTACAACAAGAGGTGTTTTGCCTTTAACCTTAGCGATTGAATTAACAGGATCCGCAGTCGTGCAGACAATAACATCAGGTCGTATCATCAATAATTGATCTGAAAGCCGCTTTTCAAAGAGACGTGTCCGTTGATATCCATCCAAAATCCTGCGAAGCCCCCAATATTGATACTGCAGATGAAACCGGATACTCAAATCTTCCAAATGGACAGCACTATCTAGAAGATATGGAACAGGATGATCGCCTTGGCACGTTGTTAACATATACACTTCATAACCAAAGATAGAGGCAAGGTAGTTCATCTTATCGACCAAAACACGCTCAATACCACCCCACACGGCTAAAGATCGGAAAATATAGAGTATTCTCATCTTACTTGTGATCTATCTATGTATTTCCTATACAGTTTTGAAAATTGATATAAGAATATATCTAACCATGAGCCGGCAAAAACAACTGGATACTGTACTACTATACTCTGCTTATTTGGAAAACGGGATTCATAGAAATGTTTCGTCCATTGTCCACGGTAAATCTTAAGAGGCAATCCTTTCAGATGCAACAAGCTGACAAAGGATGTCAAAAGACGAGCAACATCCAACCAGTCTTTTCCTGTTTGTCCGGCATGTGCAGTTACCTTATTCTCATGTTGGCGGAAGTAACTGAGGCGCTTCCCAACCTCAATTACTTTCCCCTGCAAACAAATTTCCATCCAGAAGGCCCAGTCTCCACACGTCTGATATTGCAGAAAAGTATTACTGACATTAGCATACGCACTTTTTTTGAACAGAACCATACTTGCATTGAAAATATAGTTGCATTTGGTCATAATTTGGCGAGCAAACTTTTTTCCATCAAAGACTTTTACCTCATCAGGATTGCTATGACCATGGAAATCTTTATCAATCTGACATCCTTCTTCATCAATTAAAAATGAATGGGAAAAGGCAATGACTGCATCAGGATTAGAATCCATCAATGAAACGAGTGTCATTAAGAAATCCTTATCTGCTACATCATCACTTTCTGCAATCCATATTAAATCTCCTTCACTCAGTTCTATACCCTTTTCCCATTGAGAAAAAGGATTCCCTGTGTTATAATCATTTATAACAACATGAGAAACATGTACATCTACTTGATAACTCTTAATAATATCATAACTATCATCCGTTGATTTGTCATCCAATAATATCAATTCAAATTCTCGATATGTCTGATCAAGAATACTATCTATCCTCTGACGAAGATACTTAGAATGATTATAGTTTGGAACGATAACACTTACTTTGGTATTCTCCATAACACTATTATTTCTGAATCATATGTTATATCCATCTCATCTGTTTTCCTATTACATATGATACGCCAACAAATACAACCGAAGGTAATTTACTCAATAAATAAAAGAACAAATTGAACATCCTATATCGTTTAAACTTTATTATTTCTGAGAAGGTTGCAGGATGTTTCATTTCTTGGCGGATTTCTCTATATTGCAATCTTTCAGAGAATTTATTGAAATGACGTAAAGAAACACAAACAGCCCTGAATTTATGTTTTATTACGCGAGAACAATGGACATCATAGAATGAACGGGATTTTAACCTTGCACACCTTTGAGTCATAACCTCATCTGTCTTAAATCGATCTCTTATCTCTACTATGGGAATCACCGATCTCGCCTGATTGCCCATAATTGAGCCTGGTCTTCCGACATAAGTATATGTAACATCAGGCATTAATACAGCTTTCTCAACTTCAGAGTAATAATCCGACAGGAATAAAGCATCTTCGTCTTTCCTCGCATAAAATTTCAAATCCTTTTCTCTCAAAAATTCCAAACTAAACAATATGTTCCAAATTGTATCCGGAACATGACAACGAAGATCCCTGCATACAAAATGAGCAAAGGTGTCTTTTCCCGTTAATATTTGATATGATGAATAAGTAAAAATAGGATATGTCTCCCCTGTGCAAATATTAGACCCTCTACCTGAAGCCATTACCAGATCTGTATGATTATCTTCTGCCTGTTGAACCATCAGATTAATCGTTTCTGGTTCAATATAGTCATCTGAATCCAAAAAATACAAATATTTACCATGAGCTTCTTCTATAGTTCTATTTCTCGCTTCACCAGGTCCCATATTATGGGATTGTCTAAGAATCTTTATACAGCTACCACGCAGATGGGTGTTCTTTATTCTTTCAACAATTTCGATTGTATTATCTGTTCCACAGTCATCTACAACTAACAATTCTAAATTCTGATAAGTTTGAGCTAATACCGATATAATACTTTTTTCAATATAAGGAGCCACATTATATGCTGGCATGCCTATCGAAACTAATGGAGAAATCTGTTCGTTCATGATAATTCATCTATATTCATTTACAAATTACATATGTCTGTTCCCATTGGGGAATAACAAATTCTTTACGGTACTGTCCTGCGACTTCATGGGCTTTTTCCCCCATAAACTGACGTTCATCATCATGGGACATCATCCATTCCATTTTTTCGGCAAGACTACTAACTTCCATCTTACAAAGAAGACCCGTTTCACCATCTTTAATAACATCTGATGGTCCATAAGGGCAATCCGTTGCTACAACAGGAATACCACATGCCATTGCTTCGACGATTACAAGACCAAAGCCCTCAAAATCAGAACTCAGTACAAGAAATTGACTGCGTTGATATTCTAAATAAATACTATCAATTGTGGGGAAAATATGTATACGGTTATTTAATCCACAGTGAGTAATCAAAGCCATAAGGCTGTTATATTCCTCTCCTTCACCATACAAATCAACAAACCATGTAGGATATTTATCTGCAATCAGCGAAAAAGCTTCAATCATACGATCGAAACGTTTCTGATTAGTCAGACGTCCCACACAAATAATACGTCCTTCAACCTTTTTCAATGGACTAAGTGGCTCTACATAAAGAGTTAAAGGATTTGGTATAACCTTAATAATCTTAACGCCTTTCCTATGCCAGTTCGTTGCATCACCATCTGTCAGAGAGATGAGCAAGTCTGCTTTCTTTATCGCTTTCAGTGGATTAAAGAGATGATACATCAATCTTTCTGTTGCACCTCTCTTAATTACACTATATCCTTGAGCCAAATGTGATTCTATGATAACAGGTTTATTCCCAGAAACAGATATAATATCACACAAATAATTCTCCGTATTAGGAATAGTGACTACTATTGTATTTGGATAAAACTCATCAATAACACATTTCATCTTATGGCGAAAGAGACGCTTATGTTTTAACACCATCCAAATACGTTGATATAAAGGGTAACGATATATATTAAAAAAGTGGCAATCCAAATCAATATGTTTGACAGACGGATATAACTTGTATGCGATAGGACCTTCATGCTCATAGGTTACTATCAATACCTCATGCCTCTTTTCTGCCAAATAATTGGCTTTGTCAATAAGCGTGCGTTCTATACCTCCACGTGTTGACAAAAGAGGAGTAACATACATCAATCTCATATTCTATTCTTATTATGCATGAAATCTGTCAAATGTGATGTTCTGTTTATAACAGACTCAATATCATAGTAATGATGGCGAAACACCTTCAGTTTTTGAACAATAGAAAAGGGATAGAACATCAATAAACAAAAACAAGAGATTAGCAATCTACCATACCTCAATGAACGAGTAAGCAAAGCCATCCTCGTCTCACGGAATTCTTTTGCTATATCTGTAGATATCGGAAAACGAGACAATACATCAACTCCATTCATTGCAAAATACAACATAAAGAGTAAATATTGTGGAGTCAAATTAGTACAGAATTTTTTAGGAGAAGGAGGATTGTCCAGCATCTTATTGATACTTACCGTGTAACTCCATACGACCTTATCCGCATTCCCCAATGTAAAAGTAGTATTGACTATCGAATTCTGGTTGTGTTCATAAACATACGTCAAGCGGGGGAGAAGTAATACCGAAGAAATAACCGAAAACAACTGGTATGACCAACATTGATCCTCGTATAAAATTCCTTCTTCAAAAAAAACATGATTGTTAATTAACAATTGACGTTTTATAAGTTTATTCCAAGCATAAATAATAAGTTTATGTTGAAGTAGTCGACTGAAAAAGTCATCTGGATCATCTATAAGACAGGGTTCTTCGATACCATTAATCATTGAATTTCCTGACTTACATTCCATCACGTTCCCAATAATCATATCTACATCAGGATATTTATTAAGGTTTTCCATGAAATACTTGATGCTATCAGGCATAAGATAATCATCGGAGTCAATAAAAAAAACGAAATCGCCTTTTGCATGCATTATACCATTATTACGGGCTACAGACAACCCACGATTAACATCATGCTTTAATATACTGAACTGTATTGGGCCTTGATACTCAGAAACCAAGGTCTGAACAATATCCATACTTTTATCTGGTGAACAGTCATCTATTACAATACACTCAACGCTTGCCCCAATAATGTTTTGAGCCATTACTGACTCAATACATCGCCGAACATATTGTTCAACATTAAAAACAGGTATTATAATAGATATAGACACCATATACTCATTTATTCTTAACTAAATTGTCATCGGAATCATCATAATGGTCTGTTTTGTAAAAGATGCGAGTAAGACCCTTGCACTGAATCTTTACGTGATCTATAAAACTCAGCCACATAGACTGGTTTCCAATTGTTCCATAACCTGTAATGGCCCGGCATCGTCTGTCTCTGACAAACTTAATCTTACCATATTTCTTTAATGAAAATGCCATATATCCATCTTCGCCACGAATGATATCCACCCTATATTCTTCCTTCCTTCCATATTCCGCATTATATGCAAATACCAGGCCCCGGACGCTCAACTCGGGGCGTTTAAAATGCTGAATCCAAAGAAACGTATCACGGCATATTTCAAACAACTTCAAGCTTAACTTTGAGTGATTGGCATCTGGGAAATAACTCCATGTAGCTGAAACCGCAACAACTCCAGGCTTTAATAACTGATTCATCATCAGTTCATAATACATGGGAGGATATAACGTATCGCTATCTACATCAAAATAGTATTTACCTCGAGAATGTTGTAAACCACAGCGACGAGCATAACCACATGAATGCTGATATTCCGTGTAATATGGAATGCCTGACTTTTCAAAGATTTCTGCAGTTCGATCCTTGGAATCATTATCGACCCCAATAATTTCTACAGGATACTTACATCGAATTTCACTGATAGCCCAGAGGCATGCTTGGAGATGAGTCTCCTCATTATACCCAATAACCACAATACTGACCAAAGGCACTTCGCTTTGAAGAGTTGCCAACCTTTCCCGAGTCTCATCTATAATATATTGCGGAACTTCGCTGAACGGTTTTCCGTAAATAGTTAGATATTTATCGTACCAGTTTGCCATACCATCTTATATTATGTTCATATATACCTTTTCTCATTGGAGCATTAATTTCTCTTTTAGATATTAAGCAACCTTTTTTTATAATATTACACTAATACCCGAAATAAACGTTCCCACTGTTCCATTATACACTCTTTTGAAAACCTCTGCACATTAACACGCGCTTTCTTCCCCATCTCTTTTCGCATTAGTTCATTTTCCATCAAGCTACAGATAGCATCAGCTAACTCATTAACATTAAGATAATCAACTAATAAACCATCCTCTCTATCCTTAATGATATTTCGAGGGCCATGAGGGCAGTCAAAAGAAACGACAGGAACGCCACAAGCCATTGCCTCTAAAATGACTAATGAAAATCCCTCATAACGCGAACTTAACACACATATAGAACTCTCCAAATACTTATCCATAATATCATCAACAGGTTCATGAAGGATTATAGTATCTTCCAACAGTCTGTCCCTGATCCATTCAACAACTTGATCATGTAATTCTCCAGAACCATATACATTTAAAATCCAGTCCGGATGCCGTTCATGTACAATCTCCCATGCAGGAATCAAGTAGTCATAACCTTTAGCATCATTATATCGGCCAACCATTATAACCTGTTTGTTATCTAATTTGGAAGCGACATTAGGGTAAAAAGAGATGGGATTAGGTATAACATACGTTTCTGTCATACCATTCCAATCGTCAGCATCTCTTTGCGTTAGCAAAACTAAAGCATTAAGCTTGGAAACATTTCGACACATCTTCCAACGCATATATTTAGCTACAAAACAAAAAATGCCTCCTTTTTCTTCCAATAAATGTAGACTACGCAAGTGTTGCTTAGTAGTATGAGCTTCACCTATCTTTATACTTCCATCCTTCATAGACGGAAGAAGCGACAAACTACGCCCCATAGCTGTAATAACAATATCAGGACCAAAATCATTGATGGTATTACTCAACCGCCTTTTATACTCTTTCATTAAGGATTTATAGGTGTATAAGCGTCTGAGTGAACCTTGAGAGTACTGTTTGTTGAAATCAAGTCCCATATCCACATGACGTACTTTGCAATCTAAATTGAAAGACAAAGGACGTCCCATCTGGGCTTCTGTTACTATCGTTACCTCATACCCATGGTTGACCAACCAATTAGCCTTATCAACCAACACTTTATCAGTTCCACCTTTGATTGTTATTTCTGCGTATATATAAAGAATATGCATATCTATTAATTTCACTCCTTTGGTTTGCAAATATACGGATAATCTTTCATAACAACAAATAAAAAGTAAAGAAACTGCTTAAATTGCTCTTTTTAGTTTACCCAACAGCCAACTCGTTGACACGAAAAGTGGAATTGGCAAGTTAGCCAATAACCAAAAGCAAAGATTTATGACCTTTTTGTGATTGAACCTCAGGATATCAAACAGACCAACAGGGTGGTGAAGAATATCCCGCATTTCTGAAAAAGGAATCTTATGGTCTATCCGAATGAAGTTCTTCCATATATGGCATACTACATAGAAACTATTCATCTCCAAGTTATAGCAAAGATATGGCAAATAATCTTTACCCAACAATGTAATACATTTATCTTTTAGATATTGTAAAACAAATACATTTTTCTTGATCTCCTTAATTTCATATGCATAGCGGTTTTGATAATGTGATAATGAATCTGAATGACGATAATAATGATATGTTATTTCAGGTAACATCACGGCACTATCTATCTTTGTTACTAAGTCAGTCGTATATGCCATATCTTCCCAATAATCTGCATCTATAAACCTTACCCCTGATTGACGCAAAAAGGCTAAATCAACCAAATGGTTGCACACTGATACATGAAAAATATGATTGTTTTTAAAAGCATACATAGCCAACTCATCCTCTCCTTTCAGTATCAATGCGTCTTTTTGATATTTCTCTATGGGTGAATTGCCTATTCTATCTACTATTTCATAAGAACCATAGGCTATTTGCACATGGTTCTGGATGATTGCATCGTATAATAGCTGGATTGTATTTGGTTCTATGGTATCATCAGAATCCATAAAAAAGAGAAAACGACCTTTTGCCTCGTCTATAATACGATTACGGCTATAACTGACACCACGATTTGAATCATTTACAATAATATGGATATCTTTCCCTCGTTGATGGCTTTTCTGAATTTGCGAAACTACATCCATTGTCCCGTCTTGTCCACAATCATCAACAATCAGAAACTCAATGTCTGGAAATGTCTGATTCAAAGCCGAAATCATCGTATCCTGAATATAGTCAATAGACCTATAGACGGGAATACCTATTGTGACTTCATATTGGTCTTTCATAAGCTATCGAACAAACGTTTCCATTTCTTAGCAATAATATCAATATTAAAACGCTGTACATTCTTCCTGGCACTCATGCCCATTTCTGAGATCTTTTCCGGATGATTAATTAATGATAGTATTGTCTCTGCCATCTTTTCAATGTTACCATTTTCAACCAAAAGTCCATCTTCACCATCGGAGATAATGGAACGAGGTCCCCAAAGACAATCGAAGGCCACAACAGGAAGCCCACAGGCCATCGCTTCGATAATTCCCATTCCAAAGCCTTCAAAGCGTGATGTACATACAAAAAGAGAGCTATCAAGGTATTCTTTCTGCACATCAGAGATGCTATCATTCAATCTATATCGCTTTTTGTCCAAATTCAAAGAGACGGCTATTTTTTCATAATAAGTTTTATTGCCATCTCCATATATGTCCAACTCCCAATCATCACATTCTTTTTCAACAATTGCCCAAACTTTCAATAACATATCATAGCCTTTCTCATCAAAATACCTTCCAAAGGATATGATACGTTTACGCCGCACAACATGACTTAATTCTGGATAAAAAGGAAGTGGATTGGGTATTACATCTACACGAGGTATTTCTTGCCATGCTTGGCGATCATATTCTGTCAATACAACAAAACGGTCTAATTGCTTTAACTTCTTGACCAAACCATGCATCCAATATTTGGCAAAAAGTGCCTTGAACAGATTGGTCCTATTTGGGGTAAAGTTGCGATAATGCGCCCTGTTGATATGTATCTCACCAATCTTCTTACTACCATCATGTATCTCTGTCAGGAAATTGATTTCACGACGCAATACACTGATAGTAATATCTGGTTTTATCCTATTTAGTTCTATTGTCAAAAGCTTTTTGAACTGTCGTTCTTTCGGCATATACATGTACAAACGCTTTAGAAAAGACCGGTGCCACATGTCTTCAAAATGAATACCAAGGTTTATCACCTTTACCTTTTCAGACAAAGGAAAGAAGCACTTCTTATCTTCACCATCGGTAGTAATAATGGTAACATCATAGCCATAATTATCGGCGAAATAATTGGCCTTCAAAGTCAACACACGCTCAACACCTCCTGCCATATACAGAGATGGTGTGCAATATACTATTTTATATCGTCTATCGGACATTTATCACCTTTTTTTGAGTGCAAATATAAAAAAAATACTCCATATACCCAAATAATAGACAAAAAAAAAGGCTATTACAAAAAAAAACTGTATTTTTGCAGATAGAACAAATACATGAACTATGAATATTGCATATATTATGTATCCTGGTGCCTGTTATATGGGTGCTGGTGACGGCAGCAAAATGCAAGCCGAAATATGGATTAAAGAACTTGAAAGAAAAGGTCATCATGTTACAAGGATTAATCCTTGGGGACATTATGACTGGAAAAGTTTTGACATTGTTCATGTATTTGGATTTGGTTTATGGAATTATGACATGATTCACTGGGGAAGCGGGTTAAATCCGAATTTTGTCTTCTCACCAATCATTGACACGAATACTCCCATGTGGAAATATCGGCTTGCAACCCATTTTGGATGTGATAAACTACGATTGTTTTCCCAAAATTACGCACTACGCAAATTAAGAACTGATATAAAACTGTTTCTTGCTCGCACAGAATATGAAGCGAACTACCTACGAGATGGGTATGGTATTAATAGTGATAAAATTGCTATTGTTCCTTTATCATATCGAGAGAACAAATACGATCTCAATATACAGAAAGAGCCTTTCTGCTTGTTTGCAGGTACCATGACACAGCCACGCAAAAATGTCCCTCGGCTCATTCAAGCAGCCAAGAAATACGGATTCCAGCTCAAACTAGTTGGTAACACAGGAAATGCTAATTCCAAGGAGAATCTTCTATCTTTAATTGGAGATACTGCTAATATTGAAGTTTTAGGTTTTGTCAGTGATGACGAACTATATTCTTTATATAATCGTGCGAAAGTCTTTGCACTCCCAAGTCTAAATGAAGGCGTTGGCCTCGTTGCTTTAGAGGCTGCCATGCACGGTTGTAATATTGTCATCACACGTTTGGGAGGGCCTAAAGAATATTATCCTGAAGGAATGGCTCAATTGGTGGATCCTTATAATACGGATGATATTGGCCAGACCATTTTAAGGGCTATAGACGACGACACCTCTCAACCGAAACTACGGAATTATTTGGAAAAGACATTTAATGTTTCTTCCTGTACAGATCTGTTAGTCAAGCAATACGCCAAAATCATTTCGAGATGAAGAGAATTTGTTTTCTTGTTGATTCTATCTTTTCTATCGGAGGTGTGCAGCGGGTAACATCTGTGATTGCCAAGGAATTGGCAAAGGATTATGATGTGACTATTGTGACCTTCGACCAAGAAAACCAAAAAGACACTTCACTATACGGATTAAAG
>JAEEGL016695055.1_pt1 | contig 19597 bp, 16 predicted proteins | sample 9134231 | NCBI WGS metagenome assembly JAEEGL01 (sample SAMN16246548, study PRJNA631951) | gut metagenome | biome: gut microbiome; feature: rumen; material: fiber-attached | host: Bos | place: Iran: Karaj | collected 2018-10 | reverse complement strand
GATCTATTATTATTTGGTTTCCGTTGAATAAATAGGTTAGAACTTGTTGTAGAGTAAGGGGCGATTTTGCAGGATGCAGGAGCGCCCCTGTTTTTGAATAAGTGGGGTGATGACTTGATTCAGTCAGATTCTTCTTTGCTGCAAGTCAAGGGAATTGGGGAAAAGAGTTACAAATTGTATCAAAAGCTAGGGCTCTATACGGTCGGAGATCTTCTTCGTTATTATCCAAAGGGGTATGAGCGTTTTGATGCGCCAAAAAAAATGCAGGAGCTCGTCAGCGGGGAGACCTGCGCCGTCCAAGGCAGAGTTTTAAATGTTCCTTCCATGCGAAAAACGAATCGTCTGACCATTCTTACCGTCAATATCAAGGATGATACCGGGTCTATGGCGCTCGTTTTTTTTAACATGCCTTTTTTGACAAAGCTTCTAAAGCCTGGCATGATTTACATATTTCGCGGTCTTATTCAGACAAGGGGGCCTGCCTTTCTCATGGAGCAACCAAAGTTTTATTCCCCGGAGGAATATCAAAAGCTATCTGGTCTCCTTATGCCGAAATATTCTCTGACAAAAGGGCTTACGAATCAGGCCGTTCAGAAAGCCGTAAAATCCGTTTGGAAGGATTATGCTTTTGAGGAGGAGTATCTGCCAAAAGAAATTCTCCAAAGAGCCGGCATACCGGAAGCAGAACCTGCGCTTTACGAAATTCATTTTCCGCAGGAAGAGGAATCTGCCATCTTTGCGCGAAGACGATTGGTTTTTGATGAGTTCTTTTCCTTTTTATTTCAGCTTCGCAAAAATAAGGATCAGTTTTCCGGGATTCCAAACGAGTGCCCGATGATCGAAACCGCAGATACGGTTCGCTATGTTGATGCCTTACCATTTCGTCTGACCAAGGGGCAAAAACAGGTTTGGCAGGAGATTCGCGAGGATTTAGAGGGCCCGTTGTGTATGAATCGTCTTGTCCAGGGAGACGTGGGTTCCGGCAAGACCATTGTCGCCTTTTTAGCACTTCTCATGGCGGCAGCAAATGGATATCAGGGTGCCCTTATGGCACCGACCGAGGTTTTGGCCGTTCAGCACTATGAATCCGTTCTGAAGGATATCAAAAACTACCATCTTTGTTTCAAACCAGTATTGTTGGTAGGTTCCATGACGGCAAAGGAAAAGAAGACAGCTTATGAGCAGATTGCCTCTGGCGAAGCCAATCTTGTCATTGGCACGCATGCGTTAATCCAAGAAAAGGTGGTTTATCATAAGCTGGGGCTTGTCGTAACGGATGAACAACACCGCTTTGGCGTAAGACAAAGGGAAACGCTTGCGGAAAAGGGCTTGCAGCCCCACGTCCTCGTGATGAGTGCAACTCCGATTCCAAGAACGCTTGCCATCATTTTATATGGCGATCTCAAAATTTCCGTGATACGCGAGCTGCCCGTCGGGAGACTTCCGATTAAAAACTGCGTCGTCAATACTTCCTTTCGTCCCAAGGCATACAAGTTTATTGCTGATCAGGTTGCCGCCGGACGTCAGGCGTACGTCATTTGTCCGCAGGTGGAAGAGGGAGAACTGGATGATACGGAAAACGTCATTGACTATGCGGAAAAGCTGCGAAATGCGCTGCCGCCCGGTATCGTTGTAGCATATTTACACGGGAAAATGAAGCCTACGGATAAAAACCGGATCATGGAGGATTTCGCAGCCAAAAACATTGACGTGCTTGTATCTACGACCGTCATTGAAGTCGGCATTAACGTGCCGAATGCCACGGTCATGATGGTTGAAAACGCGGAACGATTTGGACTGGCACAGCTCCATCAGCTCAGGGGCCGTGTCGGCAGGGGAGAGGCACAGAGCTATTGTATCTTTATCAGCACGAACGATTCCAAGGATACCATGAAAAGGCTTCAGATCCTCAATACCAGCAATGATGGTTTCTACATCGCCTCAGAGGACCTAAAGCTTCGTGGCCCCGGTGATTTGTTCGGCATCCGTCAGAGTGGTGAGTTCGCCTTTCGAATCGGAGACGTCTTTACCGATGCGGAGCTCTTAACCTTGACAAGTGAAATCGTTGACGAACTTTTGAAAAAGGATCCTACGTTGTCACTTCCGGAGCATCGCCCCCTTTTGGAACACTTTGCAAGGGAAAACGCAAATGCAGTTGACTTTAGAAGCATTTGAGTGTAACATGGAAACTATACTGTAGATGGAAAGGCATAACTATATGAGCAAAATAGCAATTGTCACTGACAGCAACAGCGGCATTACGCAAAAGGAAGCGAAGGAGCTTGGCGTTTACGTACTTCCCATGCCCTTCATGATTGGCAACGAGCTTTACTATGAGGATATTAACCTGACACAGGAGCAGTTCTACGAAAAGCTTCTGGGCGGTGAAAATATATCGACTAGTCAGCCTTCCCCAGAGGAGGTTTGTAAGCTTTGGGATTCCCTTTTGAAGGAATATGATGAAATTGTCCACATTCCAATGAGCAGCGGATTGTCTGGTTCTTGTCAGAGTGCTCTCATGCTTGCAGAGGATTATGATGGCAGAGTTCAAGTCGTGGACAACCAGAGAATATCCGTAACGCAGAGAAGATCCTGCCAGGATGCCCTGGAGCTTGCCGCAAGCGGCATGGATGCCAAGGCCATCAAGGAGTTTTTGGTAAAAGATAAATTTAACAGCAGTATTTACATTATGCTGGATACGCTGCAATATCTGAAAAAGGGTGGTAGAATCACGCCTGCAGCGGCAGCTATCGGAACCCTCCTAAAGCTTAAGCCCGTGCTGCAAATTCAGGGTGAGAAGCTGGATGCGTTTTCCAAGGCCAGAACAACTTCTCAAGGTAAGGCCGTCATGATCGGAGCAATTAAAAACGACATTGAAACCCGTTTTGGAGGCATTTTACCCGCGCCGGGCGGTGTATGGCTTCAGATTGCACACACGCATAATGAGGAGGCTGCCCTTGCTCTGAAGGAAGAGCTGTTGGAGGTGTTCCCTGGATATGACATTTATATTGCACCCTTGTCCCTCAGCGTATCCTGCCACATTGGTCCGGGATCCCTTGCCATAGCTTGCTGCAAAAAGATTTCCTACTGATTTCAGCCAGAAATTGTTAAAAAATCATAGAATCAGAATATGGAATGCGCCCATCAGAAAATGATCTTCGAAGTTCATTTTTTGACAGGCGCTTTTTCTTATGTCAAAGCTTCATAAATATCTTGAAAAATGGAAGATTTTGTACTTTTTCCTTTGCAAAACCACAACATCTATGATAAAATAGAACTATCTTTGGTGTATTAGGAGGAATGGCATTACCATGGCAGATGCAAATCAATACGGTGCGGCCAGCATCACTGTCCTAGAGGGTCTGGAGGCAGTCCGAAAGCGCCCCGGCATGTATATCGGCAGCGTGTCCACAAAGGGTCTGAATCATTTGATTTATGAGATTCTCGATAACTCCGTGGATGAACATCTAGCCGGCTATTGTGACGTCATTCACGTGACCTTGGAGGCGGATGGTTCCGCAACCGTTTCAGATAATGGCCGAGGAATTCCCGTAGGCATGCATGAAAAGGGCGTCAGCGCAGAGCGTGTTGTGTTTACAACGCTTCATGCGGGTGGTAAGTTTGATAATACGGCATATAAAACCAGCGGCGGCCTTCACGGCGTGGGATCCTCCGTAGTTAACGCTCTTTCGACAAGGCTTACCGTCAGAGTTAAGCTTGGCGGTTCCGTTTATGAAGATAGCTATGAGAGAGGAATTCCTACGACGGAGCTGATCGGCGGACTTCTTCCCGTTGTCGGTAAGACCAAGGAAACTGGTACGACCATTAATTTTTTACCGGATGAAACCATATTTGACCGCACCAGATTTAAAGAGGATGAGGTAAAGAGCCGTCTTCATGAAACCGCTTATCTTAACCCGGGTCTTACCATTGTATATGAGGACAAGCGGCCCGAATCCTCGGAAAGCATCACCTATCATGAGCCTGAGGGCATTGTCGGATTCATCAAGGACATGAATAAGACAAAGGAAACCATTCACGACGTAATCTATTTTTCCGGTGAGAGCGAAGGAATTTCCGTAGAGGTTGCCTTCCAATACGTCAATGAATTTCATGAGAATGTGCTTGGTTTTTGTAATAATATATATAACTCTGAGGGCGGTACGCATTTAACTGGCTTTAAGACCATGTTTACGACCATCATCAACAATTATGCAAGAGAGCTTGGCGTCCTCAAGGATAAGGACGTCAATTTTACCGGTGCGGACGTGCGTAACGGCATGACGGCCGTCGTTTCCTTAAAACATCCGGATCCCCGTTTCGAAGGACAGACAAAGACGAAGCTAGACAATCAGGATGCGGCAAAGGTCGTCAGCAAAATTACCAACGATGAAGTCGTTCATTTCTTCGACAGAAATCTCGAAATTCTAAAGAGCGTCATCGGTTGCGCGGAAAAGGCCGCTAAAATCCGAAAGACAGAGGAAAAGGCTAAGACCAACATGCTGACCAAGCAAAAGTATTCCTTTGATTCTAACGGAAAATTAGCCAATTGTGAGTCCAAGGATCCCTCAAAATGCGAAATCTTTATCGTAGAGGGTGATTCCGCAGGCGGAAGCGCAAAAACTGCAAGGAACCGCATGTATCAGGCAATCCTACCGATTCGTGGTAAGATTTTAAACGTAGAGAAAGCAAGCATCGACAAGATCCTGGCAAATGCTGAAATCAAGACAATGATCAATGCCTTTGGTTGCGGCTTTTCCGAGGGCTACGGCAATGATTTCGACATCAGTAAGCTGCGCTATGACAAAATTATTATCATGGCCGATGCCGACGTGGATGGTGCGCATATTTCGACCCTGTTGTTAACGTTGTTTTACCGCTTTATGCCAGAGCTGATTTTCGAGGGGCATGTTTATATTGCCATGCCGCCCCTGTATAAGGCCATGCCAAGCAAGGGTGAGGAGCAGTATCTCTATGATGATAAAGCCCTGGAAAAGTATCGCAAAACGCATAAGGGAGCGTTTACCCTACAGCGCTACAAGGGACTTGGTGAGATGGATGCCCAGCAGCTTTGGGAAACCACCTTGGATCCGGAAACGCGTATGATGAAGCAGGTTGAGATTGAGGATGCCCGAATGGCAAGCGAGATTACGGAGCTTCTCATGGGAACGGAGGTTCCTCCCAGAAAAGCATATATCTATGATCACGCAAGGGATGCAGAACTGGATATCTAATGCTTTGGCGTTCTTTTTAAGAGAAGTCTTTTGATCCTTATGACTTATAATGATAAATAAATTGGGCAGGTATGGTAAGTGAATCAGAATGATCGAATCATAAAAACCGAATACTCCGAGGAAATGCAAAAATCCTTTATCGACTATGCGATGAGCGTCATTATCGCAAGAGCGCTTCCCGACGTGCGGGACGGCTTAAAGCCCGTACAGAGAAGGACGCTGTATGACATGCACGAGCTCGGAATCCGTTACGACAAACCCTATCGTAAGAGCGCACGTATTGTCGGCGATACAATGGGTAAGTATCATCCTCACGGCGATAGCTCCATCTATGAAGCACTTGTCGTCATGAGTCAGGATTTCAAAAAGGGCATGGCGCTGATCGATGGTCATGGAAACTTCGGCAACATCGAGGGAGATGGTGCCGCAGCCATGCGTTATACCGAGGCAAGATTGCAGAAGGTAACGCAGGAGGCTTTCCTTGCTGATCTCGACAAGGACGTTGTCGATTTCATGCCAAACTTTGACGAAACTGAGAAGGAGCCCACGGTGCTTCCCGTAAAGATCCCAAATCTTTTGGTCAATGGATCTGACGGCATTGCCGTAGGCATGGTTACCAGCATTCCTCCGCATAACCTTTGCGAGGTTATTGACGCAACGAAGGCTTATCTGAATAACGAAAACATTACCACGCGTGAGCTGATGAAATACATTAAGGGGCCGGATTTCCCTACGGGCGGCATTGTGATCAATCAGGATGAGCTGCTTGACATTTATGAGACTGGCGTTGGCAAGATCAAAATTCGCGGGAAGGTAGAATATGAGAAAACGAAGGGCGGAAAGACCAACGTTGTCATCACCGAGATCCCTTATCCCATGATTGGTGCCAACATAGCAAAGTTTCTGACCGACGTCGCAGCCCTTGCCGAAACCAAAAAAACACAAGACATCGTAGACATTTCGAACCAAAGCTCAAAAGAGGGCATTCGTATCGTCATTGAGCTTCGAAAGGATGCAGATGCGGAAAACTTCGTCAACATGCTCTATAAAAAGACGCGTCTCGAGGATAGCTTTGGCGTAAATATGCTTGCCATCCACGAAGGCCGTCCCGAGACCATGAGTCTTCGTGGCATCATTAAGGCGAGCGTGGATTTTCAGTTCCAGATTGCGACAAGGAAGTATACAAATCTTCTTGCCCGTGAGATGGAAAAGAAGGAAATTCAAGAGGGATTGATCAAGGCCTGCAATGTCATTGACCTGATTATTGAGATCCTTCGCGGCTCCAAGGATCGTGCCATGGCAAAGGCTTGCCTTGTGGAGGGAAAGATTGACGGCATCAGGTTTCGCTCCAAGGAGTCAAAGATTATGGCTACGCAGCTCATGTTTACGGAAAAGCAGGCGAATGCCATTTTGGAAATGCGCCTTTATAAATTGATTGGATTGGAAATTGAGGCCTTGATTGCGGAGCATGAGGATACTCTTGCCAACATTTATCGTTACGAGGATATTTTGGATCGCAGGGATTCCATGGCACAGGTAATTATCAGTGAGCTTGACGGCTTCAAGAAGGAATATGGAAGAAAACGCCGTACCGTGATCGAAAATGGTCAGGAAGCGGTTTACAAGGAGAAGGAAGTTGAGGAGACCGACGTTTACTTCCTCATGGACCGTTTCGGCTATGCGAAGACCATAGACATGGCAACCTATGAGCGAAACAAAGAAGCGGTAGACACGGAATTCAAATATGCCTTTGTCTGCAAAAACCTCGGAAAAATTTGTCTCTTTACCAATACGGGACAGCTGCATACAATCAAGGTTATGGATTTACCTGCCGGAAAGCTGCGTGATAAGGGAATTCCAATCGATAACGTCAGCAACTATAATTCCCAGCAGGAGACGATCGTCTTTGTGACCACACAGTCAGACCTGAACTTAAGAGAGCTCATTTTTGTTACGAAGCAGAGCATGATGAAGCTTGTGGATGGCGGAGAGTTTGACGTAAGAAGCCGTACCGTTGCCGCGACAAAGCTTTCTGACGGAGATGAGGTAGTCAGCGTACAAAGTCTGACGGATCAAAAGAACATGATCCTGCAGACCAAGGAGGGCTATTTCCTGCGCTTCCCGTTAGAGCAGATTCCTGAAAAGAAAAAGACGGCCGTAGGCGTGCGAGGCATGAAGCTCAGCCCGAAGGATGCCATAGAAGAAGTTTATTACACAAGGGCGCAGGATGATGCAAGCATAGAATATAAAGGAAAGAATCTGGTGTTAAACGGCTTAAAGCTTGGCTCAAGAGATTCTAAGGGTGTGAAGGTTAGAGTATAAATGAGCCAAACGCCAAGATGCTTTTGCACAAAGCGTTAAAAAAGGAGTGTTGAAATTTGAGAGTCATTGCAGGAACATGCAGAAGCATGCCATTAAAAGCCCCTGAGGGCTTAAATACAAGACCTACTACGGACAGAATTAAGGAAACGCTGTTTAACATTTTACAGCAGGAGGTTCCTGGCAGCATTTTTGTGGATTTATTCTCCGGAAGCGGCGGGATTGGCATTGAAGCCCTAAGCCGCGGCGCTAAAAAAGCCTATTTTGTTGAGAACGCTCCAGGTGCCCTACAGTGTATCACGCAAAATCTTTTGTTTACGAAATTGGCAGATCGTGCTATAGTGATAAAGCAGGATGCCGCTTTGGCAGTTTCTTCCATCCGTGAAAAGCACGTGGACGTCATCTTTATGGATGCCCCCTATGAAGAGGGACATGAGGAAAGAGTGTTGTCTGCGTTGGCCGCTCAACCCTACGTAGATGAAGAAACCTTGATCATTGTTGAGGAATCCCTGCATGCTGATTTTTCCTTTGTCACCTCACTTGGTTTTGAAGTTGTTAGGGAAAAGAAGTATAAAACCAATCAACATGTATTTCTGCGTAAAAAAGCTGCAGACAATATGTAAAATGGAGGAATGACATGATAAGAGCCGTTTATCCCGGTAGTTTTGATCCGATGACCTATGGACACCTTGACGTCATCAAAAGAGCCTCATCCATGTTTGATGAGCTTGTCGTAAGCGTTTTGAACAATAAAGAAAAAAGTGCGTTGTTTTCTGTAGAGGAACGTGTTAATATATTAAAGGAAGCCACGAAGGATCTGCCAAACGTCACGGTTGACAGCTTTAGCGGACTCTTAATTAACTATGCCGCAAGCAGGGACATTCACATTGCCGTCAGAGGCCTTCGTGCCGTAACGGACTTTGAGTATGAGCTTCAGCTTGCTCAGACGAATCGCCAGCTCTCTCAAGAAAAGCTGGATACCATTTTCCTGACTACCAGTTTGGAATACGCCTACCTAAGTTCATCAGGCGTAAAGGAGATCGCATATTTCGGAGGGGACATCAGTCCCTGCGTACCTGAATTTGTTGCAAAGCTGATTCGTGAAAAATATAAGGGAAGGGCGTAAGGAGATATGAATAGCGCAAACAAAATCGAACAAGTCATCACCGACATTGAGAACTATCTTGCGAGCAGTAAGAATCGTTGGTTTTCCAGCACGGAAGTGATTGTCAATCGTGAAGAAATGATCGATATGCTTGAGGAACTCCGTCGTAAAACGCCTGAAGAAATTAAGCAGTATCAGAAAATCATAGCCAATAAGGATGCCATCCTCGCGGACGCCGCCGAGAGGGCACAGAACGTAAAGGCTGAAGCAGAGCAACAGGCCAAGGCTCTTTTGGAGCAAGCTGCCGTGGAGCATAACCAAATGATCAGTGAGCATGAAATCATGCTTCGCGCACATGCCCGTGCAGATGAGTTTGTTAACATGGCCGTCAACAAGGCACAGGGCATCATTGACAATGCGACCCTTGAAGCAAATGCCTTAAAGGATTCCGCTAATCAGTACATGGATGACATGCTGGCTCATCTGTCAAAGATCATCGCAGCGGCAACGCAATCTGCAACCAATAATTACAGCAGAACGCTTCAGTCAACACAGGACAGCTTCGAAAAGTTAATTCAGTCCTTGAATGAATATCAGAACATCATTCAGGACAACATTATTCAACTACACGCTGCGGAAACGCAGGAGGAAGCACCTGCGCAGGAAGCGGAAACCTTAGAAGAATAAGAAGTTTGAGATAAACCAGTTTTCTCATGAAAGCTGGTTTATCTTGTAAAAGGGTACTGTCTTTTCATCTATATTTTTTTGATTTTGAATTTGTTTTGATATTTTATCTTATTGTTTTTGATAGTAGATCTAGAAAACAAAAGATTCGAGGGGAAAGGGATTGAAAAGAAAAAAACAAAATGATATGACTTGTCATAGATTTGTTCGATCTGTCTTGTGGGTGATAGTGGTTTGTTTGTTAGCAATATGCCTTTTTGATCCGCTGGTTGTGCAGGCGGCGCCGAGGCTTCAGAAGATAAAGAAAAGTCCCATCATCGTCGTGATTGATCCCGGTCACGGCGGGGAGAATGAAGGGACGACAGAATGCGGTTTCCTAGAGAAGGACATGACGCTCGTAACTGCAAAAAAGATGGCGGAAGAGCTTTCTAAGTTTGATGGCATTGAGGTATATCTAACGAGGGAGAATGATAAGGAGCTTAGCCTGAAGGATCGCGCCGTGATTGCGGATCAATATCATGCAGATTTTTTGATTAGTCTTCATTACAATGCATCAGAATGTCATGAATTTTTTGGAAGTGAGGTTTGGGTGTCCTTAAATCCGCAATATCACAATGCGGGCTATCAGCTTGGAACCATGTTTTTGCGGGAATTCCGTGACATGGGGCTTACGCTTCGCGGAATTAAGACCAAGCGTCACAGCAAAGGTGGAGATTATTACGGAATTTTAAGAGAATCCGTGAAATTGGACGTACCTGCAATTATTGTTGAGCATTGTCACGTAGATCACGTAAAGGACAATATTTTTTGTGATTCTCAGGAAGAATTAGAGCAATTCGGGGTTGCCGACGCCATGGCCGTTGCCAAATATTTCGGATTAAAAAGCGCAAGTCTTGGCGTAGATTATTCGGAGGAAGCAAATACTTTACCAGAAGTTACTTCTGGCATTTTAGTGGATCGTGCAGCGCAGGATCAAACGCCTCCGGAATACTGCCACCTATCCCTAAAGGAAGCTTTTTATTCGGAGGATCGCGTGATCGTCGAAGTCAGCGGAAAGGATTCCGATAGCAATTTGATTTATTTTGCCTATAGTCTTGATGGCGGAAAAACCTTTTGTGACAGCATCCCATGGCCAGAAGGAGATATATTGACGGGCGAATTCTCCGGTACCTTTACGTATGAGATTGAGATCCCGGATGGCACGCAGCCGCTGCTGTGCGTGCGCGCTACCAATCCTTATGATCTGCATTCTCCCAGTAACCTGATCAGCTTTGATCAGATATTTCACAAGCCTGTCGAAGTGAAGGCTACGGAGGAACCCACTTTTGTAGATGCTACCGATAAATTGATTTCCGATCCCAAGGAAGAAGCCGATACAACTCCCGTGGCGAAAGCTTCGACCATCTTGATGGTGGTCATTCCCATAGTGCTAGGTTTATTCCTGATCTTTTTCCTTGCCTATCTGATCAAGGAGAAACGGCTAAAGAATAAAAGAGAAAACCAATAGAAAATAAATGTGAACAGCGTTATAAAAACCTTATGCAGGACATATTCCTGAAAGCTTTTCGACAGATTTGTCGTTCGAATCACCCCATAGGTTTGAGCCATGCAGGAAAGTCCGCCAAAGCTCACGGCAACAAGACTAAGCAGCGGACATTTCTTTCCAAGCATTGTAAGGCCGGTAGTTATTTCAAAGAGAATTCCCCAATATTCCTTTGCTGAAGCCTTTAGAAATAGCCTTGGCAGAAGATTCCAAAGGCAAAAGAAGATCACGTAACCGCCTAGCTGCAGGATACTGTGGATAGAGCTTGCAATGGAATTGGAGAGTGCCTCTGAAAATCCTTGGGAAATCTGCTGCTCCTGATAACAACGGGGTTCCTTTTGGTTCTTATAGAAGGTATGTCTCAGAAGTAGTCCATAAGCCAATGGAATGCCATAGGCTCCCAGCAGACAGAAAAGCGGTTTTTGAATTCCTAGCAAGGGAATCACAAAACCCATGAGATAAGCTGGTCCAAGATTATTGCAAAACGCCAAAAGCCAACGGGCATCCGTTCTTGTCAGTTTTCCGTTTTCATAGAGCTCAGCGACTGTTTTGGCGCCCATTGGGAACCCGCATAGAAACCCCATAAAAATGCAATAACAGGCGGATGCATTGCATTGATAAATCCTTCCAAGAACTGGCGCAAATAAACCCGCAAAGCGATCTGCAAGTCCCATGCGTATTACGATTCCAGACAGAATCATCATAGGAAGCAATGCCGGAATCATATGATAAAACCATACCTTAAGTCCAGACAAGGCGAATTCCTGACAAATCCCTGCATGGGAAAGAAGGCCAAGAATGGCCGCAAAAAAAAGACAGGCCAAAAGCATGATTCGTTACTCGCATCGTAATTTCTTCAACTATATGCCGCACAGTACGTTTTCATTCCATAAATGCCATAAAAGAAAGAGTATTCTATGAGATTAGATAAATATCTTGCATCCCAGACACAAGAAAGTCGCAGTCAAGTAAAAGAATTCATTCGAAGAAAACTCGTCAACGTTGATGAGCAAATTATTACCAACCCTGAATTTCAGGTTGATCCCGAAAAGAATAAAGTAAAGCTACGTGGAAACGTGATTGGATATTCCCAATATCAATATTTTTTGTTAAATAAACCTGCCGGAGTCATTAGTGCAACAAAGGATCGGTTATCTGAAACAGTTCTTGGGCTATTGCCAAAGGACCATAAAAAGGATTTATTTCCCGTTGGAAGACTTGATAAGGATACGGAAGGCCTTCTCTTGATTACCAATGACGGCGCATTGGCACATTCCTTGCTTTCACCCAAAAAGCATGTATCTAAGACTTATCTGGTCAAGATTAAAAAGGAATTGACCGATGAGGATATTGCAAGGCTCGAACAAGGCGTTGACATTGGAGAGGTTACCTTAACACTTCCTGCATCCGTTACGAAAATCTATGATCCTAATTTAGAAGGAGAATGGATTCACCTAACAATTCACGAAGGACGTTTTCATCAAGTAAAGCGGATGCTGCAGGCCGTTGATAATGAAGTATTGTATTTGAAGCGGATTCGTTTTGGCGGTCTCTCATTGGATTCTTCACTAAAGCCCGGAGATTGTCGTGAGCTGACGGGTGAAGAGCTTCAGCTATTAAAACGCTCCCGTGAAGTTGCAGAAGAAAAAAGAAAGCTGCTTCAGGGGAAGAAGGCCGTTATTTTTGATTTGGATGGCTCCTTAATTGATTCCATGTGGATTTGGGGCCGAATTGACGAAGAGTATTTAGGTCGTTTTGGCATTCAGCTAAAAAGCCGGGAGGAGCTTCGCAGTAAAATTGAAGGGATGAGTTTTTATGAGACTGCCGTCTTTTTCAAGGAATATTTTCAGCTCTCCGATTCTATTGAAAAAATGACTTCCGACTGGAACCAGATGGCATGGGATAAGTATGAGAAGGAAGTTCCGCTCAAAGCGGGGATTCCCGATTTTTTGGAGGGTTGCCGAAGAAACGGCCTAAAGCTCGGCATTGCCACAAGCAATTCCAGGGAGCTTGTCGATAACGTGTTATCCGTTCACAGGGTTTCGAACCAATTTGAATCGATAATTACCGGGAGTGAAATTACGAAGGGTAAGCCTGCTCCGGATGTCTATCTTGCCGTTGCAAAGGCACTTGGCGTTTCTCCGGAGGATTGCCTGGTATTTGAGGACATCGTAAAGGGCATTATGGCGGGAAAGAATGCCGGAATGACTACCTGTGCCGTTGCAGACGAGGATTCCGCAGCCACTTGGGAAAACAAAAAAGAGATTGCCGATTATGCCATTTATGATTTTTATGATTTTTTTGGGAGCGTAGACATATGAAGAAAATTGCTTTGATTACCGGTGCATCCTCAGGTATGGGCAGGGAATTTGCCCTGCAGATGGATTGCCATTTTCATAATATTGATGAATTCTGGCTTGTTGCACGAAGGGAAGAGGAATTAAAGGAATTGGCCGATTGCCTGCAGCACCCCTGCCGTATTTTTCCCATGGATATTACTAAGCTTGGTCAATTGGAGCGTCTGGAATTTGCCTTAAGATTAGACAATGCCAGGCTTTGCATGCTGATTCAATGCGCGGGCTATGGCATTATGGGCGATTTTGAGCATGCAGATCGCAAGGAAACCCTTGGCATGGTGCGTTTAAACTGTGAAGCCTTGACGGAGCTTACGCATCGGCTGCTTCCCTACATGTCACAAAATGCGCGCATCATACTCCTCGCATCCTCAGCCGCATTTCTGCCACAGGCTGATTTCGCCGTCTATGCGGCAAGCAAATCCTATGTTTTAAGCTTTGGCAGGGCACTTGGCGCAGAATTAAAGAATCAAAATATTTATGTCACTTCCGTATGTCCTGGCCCCGTGGACACCCCATTTTTTGAAAGGGCAGAGAAGAATGGAAGTACGCTGGCCATCAAAAAATACGTGATGGCCATGCCAGAGGACGTTGTCGCAAAAGCCCTGCGTGATTCCTATGGCAAAAAATCTGTTTCCATTTGCGGTGGTGCCATGCAGGCATTTTGTGTTTTGACAAAGCTGATGCCACATGGGGTTCTGCTTGCTCTTGCGGACCTTCTAAAGCATGCAGAGGGATCATGATTGTAATCTATGCCCAGCCAATTCGTATTTCAATTATAATTTTTGTTATTTAACTTAAGAAAGAGGCATTTTATGAGCTTGATTCGCATCTTTTCCGGCGATGGTTGGAAGGGGACAAAAAATTATTTAAAAACGCAGAGAGTCTATGAAATTCTTCGAACGATTCTATTCTTTTCCATATCAGGTGCATTATTTGCTGCAGGTTGGATCAGCACGGGGAGCCGCTTGAACCTGTTGACTGTCGTCGCAGTGCTCGGAATTTTGCCAGCAAGCAAGGCGGCAGTCAGCGCCATTATGTTTTGCCGCTACCAAAGCCTTTCAGAGGCCTGTGCAAGTAAAATTGAGGCACATGTTCAAGGATTGACCTGTCTTTACGACATGGTTTTTACGGGAAGAGAAAAAAATTTCCCCGTTGGTCATATGACAATTAAGGGAAATACCGTTTGTGGCTATACGGAATCTCCAAAATTTGATGAACAGGCTTTTTATCATCACCTGGATCAACTTCTGAAAATAGATTCCTTTAAAAACGTCAACGTAAAGATATTTACGGATCCCCAAAAATATATTGACCGTCTCGATCAAATGCAGGAGCTTTCCTGTGATGAAACCAATACGAAAGGAATTTCGGACACGCTGAGAAGCGTAAGTCTATAGCTGCCATGCAAGAGTTAAACATTGGTGCAAATGAAGCTGGTCAACGCTTCGATAAATATCTGAAAAAGCTTTTTCCTGATGCTCCGTCCGGCTTGCTTTATGGACAGCTTCGCAAAAAGAATCTTACCTTAAACGGCAAAAAAGCTGAAGGAAAGGAACTTTTAAAGGAAGGCGACCTTGTACAATGCTTTTTTTCTCAGGAAACCTTTGATAAGTTTCGAGGCGGTGCCAATAAGGCGCGTGAGACGTCTGCCTACCAGAAAGCCTATCAAAAGCTACAAGGCATTCAAGTCCTATATGAGGATTCCCATTTTATGTTCTTAAATAAGCCGGCTGGCATCTTGACGCAAAAGGCTTCTCCTGAGGACCTTAGCCTAAATGAATGGATGATTGGCTATCTTTTAGATAAGGGTTCCCTGACCGAAAAGGAATTGGAAACCTTTTGTCCTTCCGTGGCGAATCGTCTTGATCGCAACACAAGCGGACTTGTGCTTTGCGGGAAATCCCTCGTAGGGCTACAGATTCTCAGTGAACTGATTCGTGATCGAAAAATTCAGAAATTCTATCAATGTATTTGTCATGGAGAAATGCATCAGCCCCAGTCCCTGGAAGGGTATTTATCCAAAAGAGAAGCCACAAATCAAGTGACGATTTTTGACAGGCCCACGCCTGGCGCTACGCAGATTCGCACAAAATATCGTCCTTTGGCTGCAACGAAAGCGTATACGTTTTTAGAAGTGGAGCTGATTACCGGAAAAACGCATCAAATTCGTGCACATTTGGCATCGGAGGGCCATTCTTTGCTTGGTGATTCCAAATACGGAGATTCTTTAACTGCCATGACCGACCAAAAGGAATTTGGCATAAGACATCAGTTGCTTCATGCACGTCATGTTGTATTTCCGGACAAGATAGAGCTCTCATTGGACTCAAATCAGTATGAAAAGGCTTTGACTCCTTTGTTAGGCAAAACCATTTCTGCGCCATTGCCTTCGGAGTTTCTGCGCATCGAAAAAAAGATTTTTTCGGAATCATAAAAGAACGAGACGTTCGGTCCATTTAACATAACGCAAAAGACGTTTTTGAAACAACACGAAACAGCACGATAAGATGCAATTCTTTTTGCCACAAAAACAAGAAGGAGTTCGAACATGGCAACATGGAATTCCCGGGGACTTCGCGGTTCCACCCTGGAGGAAATGATTAACCGTACAAATGAACGCTATGATGAGCTGGGACTTGCCTTAATCCAAAAGGTGCCAACGCCAATTACGCCAGTCAAAATGGACTCTGGTAAGAATCAGATTACCCTCGCCTATTTTGACCAGAAGAGTACCGTGGATTACATTGGCGCGGTACAGGGAATTCCCGTCTGCTTTGACGCCAAGGAATGTGCCGTAGATACGTTTAACCTGCAAAATATCCATGCTCATCAGGTTAAGTTCATGGAGAAGTTCGAAAAGCAGGGTGGCATTGCCTTCTTTCTGATCTTTTATTCTCATAAGGATATTCTTTATTACCTGCCTTATGAAATGCTGAAATTCTTCTGGGACAGGGCGGAAAACGGAGGAAGAAAGAGCTTTCGATATGATGAACTCAATCCAGCGTACGTACTTCCCAAGGTCAGCGGTCTTTTGGTTCCCTACCTGGAAGGTATGAAAATTGACCTTGAAGACCGCGATGGGCTTGAATAAGACAAACTATTGTTATTGTTTTATCAATTTAGAAAATTATGGTTGACAAGGATATTTTAGTGTGGTAGTATGGTAGCACGCTACCACGCTAAAGTATTTATATTCGTGTCAATTTATTTAGGAGAGTTCATTTATGAATCAAAGATTACTGCATACGCCGGAAGGCGTGAGGGATATTTACGGGAAAGAATATGCGAGAAAACTAAGCATCGAGCAAAAGCTTCATTCATTAATCGCCGGGTATGGCTATGAGGACATTCAGACTCCGACGTTTGAGTATTTTGACGTGTTCTCCAGAGAGATTGGAACAATTCCCAGCAAGGAATTATACAAGTTCTTTGACAAGGAAGGGAACACCTTAGCGCTTCGTCCTGATTTTACGCCCTCCATGGCACGGTGTGCTGCAAAGTATTTCATGGAAGAAAAGCATCCCATCCGATTTGTTTATCAGGGAAATACCTTTATCAATACCTCCAATTTGCAGGGAAAATTAAAGGAAGTCACGCAGATGGGAGCGGAGCTCATCAATGATTCCAGCGTGGAGGCCGACGGTGAAATCATCGCCTTGATCGTGGAATCCTTAAAGGCCGTTGGTCTTAAGGAGTTCCAGGTAAGCATCGGCATGGTGGAATATTTTAAGGGACTTTGCCAAGAGGCCGGTTTGGATGAAGAGACGGAGATGGATCTTCGTGCATGCATCTCAGGCAAAAACTTTTTCGCGGCGCAGGAGCTTTTGATGGAACGCAACGTATCTGACCCATATCGCGAGATATTGTTAAAGGTTGCGGATCTCTTTAACAGCATGACCTCCTTCGAGGATGCTAAAAGATTAGTGAACAATGAAAGATCTCTCTCAGCGATTGAACGACTGGAAAAGCTGGATGCCGTTTTGAAGTTGTATGGAGTCGAAAAGTATGTTTCCTATGATCTCGGCATGCTGAGTAAGTATAATTACTATACCGGCGTTATTTTCAAGGCATACACCTATGGTGTCGGCAACGCCATCATTACGGGAGGCAGATATAACACCTTGCTTTCCCGCTTTGGAAAGGATGCTCCTGCCGTTGGTTTTGCCATTGTAATTGACGATCTGATGGAGGCCCTGTCAAGACAGCAGGGGCCGCTTCCTGACATCCACGAGGTCAAAGCCATGTACTATGATGCTGACAAGGATGGTGACTTTGCGAGGGCATTAAAAGAAGCGCAAATGCTTCGCTCAAATGGTCAGAAGGTTGCCTTGCTTGCGAAGGTGGACGGCGAAGGAAAGGAATAACGAACAATGGATGCAAAATTTAATGACGAAAGATATTTAACCTTTGCCCTTGGCAAGGGACGACTAGCCAATAAGACCTTGGAAATTCTGGAAAAGATCGGCATTACCTGCGAGGAAATGAAGGATAAAAGTTCCCGAAAGCTGATCTTTGTCAATGAAGAGCTCAAGATGAAATTCTTTTTGGCTAAGGGACCTGACGTGCCTACTTACGTGGAACTTGGCAGTGCGGACATCGGTGTTGTCGGATATGATACAGTTTTAGAAGAAAATCGCAATGTTTATGAGGTATTAGATTTAGGCTTTGGGAAATGCCGCATGTGTGTTTGTGGCCCGGAGAGTGCAAAGGAGCTTCTGCGACACCATGAAAGGATTCGCGTTGCCAGCAAATATCCCAACATTGCCAAGGATTATTTTTATAACAAAAAGCACCAGACCGTTGACATTATCAAGTTAAATGGTTCCGTAGAACTCGGGCCATTGGTTTCTCTGTCTGACGTAATCGTAGACATTGTAGAGACTGGTTCCACTTTAAAGGAAAACGGCTTGCAGGTTTTGGAAGAGGTATGTCCCTTAAGTGCGAGAATGATCGTCAATCCCGTGAGCATGCAGATGGAAAAGGCAAGAATTCGAGAATTAGTGCTACGCATTCGGGAATATCTTGATTCCGAGAAGGCCTGAAAAAGGAAAGTAGAAAGAAAACGAGAGGTATATTCTATGAGAATAGTCAATTTAACCCAGGAAACAAAGAAAAACATTTTAGGGGATTTATTAAAGAGAAGCCCCAACAATTATGGCAAATATGAAGCTACCGTCAATGAGATTCTTGCAAACGTGAAAGCGAATGGTGATCAGGCATTGTTTGAGTATACAAAAAAATTTGATCGCTTTGAGCTGACTGCAGAGAATATTCAAGTGACCCGTCAGGAAATTGATGAGGCGTATCAGAAATTAGATCCCGCCCTTATCGAAGTCATCCGAAAGGCTGCCGAAAATATCCGCACCTTCCACACAAAACAGCTTCGCACCAGCTGGTTTGACGCAAAGCCGGACGGAACCATTCTTGGCATGAAGATTACTGCTTTGGAGAAGGTTGGCGTTTACGTTCCCGGCGGAAAGGCTGCTTATCCCAGCAGCGTTTTAATGAATGTTGTTCCCGCGAAGGTGGCAGGAGTGGATCAGGTCATCATGACCACGCCTCCCGGAGCAGACGGTAAGGTAAATCCCGGTACTCTTGTAGCTGCAGACATTGCAGGTGTCGACGTCATCTACAAGGTTGGCGGCGCACAGGCGATTGCCGCACTTGCTTACGGCACGCAGTCCATTCCCAAGGTTGACAAGATAACCGGCCCTGGGAATATCTTTGTGGCATTGGCCAAAAAGGCCGTTTATGGCTATGTCAGCATTGATTCCATCGCAGGTCCCAGTGAGATTTTGGTTCTCGCTGACGAGTCTGCAAATCCTCGCTACGTCGCTGCAGATTTACTTTCACAGGCAGAACATGACGAGCTTGCCAGTGCCATTTTGATTACGACCTCAAGCGAGCTGGCAAAGAAGGTTTCTGAAGAGGTAGATGGTTTTGTTGCCATTTTGGAGCGCAAGGAAATTATTCAGAAATCCTTAGATAACTATGGTTATATTTTAGTTGCAGAGACCATGCAGGATGCGATCGATGCCGTAAATGAAATCGCATCTGAGCACTTGGAAATCCTGACTAAGAATCCTTTTGACATTATGACAAAGATTCGTAATGCAGGTGCCATCTTCCTTGGAGAGTATGCTTCGGAGCCCTTGGGCGATTATTTTGCAGGGCCGAATCACATCCTTCCCACCAATGGAACGGCAAAGTTCTTCTCACCCGTAAATGTGGACGACTTCATCAAAAAGAGCAGCATTATCTCTTATTCCAGAGAGGCGTTGCAGAAGGTCAATGAGGATATTATCCTGTTTGCCAAGAGCGAAGGCCTGACTGCTCACGCCAACAGCATCAAGGT
>JAEEGL015848170.1_pt1 | contig 19597 bp, 8 predicted proteins | sample 9134231 | NCBI WGS metagenome assembly JAEEGL01 (sample SAMN16246548, study PRJNA631951) | gut metagenome | biome: gut microbiome; feature: rumen; material: fiber-attached | host: Bos | place: Iran: Karaj | collected 2018-10 | reverse complement strand
GAATCTAAGATTTACTAACTTACCAATTGGTTCAACATATTCATTCGAAGAAACGGCTATGCCAGAGGACTTTATATATGATGAATTTAGTGGTACAACGGCTGTTATAAGTACTAGCTTATTACCAGTTGGGGCAACCGATAATGGTAATGGTACATATACTTATAATGGCGTAGTTTATACCAAAGTAACTGCCTCTGATGATTCTGTATATTATACGTATGAAGCAAATGCTACAGTAACTAATACTAATGTTGCTGCTAAAGTATCTGGTACTATTTATACTGGTAATACAACATATGAGGTTAAATATACAAATGAATATGAATTAACTAATGTTACCGTTAATAAAGTATGGGATGATGAAGACAATCAAGATGGTAAGAGACCTACTGATGGTATTACATTACATTTATATCAAAATGGTACTGAACTTAGTGATAAAAAAGTAACTATTAATAATAATTCTCAAGGTGTTACTGAATCAGAAGATGGTAATACTTGGACTTATACATTTAGTGATTTACCTAAATTTGATAATAATAAGAAGGAATATGAGTATACAGTAATTGAAGATGCTGTTACTGATTATGAAGGAACTACATATAGTGATAATTCAGTAGCTATTAATGTGGTAGCTAAACCTAATAGTGATACTGATACAATCACTGTTAATATTCTTGCTAATGGTGAAGTTGCAGGTACAGTTACATTGAATAAAGATAATGACTTTAGTGCAAAAGTAACTGATTTAGATTATTTGGATAGTAATAAGAAGATGATTACTTATACTTATAGTACTGAAAGTACGGCTAGAATTAAATTATATTCTGCAGATAAAACTTTAGAAATTACTAATAAACACACACCAGAAACTGTTAATATTAATGGTATAAAAGTATGGAATGATAATGGTAATACTAATATTAAACCTACAAGAATTATTATTAAATTAACTGGTAAAGTCACTGGTAATAATGATCCGGTATATACTGGTATGCAAGAAGTAACTAATGATAAATGGTCATTTGATAACTTAGATCGTTATTATGAAGGTAAAGAAATTAATTACACAGTAGATGAAATTAGTATTCCTGGTTATACTACTTCTGTTTCTTATGGTAGTTTCGCATTAGATGATACTACCGGTGTATATACAAGAACAGATACTGTAACTAATACTTTACAAGAAGTAAGTATTCCAGTTACAAAAGTATGGGCTGATAATAGTAACCAAGATGGTAAGAGACCAACTTCTATTACTGTTAGATTATATGCTGATAATGTAGAAGTACCTGGTAAAGATGTTACATTAAGTGTAGATAATCCAGATGTTGTGGTATCTGAAGATGGAAATAGCTGGACATATACATATTTACATTTAAATAAGACTGATAATACTGGTAAAGAAATTGCTTATACAGTTAAAGAAGATACTGTTAAGAATACTGATGATAAAGAATACACTAAGACTGAAGTTTGCCAAAATAATGTATGTACTATTACTAATACATTAGCTCCAGAAACAGTTTCAGTTAGTGGTAAAAAAACTTGGGTTGATAATGGTAATACATCTATTAAACCTAGCTCTATTGAAATTACTTTGACAGGAAAAGTTGCTGGAAATGATACTCCTGTTTCTACACAAACTATTTCTGTAAGTAATGATGAATGGACATTTAATAATTTACCTAAATATAATAATGGTAAAGAAATTACATATACAATTAGTGAAACACCAATTCCTGGTTATGATACGGTTGTTAGTGGATATAATGTAACTAATACTTTACAAGAAGTAAGTATTCCTGTTACAAAAGTATGGTCTGATAATAGTAACCAAGATGGTAAGAGACCAACTTCTATTACCGTTAGATTATTTGCTAATGATGTAGAAGTACCTGGTAAAGATGTTACATTAAGTGTAAATAATCCAGATGTAGTGGTATCAGAAGATGGTAACAGTTGGTCATATACATATTTACATTTAAATAAGACTGATAATACTGGTGAAGATATTACTTATACAGTTAAAGAAGATCCAATTACTTCTGACGATACTGAAGCATCTTATACGACTAGTTTATCTAGCAGTGTTGATCCTACAACGGGAGTTGAAACACATATTATTACTAATAGACATGATCCTAAATTGATTAATATTCCAGTTACAAAAGTATGGTCTGATAATAGTAACCAAGATGGTAAGAGACCTGCTAATGGTATTACTATTAGAATATATGCTAATGGTACTGAACTTACTGATAGAGCTATTACATTAAAAGCTACTGATGACGTTGTTACGGTAACTAATAATGGTAATACTTGGAGTTATACATTTACTAATTTACCTAAGTATAGTAATGGATCATTAATTACATATACAATTAGTGAAGATTCTGTAACTGATTATAGTACAGTTATTGATCCAGAAACTAATACAATAACAAATTCATATACTCCTGAAGTTAAAAATATTACAACAACTAAGACTTGGATTGATGGTGACAATCAAGATGGTATTAGACCTGATAAGATTATAGTAAGATTATTAGCTGATGGTACTGAAATTGATCATGCTGAAGCTCTTAAAGCTGATAACTATAGTGTATCATTTACTGGTTTACCAAGATATAAAAATGGTATAGAAATTAATTATACAATTACTGAAGACCGAGTACCTGGATATACAACTTCAATTAGTAATTACAATATTACTAATACACATGAACCTGAGAAAACACGTGTCGATGTTGTTAAAAAATGGACTGATAATAATGACCAAGATGGTAAGAGACCTGAATCTATTACGGTAAATTTACTTGCTAACAAGGAAGTAATCGATTCGGCAGTTATCAGTAAAGCAGAAGATGGATCTTGGAGTGCATCATTTACTGATTTACCTAAATATAGTGGTGGGGTAGAAATTGCTTATACGGTTACTGAGGAAGCAGTAGAAGAATATAGTGCTATTCCATCTCAAAATGGAACAACTCATTATATTGAAAATAAATATACTCCTGAAACAGTAGATATTCCTGTTGTAAAAACATGGAATGATAATAATGACCAAGATGGTGTTAGACCAGATAGTATTGTTATTAGAATATATGCTGATGACGTAGAACTAAAGAATTTGGCAGCCACTTTGACTGAAAAAAATCAAAAAGATGATGGTACATGGTCTTATGTATTTGAAGATTTACCTAAATATAGAGATCAAGGTACTGTGATAGTATACACAATTAGTGAAGATGAAGTTGATGACTATGATACGGTTGTTAGTGGATATAACGTAACTAATACTTATAGTCCTGAGATAACTAGTGTTAGTGGCTCTAAGACTTGGAATGATGCAGATGACCAAGATGGTAAGAGACCTGAAAGTATTACTATTAGACTATATGCTGATGATGTTGAAGTAGATTCTACAACAGCTAGTGCAGCTAGTGGCTGGTCATATTCGTTCCCTGGCTTACCAAAATATAAAGATCATGGTATCAAGATAAATTATACAATTACTGAAGATGAAGTACCTGGATATGGCACAGTTATTACTAACTACAATATTAGTAATACACATACTCCTGAAAAAACAGTTGTTGCTGGTAAAAAGGTATGGAGCGATAGCAATAATCTTGAAGGATATAGACCAGATGAAATTACTATAAGACTTAAAGCTAATGATGAATTAGTTGAAGGCAAAGTTGTTACATTAACGGAAGATGATGCTAACAAAGATGGTGAATGGATTTATTCATTTACAGATTTACCTAAATATAGTGGCGGAAAAGAAATTGTTTATACAGTAGTTGAAGATGAAGTAGAAAACTATACTACATCATATGTTAACGATGATGAAGGACATCCATATATTGTTATTAATGAACGTGTTCCAAGTAACCTTGAAATTACAGTTAATAAGGTATGGGATGAAACATCAGAAGATGGCATAACTGATGAATATGGTCATACTGATTCAATTGAAGTAAAACTTGAAGGTAAAGTAGGAGAAACTGTATATTATGAAGATACTGTTACCTTAATGAAAGAAAAACCTGTAGTTGAGGAAACTCTTCCTGAAGAAGAGAATTCTGAAGAAGAAACAGAAGAACCAAAAATTGGTGAAAATTGGACTTATACATTTACTAATTTACCTGAATATAGAGAAGCTACTAAAATTACTTATACTGTTACTGAATTAACTGAAGTTTCTGAATACGATACTGTTATTTCAAGTGATAGTAACACTAATACTTATACTATTACTAATAAATATAATCCTGGTAATGCTACAGTTAGTGGTGAAAAGATATGGGATGATGAAGATAATCAAGATGGTAAGAGACCTGAATTTATAACTATTAACTTATTTGCTGATGGGGAGAAGATTGATTCAATTGAGGTTAGACCTAATGAAGATGATGAATGGGTATACACATTTGACAATCTTCCTAAGGTACATAATAAGAAGGATATTGTATATACAATTACTGAAGAAGTAGTACCTGGATATGAATCTGAAGTAACTGGATACAATGTAACTAATACGCATACTCCTGAGACTGTTTCATTTAAGATTAATAAGATTTGGAGTGATGGTGAGAATAACGATGGCAAGAGACCTGATAGTATTACTGTAAGATTACTTGCTAATGATGTTGAGGTAGCTAGTACTCAAGTTACTGAAAATGAAGATGGTGAATGGACTTATAATTTTGTAAACTATCCTAAGTATGCAGACGGCGAACTTATTACTTATAAAATAGTTGAAGATCCTGTTGCTAACTATTCAACAGAAGTTGTAAAGGTAGAAACAGAAGATGAAAATTATAATGAATATACAATTACCAATACTCATGAACTTGAAACAACTGATATTGAAATTACTAAGACATGGGATGATTATGACAATGTTGCAAAACTAAGACCTACTGAAATTACTGTTGACTTAATTGTTTCAGAAGAGGTTATTGATACATTTACTATTACTGAAGAAGATGGTTGGGTTAAGAAATTAACTAATTTACCTAAGTATTCAAACGGCGAATTGATAGTTTATGAAATCTATGAACACGAAATTTTTGAATATGAGACAACAATAGTTAAAACGGAAACTGGATTCAATATTATTAATCATCATGAACTTGGTAAAGGCGGATCAGAAGAGGAACCACCTCAAACAGGTATTGGTTATACTGATAAAAATAATAGTTTCATAATGTACATTATCTTAATATTAATTAGTATATTTGGTATTAATATAGAATTTATTAAGAATAACTAATGGGTAAAAAAGGACTACTCTGTAGTTCTTTTTACCGTTGGTGACAAATTATATAATTTATCATATAATAAAGAAGGTGATAGTATGTATCCATTAATTGGCATTATTATGCGAAGTGATTTTAGTAAAAGTGGGCATAGAATAGATTATACTTATAGTGATATAGAAGTAAGTATTATTAAAAGTGGGGGTATTCCTATGTCAATACTGGCAGCTGAGATTGATAAGTTTATTCCTATTTGTGATGGCTTTATCTTAGAAGGTGGAGATAATTTTACGAAAGAGGACTTTATATGTTTAGATAAAATATATGACGCTAATAAACCACTTTTGGGAATATGTTTAGGAATGCAAGAAATGGCTTATTTAAATGGGGGAGTAATTAAAGAGATAAAAGGACATAAAAATAAAATGCATGATGTTATTATCGATAAAGATTCTTTGTTATATAGAATAATTGGTAAAAATAAAATTAAAGTAAATTCAAGACATAAAGAAGCTATTATGAAAACTGATGCGAAGATATCGGCAAAAAGTACTGATAATATAATTGAAGCTATTGAAGATGGTAGTAGAGTATTTTATTTAGGTTTGCAGTGGCATCCTGAATCAATGTATAATGAAGATGAAGAAGCACGAAAAATATTTGACTATTTTATAAAAGTATGTCATGATAACATAAGTACTAAGGAGTGATATCATGCGTATAGGATTATTTGATTCAGGAATTGGAGGATTAACGGTACTTAGAACATTAAAAAGAAAATATCCAATGAATGATTATATATATTATGGTGATACTAAGAATTTACCATATGGGGATAAATCTATTAATGAATTAAAAGAATTAGCTAGTAAGAATATGGAATTCTTGTTAAGTAAAAATGTAGATATGATTATTATTGCTTGTGGAACAGTATCATCTAATTGCTTAGATTATTTAAAGAGTAAATATAGTGTTCCTATTATTAGTGTTATCGAACCGACGATTAATTATCTAAATAAGAGTAATTATAATAATATTGGAGTAATAGCTACTAGTAAGACAATTGAATCTCATATATTTAAAAATAATATAAATAAACCCGTATATGAGTTAGCTACTCCTAAATTAGTTCCATTAATTGAAGATAATGGTTTAGATAATATAGAAAGTGTTTTAAATGATTATTTAGATAAATTTACTAATATAGATGCTTTGGTATTAGGATGTACTCATTATCCGTTAATTAAAGACTTTATTAATAAGAAGATTGATATTATTGATATGTCAGAGTATATTAATATTCCTAATCATGGAAATGGTAATATGGAAGTTTATTTTAGTCTAGTTAATGATAAAATAAGAGATAATGTAAGAAGAATACTAAATATGAATATAAATATTTAAGAAATAGTTGACAAGATAGAAAAATAATTATATAATTTATTTAGGAATTGGAAATATATTCACAACCGCCACGTGAATACCAATTCCTTTTTTTATGCTTGAATATGGGAAGAAAATATACTATAATAAAGAAGATGGTGATAATATGAATAGTATTATAAAAATACCTAATCATGTGGGAATTATTCTTGATGGTAATGGTAGATGGGCTAAGGAAAAAGGTTACAAAAGAAGTATTGGACACCGTGAAGGATATAAGAATTTAATTAAATTAGCTAAATATATTTTAAAGACGGGTACTAAATATTTATCGGTATTTGCTTTTTCAACAGAGAATTTTAATAGACCTAAAGAAGAAGTAGATTTTTTAATGGATTTATTTATTAAAGGATTTAACCATGATACTTATATTTTTAATGAAGAAAATATAAAAGTAATATTCTCAGGAAGAAGAGATGGCCTTAGACAAGATGTATTAGATGCTATGGATAAGATGGTTGAATCTACTAAAAATAATACACTTGGAGTATTTAATATATGTATTAATTACGGAGGACGTAGTGAAATAATAGATGCTATAAATAAGGTAATAGATAGTAATATTAAACATGTAGATGAAGATATATTTAAGAAGTATTTATATAATGATTTACCAGATATAGATTTCTTAATTAGAACTAGTGGAGAAGTACGTATTAGTAACTTTATGTTATGGCAATTATCGTATGCTGAGATGTATTTTCCGAAGACTTATTTTCCTGACTTTAGTCCTCGTGAATATGATAAGGCTTTGGAGGAATACACAAAAAGAGATCGTAGATATGGTGGTATAAAAGATGAATAAATATAATTTAACTGCCGATAAGATATATAATGAATATACCAAAAAAGAATTAAGTATTATTCATATTGCTGATATTCATTTTAGCTATAATACTAAAGAAATAGAACTAGATAGTTTAGTTAATTATATTGCTTTAAATAAGCCTAATTATATTATGATTACGGGAGATTTGATAGATATACCAGATATTACAATAGATACTGAGAAGATGAAAGAATTTACTAGATTTTTAACTAATTTAGGAAAAATAGCAAAGGTATTAATATCACTTGGTAATCATGATATTATGAATGAATTTGATTGTAAGTATTTTGATAATCTTAATAATATTCATAATGTTCATGTTCTAAATAATAAGAAGTATATGGATGACAATGTTTTAGTTATTGGATTAACACTGCCTAATTACTATTATTATAATGTTACAAAACATGAATCAGTAAGTATTCTTAATGAATTTCTAAATGAACATAATAATTTAATTAATGTAAATAATAAAATGCCTAAAATATTATTAGTACATTCACCAATCTGTATTAGTAATGAAATGATTTTAGATAGACTTGATAATTTTGATTTAATATTATGTGGTCATACACACGCTGGAATGGTACCAAAATGGTTAAATTTCTTATTTAGAAAGAACTATGGTATTATTGCTCCAGATAAAAGATTATTTCCTAAGATAGCTAAAGGTAAAATAATAGATAAAAGGAATGGAAAGGAAATTACCATTATTATTAATGGGGGAGTTACAAAATTATCACGACAAGCAGGTAAGAATATATCAAAACTTAATTTCTTATATGCTCCTTGTGTTAATAAAATAATAATATCAAAGAAAGAAGGAAAAAAAGATGAGTAAAATCAAAGATGTACATGCAAGAGAAGTACTAGATTCACGTGGTAATCCAACTGTTGAAGTTGATGTTACACTAGAAAGTGGTGTTATGGGCAGGGCAATAGTACCTAGTGGAGCTTCAACTGGAGAACGTGAAGCATTAGAATTACGTGATGGAGATAAGTCTAGATACTTAGGTAAAGGAGTTACCAAAGCGGTAGAAAATGCTAATGGACCGCTTAGAGACTTAGTTATTGGAATGGATTCTGAAAAACAAAAAGAATTGGATTATGCGATGATTGAATTAGATGGTACAAAAACTAAATCTAAATTTGGAGCTAATGCAATATTAGGTATATCACTAGCTAATTTAAAAGCTACTGCTACCGAAAAAGGAATGCCTCTTTATAAATATGTAGGAGATGGTAAAACATTACCAAGACCAATGATGAATATTATAAATGGAGGAGCTCATGCGGATAATAAATTAGACTTCCAAGAATTTATGATTATTCCTGAAAGAGATACCGTAAAAGAAAGAATCCGTGTAGGGGCAGAAGTATTCCATAATTTAAAGAAAGTATTAAATGAAAAAGGACTTGCTACAGGAGTAGGAGACGAAGGTGGATTTGCACCTGACCTTCAATCTAATAGTGAAGGTTTTGAATTAATTATGGAAGCTATTAGAAGAGCAGGATATGTTCCTGGAAAAGATGTCTTCATGGGTATCGATGTAGCAGCTTCTGAATTCTATAAAAATGGTAAATATGAATTAGTTGGGGAAGGTAGAAGTTTAACTACCGATGAATTAATTGATTTTTATAGTGAACTCGTTAATAAGTATCCAATTATCTCTATTGAGGACCCGGTAGATGAAAATGACTGGGAAGGATTTGCTAAGATTACAAAAGTTTTAGGAGACAAAATTCAACTTGTTGGTGATGATTTGTTTGTTACTAATAAAGAATGTTTAAAAATGGGTATTGAAAAACATGCTGGTAATGCAATTTTGCTTAAATTAAACCAAATTGGAACATATACCGAAACATTAGAAACAATTAAACTAGCAAAAGATAATGGCTATAAAACAGTTATCTCACACCGTAGTGGGGAGACAGAAGATACAACTATTGCTGACTTAGCAGTAGGACTTGATTTAGGTCAAATTAAGACTGGATCTATGTCACGTACGGATAGAATATGCAAATATAATCAATTAATGCGCATTGAAGAAGAATTGACAAAATAAATATACTCTCCAAGATATAATTATCTTGGAGGCTTTTTTTATGAAAGTAAAACTATTTGATTGTGAAGATGAAACTGATTTAGAAAAAGATATAATGAAGTTTATTAATGAAAAAAATCCGGATATTATCGATATTAAATTTGATGTAGCCATAGGTATTATTGGCGAAGAACAAATATATTGCTTTTCGGCTCTGATCATGTATAAATGATTGTGCAATTAGTTGTACAATTTTTTTGACATTTATAATTATATATTATATAATTATAATGGTAGTCTAGAGGACTAATGAAAGGGTGCTAAGTATGAGCCAAAAACGTCAACTTATATTTGCAATTATTGGTTTGTTTTTACTTGGTCTAATAATAACTGGTGGATCATATGCTTTTTGGGCTATTACAGATAATAACACCAAGACTGTTAGTTTTAATAGCGCCTCTAGTTTAACTAATTATATTGAATATGATGCCGGGGAATCTAAGTTCGTTGGTGATTTTAACGTATCTAGTACTTATAATAATGGTATTCATTCAACAATTGCTTTAAATAAAACAAATGGTGCTGCCAATATACCAATGAAGGCATGCATTAATATGGATATTAATGCAATTGGTATGAATATGATGATAAGTAGTGCTTTAAAGTGGATTGTAACTGAAGGAACAAGTACTGATATTGGTAATGTCTTAGCACATGGTAACTTTATTGGATTTACTAATGGTAATACCTTAACATTGGTTCCTAATATTGAAGTTACTACCACTAAAACATATTATACCGTTTGGATATGGTTAGATGCTTCTGAAAATCCAAGTGATGCTTTATCTGGTGAAACATTAGATACTGTTGTTTGGACACAGATAGATCAGGCAGAAGGTGTAACTGGACAATATTCAATTACCAGAGTTAATGTAACATATCAAACGATAAATGCGACTGTTGTAAGTAATAAAGCAAAAATTACTAATTATGCTGTTACTACAACTAATACAGAACCTTCTACTTGGACAAGTATTCCGGTAGCTGATCAAAGCTATGTTTATAATTTAAGGTATGATGTATCAGCAACAGGCACATACTATGTTTGGTTTAGAAACGAAGATAATGAAGTATTATCTAGAACGGCATTCGTTAATAGTATAGATACAACGGCACCAACTTGTACCTTTGGCTCATGGAGTACATCGCCAATTCAAAATAATGTAACAGCAAGTGTAGAACTTACTTGTATTGATAGTGAATCACAAATAACAGTTGGTAATTTAAAAGTAACTGATTTTACTAAATCAGGAAATAATATAAATATAACAAATATTGCTAAATCAACTATTACTGATGGTTTTAAATATACGATAACGGTAACTGGTACAACAAATGATGGCTTTGCGTCCATAACATTACCAGCAGGCAAAGTTAAAAATATCTTGGGGTTAGGGAATACTGCTAGAACTTCTCCAGATATAGAAATAGCTAATACATATACCGTTAGCTTTAGTTCAAATAATGCTAACTGTACATTAGATACAACTACTTATGCCGATTATACCGCAACATATGGTACAGCCTGGAGTATTGCAAATCCATCATGTACGGGTTATACATTTACTGGTTGGACTGCCAATAGTGGGCTAGATACCACTAATGCTAAATATGGTACATCATCTAGTACAGTAACAACTACTTGGTCAAATGCATCAACTCCTGTAACTGCTACTTGGTTTAATAATCTAGCTAAAAGAGATAATAAAACGGTTACGTTAACGGCAAACTGGACAGGTAATACTTATACAGCAACTTTCTATTACAATAGCAATACAACTAGTGGTAGTTTAACTGTTTCAACTAAAACGGCTAGTTGTACGGTAAGCAATGCAGCCGGTAATTGTACAGTAACAGTTCCTACGGTAGTACAGAATAGTATTGGTAAATATAATAGTCCATATCATGGGGTAGTAAATGCTACAAGTAACATGGGGACAACAGGAACAATTACGTTAAACGGAAATGCTACTTATTATACTAACTATTCACAACCTATAACGATATATTATCCAAATACTAGTAATTCTGTAAGTAATGTTAATTCATCTCTTTATCGAAATGAATTCTTCACTAGTGCTAGTGAAATGTCTGTGGTAACAAATAGTCAAAACAATTCAACTGTACAAAGCGGTATGGGAACTCTTCCTAATATTAAAGGATACCCAGATGGCTTAGCTATTGAACCAAATACAGCTACGTATTATTCAGCTAGTTCAACTCAAATAAAAAATAGTAATTTAACTAGTGTATATGCAGTAACAGTCGATAATGAAAGTATTTATTTTCATTATAATAGTAATGTCGTTTCCGGATTATTTACTGATGCTGTAACAACATATACGGCTATTTCAACATATTATCCTAGCAGTACTACAACAATGGGGGTTGCTCATGGTACTACTACGACAATACCACAAGCAGCAAGTATTAGTGTTGGAAAATATAATAGTAGTTTTGGTGGAATATCTTCATCATATGGAAGTATAACTCCAGTTACAACTTTTGTTGGTGGGCAAACTTATTATGCATATTATTCAAGACAGTTATCTATTACTTATTTAAATAGTGCAACTACTACAGATACTAATACTGATTATTATCGTAACGAATATTATTCGTCTGAAAACAATATTTCGATTGTTATAGCTAATAGTAATACTAATACAGTTCAAGTTAATAATTTATCTTTATCTGGTTTATATGGATCGTTAGCTGGTTTAGCAACATCAAATAATTCAACGACTGTTAATAGCATTAATAGTAGTGCAATTATAAATGCTGATACAAGTACATATTATGTTGTATCTAATTATGAAGTTTCTTATATGGCAGGGGCTGGCGTTGAAAGTATAGGTAATACTATTGGTGAAGGAATTGGTAGTTGTAAAGTTACAATTAGTGCTAAACAATGTAGTATAACATTACCAAGCATTAATCCATATGCTGGTTATACGGTATCTGGATGGTCACCTTTTGATTCTTCATTACTATCACCCGGTGATTATATATCTTATACACCAGTTAAAACAAGTTATACAACAGATATGACATATACCGGCTATACAAGTACGCAAACAATCAATCCAAGTGAACTTAATTTATGGCGAGTGCTAAGTATTAATGGTGATGGTACAGTAGATTTAATTAGTGAAAATGTTTCAAGTATAGCTGTATACTTTAATGGTCAAACCGGATATCAAAATTTTGTCGGATATTTAAATGTCTTAGCCAGTCAATACGAAACCCCCGGTATAACGGTAGGAAGTAGGCATTTTGGATATAATGGCCAAACCGAGTTTATAACGGATACCACATACTTTGTCAATCCAGCACCATGGACGTGTTCAACAAATGGAGCAAGTGGTAATTGTACTCCAGATCCAGATGATTATGAAGCATATGGAGGAGGAGATACTTTATACACCAGTGATTATAATTTAGTTAATACCGTCTTAGGTACAAGAGCAGCTAATAAGGTAGGGACATCTACCGCGACAACATATTGGATGGCGTCTCGCGAATATCGCTATATAAACACCACTGGCTATTACTGGTTCGGGCATTACGTGGACGCAAGTGACGAGGGCAGCCGCAGCATGTATGCCTGGGTTGGCAGTAGTTTCTACACGCTCGGCAGCAGTGACGCCATCCGCCCAATTGTGACTCTTTCATCATCATTATTATATAGTGGAGATGGAACTAGTGAAAGTCCATATACAATAACAGGATCTAGTACAGTTATTCCTGCTGGGAGTTCATATACTTTAAATCAAGATTCTGTGACATTGTATGCTAAAGCAGTTGATATAACAACACCAACTGGTGATGTTACAACTACTTACAATAATAATATGGTAACTGCTACTGCTAATGCAATTGATAGTGGAAGTGGTATTGCTAATAACTATGGATGGAAGGTATCTACTAGTGCTACATGTGATTCAACAGTAACTGGATTTGTTGATACTTCTGTAAATACATATAGTTTTAATATAGCAGAATCTGGAATACATTATGTTTGCGTAAGAATAGAAGATAATGCTGGTAATCAGGCATATATTAGTGGTATTTCTACGGCATATTATATGGAATATGATTATACTGGAAATTATCAAACCTTTACGGCTCCATCTGATGGATATTATATGATTGAGACATGGGGTGCTGAAGGCGGCAGTGCTGACTCTTCATATGTTGCTGGTAAAGGTGGATATTCTTCAGGGTATATACACTTAAATGCAAATTATTCATTATATGTTTATGTTGGTGGTGCTGGTAATGTAACTTCAACTGATGAAAATGTTTCTGCAGCAGGTGGTTGGAATGGTGGCGGAACAGGAAATAACACGTTTAGCGGAACTGGTAGAATAGCTGGTTCTGGCGGAGGTGCAACAGATATTAGAACTACAAGTGGTGCATGGAATGATTCTACTTCACTTAATTCTAGAATTATGGTTGCCGGTGGTGGCGGTGGTTCATGGTATATTAGCACTACATATAATGGAAATGGTGGTTCTGGAGGTACTTTGATAGGTGGTAACTCTTCTGGTAATAACAATGGTACTACTGTAACTGCTACGGGTGGTACCCAGACTGCAACTTCATTTGGTTCTGGGGTATCAGCTGCTACTTCAACTGAGCGTCCGGGTGGTGGTGGCGGTTATTATGGCGGTAATATTGATACCTTTACGGCTGGCGGAGGTTCATCGTTTATATCTGGCTATGCAGGAGTTAATGCTATAACTAGTGCTAGTGATAGAACTCATACCAATAACACCCTTCATTATAATAACAAGTATTTTATAAAAGGTACCATGACTCAAGGATCTAATAGTGGTAATGGTAGAGCTAAAATTACATATGTTGGTACTAATCCACTTGAATTGGAAAGAGTAAATAGTGATTTAAATGGTGTAAGGTATATTAAAGATTGTATTAATGGAAGTAATCATGATGCTACCAATTCATGGGAAGAATTACAGGCTATCGAAAGAAATACTGGTATTAATGTGGCTAAGGGTAAGACTGTAACTTCAACAGGTACAGTACAAACTGGTAATTATAGTTTGGATGCCCTAGTTGATGGAAGAATAATTCATAATTCTGATGATGTATATTTAAATGAAACTGGCTTTCAATGTGTAACTGTCGATTTAGGCTCTACATATAATTTAGATGAAATTGCTGTATGGCATTATTATAGTGATGGAACAAGAACATATAATTACAACACTACTTACGTATCTGATAATGCTCAACTTTGGATACCTGTTATAAATAGAACAGAGGTTGAAACGTATAATGGTAAGCGTGTGACGGCGTGGGATCAACCGCTTACAAATAATACACCAAGAGCTGTTTTCTACTATACTGGTAATAGTCAATCCTTTACGGCTCCTGTTAGCGGATATTATAAGGTAGAAACATGGGGAGCACATGGTGGATATGGTAGTAGTAGTACATATAGTGGTGGCAGTGGTGGATATTCAAGTGGTTATATTAATTTATCTGCTAATGATACACTATATGTTTACGTTGGCGGAAACGGTAAGGATTCAACTTCTATGACAACAAATACTATGCTAGGTGGCTGGAATGGCGGTGGCAACTCAATTGGAACAGCTAGTAAGTATGTAGGTTCAGGCGGTGGAGCAACAGATATAAGACTTGTATCTGGAACTTGGGATAATGCAACTTCACTTAACTCAAGAATTATGGTAGCTGGCGGTGGTGGCGCTGGAGGATATGAAAGTGCATCTTATTCTTCAACTGGTGGACCAGGTGGTGGTTTGATTGGTAAAAATGGTACAACAACATATACTGAATTTGAAGTCGGAACTGGTGGAACTCAAACAAATGGTGGCGGAAGTTATATTTCCGGAACATTTGGGCAGGGTGCCAATTCAGCAAGTGATTCAATTGGTGGCGGTGGTGGTTATTATGGTGGTGGCGCAGGAAAATATACATCTGGTTCTGGTGGAGGTTCATCATTTATGTCAGGTTATGCAGGAGTTAATGCTATAACCAGTGCTAGTAATAGAACACATACGAATAATACATTACATTATAGTGGAAAGTACTTTATTGATGGTAAAATGACTAGTGGCACTGATAGTCTTGATGGAAAAGCAAGAATAACATTTGTCGGTAATTCTCCAACAAGGGTTAATACTGCTTTAGATGATGTAAGATATATAAAAGATTGTGCCAATGCAAATAGTGTTAATGAAGGAATTCATTGGGTAGAAATTCAGGCAATAAAAGATGGTTCTAATTTAGTTGCTGGTAAAACGGTAGTTGGTACTGTTTCTGAATGGGTTTATACTGATACCGGTTATTCATATATAACTGATGGAAAAATTGATAATATTACAGGTAATTCTGGTTGGGGGGCACCAAATGGTAGTGGCAACCAGTGTGTAACTGTTGATTTAGGAGACACATATGATTTAGATGAAATTGCTGTATGGCATTATTATCTTGATGGAAGAACTTATTATGATAATATTACAAGTGTATCTAGTGATAATAGTACATGGACTATTGCAATACAAAAATCTGGTGGTGAAACAAGCGAGGGTAAACGGGCTAGTGCATATCATATAGATGGTGGGTATGTCTTAACTATAAATAAGGGCACATGTGGTAGTGTTCAGGGAAGCGGTATTGTATCAGGCGGAACGACTACTAGTATAAATGCTATTCCTGGTGCTGGCTATTCATTTAGTAGTTGGACAGTTAATAGTGGTAATACTCCAGCAAGCACTACTAGTGCATCTACAACTATTACAATGACACAAGATACTACTTTAACGGCAAATTGTGTTGCAACACGCACTTTAACTTTAAATAAGGGAACTTGCTCTAGTGTAAGCGGCGGTGGAACATATAATTATAATACTATTCATAATATAAGTGTAACTCCTGGCAGTGGTTATCACTTTACCGGATGGACTGTAAATAGTGGAAATACACCGGCTAATACCTCTAGTGCAACAACCAGTGTAACTTTGACGCAAGATACAACTTTGACTGCTAATTGTACAACAGTAACAGGCGGTTCATATGGATATAATGGTGGCGTTCAAACTTATACGGTGCCGGTAACTGGCTATTATAAACTTGAAGTATGGGGCGCCCAAGGTGGAACTAATGCAAGAGCTGCTGGAGGATATGGTGGATACTCTGTTGGTGCTGCTAGACTTACTGCTGGTAGTACAGTTTACGTTGTTGTAGGAGGTCAGGGCGGTAATATTTCTGGCGGCGGTGATGGTGCTGCAGGATATAATGGTGGCGCTGCCGGTGATGGTTGGGGTGATGAATGTAATGGAACTAATTGTGACTTCTATTATGCTGTTTCGGCATCTGGTGGTGGCGGAGCAACACATATGGCAACGCAATCCGGTACTTTGGCTAGTATTGGTGAAGGCAATATAAGTAAAGTTCTAATAGTAGCTGGTGGCGGCTCTGGTAAATCTGACTGCCGAATAAATTATGCTGATTGGGCTACTGCTAATGCATATGACCGCGTGGCTGCTCATGGTGGCGGATATAATGGTAATGCCGGAAGTAATGGACATGGTGGTTATCAATCAGCGGATACGGCCAACTACAGTTATTTTGGATATAGTGGTTCTAAACAAGGTCATGCTGGTGGCGGTGGTGGCTTATACGGTGGTGCTGCGACTTCTACTTGGATTGGTTATGGTTATACCTCTGGTGGAGGATCTGGGTACATTGGCAATTCATCACTAGTTAGCACTGGTGGAGTTACTAAGCATATGGCTTGTTATGGTTGTGCAACAAGTAGTACAGCCTCAATAAAGACCAATTCAGTATCTTGTGTTAGTTCTTCAGCAACAGCAGATTGTGCTAAACAGGGTAGTGGATATGCTAAAATAACATTTTTATCTGATTAATAAGAGTTTAGATTTTTCTAGACTCTTTTGTTTTCTTGACAATAGCAAACAATTGTGTTATTATATTAAGCCAAGAAAGAGGGGATAATATGGCTTACTATTTAACTATTAAGGATCGAGAAGGTGGATATAAGCCTATTGATATTGTAAAAGCTTCTTGTTATTCTCGATTATCTGATTTAAAAGGATATGGTTCAACTCTTGAAGAAATTGATGCCTTTACGATGAACTTTGACGATGAAAATGAATTAAGAAGATTTTTATTTAATGAAAGATTACTTGATTTACGTGATGGGGGAAGAGCTTTATCAATTAGAAGATTATATAATAATAGATATATTAAGGTAACATATGATTTGTTATATCAAAGGGATATGGAAGATGTAATGGATCCAAGAAGAGTTATTAAAAAGATAAATAATAAATTATATGCTAAAGATTTCCGCTTTGTTGAAAAATTTGCTAGTCATTATATGAAACGTTATGAATGTTCATCTACGGCTCCAGAAGTTAGAGCGGCAGCGATTGATTCAATTAGAGAAGGGTATATTGATAGTAAATTTTTCCAAGTTGATGAAAATCATGATCAATTACTTACTAGGATGGTTAAATTACTTTTATATAAATACTATCAAAATAGAGATGGTAGAGTAGTCTATAAGAATGAGATAGTATATCGTAATTTACATTCTTTAATTGCTTTTATTGATAATTATAATCAAAAATATGAAAATAAAGAGGGTATGGAAAGTGATACAGATACTAGCAAACTTGTTTCTAACGAAAGAGAATCATTGGAAAAATCTAATGATGTACATGAAGTATCTAAGGAACAATTTGATACAATAAAATATAAAACTAAAAGTAGAAAGAAAAATGTTCCAGTACCGGGACAAACGAGTTTATTTTAAGAAAGAGTATTAACTCTTTCTTTCTTTTGGCTAATTTATTTAAAATACTTTACTTATTAGGAAAAATCTTATATAATTAATGTATGGTGATATAATGAAAAAGGGTGTAAAAATATTACTTTTAATTAGTTTATTATTTGCTTTTAATATAAATAGTGTTCGTGCTGAATCTTTAAAGGATTTAAAAGATCAATTAGCAAAGAAACAAGCTGAATATAATGAGAGTAAAAATAAGGTACAACTTACGCAGAATCAGATAGATAAACTTAACGGAGAAATTACTAGTATTACTAATTCTATTGAGACTACGCGTAATGATATTAAGCAAGCAGAAAAAGATATTGATGAATCAAAAGAGAAGATTGAAGATAAAAAAGTAGAAACTGATGGTTTAATTCAATTCTTACAGATATCAAATGGTGGTAATATATATTTAGAATATTTATTTAATGCTGAAAATTATACTGATTTTATATATCGTTATGAAGTTGTTAAACAGTTAACTAATTATAATTCTGAATTAATTGATGAACTTGAAGAATTAATCTTAGATTTACAGAGAAAAGAAAAGGAATTAGCGGCTAAACAAGTTAAACTTGAGAGTGATCGTAAGACACTTACGGGTAAAGTTAGTACTTTAACATCAAGTTTAGCTAATTACCGTGCTGAAGGTGTCGATATTTTGGAAGATATTGAAAACTTGAAAGATAATATTGCTACTTTTGAAACTATCTACCGTGCAAATGGTTGTAATGAAACAGTTGATGTCGATAATTGTACGGGCACGGTTAATGCTTTTGGTTGGAAATATCCTTTAGCTTGGGGTTGTGTTACTAGTGAATATACGGGATATAATACACGTACTGACTGGTCTGGAGGTGGTGGACACCATGCCATTGACCTTGACTGTGTTGGAGAAGGTACAAAAGTATATGCGGCAGCTAATGGAACAATATCAAGAATTGCTTTCTTTGGTAGTTGTGGTGGAAATACCGTATATATAACACACTATATTCATGGAAAAAAATATACAAGTCAATATATGCATTTGCTTAGAGTAGCTGATGGAATGTATGTCGGTAAAGTCGTTACTGATAATACAGTTATTGGTTAT
>JAEEGL011829326.1_pt1 | contig 19597 bp, 16 predicted proteins | sample 9134231 | NCBI WGS metagenome assembly JAEEGL01 (sample SAMN16246548, study PRJNA631951) | gut metagenome | biome: gut microbiome; feature: rumen; material: fiber-attached | host: Bos | place: Iran: Karaj | collected 2018-10 | reverse complement strand
TGTCCTTAATTTTTGTCATCTTAACAATGCCAGAAGATATAATATCTTTTCTTACATTAAGTTCAGGAAGGCTTTTAGTAAAACATCTTCGTCTCTCTTTAACAATAAAATCAGTACTCTCCCCATTCGCAAGTATTGTAAAAGGTCTTTCAATAAAGAAATTAGGTGGAGTGTTCTCCTCATAGGCCTCATTAAACACTTGTTGCATTGTTATATGGTGTCCAAAATCAATACCCAAATATATGACATAGGCATTATTATCCGCACAATACTTCCAACAACTGCCCTCACCATGAGCTGACTGCCCATCCTTTTCTAAATTATGCAACATCATGTTTTTTGCATGGTATCCTACAGCAGTCAGTGGATTTAGAGGGAAATGACTTGTGTAACTACCATCATGCTTCATCAATGTAATCCCTAATACTCCTGAATTAATTGGAGTATTGTCCACATCATACATACATTTAATATTACTTAATCCATCCCGCATCAATTCTTTTGGAGTTAAAACCGTTTCTTCAACATAATGCCTTATTACAGGTGCTGCCAATGTACCTTCTTCTCCAACAAGAGCTAACAATCTATCAATAATTTGGGCATTATCTAATGATGTTGGTTTCAAATTACCATAAGACGAGTGCATCACAACCAAATCACCTTTTCCTATGCCACAACTCTCTAAAAAAGAAACAATAACTTCAAAATCTACAAATTTTGTTCGATGTACCCTGTTACTCTTATTCGTAGAAAATCTTTTTAACAATCCGACATTATTCCAATAAAGATTCCGCAACCGTATCTCCATCCAGGGAGAACTCAATGCTATTTTGTTATAAAGTGAACCTATCATGTATTCTGTAAAATATTATTAACTAAAAATCTCATCATATTACATATTAACCCAATTGTCAATATCCTCCACTGTCAAATCTGGTTTCTTGAACAGATCAATGTTCTTTTTTATTTCATTTATTGAATGATCCCAAAAGTGTAACTGCAATAAACGGCCTATGACATCCTCTGAAAAACGATACTTAATCACACGAGCAGGTACTCCTCCAACAATAGCATATGGAGGCACATCTTTTGTCACTACTGCACCAGCCGCTATAATTGCACCATCTCCCACTTTGATATTGTTTGGTATCATAGCACCATATCCTATCCAGACATCATTTCCAATATCTACACTAATTTCAGACTTATAAACCTTTTCATAAACCCAGGTTTCCTTTAATGCATTAGATGGAGAAGTAAATAAAGGAGATGTTGAAAGATGATTGGTCGGATGACTGGGAAGACCAATAACACAACAAGCGGAAATAGAACAAAACTTTCCTATTTTCGTATCATGAATAATGCTACATTTCCCAATGTACGAATAGTCATCCATGGTAACGCCGTTTAGTCTACACTTCATATATACCTTAGACTTAGGGCTTATCGAACAATTAGAATTGACCAATGCTGTATAGGATATCCCTTTCTTGAACAAGGAATTTTTAAACCAACCAGTAATGAAACTTCTTTTCTTTATAAGATACATGATAATGAATTTATATACTTTTCAGCAACACCCGAATCAGAATACTCACAAGCAGTTTGCTTAGCTTTTTCAGATAGCGTTTGAAGAGTTTCTCCGGAAAGATTCTTAATTTGATTTAGTATGGATGTCAACTCATCTACACTTCCAGCCTTACATAAGAAACCATTCTTTCCATCTTCTATGATACCATCTATACCTTCATCTTTTGACCCAATAGGAATGACGCCCAATGCCATCGCTTCAAGATATACAAGGCCAAATATCTCTGCATGAGATATCATCACAAATACATCAGCTTCTTTCAAATAATCAATGATTTGCTCACGTGGTATTCTTCCCGTGAAGATTATTTCACCTTTGGAACCAGTTTGGGCTAATACTTTTTCAATTTGTTCTTTTTCGGCCCCATCACCAATATAGGTCATTTTATAGTTCCCGTCGGGATAAACCCGATTTAATGCTGAGACAATTTCTTTCGGATGTTTTCGTGCAATAAGTGAGCCTACAAAAATAAAGTTTTTGATGGGCTTTTCATAATTACGCTGATAGTCCTTTCCCGCTTCCAAGAAAGCCTCCGACACACCTGAATAGGCAATAAATGAAGCTTTTGGTTTGCCGTATTTTGACTCATAATCAGCTTGGGCAGATTTGTTTCTAAATCCGATTATATCCATTTGGGATAGCATTTCTTTGGTCTTTTCACCATAAAGCCTCTCAAAATCAAATTGATTGCTATGAAGAACCAAACAAGTGGATTTGTTGTATTTTTCCTTTAGCCTACATAGTATTTCCAATTGAGGATTATCCCAATGCCCAATAAAAAAATCTGGAACGCCGTTTTTTTCACATTCTTCCGAAATCAATCTCACGGCATAGTTGATTTTACCATTGGAGTATCTCGAATGTGGTTTTATTTTTCTTATAGTTCTTTTACACACCGAGACTCCTTCTGCCTCATAATCTTCGTCCTTGGGGTATTCCGTAGGAACAAGCATACCCAATCTTGTATTCAATTGATGCTGAAAATGTTTAGAAATCCAATAATAAGGACGAGGGAACTTTGGTCTGAGGTAAAACACTTTTACTTCGTGTCCCATTTTAACCCATTCACGAGTAAAATAATGAACGACTGGAGTTGTTCCTTGTTGAAGGGTGGTCGTCGCGTAAATTGGAGTAAGAACAAATAGTTTCATTGAAAATACTTACATGACAAATTAAACAGTATCTAATTTCACCATACTACCAAAAAGCAATTGGGTTTCAGGCAACCTATTCACATCAAAGCCACCGCAAGGAGTAAAAGTCAATTCCCCAAAAGTAACTTTGCCTTTCTCCAAATAAAAGTCAGCACGGACAAAGGGGAATGGCTTTGAGAGTTTCGCTGCATAATCAAATACTTTTTCAATTCCTTCAGGTTTTGGCAAAGTGAAATCAGCGGGAGCTTCTTTCCCTCGTTTGTTATAACGCTTCAAGTTCCAACCTTTGTCAAAAAAATAATACTCAGTACTATGTTCCCCTTGTCTTCTGTTCCCACAGACTAGCACACAATCTGGCACACCATTGAAACAATACAATTTGTAATCCACCGGCACATTACCGTCTTCCGTTTCAATCAATTTCTCACAAATCAGTTTGGGTGGAATGCCTTTGTATTGCATTTCGGAATAAGTCAAATAGAATGTGTCACGAATACCGTACCACTGGTTCAGTTTACGTTTGGCATCCTCAATATCCAATTTCGACTTGTCGAACACGATCAGGTTTTGTCCACAACCAAAGTTCCACTTGATGACAAATTGGTTGGGAAGGGTTTCCCATGGGATTTCTTCTACTTTGTCATAAACACCATATAGTTCATTCAATATCTCTCCACAGCCACACTGTTCCACATATTGGCGCACTGCATATTTGTCGGCACACTGGGTGACACGCGGGTTCTTGTAATAGGTATTGAACTTTAACCATTGGATTTTCTCATCCAAGGTTTGCGGATTATTCAAATGTATGGGTCTCTTGAATTTCATGAAATAGACTACCCTTGTGTTCAGCTTTGGGGAAATGCGTGTCAAGGTTTGCTTAAACCAGAGCGCTGTTTTATTTACTTTTTTTTCCATTTGGATTTAATATCTATGCTGATCTAACAATTAATAAAAAACAATCTATACAAGGCTTTCCCAAGACACAAATTCAACATTGCCCAATTCTTTCAATAGTTGTATTTGTTTTTGCATAGGTTGCCGTTCATGTTTCAAATACGAAGCACTATCATCAAGTAATACCCCATCTTTATAATTGGGATGACAATACAATTCTATTATATCTTTCTTTTTAAAAGATGAGTATTTCGAAAGATAGTAGTCTATGTTTGCAGCTGGGTATTGTTTTACATGAGGATTCCAACTAACGATACGAAATAAACCAAAATACCACTTATGATGTAACCCAATGTACCTAACAGACCTTATGTGATATTTTTTTGTGAACACTTTGAGTGCAATTGCTACCGGCCAACTCAGATTGTACCACAAATGGAAATCGACGTGATCTGTGTTCCCTCTCCCATTTGTTATTTCAATAAACTTATTGTATTGTGCAACTATCTCTTCGTAAGCAGTTTTCCATTTTCGAATTGTTCCAACCTTAAATATTCTTCGGGGCGAACCATTATACTGAACAAACTTTCCGTCTTTACAAAAATACGGATCCTTTCTCATGGCTTCTGTTAATGGTGTATCTCTCGATTCATTATCCCAGCGATAGGTTGATGATAAATTCAGGTGCACATGTAGATTCTTCACATAATCACCATTATTGATATAATCTAAGGCACTTTGCAAATATTCTGTAGTTAACATTAATCCTGCAGAGCGAATCAACCCTTGTTTGAAGGAATCATCAATAGCCCGATTACGCTCTAAACTTCTTCCAAAATCATCAGCGTTTAATATGATTTTTGCCATGGGTATTCCTTATAAACTACAATTATCAATAAGTAGTTTTATCCGATTTTATCTATAAAACTCCGTTTGCAAAATCCTTTAAATATGCGTATCTTGAAGTCAATTGACCTTCTTTTAAAATCATCGATCGGTCAATCACATCAGAATGTTCGCCTTTCAGCAATGGCACAAACACATGCTTCATCAACATGGAACCAAAATACTCGCTCGTGTCCATTGCTAATGCATTAGGACAGGTGTCAACCGCCATCACTGTAATATTGTTTTCGGAAACGAAAGCAGGTTCATCTTTTTCGGTTCTTGGGTTGTAATCATAATAAGGGTCATCATGGGTGGCTGGACGAATAGTAGATTTAATGCTTCCTTTAATGTCACACGTCACATCGCCAATCATCCTGATGCGCATATCCTTATTCCTCAAATCTTCTTCACTCAAATAAACCGGTGCCTCTGGCCCCCAAAAATGAGCGCAAATCAGCACATCAGTCTTCTTAGCCCAACGCATAAAGTCACTTTCATACTCCCTGGCATTATGGGTGAAATCATTCCATGAGAATTTTTCCCCGTCTTTGCGCTTTACCAAACGATCCACGTCAGCAACACAATAAGACAAGGTATTGAGGGGAGCGTCCGAAAGATACTGCTCCTCTGTCATCTTGTAGGCTCCAATTGTCTCCAACACATGCTGAGCACCCTGCGATACTCGTCCTGCTCCTGTAACTAACAGTTTTACTTTAGGCAATTCTATGTTCTTCAAGGATTCTATCAACTGATTGAGTGTAAACCGCTTGTCTGGTTTTGGCAATTCATATAGTTTATGTTTCAAGCCATAACCACGGAAGGTATAATATACACCTACCACTCCTGCCCACCAGCCAAAAGCACAAACACGAATATTGTTATCGTCAACCAAGTATTCATAATCGCAAAATGTTATATGCTTCTGGATCAAGGATTGCAATAAAGGACGATTGTATTCCTGCATCTTTGCAACATGCCCAAAGAAAAAATAATTCTTGTTGGAAATCAAACTATCTATTTGGGCTTCCTTAATACCGAAAAGAAAGTCAGCATCACTAACATCATTAGTAACGACAACACCTTCTGAACGATATTCATCATCGGTAAAAGCTCTTATATCACTCGCCTGCACCACAATTTGATGCTCGGGGAATTGACTGTTTAACAAGGACACCTGCTTGGGCGAAAGAGCCACGCGGTTATCCTCAGGTATTTTTGTTTCTTTTATCAACGCAATTTTCATATCAACGACTCATTTTTAAGATAACTGACAACAATTCAAATATTATTGTTTATATAATATCATGCATGCAGAAAGATTTAGAAAAACCCTTTGCTCGATTTGTGTAATTCGTGTTCGGAATAAAATTGGAGGATACCAATGTCATTAACTTCCAAGTCTAATCATTAATAATTAAACATATCAGTAATCGTGTCTCATAAACGACACGACTTCTTCAAATCTGTCATGAAAAATGGGTCCATTAAATATTTGATGATACAAAGGGTTCATTTGGCTCAAATTAATTTCTAAAACAATGATTTCCCCATTTTCATCAATAGCGATGTCCCAATTGATTAAATTTGCAGATGGAAATTCTTTGTGGAAAGAAGATATCTGTGCTTTAATTTGATCGAAATTTGTTATTTTCAAATTCTCAAAACCAAGGCCAGAAGAAGCATTATATACTTTCACATACCTTTTTGTTAATCCGTATTGATTCAATATACCTTGTTCATTGACTCCTACAACCATTCCTTCTCTTCCGGAGATATTATCCACAAAACTTCCCTTAGCCCCAATTCTAACAAACGCAGACAAGACTGTACAACTATCATTTAAATTCAAAGATTCAATTCGAATTGTATTGACCGAACTATCATTTAAACTTGAGAAAAAATCATTCTGTCTGAGTATTTCCTGGACTATAAAATCTCTGGTATTAATAATACTCTCTATTTGCTTTTCGCCAGGAGAAGTGAACTTTCTTACACCCTTCCCACTACCAGAGTTAACAGCCACTTTATATACGAATTCATTGTGTTCTTTCAAAATGTCAAAAGCCTTTTTGGAAGATATTATATTATCGTCAGCATCATAAAAATGACCATAAATATTGTAAAGAATCGTTTTAGGCCTATTCTCTTTTGGTATAAACATCCGCAAATTTGCCTTATGAGAACAAAACTCACGACCCCATCGAGCATTTAATGCTGAACTGGCAAGATAATAGAAATCAGAGGGGACAAAGTGATAATCTGCTATACCATGGAAATACTTATAAAAGGGGAAGCATTTTGAATATGACGATGTAACAAGACCCTTTTTCTTCATCCCCCCCCAAAAAGCATCTATTTGCGCCAATTCTTCTCCAGATAATTTTGAATAAAATGAAGATGGTATTTTCTCATTTGCTTCCTTCATCGCATGCTTTTGAAGTAAGCGGTCTTCAAATGATTTGAATTTAAGATATGGTGTCATGATACTTAAATCTTTTTTCTTGTAAATTTAGAAATGTATTGTTTAAGAATCGTCGAAAACACAACGTAGCCCTCTAATTTAAAAATCCAGGAAATTCCGATAAATATTAATCCATACAGCAGGATTTGCAGAACCATAATAACGTATTCGTTTATAGGTAATAAAATTAGCAAATAAGCACAAACCGCAGCAACCATGGAAACAAGAAAATTCCAACCTACATCTTTTATTTGAGTCAAAAAACCATAGTTAATAAGCTTCTTGTTCACAAACGAATTGATAAGTAATGCCACATAGCTATATGAAGTAAGTGCCCACATTAACCCAAGTACACCCCAACGAATACTAATAAAAATGAATGCAATACCAATTAAACGTTTGACCAATTGTACTATAAAATAAATCTTTCCTTTCCCAAGAGACCTAATTACATTCGTATTAATGGTATTCATCGAATAGATTGCTCCAGCTATACACAAGATTTGAAGATAAGGAACAGATTCCATCCATTTCAGACCATACAAAATAGCCACAAGAGGTTTAGCAAGCACAATAAGCAACAACATTATCGGGAAGTTAATGTATGTAATCGATGTGATGTTTTTTCTTACTCCTAACAACAACTTGCTTTTATCGTCTTGCAATGCTGAAAAAACTGGGAATGACACTTGATTTACAACTTGGGAAAGAGCGTCTGTAGGAATTGTCTCCATCTTTTTTGCTTGCGTATAATAACCCAAATCACTTGATGAAAACCATTTGCCAATCACCAGACCTTGGAGATTATTGTATAGTGTTTCAACGAAAGAAGACAAAGCCATAAGCCCGCCAAAAGAAAACAATTCTTTTAGCGACTGCCAACTAAATTCCCATGTCGGACGCCATGAACTCATTTTCCAAAGTAAAAGAACTGAAGCAAAAATGGAGACAAGATGTGAGAACACCAAACTCCATACTCCATAACCCATGAAGGCCATCACAACTCCAACTATGGTCCCCACCAAAGTTGCAACAATAGTGCGAATTGATAATTCTCTAAACCTCAACTGCTTTTGAAGCTGACATGTTTGTACAGTAGAAAAAGCTTGGATAATCAAACTAAGGCTCTGAACTCTTAAAACTATGGTTAGTTCAGACATGTTATAAAACCTAGAAATGGCAGGCCCACTAAAAAACAGAATAAAATAGAATAATATGGATGCAACTAAATTCCAATAAAAGACTGATGTATAATCAATATGTGTAGGATTTTTCTTCTGCACCAATGCCATTCCAAATCCTGCTGTCACAAAAATAGAAGATACACTGATAAAAATTTGCAACATTCCTATCGTTCCATAGTCACTTGGCAACAATAAACGTGCAAGAATAAGATTGGCAATGAAATTCAATCCCATTGTGCCAAACTTACCTATACTTGTCCATAACATTCCTGATATGGTTTTTTGTTTGATATTGTCAGCCATCCAATTTCGTCTTTATTATTTATCGATTAACTCCATCTTCTGTTTTTGAACAAAACGCTCTTCTTCCCTTTAATATATTTATTGCAAATATCATGAATAGCACAAACTATTGAGTAACAACAAAGATAATTATTTTGAGATTTAATGAGAGATTCATTAGTCTTTTTATTTATCAACAATCAGTTCATTTTTATCCATTCTGCCTTCCACTTCTTCTTCTCATACACATTCATAGCCTTATACAAGTGACCTCCAACACATACAACTCTTCCATTAATTGATGATGTCCATCCAAGATTTAAATTGGGCAACTCGTCCAAAACTTCTACAATTCCTTCAATTATTATCCTATTCTGTAGAAACTTACCTTGATTGTAAAACGGATAATCATCCCCTTCTCTATACGAAATCTGGCCTTTTTTATATTGATTATTTCCAACAAAAGAGACCTCAAATCGGTTGTGTTGATACTCTGTCAAGCCCGAGTGAATATAAACTAACGACTTCATATTTCGCTCAATCTTAGCATCTTTAATGGACGTCTTCCATGCAGAATGACATATCGCCACATAAGGTGGTATTTCATACATTCTATTGTCTTTTCCGATGTATGTCAACGGCTTGAAAGTCTGGAGTTTTTTTAAAGAAGATGTATCATTCCAGTTAAACGAATCCGCAATAGATGAAAATGTAATGGACTGTAGACTATCGCATCCCGGTGCATAAAAATATCGAAATACTTGATATTGGTTAGAGTAACTCATTGGTCCTACAAAAGTTTGGCTTTGAGTCGCTTTAGGAAAATAAATCGCTCGGTAATAATCAATGAAATTATTAGAGACTGTCGATCCATTGTAATATGCCCACTCAAAACATGAGTTGTCGTCTAACTCCACTCCTCCATTGATGTAATTGAAAGATATCGAGGAATCAATAAAGCCACTAGAGGTATCCTCATTTTTAGCGAAATAATATAAGGTCAAAAAAGTGTTCTGGGTAATCTGGCTAAGAGAATGGACCTTCGTATCAGCAAATAGAACTCCAAAATTTGAAATATTACACCCATGTATTACCAACCCATTGCACACACAATGGTCAAAAAAACGAACACTCAAATCCCGTTTTCCGGTGATACAAACCCTTTCAATGCTTCCTCGAATTCTGGCCGATTTAAACAATGAAACGCCCTTTTCCACACTAATCCCCCCATATTTTTGAGGAATATATGAACCATTTTTCAAAGGAATGCAACCAAGTATATTTAACAGATATGAATGGTATTCTCCTTGATAATAATTTAATGTGCCTGTCACTCTAAATATGTACCCTGACGGGATATATAATATCCTTCCTTGATGATCTGATTCATATATTGCTCTCCTTAATGCCTCTGTATCATCGCTCTTACCATCACCTTTGGCTCCATACATCATCGGAGTCAGATAGTCCGGAAATGTGACATCAGAACTCTTTTTCAAACAAGAGCACCCTCTCAATGGAAGAAAGAAAACTGCAATTAGACAAAGAAAGACGATCCTACGGTTTACCATCCTTATTTTTGTTTCCATTATCAACATTACAGGAGTAAAAATCCATTATTAAGGGGACTTCTATAAATTGCCTCGAAGAGGCAAACTCTCAATAACCCGTCACTTAAAGTGTGGGGAACATCAAGCAAAAACACTCAGCGTGTCGGAGACACGCGCTCTCAAAAAATGAATAAATAGAACTAACTTTAATCCTACAAGATACAATTCTTTTTCTGAAAAAAAATTCGGATATATTTTGCTCAACAAAGGTTATCTAATATAATAGATCAAAGGGAGTACTATTTGAAAGTCCTATCATAAGTCCATAATCTTGACACAATTGAGTTTATTAGTGTTTACAATGATTATTTGACCCCCTCTTGAAACTATTATAAAAAACATTTTGAAGGAGGTAAGACAACCTTATCACCAAGAATGCGGTAAAATTCATCAGTAAAATAGCCGAATCCTGTTGAGAATGTCATTTCGCCAAATACAGGTCTATCATTAACATTATACAAATCCACTCTTACCTCTGGGAAACCTGATGAAAGAACTTTCGCAACAAACAGCATCTCATCAAGACAATTGGGTTTAGGGATTACAACATCTGAACGAATAGTGGCGTGTCTTGTATTCTTTAAGTATTGTGTCATAGTAGTCCAATTCATATTATATAATTCTAGATTCACTGTATTCATTGTTCGATCATATATAACAAGAATACAGAACGGTTCCCCACTAAAGCACCAAATCTTATAATCAATCAACGATTTCTCCCCTTCTTGACTATGAATTAGTTTCTCGGCGATTATACATGGTTTTATTTTTAAATAATGCAACTCACCCCCTGACACACCAAATGGATGCCTAAGCCACCAAGATAATTGAGCCTTAACAGCCTCAGAATTAATATTATCATTCTCTCTTACAATAATTACTTGTCCACTCGCATTATTAGTCTTCAGAACATACTCCTGCGGAAGCTCAGAAAAATCAATATCCTCGGGACTACCCCAAACATTATATATGGTATTCAGATATTTAGACAGTCCCTTCGATTGAACATATTCTCTTACTCTATATTTATCAGCACACATTGACCACATAGTAGTATCCGAATACAATTGCAGCCAATAGTTCTTTTCGATTAAATTCTTAGGATTTTCAATATTCGGCCACCTTCTAAACACCTTATGGAAACAACGCACCATTTCGATTCTGGGATTCAACTTAATAGACAACGAATGAATCCAATACATCAACGTTTTGGAGTATGTCTTCCATCTCTTCATTAAAAAAAAACTTATTAATACAATTCACCATAAGAAGTACAAAACATCTTACTGTCATCAAGACAACCGCTCATACTCCGTTTTTCTTATCGAATAGCCCAAGAACACAAAGGAAAAAATCACGCCTGTCCCTGGTGAATAAGGGAAAGTAGGTTCTGCCAGACTAATAATTAGTGGTACGACACTAACAAAATAGCCAAGATACTGAATAGTAAACCGACTTTTGAATATTTTTTTTATGACAAGAATAAAAATACTAAAATATAACAGATAAAGTGGCAATGCCCCTATAATACCATAAGAGGATAAAACTCGTAATAAATAATTATGAACCCTAAAACCATAGTAATCATTCTTCAACTGCATATTACCCCAAAGAGGGCTCTCTCCTATTATATTAAGCGCAAAGTCATTTAATTCAGTTCGTCCCGAGGAAAGATCATCCATATCCTGATGTTGAGTAAATGAATCCCATATATACAAACCAATGGAGTCAAAAGCACCTGGAATAAAAAGGAAAAGAGCTATCAACACAAATACCCCAACAATCATCACGAAAATAAAATTAGAGGTCATTCTTCCTTTTAATGTGCGTATAACAGAAATCAATGATATGATAAAAATAACCAAATAAGATGCTCTCGCACGGATTGTAATATCAAGAAACAAGATGAAAAAGTATAGTATCCATGAAACTATTTTTATAACTTTGTTATTTGTAGTCAGTGCCAATGTAAGAAGGGCTATACAGGATGCAGCACACATCACACCCATTGTATTCTTACCATATTCAATATATCTGTCTGTTATAATAAATCCCCCTGCATGCTGCATTAATTGAAAATACACTGAGAATGCAACAAAAAAGGAATACAACAGAATTATTCCAACCAATTGTTTATTTGTCGACCTCGCACCCAGTCCATATCCAATTAAAAGAAATAAAAAAGACAACAATATGTTATTTGCATCAACACTATACCAATCAGTAATGTTCATTTGTGAAAGAACATAACCCAACAACTCAATAACAAGCAAGTATATTAGAAACTTTTTGACAAAATTACTATTCGTCCAAAAGCTAAAATCAAAATATAAGAGTGTTGTAACAATTGTCAACCCAACAACAACTGGTCTTAATGGATTCGATTCCTCGTCCATGGTTACAACATTTGAAAATATTGGATGATACATAAGAGCTGTTAAAGCCAATAATATCACCAATGCCAAATACCTTATGTTTAATATCTTAGACATTAATGTTTTTCAATATGATACCTTATAATAATCGTCTATAGAGTCTATCCATGATGATCAGTTTATAAATCTACGAACACTAACAGAGAACAATTCACGTATTGACTTAAGAACATATTCTATTCTATTTTGAAACATATATTTAAATAACCTATTAAATTTTATGTAATGACTACTATACATCTTTACTCTCTCAATAAAACTTTTTCTATATAAGGAAACAGATTGCATCGGACGACTTTTTATCAGATTAATAACTGATTCACAATCCTCACGCTCTATTCTCTTAAAATAATAGCAGCCTAAATCTATACCCATTATGATTTCAGCTAATCTTAACAGCAAACAAAAAGCTTCCGCAATTTTTAATGATTTCAAAACAGCTTTCAATTCCTCTGGATGAATATAATCCTTATAATGTGTCATCGAGACGCCAAAATCCACAACAAATCGTAACGATAGTGGATTTGATATATCATCCAAATGAGCTAAAAAATGCATTACCTGATATACGATATTTGCAATTGGAGACATGATATAATACCCATCCTTTGTCAATCGTATATCCTTTAACGACGATTCCAGATATTTTATCGCATTTACTTGTTTCTTTTTGTATGCGTTCAAGAATATCCGGTGATTTTCTATATGAACCCCCTGATAGTCAAAACCTGTTCGTTTATTTGTTCTCGTGACATTCTCTTTTGCAAAGATTTGATCTCCTCGTTTGTAATCTTCAAACAGGTAAATATCAATATCACCCGATGGCCTAGACTCCGGACGCGGGAATAATTCGGATAACGCAATTCCCTTAAAAAGTAGCAACCTAATATTGTTCTGATTGCAAATATCTATCATTTGCACCAAAACTCGCTTCTGCTTATTATATCTGTCCCATATTCCTTGTGCCGACAAACCCCAATTAATGGCCTGCTGTCGTGGCGGTTGGTCATCCTTTGGCAGTTTACATATTCCATCCCATACCCAACCAAGAACACCTTGAGCAGCAGCAAAGTCCATCATTTTATCCCAATCAACCACAGCAGAAGGGGGTATGTTGTCAGGTTTTTTATCTAAAATGCCATACCTTATAAGGGCTATCATGTAAGCCTCAGTATCATTGAATAACCTAGTTTGCCTCATCTCTGTACTTCCATTATTCCTCTTGCACTCTAAGATATCGCAGGTGTTTTTCAGTCTCTCTTGAAAATATCCCTCGTATAAACCTTTTCTCGTACATCATCCAAACAACTATCGTATCTATTTGCAATAATTGCATTGCTCTGCTTTTTAAATGCGTTCAGATCATTCACCACCTCACTACCAAAGAAAGTACTTCCATCCTCCAGTGTGGGTTCACAGATAATAACCTTTGCGCCTTTTGCTTTAATTCGTTTCATCACCCCTTGTATACTGCTCTGACGGAAATTATCGGAATTACTCTTCATCGTCAAACGATAGACACCCACCACACACTCTTTCCTTTCCTCGCCTGCCTTTGAGTCGCCTCTATTATACTCATCATAAAAACCTGCCATTCTTAATACCTGCTCAGAAATAAAATCTTTCCTCGTACTATTGCTATCTACTATGGCACGAATTAAATTCTGAGGAACGTCAGCATAATTAGCGAGTAATTGTTTCGTATCTTTGGGCAGACAATACCCACCGTATCCAAAACTTGGATTGTTGTAATGATTGCCGATACGAGGATCAAGACATACACCATTGATAATCTGCTGAGTATCGAGACCTTTAAGCTCAGCATATGTATCTAATTCATTGAAGTAACTGACCCTCAAAGCAAGATATGTATTTGCAAATAATTTCACGGCTTCAGCCTCAGTAGACCCCATATACAAAATCGGAACATCCTGCTGTATTGCACCCCCTTTAATAAGATTTGCAAAAGTATGGGCAGCATCTTTAAGACACGTATTTCTATCATCAAATCCTACTATAATACGTGAAGGATACAAATTATCATACAACGCTTTCGACTCTCGGAGGAACTCTGGTGCAAAAAGAATATTTTCAGTATTGAATTTTTTCTTGACGGTTCTTGTATACCCAACCGGTATAGTACTTTTTATCACCATGGTTGCCTTTGGATTCACCGTGAGCACTTTCTGGATAACATCTTCTACCGCCGAAGTGTCAAAGAAGTTCTTTGCACTATCATAATTAGTTGGGGCAGCTATAACCACATACTCGGCATCCTTATAGCCCTTCTCCCAATCAGTGGTTGCATTCAAATGCAAACATTCTTTCAAGATAAAGTCTTTCTCTCTTTTGCCGTTTTGCAGACTATTGTCTTCAAAGAAAAAACGCTCAATATAATCATCCTGAATAGGGGACAGCCTATTATTAACTTTATCTACCCTATCCTGAACTATGTCTACAGCTACTACTTGATTGTGCTGAGCCAATAATGTTGCTATGCTTAATCCAACATATCCAGTTCCTGCTACAGCTATTTTCATCATACTAATAAATTTACAAATAGATTATCATTATATTAAATTAACCACGTTGCTATCTAATAGAAAAGGAAAAGTAATAATTAGAGAAACAAACCTCTTCTAACTATAAGATATCGACGATATATTCTCCATGCCATATTTGCGACGGATACTCCTATACTCACATAAGGTCCCACTAAAGTCTGATAGGAATCTGCTTGCCGACGTCTTTTTATTGTTGGTTGGACATATACCACATCATTCTGTTGGAGGTAATAGACCTCTGAATCAAATATATTCTTTTTTGTCAAATCAACCTCTATTGGTGTTACTTCTCCTCTTATCTCTCGAATAACAACAACATTATTACGGAGCCCATACTCTGTAATATCTCCACACATTGCTAAGGCCTCGAATAATGTCAACCGTTCTCCATCGACATGGAGCTCCTGAGGTTGGCGCACCTCACCTACAACCGAGACTCTAAAGTTCAATGGACTGACCGTAACTACAGGATCCAGTACGTAACCTTCATTGATAAGACGATTTTGAATAAATGTCTGAAGGCTGTCATACGATAACCCAACCACCTTCATCTTGCCCAACACAGGAAAAATAATGTATCCCTCGTCATCAACAGGATAACCCATTACTACATTGGTCCCTGCTTTCGTGTATGTATCACTCACAATCGTACTCCGACTTCTCCCCGCTGCATTCAGACGAGTCTTCTCCACTGTCAATGCATGCGTTTCCTGATTGAAAGGGGCTACACTCATCGGCACCTGACTGTACACATAGATATAGAGTTGGTCTCCAGTATGAATAGTATTTGCATAAGTGGTGAGAATCTGCTGGGCACTGTCGCGTTCTGCATCGCTGATATAAGCCATCTCCATCGGGGCTCTACAGGATGTCGTGAACGCCAAAAAGGCAATCGGCAGAATTAATAAAAACCTTCTCATTTTAACAACGGTGAACGGGGTCGCCTCGGATTTGGATAGCTCTCTAAAAACTTGGCTTGCCTGTCATTTAACGGAACTTAATATAATAGAAATACTCCCAAAGGTAGTATAACTAACTATACCTTAGGGTATTGCAAAGAAACCATCGGGGAATTACCCCCAAGTATTTCTCTACAAAGATACAACATTTTTTTAATCCATGAAAAAAAAATCATCAAATACTTTTCCACAAATTATGCACCATGCCATTCATTTTCTCTTGTTCTCTTGGGGAATGTTGAAAGTATTAAAGTGGGTTCCATTTATTTGTTCTCATTGTCGCGTCCCTTTGGGACGCAGACATCTTGTTGTTGATAATCACCGCACTGAGCCTTACAGCTTGTAAGGTGTTATGAAGATTCTCACCTCTACGAGGTGATTCATAGAAGTCCCCTTGATCGATTGTGGATGTAGCGAACCCTTATTTTCATTCTATTGGTTAAGTTCTTCTATGCCCCCCCCCAGCAAATCCTTGCAGCATCGCCCCGGCCTCTTCCACCGTGGCACCCGTTTCACATTATAAGTCCCCCGCCGACGTTCATTTTTTTGACACATCGTCAATCACTCCGTTCGCATCAAAATGGAGAACCTCAAGTTGGCAGTAATTAGCGAAACGCATATATGCAACAACTTGTCGGTATGTACTTCAACCGATTTTCTCCACCATTGAGGCGGGGATAGCGGCGGTGGCTACGGCTATCAGCCCTTCAAGTTCTATGATGACCCGTTTTTGGTGCTTGCCGCCTATTTGCATGAAGACTCCCTCCACGCCCACGAAACTGCCGCCTATGACACGTACTCGGTCGCCTTTCTTCAGGTTGAGCTTTGCTGGGTCGAGGTATGCAATCTGTTCGTCTTCACTGCCCGAGACGCGGATAAAACTGGCCATCTGGTTGTCGGGAACGATGACAGGCACCCAAAGTCCTTCAGCCTGCTGCATCATAGTGTGAAGCATTATCAATCGGCGTGGGATGAGATGGTGACGTTCCTTCTCTATCCTGACGAAAAGATAGCCCGTCAGCACACTTTTCTGCACCCACACAAACCGTCCATGCTTGTCCCTTTGACGGACCTTTTTGGTCGGGACGAAACACTCTACATTAAAGAGTGTCTCTACATTCTGACGCAATGACAGCTCTTTCCCGAAGGGGCATCTGTATACAAACCAGCTGAGCATCAGTCGCGACGGAAAATATCCCGGGTATATACCTTGTCTGCCACATCGTCCAGCACTGCGTCGTAGCGGTTGGCGATGATGGCTTGGCTTTGCTGCTTGAATTTCTCCAGGTCGTTAACCACAAGGCTACCGAAGAAAGTGCTGCCATCTGGCAGTGTGGGTTCATAGATGATGACTGTCGCCCCCTTAGCTTTGACGCGCTTCATGACCCCCTGTATGCTTGACTGGCGGAAATTGTCGCTATTGCTTTTCATGGTGAGCCGATAGACCCCGATGACACAAGGCCGCTCCTCGGTCTGCGACCAGTTGTTGTTCTGGCTGTAATAAGTATAGTAGCCTGCCTTTTTCAGCACTTGGTCAGCGATGAAGTCCTTGCGGGTCTTGTTGCTCTCTACGATGGCACGGATGAGTTCTTGTGGAACGTCCGAATAGTTTGCCAACAACTGCTTCGTATCCTTGGGAAGGCAATAACCGCCGTAGCCGAATGAGGGGTTGTTATAATGGGACCCGATGCGGGGGTCGAGGCATACGCCCTCGATAATCAGCTGGGTTTCCAGTCCTTTCAACTCGGCATAGGTGTCCAGCTCATTGAAGTAGCTTACACGGAGTGCCAGATAGGTGTTGGCAAAAAGTTTTACCGCCTCGGCCTCTGTTGTCCCCATCAACAAGACGGGAGCATCCTGGGCAATGGCACCATCCTTGATGATAGCGGCAAACTCCTTGGCAGCCTCTTGCATCTCCTTGTCGCCCGGACGGCTGCCCACGATGATGCGTGAGGGGTAGAGATTGTCATAAAGTGCTTTTGACTCCCGCAGGAATTCGGGGGCAAAAAGGATGCGGTTCGTCCCCATCCGCTCGCTGATGCTCTTCGTGTACCCAACCGGGATGGTGCTCTTGATAACCATGATGGCCTTTGGATTCACCTGCATCACCTTCTGAATGACATCCTCCACTGCTGAGGTGTCGAAGAAATTCTTTGCACTGTCGTAGTTGGTCGGAGCGGCAATTACCACAAATTCCGCATCGGCATAGCCGTGTTGCCAATCCGTTGTTGCGGTGAGGGAAAGCGGAGCCTTCAGAATAAACTCTTCGGTATCCTTGGCATGCGACTTCAGTGCCTGGTCCTCTCTGAAAAAACGTTCAATATAGTCATCCTGGATGGGCGACTGACGGCGGTTGACCATGTCCACGCGCTCTTGCACTATGTCCACAGCCACAACCTCGTTGTGTTGGGCCAGCAAAGTAGCAATGCTAAGCCCCACGTATCCTGTTCCAGCAACGGTTATTTTCTTCATCTTTTTAATACATGTTCAGGGTGTTTCTCCCTCTCTTTTAATCCTTGTCAAACAAGGCGAAGCCACGGTCAGTCACACACTAATAAGCGGTATCTGACCTTAATAATCAAATTGCAAATATACGTTTTTTTTTTGAATTGCACGTTTTTTCATAAAAAAGATGCAATATTTATGCCCACTCGTCGTTTTAGGGCATTATGATTGAATATGTACGCCATGTGCTTGACAACGGATTGAGAGTGCTGGTGCATCGTGACAGCTCAACTCCGTTGGCCACGGTCAACCTCCTTTACTGTGTGGGGGCTCGCGACGAGCAGCCCGACCGCACAGGTTTTGCACATCTCTTTGAGCACCTCATGTTTGGGGGCACCCGTCAGATCCCCGATTTCGACTCAGCTGTCGATGCCCTGGGTGGCGAAGCCAATGCTTTCACCAATAACGACTACACCAACTATTACCTTACCCTGCCTGCTCAACATGTGCGCGAAGCCCTCGCGCTCGAAGCCAATCGGATGGGAGGCGACTGGAACACCGACGGCGACCACTGGGAGGTACTCGACGTGCAGCAGCGGGTTGTGACCGAGGAGTACAACCAACGCTATGTCAACCAGCCCTACGGCGACGTGTGGATGCACCTGCGGCCTCTCTGCTACACCCAGCATCCCTACCGTTGGTGCACCATAGGTGCAGACATCCGCCATGTGCAAGAGGCCACCCTGGACGATGTGCGCCGATTCTACGACCGTTTCTACCGCCCTGACAATGCCATCCTTGCCATTGCCGGCAATGTGGACCCTGACTCCATCTTGGCCATGACCGACGAGGTTTTCGGACCCCTGCACCGTTCCACTTCCACTCCACTGCCCGATGTGAGGCACCGTATCTATCCCACCGAGCCCTGCCAGACCGCTCCCAGATGCAAGGAAATACTGCGCGACGTGCCCAACAATGCCATCTACATGGCATGGCACACTTGCGACCGCTGGAATCCCTCCTACTATGCCTTCGACATGCTCAGCGACCTTCTCAGCAACGGCCACTCCTCGCGCCTGTACCGCAAACTGGTTCAGGAGACCAACCTCTTCTCCGAAATCAATGCC
>JAEEGL016301477.1_pt1 | contig 19598 bp, 15 predicted proteins | sample 9134231 | NCBI WGS metagenome assembly JAEEGL01 (sample SAMN16246548, study PRJNA631951) | gut metagenome | biome: gut microbiome; feature: rumen; material: fiber-attached | host: Bos | place: Iran: Karaj | collected 2018-10 | reverse complement strand
GTCTATCTCATAGACTCCCTTGCCGTATGTGGCGACGAGCACGCTGCCATCGGGCTTTTGGCTGGCTCCGAGCACGACTGTCCCTTGACAACAATGCTGCCAATGCCCCGTCTGGGTGTTGAGGATGCTGATGCCATTATCAGTGCCCATCAGCAACTGGCTAAATGACAGGGACATGACGGTGTTGACGTGGTCGTTGGGCAGGCTCTGGGAGTCGTTGGCCACATGGCGATAGATGGCTGTGGTGGAGCCGATGGGTCGGGCGATGTCGATGCCACCTGAGTAGGTACCGATGACGATGTTTTTCCAGGTATCGACAACGATGCTATAGACTCCGTTGCCATGCAGTACGCCATGTTCCGACTGGTTGGCATCGAAGAGCAAAGTACAGTCGCCTCGACCGTCGCGCCGCATCTGATAGACACCTTCTCCGTCGATGCCGATGAGCATGGTTTCGTCGTCGTAGGGACAGATGCTGCGGATGGGCGGACATCGTTCATCGGACATCGTCCATCGTATATCTATTGCGGTGTCGGCAGTAACTTTGCCCTCAGCACTGAGGGTGACAAGGTGGAGTCCGTTCTCGTAGCCACCTATCCAGAGCCGCCCCGACAGGTCATCGTAGTAGCCGCTCTCAGTGTTGTAAGGCAGCAGACGACGGCCTCTTTCATCGTACACACCCTCACGGGCACAGAACAGGAGACGGTCTCTCATGGGCACGATGCGGTTGACGTAAGGTTCCTTCACCTTCTGCACCAACGTGACACCCTCTTTATCATTTATCATTTTTCCTTTATCTTTTAGCGAAGCGTCTTTATCATTTCTCATTTCTCCTTTATCATTTAGCGAAGCGCCCAGCGAAGTTCCTTTTTCATTTATCATTTTTCCTTTATCATTTAGCGAAGCGCCCATCACATACACCCCGTCGTGCATGGCCAGATAGAGTTTGTTGCCCTTGGCGTAGAGGTCGTTGAGAGCCACTTCATGCCCCATGAGCTTGGAGAGGCTGACAAGAGGCTCAAACCTGTCACGCAGGGAACTAAACGTGTAGATGGTGCCACGATTGTCGAAGGCATAGATGACGGCAGAGTCGGTCGCCAAATGGATGACACGGCCTCCCAAGTGCCCGTAGGGAGTGCCTTGGTCGAGCCGATAGTTTCTGACTTTGGAGCCGTTGTAACGTCCCACGCCCATCATGGACGACCACCAGATGGCTCCCGAGGTGGTCTGGCAGACGGAAAAGATGCGCTGATTATCGACCCCTTCAGCCTTGCCAAGATGGGAGAAGGTGAAGTCTTTCACCTCCAAAGCTCCGACAGGCATAGCACACAGAAGTGTGACTATCAGGATGAGGGCAGTTGTACGGTTGTATGGTTTCATGTCTTTTTTAATGTATAACCATGCGGCTTGCTTGCACCGCGTTAGCTTAAATTGTACATTGTACATAGTAAATTGTACATATCTTCACCCTTTGTACTTCGCGGGTGTGGTGCCATATTGCTTCTGGAAGCATTTGGCGAAGTAAGAGGGACTGGAGAAGCCGACCATGTAGCAGACTTCGTTGACTCGGTAGTTGCCAGACAGCAGGAGGGAGGCAGCATGACGCAGACGGATGACCTGTATCATCTCGTTGGGGGTGACATCGGCCAAGGCTTTGATTTTGGAGAAGAGTCCCGAACGGGACACGCCTAACTCGGAGGCTAAATAATCAACGGAGAGGTCGGGATTGGAAAAGTTCTGCTCAATGACAGTCTCCATCTTGCTGAGGAAAGCTTGGTCTTTCTCGTTGATAGTCATAAACTTGATACGAGCATCGTGTACTTCCTGCTCCTTCTGGATGTTCAGTTCCTGTATCTCCTGCTCCTTCTGCACGTGTATCTCTTGTATCTCCTGTTCTTTCTGGATGCTGAGTTCCTGCATCTCCGCTTCATGTCGCTGTTCTTTCTTGCGGAGAAGACGGCGCACGTAGAGGAAGACGAGGCTGACGATGAGCAGGAGGTAAAGGATTTTGGCAGGGGTGTTCCAATAGAAAGGAGGGGTGATGACGATGCGCAGAGTGGCATCGGGCGACTGCATCCCGTCGTTGGTTGTGGCTCGCACGTGCAGCGTGTAGGTGCCTGGCGAGAGATTGGTGTAGGTCACACTCTGCTGATTGCCCATGTCCGTCCAATCGTCGTCGAACCCTTCGAGTCGGCAGCTGTACAGGATGTCGGAGGGCTGGAGATAGCTCATGGCTGAATAGGTGATGCGGAACACGGCTTCCCGATAGCTGAGACGCAACTCGTCGAGGTAGGGCAACCGCTGGGGCAGAATCTCGCTGCCCACCTCCACAGGGCGATTGAAGATGTCGAGTCCCGTAAAGACGACGTGGGGACACACCTCGTTGCGGTGCATGAATTGGGGGCGGAAGGCGATGAAGCCGTTTGTCGTGCCGATATATACCCTGCCGTCGTAGCCTCGGTAGATGGCATCGGGCAGGAAGTCGGTGCTGACGATGTTGCCCCCACCCTTATAGACCTGCTCCACCTTCCGCTCCGTGAGTGAATAGCAGAGGATGCCGACCGACGTGGTGAGCCACAAGTGTCCCTCCACCGCCGTGATGCCATAGACGCTGATGCCGTCCGACGACAACACCTCTGCCACAAACTGGTCTTTCTCTGAGTCATAACGGAAGAGACCCTCGGACGTACCTGCCCACAAGGTGCAGGAACCATCCTCGAAAAGGCTATTGACGGTGATGCGATTATCTTTTAGCGAAGCGTCTTTATCATTTCTCATTTCTCCTTTATCATTTAGCGAAGCGCCTTTATCATTTAGCGAAGCGCCCATCCGGTAGTGCTTCCAAGCCCCAGTTCGGTCGCACCTCCACAGTCCATTGCCGTCGGTAGCCACCCACACACAGTCGGCGTGGTCTTGCAGGATGTCGAGCACAGGCACACCCACCTTCTTCACATCGCTGAACGTGCGTGTGTCGGGGTGGAAGATGGCCACCTCATCGAACGTGCCCACCCAGATGCGGTGCTGACGGTCGCGGAAAATGGCGTAGGAACTGGCATCGATGGGATGCCCCTCCTCGTCAAGAAACAGTGGAACATGAGACACTGCCATCGTCCGAACATCCACAATGTCAATGCCTTGAGTGTAAGTACCCACATACAGCAGGTCGCCATCCATACAAAGGGCGTGGACATTGTGTTCGGTACCAACCGCTGCCAGTGGCACAGGCGTGAAGGTCTCGTCACTCGAAGTATAATAGCAAAGCCCTCCGTCGTCGGTAGCTATCCAAAGGCGGTGCTGGCTGTCTTCGCAGAAATGGTTCACCACATTGCCCGAAGGAGCGGTGATGCGATTATCATTTCTCATTTTTCCTTTATCATTTAGCGAAGCGTCCAACCGTCCTTTATCATTTAGCGCAGCGTAAATCGTGTAGCAAGTGAAATTGCCCGACACGGGATGGGTGTAGTTCACGCCACCATAGTAAGTGCCCACCCAAGTGCCACCTTCCCTATCCACCATCAGCGGATAGACAAAATTGTCGCTGAGTGTACTGGCTCCCACCCCGTCACGCGTGTGCTGCCTCGTCCTGCCCGTCCTTGTGTCCACCAACGTCAACCCTCTGTCGCTGCCCACCAGCAGAGAATGCCGCAGCACCTCGATGATGCTGTGCGTGTGCTGCATGGGCGACAGCATCGGTTCCACCACTACCCTACCCTTGTGAGTCGAGGGGTCGAAACATACCAGCCCACCGTTCCATGCACCTATCCACATCTGCCCATCCGCATCCTCCGTCAAGGCGATACCCGACCATTGAGGTACATTGTTCATCGTACTTCGTCCATCTAACATTTCACATTTTACATCCGCAAGGTTTACATCGTACATCTCAAATCGTTCTTTCTTCCTGTCGTAACGGATGAGGTTCGCCCGTTCCCAAATACTCGAAGCCCACACCTCACCCCTTCTGTTCACATAGACACACCCGTAGGAACTTCCTCCATCGGGAGTCGGCACCCGACGCAACACACCGCTTCGTGTGTCAAGACACAAAATACCCAGCCCCATCGTCGCCATCCACAAACTACCCTGCCCATCCATCTGCATGGACGACACATTCAGGCTCTGCATGGACGATTTCGGCATCTTCAGGGCGAACCGATGGATGCTGTCCGTGCGCTGCCTATACAAATAAAGTCCATCCTCAGCACCCACCCAAATCGAGTCGCCATCCTCCACCAGTGCCGTGACCGAAACAGAACGGCTCCCCGTCACTGCCACCACCCGATGGCCGTCGAACCGATTCAGTCCACGGCTCGTACCCATCCACACAAAGCCTCTCTCATCTTGCAGCAAAGCCCGCACTGTGTTCGACGAAAGCCCGTCGCCCATCGTCAAGTGTGAAAACACAACCGACTGCCCAAAGGGGTCATTCTCTTGGGCAAAGCCACTCCCGACACTCAGCCACAGGAGCAACAAAAGGAGAATATAACAACGAAAGCGTGTCATGGTCACAAGAAAAAAATAGTGTTAGCGAGGCAAAGTTAATGAAATAAAATGATAAAAACGTACAATCCAACCATAAAATCGTCCAAACTTAACCCACGAGACACACATTTGCACTATTTTCCCATCCATTTAGACATTTGTGTCACACAAACTGCCCCAAAAGCCGTTACTTTGCACCATCAACAGAAAAAACTTAGATTAGTTAGATAAAGATAAAGAATTTGTTAGATTAGCCTATTAATGAAGATTAAAGGTTTTGTAAAATTGATAGTAAATATAATAGGTGAAAACTCCTTCTCGTTCGGAGTGATGCCGAGCAAGACAGGCAAGGAGAGGGCAGAACGCGAGTTCTGCCCTCTCCCTTTTTGTACCGCCATGAGGGTAAGCCCATCATCGTGAACACCCTAACGAGTCATTCGGAACATGAGCAAGGAAAAACTTATTGCTTCTCCAAGAAGTCAATCTCTGCCTCCGAGGGAATCCTGAACGAGAACGTCGTCCTGCCGTCCTTGTTCGTCACAGCGAGGTCGCCCTTGCAGATGACATCCATGCCGATGACTACATCATATTCGTCGCTGTGGAACTCCATCGCCATGATGTTCGTCACGATGTCGCCCGTCGGCAGACCGATATGCACGAGGTAGGTGTCCTTCACGTCCACGCCTTCGTTATAGCCCGACACACCCGACTTGCCGATAGATTCAAGCCACAGCACCTAAGCCACCCGCGCCGAAATGAGCGACACCGATGCCCCCGTGTCCCAAAGCGAGCGTTGCACTTTCACACGCCTGACGGTCTCGCCGCTTGCAAGGTCTGTCGGAGCATACACATGGCTCTCAGTCACTATGCACTCTGCCGCTTCCTGATATTTCCGCGTTACTGCTCCCATCGTCTCAGCTTTTGTACATGTTCACGCCGTCCTTGATGACCTCGCTCCGGGGGACATTCATGTTCACCTTTCTCCAAAGCACCTTGGCGATGCCCGAGCGACGGATGCTGATGCCATCGACCTTCGCGCCACTCGGCACGATGTTCTCACGTTCAATCTTTACCGTCTGTAGTTCCATATCTACTTTTCATTTTATTATTATGCACTGCAAAAGTACGAAGAAATAACAACGTATGCAAACTTTTTAGCGGTTTTCTTAGAAATATAATGTAGGGAACACGAACGGCAAAAACACCCCCGACCACTCGGATGGGAGAGGTCAGGCAAGTTTTCTGTATAGAGTTTTCTTTCTTGTTTTCTTCTGTCTTTAGAGAGAAAGGAGGGCGGTCCGCTGACGTTAATTTGTCCGTTGGTTACACTTTCCACTACGACGTTGGCCGTGGCGTAATCATACTTGGCGGTTATGTCGGCGAGCGTACCTACCTGACCTGTGTAGCTAATCTCGCCCTCTCTGGGGAACTGGAGGGTAAGCCCATCATCGCAATGACCCTACACCCGTCATCGTGAATACCTTAACGAGGCTATCGGAATATCATTAAGGAAGAAATCCTTACTTTCCATCCCCATGATTACAATATTTTGAAAGTTGCAAAATATTTTTCTAAACTTACAAAAATATTTTTGAAACTTTCAAAAAAAATTCTGCAACTTTCAAAATATTGAGGATAGCGGTAAGACATAGAAGTGGATGCCCCACAGACACCGTGGTGGCATCCCCACACATCCTTATGAAGATTCGGGTGTTGTTCTCCTGTGCTTTTTCACAAAAAGAAAGGCTATTTTGCCAACACTTTCCCTATAGGCAACGTCGTTGCCTCGCATGACTCTTCGTCGTTGCCCCTCGTGACTCTACGACGTTGCCCCTCGTGACTCTTCGACGAAGACTCATCGGAAGTTTTGCCTAAAACGTCGTTGCCCATTTGGAAAATTTGCCTAAAAAACATAAAACACAAGAGGTCTCCGTACAACGAAGCACGAAGACCTCCAACATAAAGATTGTGATTTCATCGTTTCCTATACGAAGAAGGTATAACATTTAGTCACTTTTCCTATCTTCGGATAATCTTTCTGTTTTCCTTTCTTCCATCAAGAGTGAGAGTGACGATGTAGATGCCCTGGGGCAATGTGGAGAGGTCGAAAGTGGTGCGGGACTGGGTAATGTCTGCCGAGAATATCGGCACACCCGATAGGCTGTGTACTTCAAGGACACGCTCGCTGTAGTCGGCCAGTCGGTCAACGATGGCGGTTACCATGGCTGACTCCGATTGTCCAGAGAGGAACAGATGCCGCTCTTGTTCCATATTGATGGCTGCGCCACGGCGTTTTGCCAAAGTCTCTGTTTCCAGCGAATCCTCCAGTTCTCCCACCACCAATTCTTCCTTGACAATCGAATTGTTTTCATCATACTCAAAGTAGAGTGTACCCATGTTAACCGTAAGAGTGTCTTGGGCTGAGACATTCCCAATAGACAAACATATTGTCCCCAAGACTAACACTAATTTTTTCAATTGATTCTTATTCATAGTAGTAAGTTTGTTTTGTTATTGATATTCTATTTCCCGAAATTGAAACAGTATCCCAGCGTGAGCTGCCACACCATGTTGTATGGGTCGCCACTTTCTACCTCTGCTATTTTTAGCAGACCGATATTCCATCTGGCCTCTGCCACCAGACAGGCAGAACCGTGGTGGTTGAACTCGTAGGCGATGCCGACAGGCAGGGCGAGGTCAAACTTCTTGATGTCAATGCCAATCTTGGACAAATCGCCAGCATTGTGGTACACGGTGTTAGATCCATTCAGCTCGAAGTCGTGTCTAATATTGAATGAGGGCTGAAGCCCCACCTTCAGAGCCAGATTCCTCGCAATCCCTATTTTTGCCAGCACAGGGATGTTGATGTAGTCAATCTTGTTGGTCATCCGAAGCTTGGAGCGGTAGAACTTCCCCTTTTCGCTGTCGCCCTGCATTGGAGTATTGTACACCTCCCACCAAGGCAAAGTTTCTGGCAAGTTGGCATTCCGCCTCCAAGGCAAAGACTGGTGCCAATCGAACGCCTCCCTCCCCGTCCACGTCAGTTTCGTTTTCGTAGGTTACAATGCCAGCTATATTCAAGCCAATCTTGGGCTGGATGCTCCATGTGCCCACCTCCTGCTGCGCCCATACCGACATGCTGAGGAAAGAGAACATACTAATAAAAAATGTTTTTCTCATTGTTTTTACTTTTATGATTATTCACATATATACGATTTTGAAAAAGCCAAACCATATTTTAGTCCTTTTCGTATTAATGCTTTTTTTAATATATCTGAAATAATAATATGCCCGACAGCATTCACACAAAATAAATGAAGATTTTTGATAAGATTGAGTTTCAGATGTGGTACCATTACTGTTTTTGTGCCATCTGCATATGTTATGATTTTTGAACTTTCATAATCAATGACATTTTCAAATTTTAAGAAATGCATAATATAATATGGTCTTTCTCCATACTTCTCACTATATACTTTCACTGGTACAAATTCAATGCTTGTAGAATCTGTAATATATGGCTCCACAATATCTTTAAATTGTTGAGAAACAATATTACAATCTATACCAAGACTATTCAGTATCGGAAGAAATTCGTCATCATTATTGTCTTTTGGAAAAACGAAACGAAAGCCTTCCATGTAAGAAATACTTTTACCATCTCCATCATGGCATCTCTTCTCATCAATTGATGAGTTGGGATGTAAACACGTTGCTCCTTTGCAATAACAATCTGCAAATAATTTATAGTAATTCTTTTTCATTATATAAGGTATTTTATTTATTCCACCACCATTTGTGAACCATTCCTGGATTATTTTTCAATCCATTATAAATTCTTTCAAAATACATTTGTCTGAAAACACCCTCATCTCCAGCAGCTATATAATCTATTTCTTTCAAATTATCGTAAACCCAGTGATGATACTCTATAGGATGTCTTTTTATCTGTGGAAATCTGCCATTCTATCCTTGTCTTCTTCAATAAGCTTCCTCTTTTTCAGATAGTACCTCACCTCATCCACAAAGAACCAGTCCTTAATACGGTCTTTTAGACTTCGGGGACGAGTGAGATGGATAACATCATTATTATCGGGGTCATATAAACTCAAATTGGGTTCTCCTTTTCGTACAAAAGTTATGGAATCAACTCTTCCCACTTCATAATGAAAACTGTTTATATATACAACCATTGTATCTGATAATGTTCTAATATGAACAAGCATGGGCAAATCATTGTCGCGAATCCTCCGTCGGAGGTGTTCAATATAACACTCTTTTTCCACCAATTGTTCATACACATTATCACCATCCTCTACCTCTAACATATAAGCAAGAAGACTGGGATTGACCGTTATCTTGCCTTTTGTTTTATATTCCATAGGATAGTTACTGTAACAACATGCCCATAGTTTCCCTTTTATGGGGACAGCATGATAGACTCGAGGTTTCACTTGTTGGTATTCGCATACATATACGCCAAATTCTTTAGCGTCTTCTTCTGTCATAATTGGTTTTTCTGAAAATTCCCAATCTACACATCTTTCATAAATATCGAATACCACACAAAACACACCTGTTACCAATAAGTTTAGTGCCAATAGACAAAGTGCTTTTCTCCATTGCTTGTGAGAGACCAAAATGCCAAACAGAAAAGCCATCCACCCGACAAGCAGAACAACAATCCCTATGCTAATGAGAAATGGAATGCCAAACCATATTGAATAAGGGAACAACAACAACAAGACAATACAATTCAAGCATGCAAGTAGCACTTGATTCCTCATGCTCAGCAAGAAACCTTTTATCTTAATTCTATTTTGAAGAAGGTAAAACACGACGATTTTCTTTATTATGATTTTGAATAATAATATTCACATAGATTACATTGGGAATTGTTCTGGTACTTATGTTTGCTCCTGCTTTAAAAATTGAAGTAGGATTCACCATATCAAATACAAATGCGGTTGAACCATCTTTCACACCCGCAGCCCTTAAACCTTTTTGAACAGATTGAGCACAATTTGAAACTAGAATGGATGATCTTGTATATTTTTCATCTACAGCCTCTTTCGTCGCTTCAATCGCAGCATCCTCATTACTCCTGCCGTCGTGAATCACAAAGCCTTCATCATAAATGCCCCCCCATTTATCTTCAAAGAAGGCCTCTGGGGATTCATAACCACCGTCCCCGACATTAGGATTATGATCATGTCCATTTTTCGAATAATAGACCCATGTATTTTTATCTTTTTGTAATAGAACTCCCATATGGCCAAATCCTTTTGCTCCATCAAACTGAATCAACACGCAAATGCTATCCCCATTCTCATCAATGTTTCTTACAGGATTCCCCCCGCAGTACGTATACGGGCTGATGTGATAATACTTCTCGCATAGCGGATCCATCGTGTTGAACAATCCCAACGCCGCATCATAATTCCTTGCGCCGTAATCGTACATGTCCAACCCATGCATACGGTCAAGCTCCTTGCCGTTGTACTTGTGGGTCTGCACATCGGCACCTGTCTGCACGTCGTTCAGCAAGCCTCCGTAGGCAAAGTAGTTGTTGATTTGTTCAATGGTTCCTTCATTGTTCACCACGGTGCGGATGTTGCCGAGGTGGTCTTTTACGGTGTAGTGATAAGTGCCGCTGCCCGTATTACCCAATGCGATGTAACCATTCCCGAAATAGAACTTGCTGCAATAAATCTTGTCTATTTCCAGGTTGTTGACATATCTGGTAGAATCCTGCGATTGGGTCTCCGATGCCGTGAGCGTGTGTCTTGTGCCATAATACACAGGATTTAAGCCACTCACTGCCGTGCGGTGGATGGTCTTCAACTTCACCCCCTCCGCCGAATAGATGTTTTCCGTCACGCTGCCGTTCATAAATTGTATGCGTGTTGGCATTCCGTTAAAATCATAGTCAATCAGCGCAATTCCCTTGTTCTTGTTCTGGGTCATAGCACCACAGGCATCATACACATACTCCGTAGCAATGGTAGTGCCATTTTTGAAATCGAACGCACCGCTGTATACTAGATGTGAGACTCGTGTGTAAAAAACCGATTGAAGGTGACAGTTTGTATAAGGTAATGCTAAATTGTCCTTTTGTAATAATGTGTGAGATGAATAGACCATTTTCTATTGTTTTACAATTCTTATGGAATCCAAGATTCCATCATACATTTTCTTATTTTCAGAAGAGACTTTATCGTAATATATATACACCCTCCCTCTTTTATCTTTACGCCAATGTTTACCATTTTTAAGTCCATATTCTACTGTGCAACCGTCTTTCTGTATCATGGAATCACATTTCCAATCATCAATCGAAAATTTAGTCATTTGAGACTCTTGTATCATAATATATGAGCTGTCTCTCAAACTTGTTTCGTCCATAAAGGTGACGAACAAAATGACACCTTCTCCATTCAGGTTTTCTCGCTGTATATTATGTGGCTCAGGGAGTGACATGCACACAGCGTGAAACCATAAAGGTAAACACTTTTCTTCATTAGAGAAGCATTTGCCTATTTTGAATCCTGACAATACCAATAATAAAGTAATTAAAATAATACTATTTCTTATATCTCCTCGCATAATTCATTCTTGCTTGATTAGTTACCACCTTTATTTGCTTCTCCAACAAGAGATTAGAAGGCTTTTTCCCAATAATGATTTCTCCATTCTCCATATATACTACAGGATCATAGGTGTGAAATGGAACAACCCCCTTCCCTTGATTGCTCAACTCATAGAAGTACGCATGTCCATATCCCTCATGAGCAGTATTAGAGACCTGCATTTCTCTTGACAAAAAAGATGCCGTATATATGTGGACGTCATTGTCAAAGGATGGGTCTTCTGTTGCACCAGGAATCAAGGTGACACCGTATCTATAGTTCCCGTTTTCATCAGGTTCTTTGAAATCATAAGTGCTATCGTATTCTTCTGACACATTAAAAAAATAATTAACGTCGCTGTTGGATAAAGCTTTCAGTGCCGTCATATTCTCAGACGTACTTTTACTCCTATTAAGTCGTTTAGCGTTTAATACACCATCTTTATTAAATCTAACATATTTTGTTTCTTCTTCTGTCAAGGTATTAATTATATTTTGTTGTGCCAAACTATCCGCAACTACCGTTCTGCCGTCTGGGTCAACCCTGTTTACTGGATTTCCCCCACAATACGCATACGGGCTGATATGGTAATACTTCTCACACAGAGGATCCATTGTGGTAAATTGTCCCAACGCAGCATCATAATTCCTTGCTCCATAATCATATAAGTCTAAGCCATACATCCTGTCCAGTTCCTTTCCATTGTATTTGTGGGTCTGCACATCTGCTCCCGTGGTCACATCATTCAGTAAGCCTCCGTAGGCGAAGTAGTTGTTCACTTGTTTCAACGTTCCGTCCTCTTTTACCACTGCACGGACATTGCCAAGATGGTCTTTAATCAAGTAGTGTACCGTTGCCCCATACCCTGTTATGGGCAACAGGGCATATCCTTCTCCAAAATACCATTTGATGTTTTGATTCTTTTTCAATTCCAGGTCTCCGATGTAGCAGGTGGAGTCGGCAGAAAGCGTCTCTGATGCCGTTAAGATGTGTCTCGTTCCGTATGCCACATTTAAGCCGCTCACCGCCGTCCTGTGAACCGTCCTCAATTTAGTCCCCTCTGCGGAATAAGTGTACTCCGTCACGTTGCCATTTCTGAACTGTATTCGCGTCGGCATCCCGTTGAAGTCATAGTCAATGAGTGCAATGCCCTTGTTCTTGTCCTGCTTCAGCGAACCACAGCCGTCATACACGTACTCCGTAGCGATGGTGGTGCCATTCTTGAAATCGAAAGCGCCACTGTAAAGGAGTGGGGAGGCTGTATCTTGCACAGATGTCAACTGATTGCCATTGTAGCAAGGTGTTACTTCGCCGTCCACATCGTGAAGATTCTCCACAAAAAGAGTATTGTGACTATGCACGAGTTCAACATCCTTATTCCTCATTTTCAGTATAGTCTTTGAGAAGTGGTGGATAAAAACGATTACTATCTACAACTTGAATTTCCCCTTTGTGCATGTCATATTTCATCTTCAAATAAATATACGGCTCATCTATATAAGCATATAACGGCATTGAATGTACAGAAATCATTCTATCTTCTATATAGAAATCTTTATGAGGTATATCACCCTGTAGAAAACAATAATAACCATGATGTTCCCAGATTCCAACAGCATAATGCGGGGGAAGTTCCCATAACACACACTCAATATCATAGTTGTTAATAAAAAAGTTATAAAATCTGAATGTTACAAATCTGGCACAGCTATCTTCTGTATTTGCAATCAAATTATAATCTTTTATCTTATTAAACAAAACGGAATCTATTTTTGACTGCCATGTGGGATTCACTTTTATTTGGGGTACAATAACACTATATGGAATCATTTTTTGTGCATCCAAGGGGGATGGCGTATCTTGGGGTTCAAACGATTCTCTTTTGCATGATATGAGTAACAAAAGGCTAAAACACAATAAATATTTTTTCATTTTCTATTGTATGGAGATGTTGAATCATAAAGGATATATCTGTCTTTTCCAACATGGGGGATATATAATTTGAATTTAGGAATCGGGACTTTAAACCCTTGCATATTTTTTTCTACAATAGTTGCGAAATCATGGTCATTAACACTTGGTTTGTTTGTCATTCCTGGATGGCTATGAATCATAGCACGGATAGGTATTGTCTTCCCATAATTTAACTCATTGTTATATATGTCAGAGATTCCATATTCTTTATTATATTGGTGCGAAGTACTCAAATAATTTTCCCCGTCTTTAACTCCGATTTTTATTCTACTCCATTCGACCATTGTATTATCTGCAAAGAATTCAAAAAGTTCCCGACCTGTTTTGTCATTATTTACCGTATATGTATCATACCCTTTCTTATTGGTGATATCAACAGTTCCATGATTCAGTGATAGTCGTGCTAACTCTGTATTTTTACCATTTGATGTCCCTTGTATAATAAAAATATCATGTTTTTTATCTTCCACACGATTTATGATTTGACCATTCTGATTAAGTGTCCAAATACTATCCCCTTTTTCATCAATGTTTCTCACAGGATTACCTCCACAATACGCATACGGACTGATATGGTAATACTTCTCACACAGAGGATCCATTGTGGTGAATTGTCCCAACGCAGCATCATAATTCCGTGCTCCATAATCATACGTGTCCAATCCATGCATCCTGTCCAGTTCCTTTCCATTATACTTGTGGGTCTGCACATCGGCACCTGTCTGTACGTCGTTCAGCAATCCTCCGTAGGCAAAGTAATTGTTTACTTGCTTCAATACACCATTTTCATCTACCACGGAGCGAACATTGCCGAGGTGGTCGGTGATGGTGTAATGGTAAATTTTTGTGTATTCCATACGTCTATGTTTCCATATATGGGTGAGAAAAAATGAAAGGATAAGATACCTCTTCAATTTTTATGCAAAGGTAACGAACATTTCAAAAAGAACAAAGAAACATGCAAAAAAGGAGGCAATTATTTTTACACATTTTTTACACATTTCTTTGTAATCAGCTAAATATGAAGAAAGTAGAAACCTTACACATTTACTATAAATGCTTCAAGTTTTTGGGGAAAGATTTGGCATCGTCCTTCTTGAATAATTTTTGATTTGCGCTTCCTTTGGCGTTTACGATACGCTGAACTTTTGTGTTAAGGAGGATGGCCATGTCGGCAGGAGAAAAGTTCAGACGTGTCAACAATGTAACTTGAAGCTCTTGTTTCGACAAGGATGCTCTTGCAATCTCCGAATAGAAAGAGGGTAAACACCGTTCCACATTGGCAAGCAAATAATCCCAATCTGATTGGGATGGATATATCGGAGTACGCCGAGGCTTTGTCATATCTCTAAATGTCATCACTATATCACTATGCATCAATGCGTCCTCTTTATCCGAGGGACTAATCTGGTCATATAGTTGTTGATATTCTTGTAATTGCTGGCTCAATCTCTCCAATTCATTCTGCTTTTCTGATACTTGATTGGAAAAACTCTTTTCTTTGCTTTGCCACTCCGCCAGAACTTTCGTGTAATTCTGTTTGACTATAGCCAAATTAGAATTAAGCCTTGCCACTTCACGCAATTTTTTCGTTCTGAACCGTCTGTACATTCCATAAACAACAATGAATATAAGAACGGACACAAATACGCTTACAATCAAAAGGGCACGGTTTTTGCTGGCCACCTCCCTTTCCTTTTCTGCGATTTTCTGTTGTCTTGAATAGTTGTACATGCCCACCACCTGACGGGTGGCTTCTTCATGGATGTTCGTCACCAAGGTGTCGAAAGAGGCTTCGTAACATTTGGAATAGGAAAGGACGGATTGAGAATCTCCTTTTCTTTGAGCAACTTCCATTAGTCCTCGATAAGCATCGAAAGAGTAACCGTGATGGAGCAACTTTTTAAAATAGTATTCTGCGGAGTCGAGTTGGTTGATGCCAAGGTAATAGAGACCTTTGCAATGGTAGTAGTGTTCGCGCCCAGGCTCAATTTCTCCCTGTTCATTAAACAACCCCGATTCGTTTTCAAGCACATCCATTAAGTGTTTGACTTTTATGTAGTCTCCTAGATTGATATACATGTACATGGAAAGCATACAGGCACTTGCTGCGGCTTTGGGCATATCATGTTTCAGATATAAGTCATGTGCTCGTTGCTCTGTGGAAAGAACCATCGCTGTATCAGCTTTCAAGTTATAAGCTTTCGACATGAATTCGATGCTGCGGATATATTCGTACACATAGCCAGCCTTTAAGGCATATTTACCAAATTTCTTTAAGGCATCAATCTCTTCGTCTGGCATAATCTGGCTGTCTAAGATGAATGACATCTGAGAATACACACGAAACAAAGTGTTGTAGTCGCAATCATCGCTCAATGTGTCAGCTTTCTCCACGGCATCGTAGTAGCATTGGATGGCTTGGGGAGCCTCCTTCATGTCGCGGTAGATGCAGCCGAGCAGATAGTGGGCTTTGAGCTGCTGGTTGGAAGTGCCGTGCCGGTCGTAGTAATCGACAACCTCTTGGAAGAGGGTGTCACTCGGCATCTGGAGAAAGAGTTTGTTGGTGGCCTCGGCTTTCAGCATCAAGTGGCGCATCTGGGTCTTCTTCGACTGGTCGGCAATGGCACTGTCTGCCTTGCACAGCCACAGATAGGCGGAATTGGAATGTTCCCCCATCATGGCCTCGGCACGGTCGAGGATGGTCAACACTGCCTTGTCGTCCGTGCAGGAGGTCAGGCACAGGAGCAACAGGATGGATATGGATAAAAGGTTCTTCATATATTTATGTACGATGAACGATGAACGATGTACGATGAGGGCTAACGCGATGCAAGCAAACCGAACGGTTCATCGTACATCGTACATCTTTCATCGTACATATTTGTCACACCCTCTCTACGCTCTTCACCACGGGTTTGCCGTCCTCGAACTGGATGGTGATACGGAAGTTGGCGTAGTCGCTGTAGATGTAGAGGGGGATGGTGTCGTGCTGCTTGGGCTCGTAGTCGAACTTCAGACGGATGGTGGAGCCTGAAAGGTAGTTCTCGGTGGGACGAAGGGCTTTGTCCTTGTCGTTGAGCTGATGAAGCGAGAAGACGGGGTCGATGAGGGTGAGGATGCGAGGCAGTTCGATACGGAGCTTCTTGTCCTTGCCCGTGACGAGGTTCTTCACGTCGCGCTTCATGTCGTTCCACAGGTTGCCGTCGCTCACGTTGGCATAGACTTTCATGCCCTTTTGGAGGATGGAGGCGAGTTTGGTGCTGTCCATGTTGAAGTCGTCGAGGAGCTGTTGTTTGACAGAAGTAAGGGTGGATTGCGACGAGGTGGCGGCAGAGCCGACCGTCTTGGCAGCGGCTTCGGAGGCTCGCATGTACTTATAATCCACGTTGTCTATCCAGCAAATCTTGTCGTCGGTCATGGCGATGGCTCGGATGCGCGTGATGTCGTTGTACTTCTTGTCTTCGTAACGCAACTTCACCACCCCGATTTCGGCATTGTCGTGATGCTTGATGATGTTGACCGAGGGGAGTTTCTGCACGTCGTACTCGTCCTTGTACATGTCGGTGTAGTGCAGACAGAGGAAGATGCGCACGTTCTCCAGGTCGATGTCCGAACGGTTGTGGATGGTCACCTTGATTTCGTCCTCCTTGTCGGCCAATGTCCAGTTCTTGGTCGGCTCTACAGCCACGTCGATGAACGATTGCTCCAGCAAGATTTGGCGGAAACTGCTGTACATGTTTTCCTCGCAATACTGCATGTCGCTCAGCAGACAGTCGTAAACGCCCTGATTGCCACGACGGAAGAAATGGTCGAAGATTTCCTTCTTGCTCTGCTCGGTGTCACCGAGATTGGCGTAGTACTTGGCTTTCAGCAGATTGGGACTGAAGATGCCGAAGCCCTCCATCGTGGAACGGTAGAGACGAAGCAGATATTTTCCCTCTGCCGAATGGTTCAGATAGGTACGTGCCTTGTAGCTGTCGAGCAGGTCGGTCAATGCCGCTGCCTGACGCGGATATTCCATCGAGGCTTGGTCGAAATAGGAGATGGCCTTGGCATTCTCGCCCTGTGAACGATAGAGCAAGCCTTTCAGCACCAAGGCTGGAGCGGAACGCGAGGGATAGAGCTTGATGTATTGGTCGAGAGTGGTTTCGGCTTCAAGAAATAAAGGAAGACCAGCCCATGACCCCTCAGCCCCTTCAGACCCCTCCCTCACCTCCCCAAGGGGAGGAATAGAATCCTGGATCGCCAGTTCCTCATTAGCAGAGATACCACCCTCCCCCTCCAGGGGGAGTGAGGAGGGGGTCTGTTGGAGGGTCTGATTTGCCATCTGTATCAACGCCAACCCCTTCAGCAACAATGCCTCACGGTTTGTCGGGTACTCCTTCAGAATGTCCTCCGTTCTGTTATACGCGTCTATCGGACGACCACCATAGAGCTCGATGTAAGCCTTGTCCTTCTTCAGACAGAGCGCATCCCACTCCTGCATGTATTTGTAATAGACGGGTGCATACTCCTCCAGATAGTCAATATAAGCCATCCGCACCGACTCGATGTCGCGCTCCAACGAACGTTTCAGGTCCTTCTGCTTCTCGTACTCCTGAAACGCTGCCGTCTGCGCTTTGTCCATGCTGCCCGCCACAGAGAACGTGCCCAGCGTCATGTCGCCTGTTAGCATCGAGCCTATCACTCCCACGGGGTTCACCTCCGAAGCGAAGGTGGTGGCTCCGCTCGTCGCACTCCGCATGAGCATCCACACGTCGTCCAGTTCCTGATGCTGCTTCTGCAACTCATAGAGCCGCTGCAAAATGGGGAACAGCTTCTTCTTCTGTTCCAGCACCTCGGGAGCCACACGGCTGAAGTCCTGTCGCGCCACATACTCCAGATACGACATGAAGTCCTCCGACTGACACTGCGCCACTTCCAACGCATTCATCGCCTTCACCGTCTCTTCGATGTCGTACTCCACTGGCTTCCTTGGCTCCAATGCCTCCCAAGCCGGTTCAAATTCCTCCGAAGGTTCATACTCTTCCAAATCGACTTTCTCCACTGGCCAATATTGCCATGCAGCAAAGGCGGCCACGCCCAGCACAGCCACCGTCACAAGTGTCCAAACTATGGTCTTTTTCATGTTGAAACCTAATGTCTTCTATTCGTCATCCAGTTCGGGCTGATACTCATACCCATTCTCCGCAATCGCTTCCTGCAAAGGCCCGTGAGGGTAGAAACGCACCTTCACCCCCTTGATGCCCTCAGACGGTTCGCCCAACTCCTCTGCCGAAGCTGCTGATGTCGAGTTGATGACGGGTTTGAGTGTCCCAATGCCATCAATCTGCACCATGCGCCCAATCTTCAGATAATGAGCGATGCGATCCATCAGCGCAGTCACTACACCCGTCGTCTTGCTGGGGTGCTCGCCACACGATTCGGCACACTCTTTGATGACTTCTTTGAACGTGATGGGTGACAACGTAGCCGACTGGTACACCCACGCTTCGTGCATCCCGTCGGGACGCACAATCTTCTTCTTCGCTTTTCTAACTACTAACATAGGTTCAGGTATTAAATGTCCACAAAAACGGTGTGACTCACACCGAGGGTGTCGGTCTGACTCACACCGAGGGTGTCGGTCTGAGTCACACCGCCTTTGGGGTGACGAGCACCCCGTTTGTCCTATGCAAAGGTAAACATTCTTTCCCACGCTTGCAAACGAACAGCCAGAAAAACCACCTCCCACAAAAATTTTTCCCGTTTTCTTGGAAGAGAATGAATAATTGTGTACATTTGCAAATCCAAACCGCCACGACATGGCCACAAAGGATAAAGAACAAGTACTTTACCTGCATATACTATACCTCCATTAAAACTAACGATGAATATGAAGAAAAACATCATCACCATCCTGCTCGCCCTCGCCGCAGTAGTGGGGCAGGCAAAAGAGAAAGCGATTGTGTGGGAACAGCCCACCACGGAGTTTGGAAACAGTTATGGCGACGGGTTCTTTAACCTGTGCCTTGACGTGACGAAGGTAGAACTGAAGGACAACGAGACCGTGGTGTATATCACCGCACAGCAGCGGTCGGACTATCCAGACTACTGGTTCCAGTTTGCGGGCGACACCTACCTGGAAGTGGGTGAGCAACGCTACACCGTCGTTTCTGCCGACGGTATTGAACTCAACAAGCACCTTCAGACGAACAAGGACGGCAAGCGCGACATAGCGTTCCATTTCCCACCGCTGCCTAAGGGAACTAAATCATTCGACTTTATCGAGGGCGACGGACAGGGCGCTTTCCAAATCAAGGGCATCAAGCCTGTGGAGGAGCGCTGGAAACAACTGTTCCCCTCCTACTGGTGCGACAATAACGGCGAGTGGAAGATAGCCTTCTTCGACGACTGCGCCATCTACGACTGCAAGTTCTGGAACTACAAGCAACGTGAGGTGAACCCCAAGACGGGTGAGGCCACGTTGGTGATGAGTGACGGCCAGAAGGAGCTGAAAGTTGTGGTGGG
>JAEEGL015995427.1_pt1 | contig 19598 bp, 18 predicted proteins | sample 9134231 | NCBI WGS metagenome assembly JAEEGL01 (sample SAMN16246548, study PRJNA631951) | gut metagenome | biome: gut microbiome; feature: rumen; material: fiber-attached | host: Bos | place: Iran: Karaj | collected 2018-10 | reverse complement strand
ATCCGGCTTTACAAGACACATCGCCAGAAGAAAGATGGAAATAACGATCGGCAAAAGTGTGATCAGAGCCAGTCTCCAATCCATTACGAACAGGTAGATAAGTGTAAACACAGGGGTTGCTATAGCCGCTGCTATATTGCAGAGATGATGTGCCACAAAGATCTCCACCTGCTCGGTATCATCAGATAAGATCTTCTTGATCCCGCCCCGTGTCTTGCTCGTAAAGAATCCCGATGGTAATCTTCCTAGCTTATCCATGAGTTTTATCCTGAGCTCATAGATAATGTCATAAGCCGCGGTATGTGCCAGTGCCGATGAACCATAAGCACAGAGTCCGTAAAGTAATGCTGCTCCGAACGTGAGCCCTGTCAGCATCATGATCCGTTTGCCATCAACCCCTGCTATGTCGTTATAGAAGGGCAGGATCGCCGTGATGATCCAAAAAACCGCAAAATACGGAAAAATCTTAGCAGCCGATGACAATACGGAAAGCACGCATGCCACAAGCAGCTTCCCTTTTTTTTCACCGGCAAGTTCCAAAAGTCTCGGAAATCCGCTCTTTTTCTTTTTATTCATGTTACCTCCTTATACCAACAGTTAGTTTTCGCTAACCCAGCATCAAAGAAAATGTCGCAAGCGCTAATGTCACACTTGCGACATTTCTTTATGTATGATATTCTTTCCGTGAAACAAAGTCAATAACTCTGCCTGAAACGCTACAAAATGGCAGGTCTGTGACATTTTAAGCGAGGTGGCGCATGGAAAAGAATACAAACAAAGGAGAGCAGGCTTTTATAAAGGCTCTTTTATCGCTGATGGAAGAAAAGCCATACAATCAGATATCCGTATCCGAGCTGTCTGAACTTGCAGAGTACGACCGCAGAACTTACTACCGCTATTTCACATCAAAGGATGACATACTGTTTTCCCACTGCTCAGCCCTTCTTGCTGAAATGGCAGCAAGCATGAGCACCTCACCGCTTACACCGAAGTCAGGCTTTTTGTCTTTCTTTACATTTTGGAATGATCACAGGGATTTCCTTGCGCTTCTTTACAAACAAAACCTTATACATTTTCTGGGTGAAAAACTTGACCGGCTATTGTATCAGCAGGTGGGGCTTAAAGTTCATGACGATCTGCCGGATGAACTTACCTTAGTGTCTGAATTCTCACGTTACGCTTACTACTTTACCCTTGGCGGTCTGTGGCAGGTGCTGGTCCTTTGGATCCGTGACGGTATGACTCTAACGCCTGAGCAGCTTACAGTTCATGTCCTTAACAGTTTTTCGGAAATGCAGAAGATGAACCGGGATTGAACTTTTTCTGATCGACCTCAGATTACAGCTAATCCCATAAACATAACTGTCAACCATAACAAACAGCATTATATTAAAAACCATTCCTTATCTACACCGGATTTTTTATCTGATCCGGCACGATCCAGTAGTCACATATATCTCCGCCTGAGGCCAGCGTATGATCCCTGTGCAATATACCGTGACTATACTCGGTCGTAATATAATCTATGTCACAGCAGACAGGCAAAACTTCCAAAAAGCCGTACTTCCTCGCAAAATCATTCAGAGGACATCTTGTAAAATGATAATAACTGCCGTCTTTATGTTTCGAATCATCAAAATTAAAATCCCAGGTCTTGTCCTTATACTGCGGATGCGCATCTGCCCAATCCTGCATTGCATGAAATCTGTCTTTTGCCCGCTGCAGATCTTCCGGCTTGTTAATATCTTTTCCGCCCATGAATTTCGCAGCAATACCACTTCTCATAAATCTGTTTACAACCGTGCGAAAGCTTTCCGTATCGATCTCCCCGTCTGCAGCTTTCCATATTGAGAGGAACACAAAGCACGTATAAATATTTTTGGCCATAGGATTATCCGCACCGATGTCATCACACTTTGAGAGCATATCCTTATATATTGCCGGTGCCTTTTGAAGTGCCTTTTTCGTGACATCCTTACCGTACTGCTCCTTCAGATACTTCTTCATAAAAAGTGTCAGCACTGCGTAATACTTGCCTGTATATTTCATCATAGTCTGTTACCTCTCAGGAAAAAATATATCGTTTATGATCATTTTCTTGCAAGGACCGTTATCCACGGCTTGCTCTTATGATGATCCGACCTGACTTTGCTGAACCCTGCGCTTTTCAGAGCCGCTTCTATCTCTTCTATGGTATGGCATTTCATTCCCTCGATGATCTTCTCAAATTTCAGACCTGTCTTATCCCTGCCATCCGATTCATTCACGATCATGAATACCCCGCCGGCTTTCAATACTTTTGCCACCTGGGCAAAGCACTTTTCCAGGCCCGGCCAGAAATAGATGGTTTCAAACGCGGTTGCAAGATCATATTTCCCTTCCGGGAGTGCGAGCGCCGATACATCCCCCTGTCTGACTTCGCAGCGGCCTTCCCTTATCGCATCCGCATTATATGCAGATGCTTTACCTACGGAAACTTCCGAGTAATCAAGCGCAGTAACATGAGACGCCGGATACCTGTTAAGCAGTGCTCCGGCATTTCTTCCTCCGCCGCATCCGAGATCAACGATCTCCACGGGCGCGATCGATCTTAAGTGCGACATGCCCCAGTCAGCCATCTTTGCATGTCCGCCATTCATCCCGTTTACCATCATTTTCCCCAGGAAGCCCTCCGGCTTTCTTGTCTGGCTCACATAGTTCTTAAATAGTCCCATCTCACGATACCTCCTTCTTTCAATATCCTTTTCTAAACCCGTATATCAAAACTCTTTAAAAGCATAAGACAGCCTTCCGCCCTAAAACAGCGAACAGATCCAGGCGGCAAGAGCCGAAGCTGCCGGGAATATGATCAGAAGCTTAAGCAGCTGGCTTTTGATGTTATATCCGTATTTTCTTCCGGTATATACGCTCTCCACTTCCGGATAATAAAACTGGAAAAATTTATATTTCATAAGAAGAAAATAATCAAAACAGATCATGTCATAGATCTTATAGACCGTGAATATCGTTACGAAGCGTAAAAAGAATTGAATGAAGGTATAATCACTTCGGAAACCGTCCCAGATCGATATTACCCCGACGCCGGCGATCATAAGAAAGGAAAACGCCATGAGCGTCCATCCGATAACTCTGGCGCCATAGAACAATTCCTTCTCTCTCGGTTTTACAGCCTCCTGTGCCTCTTTGGGTGCGGAGGAAAAGAACTTCTTATCCTGAATAAATGCTATGGCGGAAAGAAGCATCAAACTTATCGCCGCACAAAAAACAACAGACAAAAAGACAGTTAACAGCATCTTGCTTTTTCTCCTCTCCGCCGAACCATCACTTCCCGCATCACGCCTGTATTTGCGAATCCTTCAGTAGGCATAACGCCGGGACAGGCTGTTTTTTGTATCCGCTCATACGCTCCTTGCCGGGAGCAGATCCGTCATGCTCTTAAGTCCCAGCGCCACCGTTGATCCGTTATGCAGCATCGCGGAGGTCGCGGGAGGCAGGAGCCCGGCGATGCCCAGAGCGATCAGGCCGGTATTGAAGCCGACGATCGTCCTGTAATTAAACCGGATCCGCTTCATCAGCAGCGTGCTGATCTCCTTCAGTACAACTATGCTTTCCAGGCTGTCGGAAGCGATGGTGATATCCGCGATCTGCCTGGCGATCTCTGCGCCGTCGCTGATGGCGATCCCGGCATCGGATGCCGAAAGCGCCGGAGAATCGTTGATCCCGTCGCCCACCATGATCACGCGGTGTCCGTTATGCTTTGCGTCCTCCACATACTTTGCTTTATCTTCCGGAAGCACTTCCGCATAATATTCCGTGATGCCTGCCTCTGCAGCGATCTTTGCCGCCGTTCTTTTACTGTCGCCGGTCATCATCACGATATGTTCAAAGCCCTGCTCCCGAAGCCTTTTAACCACTTCTCCGGTCTCTTTTCGCATGGGATCCTCGATCAGGATGCAGGCAGCCAGTCTTCCGTTCTTTGCAAAATACAGATGGGAATACTCATCCGGCAGGGAGTCAAAGAGCTCTTTTTTCTCCCCGTCGACCACGGCGTTCTCATCTTCAAAAACGAAATGATAACTGCCGATCACCGCTCTTTCCCCGTCGATCTCCGATGCAATCCCATGCGCAACGATATACTCGACACTGGTATGGAGTTCTTCGTGCGTCAGACCTTTTTCCAGAGCGCATTCCACTACAGCCCGTGCCACGGAGTGCGGAAAATGTTCCTCCAGGCAGGCTGCCTGTCTGAGCAGTTCATCTTCGGATTCGCTGCAGAACGAAACCACGCGTACGACCTCAGGCTTTGCCTTTGTGATCGTTCCCGTCTTATCAAATACGATCGTATCCGCATCCGCGACCGCTTCCAGGAACTTTCCGCCCTTTACGGTAATGTCATGATCGGCCGCCTCCTTAATGGCGGACAGCACCGAGATCGGCATCGCCATCTTGAGCGCACAGGAATAATCCACCATAAGCACGGAAACCGCTTTGGAAATATTGCGGCTGATCAGCCAGGTCAGGCCGGAGGCCAGAAAGGTATACGGTACCAGCCGGTCCGCCAGCCTCTCCGCATTGCTCTCCAGTGCAGATTTCATTTTTTCGGACTCTTCGATCATCTTAACGATCTTATCAAAGCGTCCGCAGCCTTCCGTCTGCGTGACCTTTACAGTCAGTTCTCCTTCTTCCACAACAGTCCCGGCAAATACACTCATGCCGATACCCTTATGTACCGCCACGGATTCTCCGGTCATGGCCGCCTGATTGACCATTGCCTCACCTGCAGCCACTTCGCCGTCAAAAGGGATCATATTGCCCATCCGTACCATGACCCGGTCGCCGCATGCGATCCGTGACGCGTCGGTCTGTACTTCACCTTCCTCCGTCAGCAGCCATACCCGGTCAATGTTCAGAGACATCCTTCTGGCCAGGTCGTCCACGGATCGTTTATGCGTCCACTCCTCCAGGGTATCCCCGATCGTCAAAAGGAACATCACACTCGAAGCGGTATTGTGATCCCCCGTCAGAATGGCCGCTGTGATCGCCGCCGCATCCAGCAGTTCCACCTGCAGCCGTCGCTTCCGTATCGTCTTCAGCCCGCGCCACAGATACTTCACCGCTTTTATACCGTCCAGTATCCTGCGTATTGAAAAAGGCAGTATCAGCCGCTTCCCGTAGTGCAGGATCACGGTGGATACTACCTTATCGTAGTACTGCGCGGACAGTTCCCGGCCGGAGCATTCAAATACCCGCTCCGGTACCGTAACAGCCTCGAAGGAAAAGTCTTTCAAGATCCCTATGACTTTTGCCCTGGCACAGGCAAAACGGATCACGGCATCCGCTGTTCTCTCATATACCCTGACTTCCCTGATCTCATCAAAAGTCTTCAGGTAATACTCCAGAGTATCCGCCTCCCGAAAAGTGAAAGACTGCTTCGGAAAATGGACCCGGAGTCTCCCCGGTATCTCATGTCTGATCGTAAATCTCATCGGCGGTCACTTCTTTCAATCATCCCTTATTCGTCAATATCTTCCGAAACTTCAGCTTCTTTCTTCCTGGCGCGTTCTTCATTGATCGTCTTAGCTTCCTCATAGATATCCTGGCAGTTTTCCTGCAGTGTGGTCACCTGGGAAATGACCGCGTCTTTTGCTCTGAGAACGCCTGCCGTACAATGCGAATAGACCTTCTTTGCATCCCTTGAGGATAACAGCTTTATCCCCTCCAGACCAAACAGCGTTCCCAATGCAAATAATCCCAATCCCTTCAGTTTCATGATCTGACACTCCTTTCCCGTTTGGTATACATAACCCTTGTTTGCCTCGCCGCTTCATAATTAGAAATCGCTAACCTATCTGCCATAATATAGCTCCGCCTCCGGCGGAGCGGATATGTTCTATACAGCAAATCGCAGTTATATATCATAACCTTGTGTTAGTGAATACTAATTTCGGCAGTATAATAGCACAAAAGCATAAGCTTGTCCAGCAACGATCCGTATTTCATAAAGTATAAGGATCTTCCCCTTCAAAACAGGGCAGCTATCCATGCGGCGATCGCAGAATCCAGCGGGAAAATGTCCGTCATACCGTCACTTCCCACATCACGCCCATGTTTTCAAATCCTTCCGGCGGCATACAGCCGGGACAGGCAGCTTTGCCTGTCCCGCACCCGCTGCAGCTGCTGCAGGAATGTCCGCAGTTATTCGACGCGGAAAGAGCGACTCTTTTTATCATTCCCATCCGCTCAAGGAAATCGATATCTCTCCGGATCTCTTCCACGCCGGTGTTCAGCTCCATTGCCAGCATTTCAACGGTACGTGATCTTCCATCCTTTAACAGTTCCAGTAATCTTTCCATATCCGTTTACCAGATCAGCAGACCCACATAATATGCTATAGCTGCCAGCAGGAGCGCCACGACGGTATAACCTTGTTGTAGTTTCATTTCTGCTCCATATGGCAGGAGATCATCGTATAGCCTGCTGCCGCCGTCAGCGAGATCAGCTCGCTTTCTCTTTCCTCCTGCTTTGACAGCAGCTTAAGCTCTTTCCGGCCAAGATCCGCCACGGCCCACCTCCCTTCCGTCTTATTGAACGCATTCTCGATACGCCGTGCGCAGTTTGAACAGTGCATTCCGTCAATCGATAACACATAGCGGTACGGATAATGAGCCTTGTTCCGGTCCCTGACCTTCACCTTTCTGGCCGGAGCTTCCTTTGTCCCGCAGCACGGGGATCCGAAGCGTATCCTTTTCACCGTCCCGTATACAGCCAAAGCTATGATCACGATAAGGATCAACACGATCAAAACATTCTGAACATTCATTCTTTCCGCGCCCCCCGAAAGCCCAAACGATAAGGCCGTCATCATAATGATGACGGCGCATACCGTTACTACTGATAGATAAGATGAAAGGGATTATTGCTTACTTCTTTACATTAAAGGCATCCATGCCCGGATAAACCGCCGCATCCCCAAGCTCTTCTTCGATACGCAGGAGCTGATTGTACTTCGCTACGCGTTCCGAACGGGAAGGAGCGCCGGTTTTGATCTGACGCGTATTAAGAGCCACCGCCAGATCCGCGATCGTGGTATCGGCCGTCTCTCCCGAGCGGTGCGAGGAGATCGCCGTATAACCGTTCTTATTTGCAAGCTTGATCGCATCCAGTGTTTCGGATACGGAACCGATCTGGTTAAGCTTGATCAGGATCGAATTTGCCGCCTTGTTCGCGATGCCTTTCGCCAGTCTCTCGGTATTGGTAACAAAGAGATCATCCCCGACAAGCTGAACCTTGCCTCCGATCTTTTCCGTCATCTTTTTCCAGCCTTCCCAATCCTCTTCGTCAAGGCCGTCCTCTATGGAGATGATCGGGTATTTGTCTACAAGGCTCTCCCAGTGAGCGATAAGCTCGTCCGTTGTGAAGTCCTTTCCGGACTTGGGCTGATGATAGAAGCCTTTTCCTTTCTCGCTCTTCCACTCGGAAGCCGCGGCGTCCATGGCGATCATAAAATCTTTTCCCGGCTCAAAACCTGCCGCCCTGATCGCTTCAAGTATCTTCTCGATCGCCTCTTCATCGCTCTTTAAGCTGTTCGGTGCAAAGCCGCCCTCATCTCCGACCGCCGTCACATCATTCATCTTCTTGATGAGCGCTTTCAGATTATGAAATACCTCCGCACACCATCTCAGCGCTTCCTTGAAGGAAGGCGCTCCGACGGGCATGATCATAAACTCCTGTGTATCTACGGCGCTGTCTGCATGCGCGCCGCCGTTCAATATGTTCATCATCGGAACCGGAAGATCCGTTGCCTGGGCTCCGCCGAGGAAGCGGTACAGGGGAATATCCAGGGAGGCCGCAGCCGCTCTTGCGACCGCTATGGAAACCGCCAGGATCGCATTCGCACCCAGTTTTGATTTGTCTTTGGTCCCGTCAAGCTTTATCATGGCCGCGTCAACGGCGTAGGTGTCGAAGGCGTCCATTCCGATGATCGCATCGGCGATAGGTCCGTTGATGTTTGCGACCGCCTTGCTCACGCCCTTTCCGAGATATCTTGTTTTATCTCCGTCACGAAGCTCCAGCGCTTCGAATTCACCGGTGGATGCCCCCGAAGGCGCCGTTCCTCTTGCAACGGTACCGTCTGCCAGGGTAACCTCGGCCTCTACGGTAGGATTTCCTCTGGAATCCAGTATTTCGCGTCCCGTAACTTTTTCGATCTCAAGATAGTTCATTCGCTGATCCCTTCCTCTCTTCTTCTTTTTTCATGAGGTGGCTCCCGGAAGGACATAGGCATTTCCGGGAGCCTTACATGATCTACCCGGTTAGCTTTGCTAACCGAAAGTAAGTATATGCTAACTATAGTTATCTGTCAATAACTTTTTTAATGAAAATAAAAAGAGCCTTACGGCTCTTCTTACTCTGTGACTTTGGGAGGATCGTCTCCGCCCCGCTTCGCAGGGACAGTTACAGCGTTTTTAATTCATATTCGCCGCGCTCATAACCGTAGCCGTCCCCGGCGTCGGTATAGAATTCATACGGTCTCGCCTTTCCCGGGAAGCGCTTCAGCGTAAAGGATCCTTCCTGTTCTTCCGTGGAAAGCGCAGGCTGTGCCATCGGGATCACGCTGCCTTCCCGGACGAATACAGGGATCGTATCAAGCGGGGCAGCTACCTCTTGACGGCTTCCTCCCGCATAGCGCTCCCCGCTCAGCAGATCGTACCAGTCGCATCCGGCCGGGAAATATACGCTTCGGCTCTTCGCCGCATCCCTCATCTCACTGCCGTCCTTTTCGTAATACATCGGCTCCGTTACCGGGCATACCATCAGAGCTTCGCCGAACATAAACTGGTCCCGGATCTCCCAGGTATTCTTATCTTCCGTAAAGTCAAACGCCAGCCAGCGGATCAGAGAGCGGTCTTTCAGCCAGACTTTTCCGGCCTCGGAGTAGATATAAGGCATCAGCTGATAACGCAGCCGATCTGCTTTTATCAGCGCAGCGTAAAACTCTCCTTTGAAATTCCACAGCTCCCGGCGGCAATCCGTTCCGTGCGCACGGAACATCGGCAGAAACGACGCGAACTGAAACCAGCGGGTATAGAGCTCGCAATAAGCCGCAGAATCCGTCGCCTCATCATATTCCCCGTTCCAGTACCAGCTGTTCCCGTGCCTCACAAAAAACGCCCCGATATCCGTTGTCCAGAACGGCAGGCCGCTGGCGGAAAAATGAAGGCCGATCGCGATCTGATCCCGCAGGCTTTCCCAGCCGGCCGCGGTATCGCCGCTCCACATGACCGTGCCGTACCTCTGCTGCCCGGTATATGCGCTGCGTGTCAGATTGCATATGCGTTTTTCCTTTTCCTTCATCGCCCCGCGCTGATTCTCCCATATCCCCTGCGCATGGTAAAGAGCAAAGCTGTTGCTGTATTCATAGGGAAGCCGCAATCCTGCTTCCTTCAGATATTCCTGCCAGTTCTGTCCTTCCTCGGGACGCATCCCGTGTCCCCATTCCGGCGTGAAGGGCTCGCTGCTGTCGCACCACCAGGCGTCGGTACCATATGAAAAATGCGTACGCTTCAGCTGTTCGAAATACAGCTCTCTTGCCTCCTTCTTCAAGGCATCATAAACGCCACAGCCGGGCAGTAGCAGTTGCTTTTCGGCGAATTCCCTGTAATTTTCCGTTTCCTTCCCCATATTGGGCCAGATGGAGATCATAAAGTGAACATGCTCTCCGTGAAGCGCATCGATCATCGCTGCCGGATCCGGAAAACGTTTTTCATCATAGGATTTCTGCCCCCACTGGTTTTCTCCCCAGCTTAACCAGTCCAGTACGATACAGTCCATACCGATCCCGAGTCCGCGCGACTTTGTCACCGTCTCCAGGATCTCTTCCTGGGATTCATATCTTTCCTGCGACTGCACATAGCCAAAGGCCCATTTGGGGAGTAACGCAGCTTTTCCGCTCAGCAGACGGTATCCCGCGACCACCTCGTTCATGTTTCCGGCGATAAAATACTGATCCAGTTCCTGATCCGCCTCCAGATACAGGTACGTGCCGTCCGGTCCGTCATGAAAGATCATCGGCGCATAGGTATCCGTAAGGATCCCGTATCCCTTCGTGGAAACAAACATCGGGATCGCGATCTTCCGGTTGGCCTGATGCAGATACAGATGCTTTCCGCGCAGAGAAGCGCAGCCTTTCTCCTGCTGACCGAAGCCGTATATGGCCTCGTCTCCCGGCCTGAAATGTGTACGTATATGATAGCTTTTTCCGCTGAACACCTTCAGCGGTTCTTCTATCACATCTTTCTTTCCGTCGGCGGTCTCGATCTGCCGGATCTTCTGTTCGGCATCCGCCAGATGATAGCTGTCAAAGGCTTCAAACTCTACGGGGGTTCCGGCATTCTGCGCAAAGAGCAGCCTCCCGTCCCCGTCAAAAAAGGCGAGCGCCCCATCCGCTCTGCTGATACAGACTTTTAGGGACGGCAGGGTCAGGATCACGTGGTCCGCATCCTCTGTATACCCCCATTCGGAAAAGCTGTCGTGGTATACGATCCCGGGCTTTTCTTTCCCGGAGAACCCTTCCGATACGCTTATGCGGATACGCACGATGGAAGCCGTTTTCGGTTCCAGACACAAGCTGCCGTATTCCGAATACAGGTACAGACCGTCCTCTTTCCTCTCCGTCTTATCGACCCGTCTGCTTTTTCCCGGTATCGCTGTCAGCATTTCTTTTCCTCCCCTTCTGCGTTTCTTTTATCTTCGGCTCCCGCAAGCGCTCATTCCATAAAAAAGCTCCCGGACCGATATCTGAAGCGAAATCGATCCGGGAGGAAAGCATTCTTAACGATCAGGCAGCCGCAGAGCCTCTGCCCTCCCGCCGCGTCATTCGTTCATGCCTCTTGCGATCTGGCTGATGGTTTCCGACATAGCGCTCAGTTCCTCGATATTGGCGTTGATCTCCTCCATCGCTGCGCTCTGCGACGCGATATTCTCATTGATACCTTTACATGATCCTTCCGCAATCCTGTGAAAAGCCGAATCCTATTACCTATTTTACTACTGGATCAGATAAATATCAATCTCTGCTTATTCACGGTTCTTCAGGATCTCTGCCAGCGTAAACTTATCAAGACGTCTTACGAGCAAAGCGTTTATGAAAAAGTACAGAGCCAGTATTACAGCATACATTATGATATAGAACGCATACGGCGTTTCGACGTTCAGGCCGCAGGCCACATTCGATATCATAAAAGGAAACATCATGTTCATCATCTTCTTGGAAAGCTGGATCACGATCAGCGCGCCCACGGCGATGACATAGAAATTCCCGTCGAGATACAGTTTGCGTATCTCCTTCCGCCTGTATCCGAACACTTTGATCAGCGATATGTTCTGCGCGCTCCTGTCGATCATCACCTTCATCATCAGATACAGTACGACGCAGAATATGACGGCGGAAGCAAAAGTCAGGGTACCGATCATCGGCATCATCAGGGAGGTAAACACTTCGGCTCCTTTGACGATATCGGATCTCGACGTTAGCGAGTAAAGCCTCCCGGGATCGATGTCCAGCTTTCCGGCGCTGAAGAGCACATTGTAGTGATCATCCGCCTCGCCCATCATTTCCCGCATCTCGTCTATATCCATAAAGATAAAGAAGGACGTTGCATACTTCGTTATCTCTCCGACCGAGAACGCATATTTGATCTCTTTCTCTTCATCGGTGACCACAAATTCGTCCCCTTCCTCCAGGCCGAATTTTTCCGCAAAAGCCGAAGATACGATCACCTCGAGCTTGCTGTCGGACGGCTTCACATCAAAGAAAGGATTATCGTCATCGATCCCCAGTATGGTGACATCAAAGTTAAAACCAAAGATCTCTTTTTTGCAGGTATAGGCGTACGCCGCCTCGGCTCCCGCCGGTACTTCTTTTTCCGGATACTTCAGGGTATACATGTATTCAAACTTCGTATCGGCCGAGTAATCCTTCGCGATATTTTCGCAGAGGGTATAGCAGTTTACGGCCATCATAAACACCAGCAGGGACAGAAACATCCCAAGCACCACGGCTATGGTCGAACGCAGCTCCCTCAGCATCTGCCGGATCCTGAAAGCGGGAATGAAACTCAGCCGGCCCAGATCGACCTTTTTTATCTTTCCCTGCTTTGCTTCATTCCTGATAAGGGAAAGCGCCGGCCTGTTAAGCTTTTTGCTTATCACCAGCACGTTAACGATCACTGCGAGCACGGGAGGGAATACCAGGGCGTATACCCAAAGGTATTCCGGCACACGGAATTCAAACACGGGTATTGAAAAATATACGTACGAGCTTTCCGCGATCATAGGCGCCATCACTCCCGTGGAAGCCAGCAATACGCCCGCAAGCCCGGCAATGAACGTGACTACGACAGGAAGCGATATGTAATGGAGCAGCAGGTCGTTCTTCGTGACTCCCATGGAGTAGAGCGTTCCGATGATACTGCTCTCGCTTTCGATCGAATGCACCACAAATACCGAGATCACGTACGCCATCAGGATCAGCAGGATGATCCCGGCGATCACCCCCACATCGATATCCACGACCTTGTCGTTCTTCGTTGCAAATACCCTCGGATTGTCCGAGCGTTTCAGAAAAGAAGTAAGATTTGACAGTTCGAGATCCAGCTCCTCTATGGTATCGTCTACGGCATCTCCAAGCTCCTCAACGCCTTCTTCCATTTCCCCCGTACCGTCAGCGATCTCCGTAACGGCGTCCGTATATTTCGTCAGTCCGTCCTTAAACTCTTTAAGCGCATCCAGCTGTTCCCTTACCTCCGTCAGGGAGCGCTTCATTTCTTCAAGCGGCGCCGCATCCGTCATTTCCTGAATCCTGCTGCCGTAGTTTTCCTCCGTAAGCTCTGCTGTGAAGCCATAGCCTGCAAGCGCGTCCGCGGTCTGCTGAAGATACGCCGAAAATAAGAGATCCGCGGCGTCCGTGATATCACCGTTCTTCTCCGAAAGCTCTTTTAACGCATCTCTGACTTCCTTCGCTGCATCCTTCAGTCCGCTTACCGCCTCCGTCAGCTGATCCGTCACCCCTGCGGTCCTGTCCCAGTACTCCCGGAACAAGTCATCGTCAACCTCCTCTGCCTCGATCTTTATATCTCTCAGATAAGCCTTAAGCTCCTGATCCGTCGCATTCTCTCCCAGTCTGTAGGCATACAGATAAGTCTCGGATCTCTGGGCTCTGCCGGAGGCCCTGAACTCCTCATAAGCCTCTTTCGTAAGGAATACCGGGCCGAAGCTTCTGGAATTGCAGGAGGTGTCCGAGATCTCTTTAAAAGGCGCATCATAATCGGATACCACAACGATGCCGGACACTCTGTAGGAAACGCCCGCTATATCCAGGCTGTCTCCGCACTCAAGCTCATGTTCTTCCGCATATCTCTTTTCCGCAAGGATATCGTTTTTCTGTGCCGGTTCCGTTCCCGAGATATAGTAAGCCCTGTTGATCCTGTCGCGGATCCTGAAGATCCTCAGCGTCCCGAAGTACGCATCGTCCATTTCGTAATCATAATAAAACTGCTCCTCCAGCTCCACGCCCATATCTCTGATATGCGCTTTGTTTCCTTCCGTAAGCGGTACGAACACTTCAAATTCACCGTCTTCCAAAGCTGTCTGTTCCGCAATATCCTCGGTTCCCCTGCTGAGCGTTTCTCCGGAACCGACGATCGTGACCACCAGAAAGATGCCCATGACGATCATAAGTCCGAGCATCGTATATCTTATCAGATGCTTCTTCAGGCTTCTGAATACCCTTTTTCTCAATACCTTCTGCATCTTACAGGTCCTCCAGTTCTATTGCCGGTATACGCTTTTCGTTCGTATACTGTTTTGCGATCTCACCGTCTTTTAAGAAGATCACCCTGTGTACCATGTTTTTGATCGAATTATTATGCGTGACGATCAGCATCGTCGTCCCGTATTTCGCATTGATCTTTTCCAGAAGGACCAGTATATCTCTTGAGGTCTTTGAATCCAGCGCGCCTGTCGGCTCGTCGCACAAGAGCAGTTTCGGATTCTTGATCAGGGCTCTTGCGATGGCCGTTCTCTGCTGCTGGCCGCCGGAAAGCTGCGAGGGGAACTTCGCCGCATGTTCCTTAAGTCCCAGGGTATCCAGAAGCTCGTCCATATCCAGCGGATCCTTTGTGAGATAACGGCAGACCTCGATATTCTCCCTTACCGTAAGATTCGGTACCAGATTATAAAACTGAAAAATGAACCCCAGGGTGTCCCTGCGATAATCGGAAAGTCTGTCCTTTTTCATCCCGGCGATCTCGAGCCCGTCGATCCTGCAGGAACCGGAATCGATATCATCAAGACCGCCGATACAGTTCAGAAGCGTTGATTTTCCGGATCCCGAGGTGCCCTGTATCACGCACATTTCACCCCGTTCCACTCCAACGGATACGCCCTTTAATACCTCTACGTAGCTGCCTCCCTCTCCATAACTCTTTTTCAAATCCTTTACTTCGACATACATAAGCTGCCTCCCTTATTTTTAATATATGTTCAAGCGTTCACATAACAGTGTTATGTGTAACTGCTTTTGAAAGACGGGAAATCCCGTCTGCAAAAGTCTGTAGCCTGATTAACTTAAGAAATGATCGCCTTCTTCATCGTTGCGATCCAGCCGCCAACCATATAATTAAACATATTTTTCATTTGCTTTGCGGCTTCTTTTTCACTCCCGCAATGTGTGAGCAGATGGATGAAGATCTCGATCTGGTCATGCGACATCCAATGGACGATGAATCTGTCTTCCGCCGTGAGCTTCTTCCGGGAGCCGTATCCTTTCATTCTGCAATACAGCCCCAGATAATGCTCATATATGTATTCCACATAACGGTCTATCATGTTTTCATAGCCGGATCCCGAAGCTTTTTCCATTACCAGCAGGAATTCGTCCCGGTACCGGTACAGTACGGAAAGGATCTCCAGCGCTGCTTTGAAATCATCCTGCAGATCCTCCGGCGTAATGCTGTTTACATCACCCGAGAAGTCTTCTTCCTCTCCGAAATGAGTTCCGATGGCTTTATCCAGCGCAAGCAGTGCTTCTCCCACCACGCTTTGAAAAAGCTCCTCTTTATCCTTGAAAAAGAAATAGATCGCTCCCGTGGTGAGACCCGCATCCCTGCAGATACTGCGGAGACTGGCTTTCATATAGCCCTTTTCCGTGAACTCCCTCTTTGCGCTGTCCAGAAGCTTTTTTCTTGTCTGTTTATCCTTATCCATGATACCATTAATAAGCATGTCGCTTGCGACATGCTCGCGCCAAGCGCGGTTGCGTAGCAACATTTTCATCTCGCGCGCGTGCGCATCCTCCCGGAGGGTTTATACTGTATCGGAAAATGCGAATCATTTTCCGATACAGTATAAATAACAGTGTTATGTTTTTTTCACAGTATTACATAACACCGTTATCCTGTCAATACTTTTTTCTATGCTGCACTATACCAGTACGTTCCGCTTTTCGCCTTTCAGAAACGCCTCGGCATTCGCCGCGACCACGTCGATGAGCCTCTTTCTCGCTTCGAGGCTCGCCCAGGCCAGATGCGGCGTGAGACAGAGGTTCGGCGCCGAAAGAAGCGGATTGTCCGCCTGCATCGGCTCCACGGAGACCACATCCGCCGCTGCCGCAGCGACCTTTCCGGAGCGCAGCGCGTCCGCCAGATCCCGCTCATGGACCAGCCCGCCTCGCGACACATTGATCAATATCACTCCGTCCTTCATCTTAGCGATGGTTTCGCGGCAGATCAGCTTTTCCGTATCCCTGTTCAGCGGACAGTGAAGGCTGATGATATCGGCGTCCTTCCATATCTCCTCCAGCGGGACAAAACGGAGCCCGCTCTCTCCTTTCACCATAGCATCTTCCGCATATTTTTCGGGATGCGCGGTATGTACGAGAACCTTCATCCGGAAGGCCAGCGCGATCTCCGCCACTCTGCGTCCGATGTTTCCGAAGCCGATGATCCCGAGGCTTTTCCCGCAAAGCTCCATCAGCGGATAGTTCCAGTAACAGAACGTCTCCGACCGCACCCAGTCCCCCTTATGAACGCTCTCGTTATGGGCGCTGATCCGGCTCGCGGACTCGATGATAAAGCCCCAGGCGAGCTGGGCAACGGACTCCGTACTGTACGCAGGCACATTGGTGACCGTCACACCGTGCCGTTTTGCCGCCTCCAGGTCTATTACATTGTAGCCTGTGGCGCACACGCCGATATACTTCAGCTGCGGAAGCCTTTCGAAAGCTTCCTCATCAAAAATGATCTTGTTTGCATATACCATTTCGGCGTCGCCGATATGCTCGTACTTATCCGCCTCCGTGGTATTCTCGAATACCCTTGTTTCCGCAAGCTTCGTAAGGGGCTCAAGGGATAGGTCCCCCCGGCTCACCGCCGCTTTTTCAAGATATACTGCCTTCAACGCATTTCCTCCTTTGCCCGCTGCAGATCCGCACGGCCTTACAGCCCGAAACAGCTCAGCCCTCTGCTTCCGGCCCCTGTCATTGTGGCGGATCACCTGCTTTGTATCATCCGCCTGTACGGAATCAGCAAACGGATTGATCACTCCAGCACGCCCAGCAGATACTCCGGCAGTGTTTTCGCTCCGTGCTTTTGCAGTTCCGTTTCGATCTGCGTCATCAGTGTCTCGATCTTTTCCGCCGTCTGCGCTCTCTGCTCTTCCGTCCTCCGGCCGATCCCGTCCACAAGCCTCTGCTTATCCTCGGCCTCTTCCCGGAGACGTTCTCTCTTTTTCCGTATCTCGGAGACATTCATATTCAGTTCTTCTCCGTCAAAAGAATGCCCCCAGACGCCGGATGCGAGCATGGCGATCATCCCCACTGCCGCCAGCGCAAAAAGGATCAGTCCCGGTATCTTCAGACCGGCGATCAGCAGGATGAGCCCCGCCAGCGCTGCGATCCCGAATCCGGCCGAACGGTACATCATCCCCTTATATTTTGCATCCATATGAGAAAGGAGCGCAGCGGACTCCCTTTCATCCTCACAGATACCGATCCTCTGCAATAGAGCGGAATAGGCGCAGCGGTCCTCCGTTTCCGAAAAAACAAGTTCTTCCTGCCGTATCTTTGATGCAAGTCCCGCCAGATATTCCGTTTCTTCCTTCCGTTCCCGGACATGCTCCGGGAACTGCGCCCAGACTTCTGCGGACAGCTTAAAGCCCTCGGCAGGCTCCCGCAGATAATCCGCGACGGCCATGCCATACCAGCCCCTCCAGTCATCGGGACAGCTTTTTGCATATTCATGAAAAATATCAAAAGAATCCGCATACGAATCCATGCGGATATGCAGAACTCCGTCCCGTACGATCCCGTCGGGATCTTTGGGCACGGCATTGCCCGCTTCGCTTCCGAAGGCGGGCTTTTCCAGTATATATGGGGTATTGCAGAACGGGCACATCGCCGTAGCGCTTTCGCGGTCCACGGCCAGTATCCCCCCGCAATTTGCGCACTGCACTTTCACAAGCGGCATACTGTTTCACCTCATGAAGCCAGGTGAGGACACGGGGACGGTCCTTCTGTCCTCATCTCTATGAGGACACGGGGACGGTCCTTCTGTCCTCATCACGATAGCTTATCATCCGATACCCTGTTATTTTATCCTGTGTGAATATCAAAAGCAAGAAAGAACACGAGCAAAAAACAATGGATGATTTCAAAGATTTTTCGGAAACTGTCAGCTATGCACTTGCCTTCATCTTTTCCCAGATCTTCTCCACGAGCTCTCGGGGATAATCACAGAACTCCACGATCTCTTCCACCGTTTTTCCTTTTCGGAGCATATTCTCGATCATCTGGGAATCTCGGAAATCTATGCCCTCTTTCCTGCCCTCTTCCCTGCCTTCCTCCTTAAAGTATTCCATCATCTTTGCTTCATCATATTCCGTTAAGATACTCATGCGCACCTCCTCCCGGTTTGCGATCAGATACGCTTTAATCCTGAAATCCGCCGGCATCTCCTTTATCGCAAGATCCACTGCATCTTCCATTTCCATTGTCAGACTGTTCTTACGGATACGGGCGATGAACCAGGAATACTCATAGAGCGGTCTGCATTTCCCGATCAGATCCTTATTCCGCCCGTGATTGATATTGATCATGCGGACCTTCAGCTCGATATCCGCTTTTTCCCTGCGGTTTTCGGGAAATGCGTCACTTAATCGGAGTTCCAGCGCATCCGCTTCGTCTTCGCTGCCGTTATAAAATACCACAAACTTCGGTGCCGGCAGCTCGACAAGCTTTTTCCCGTAAATATTTACGTGGCTGTTCCCGATCAGCCGCTTGCTCCAGAGTCTTCCCAGATACAGCAGGCACCTTACCGGCACGTTGGGATTAAAGGTACTCTGATGCCCATAAATATTGAACCACATATCCAGCACAAAGGATACATCATTCTTCATCCCCATGAACAGTACGTCTTCCATGGTATTGAATTCAATGAGCGACGGATCCTCGTAAGCCGTTCCGTTCACTGCGTTGTAAAGACTGAGCGTCCATTCCCGGTGCTCTTCCCGGCCGAAGATCATCTTAAAAAGCCGGTCCTTGTGTTCCCGATTCACCATAAAAATACTCCTTTCATTGTAATGCAATTCCCCTATGGTTTCAATAAATAAAGCTTTGAAAAATCCCGGCAGGAAGCCTGTCAGGTGCTGCGGAATGCAGCTTTTGCAGAATAAATATAGCACAGCTATAACATATATGCAAGTTCTTTTGGGTCACAAAAAGGGGCGATGCCTTCGCACCGCCCCCGGGATCTTAAACTCTGCTTTGCCGTGAATGTTCAGTCTCCGACTTTTTTGATATAGAGCTCAAAGGTTCCGTCCCCGTTATCCACAAGCTTCAGAACCTGATGGCCTTCATCCTTGATGCTCCTGGGCACATTCTGCACGGGCTCTCCGTCATTTAAGTGTACCTGAAGGATCTGCCCGTCATCCAGCTCTTCCAGCGCGACCTTGGTCTTCACAAAGGTCACCGGGCAGTTCACATCCGTGATATCTACCGTATCATCAACAACAAATCCCAACTCTTCCATTTTCTTCCTCCTTCTTTTTTGCTGTTTTGAGGACAGAAGGACCGTCCCCCTGTCCTCAAGGACCGTCCCCCTGTCCTCAATCTGTGAATTCGAGTTCTTCCTTACGCACGTTCTTTTCACCATCCACGCTCTCGATATGGAACGCGTTCAGTACCGGCGCATCCTCATCCATCAGCGAGAGGATCAGATAACTGGCCCTGCTGTCGTTGGCAAGGCGCTTATCCTCCTCCGAAGGGCGTGAAGGCGATTCCGGGTGGGAATGCCAGTTCCCCAAAGGCTTCAGACCGGCCGCCCGCATATCCTTGATCGCCGCCAGCTGTTCTTTCGGATCGATCGTAAAATGCTCATTGGTATGGTCGATATTGGTAAGGATATAGACCTTCCGAATATTGCGGCTTCCGTCCGGCAGGTCTTCCCCGGCGATCAATCCGCAGGCCTCCTCCGGCCGGCATTTCATCGCATGCTGACGGATCAGTTCAAAGTCCGCCCTTTTCATCGTGATCCTCATTTATCCCT
>JAEEGL014298217.1_pt1 | contig 19598 bp, 18 predicted proteins | sample 9134231 | NCBI WGS metagenome assembly JAEEGL01 (sample SAMN16246548, study PRJNA631951) | gut metagenome | biome: gut microbiome; feature: rumen; material: fiber-attached | host: Bos | place: Iran: Karaj | collected 2018-10 | reverse complement strand
GCCAGCGGTCGTCGTCCGGGTCGGGGATCTCGACGTAGTTCGCGGCCTCATGGCTGCCGTAGCCGAAGGGGGCCTGCGCGTTCGGGACGCAGTTGCCGTCCACGAAATAATGGTGGTAGTGGAAGCCGGGGGCAAGGCCCTCGACCTTCACGCGCCATACGCCGTCCTCGCCCTTCTCCATCGGGAAGCGCTTCCCGCCGAGGCCGCCGCCGAGGTCGCCGACCTCGACGGTCTTGGCGTGCGGGGCGATATAGGTGAAATACGCGTTCCCGTCCTTATCCGCCCAGGCGCCGGGCTCGGTCGGATAATGCTTCGGACCGCCGGTCCCGGACAGGCGCATGGTCATGTAGGCGGGGTTGAAAAACAGCGCGTGCGCGGAAAGCGCCGCATTTTCGGGTCTATACATGGTCTCTCACTTTCCCGCGCGGATCGCCTCGTAGGCGGCCGCGCGCACCGGAAGATGGAGTTCCTGCTCGAAGTTCGGCATGCAGTTGTGCATGTAGACGATGCTGACGCCCATCTCGGGATCGGCCTCGCACCAGGTGCCGAAGCCGCCGGTCCAGCCGTAGGAGCCGACGCTGCCGCAGCCCTCGCGCGGGGCGAGCAGCGTGCGCACGCCGTAGCCGTATCCGTAGCCGGAGTTGTAGCGGTCTTCGCCGCCCTGATAGTGCCTGAGCACGTCGCCGCCGAGGCGGTTGACGCGCATCATGCGCATCGTGTCGGCCTGCAGCAGGCGCTTGCCGGCATAGACGCCGTCATGCGCCCAAAGCTGCATCATTTTGGAGAAATCGCGCACGTTGGTCATCAGGCTCGGTCTGCCTTCCTCGTTCTCCTCGCCGGGGCGCTGCCCGCGGTCGGTCTCCGGCGGCATCTTCGTATAGACGCCGCCGCGCTTGGCGTACATGGAGACGAGCCGGCTTTCGAGATCATCGCGGAAGAGGCAGTCGGTGTCGCGCATGCCCAGCGGCTCGAAGATGAAGTCGATCATCGCGTCGGACAGCTTCCGGTCCGTGATGAGCTCGACGATGCCGCCGATGATCTCGCTGCCGAAGCCGTACTGCCAGTCCGTGCCCGGCTCAAAGCCGACGGGTACCGGCGCCATCGCATGGATCGCGTCGTGGACGCGGTAATGGCCTTTCGCCCAGACAGGCTCCATGGCCTTGCTCATCGCCTGCGCGACGGGATCGGGGTTTGACGGGGAGGCGGGGCCGAAGCAGTAGGGCATGCCGCAGGTCATCATCAGCGCGTCCTCGACGGTGATGGTCTTTTCAAGCGGGACGACGTCCCAGCCGCCGGACGCGTTCTTCACGAACTTTTTCTTGTCCGCCCAGTCGGGATAGAAGTCGCTCAGAGGCTGGCGCACGGAGAGCTTGCCCTGCTCGATGAGCATCATGGCGATCGTGTAGGTGACGAGCTTCGTCATCGAAGCCTGCCGGTAGATGTTCGCGGCCGTGACCGGGGTCTTCGTCGCGAGATCGGCGTAGCCGTAGTAGCCCTCATAGAGAAGCTCCTCGTCCTTGTAGACGGCGCAGGACGCGCTCGGGACCTTCTCCTCGGCATAGCGCCGGATCAGCGCGTCGAGTTTGGAAAAATCGTATTTCATAGGCTTACTCCAGGCAGCCGTACGCGGTGGCGCGCATGCGCAGGTGGTGGTACAGCTCGAGGTTCGGCTGGAGATTGTGCATGTAGACGATGCTGACGCCCTCCGAAGGATCGGCCTCCGCCCAGGTGCCGGAGCCGCCGGTCCAGCCGAACGCTCCGAGGGAGCCGTTGTGATGGCCCTTGTACTTGTCCATCAGCGTGCGCACGCCGTAGCCGTAGCCGTAGCCCGCGAGGTAGTCGTTGGTGAAGTCGCGCTGAATCATCTCGTCGGTCAGGGTATTGGTGCGCATCAGGTCGATCGTCTTGCGGCCCATGATGCGCTCGCCGTTGTAGACGCCGCCGTTTGCCAGCATCTGCATCAGCTTCGTGTAGTCCCAGCAGTTGGTGATGACGCGGGCGAAGCCGGGGACGGTGCCGAGCGGTCCGACCATGCCGGCCTCCATCTGCGCCGGGGCGACATAGAGCGCGCCCTCGTCGCCGAGCTTCTTGGAGCGGTCGAGGAAGTAGTTCTTGACAAGGCGCTGTTCGAGGTCGCCGAAGAGGAAGTTCGCGGAGCTGTCCATGCCCAGCGGCTCGAAGAGCATCTCCTTGATGACCATCTCGGCCGGCTTGCCGCCGATGACCTCGAGAAGGCCCGCGGTCAGCTCGCTCGCGAAGCCGTAGAGCCACGCCGTGCCCGGCTCGAAGGCCAGCGGCACCTGCGCGGTGGCGCGGATCTGCTCGCGCAGGGTGTAATAACCCTTCGCGCGCAGCGGCTCCATGACCTTTGCCATCTCCTGCGCGACCGGATGGCGCACGGGCGTGAAGCCCATGATCATCTGATACGGCAGGCCGCAGGTCATGTTCATGATGTTTTTGATGGTGATCGGGTGCTCGACCGGCACGATGTCAAAGGTGCCGTCTTTGTTGAAGACCATCTTTTTGGAATCTTTCCACTCCGGGAAATACTCGTAGAGCGGGTCGGTCATGAGGAATTTGCCCTGCTCGTAGAGCATCATGGCGGTGGTGTACATGGCGACCTTGGTCAGGGACGCCTGACGGAATACGTTTTCCCGGACAAGCGGCACGCGGTTTTCCACGTCCGAATAGCCGAAGTAGTTTTCATAAAGGATCTCGCCCTTTTTGGCGACGATGCAGCCGCAGCCGGGCAGACCGTCGTCCACATATTTCTGCAAGAGCGCGTCCAGATCACGGAAATTCGACATACTGCTCCTCCTTTATTCGATCACGCCGTAGGCGGCGGCGCGCATGCGCAGATGGTAATACGCCTCGCCGGACGGGATGCGGTTGTGCATGTAAACGATGCTGACGCCGTCCTCGGGGTCCGCTTCGCACCAGGTGCCGAAGCCGCCGGTCCAGCCGAACGCGCCGAGGGAGCCGTTGTGGTTGCCCTTTTCCTTGTCGATGAGCGTGCGCACGCCGTAGCCGTAGCCGTACCCGGCGTTGTAGAGGTCACGGAAGGCCTCGGGCAGGCCGTTTGCGCGCATCATGTCGATGGTCTTGCGGCCCATGATCTTCTTGCCCTTGTACTCGCCGCCGCAGGCCAGCATCTGCATGAGCTTGGTGAAATCATTGACGTTGGAGAACAGGCGCGCCCAGCCGGTCTCATACTCGGGCTCGGGGCGGTGCTTCTTGTCGAAGGCGACGGAGGTCGGGAAAAGCCTGCCCTCCTTGTCGACGCCGTAGAGCTTGACCATGCGGCTTTCGATATCGCCGAAGAAGTGGGAGCGGGTGTTGTCCATGCCGAGCGGATCGAACAGAAGCTCCTGGAACACGTCGTCCACGGATTTGCCGCAGACGGCCTCGATCACGCCGCAGGTCAGCTCGCTCGAGAAGCCGTAGAGCCACTGGGTACCCGGCTCGAAGGCGACCGGCGCGCCGGAGATCGCGGCGATCTGCTCGCGGTTGGTATAATGGCCCTTTTCCCACAGCGGCTTCATGCACTCGGCCATGGCGCGCAGGGTCGGATCGTCGGTCTCGACGGGTCCGTTGCAGTACGGAAGGCCGCACTTCATGGACAGGATGTCGCTGATGGTGATCGGGTGCTCGACCGGAACGGCGGAAACGTAGCCGTTGGCGTTCTTGACGAATTTCTTCGTGTCCTTCCACTCCGGGAAGTAGTTGCAGATCGGGTCGGTCAGCAGGAATTTCCCGCGCTCGTAGAGCATCATCATGACGGTGTAGAGCGGGATCTTGGACATGGAAGCCTGCCGGAAGATGGAGTCGCGCGTGAGCGGGGTCTTCGTCTCGAGATCGCTGTAGCCGAAGTATCCTTCGTAGAGCGTTTCTCCATGCCGCGCGATCTGCAGGCTGCATCCGGGCAGGCCGCCGTCGTCCACGAAGCTCTGCAGCAGCGCGTCAAGCTGTTTGTAACTGGCCATAAATACCTCCTGTGAATAATAAATTAGATCGCAAAGTAATTAGAATACTAACAAATCCATTATAGTTTGCTTCGCCTCTCCTGTCAAGGCGCGCGGGAGGGGAAAGCGCAGGCGCGAAGACCCGCCCGGAGGAAAGAAAAAACAGGCAGAAAGCCGGACTTTCTGCCTGTTTCCCATTATTCTTTCGCAAGATATTTCGCGGTTTTTTCGCGCAGGAAGCGAAGCGCTTCGACGCCCGTATGCTCGGCGTCCCGGCAGGCGAAGAAATCGAGGCTCCAGTAGGGGAGATCTCCCGCGTACGGCCAGAGCGCTTCGATGATCGCGTCAAAGTCGAGGATGCCCTCGCCGAAGGGCAGATGCACGCTCGTGCCCGCGCCGCCCGCGCGCTCGCCGTAGAGCTCGCCGTTGGTGTCGATCATGTGCACGTAGCCGATGTGCTTTCCGAGCATATGGATGTACTCGACGATGCCGCCGGGCAGCGTCTCCTTTTCGCCGGTCTGCAGCGCGCCGCGCACGGCGGAAAGATAGGCGTGGGAGAGATCGAAGAGGATCTTGAAATTCGGCTCGTTCACGGCTTCGGCCGCGGCGAGCACCTCGCTCGGCTTGTTGATCCACATCGGCGGCTCGGACTCGAAGACCAGCGTGACGCCGTATTCGGCGGCGCGGCGGGCGCTTGCCCGCCAGTTGCCGACAAGGCGGTCGAAGCGGATCCTGTATTCCTCGTCGGAAAGCGCCTCGGCCTTTACCGCGGTGTCGAGCCGCATGACGGGGATGGAGCAGTTTATGCAGAAGCGCAGCGCCTTCTCAAAGCGCGGCATATAGTCCTCGCGCGCGCTGATCGAAGGCGGCGCGGCGCGGACCTGCGCGGCATAGCAGGCGGCCTCAAGGCCGTTTTGCTTCACAAGCGCCATAAGCGCGGCGCATTTTTCGGGCGTATCGTATTCGTCCTCGGGCGAGGGCATATGGAAGCCGCAGAACTCCGTGCCTTCGTAGCCCGCCTTCGCGGTCCACGCGAGGATCTTGTCGATCGGCCACGGATCGCGGGCATACTGCCCGTACATGAACGCCCATGTCGCGATGGAAAATTTCATATAAGCCCCTTTCGCGTCTTTAATACGCGACGGCCCAGAGGACCATGTGCTTTGCCTTCTTTCCGCAGCAGACGCACACGTCCGAGATCTCCTCCTGCTCGAAGGGGATGCAGCGCGAGCCGACGCCCGTGACTTCCTTGACCTTGTCCTCGCACGCTTCCTCGCCGCACCACATGGCCTTGACGAAGCCGTCGCCGCCCTTGCGCGCTTCGGCGATCTCGTCGAGCGTGCGGCAGCGGAAGGTGCGCTTTTCGCGGTTGGCAAGCGCCTTGGCGTACATGCCGGCGCGCACGGTCTCGAGGAGCGCGGGGATCCCGGTCTCGGCGTCGGAAAGCGCGACCTCGTGCTTTTCGAGGTCGTGGCGCGTCACGACGACGCATTTTCCGGCTTCGTAATCGCGCGGGCCGATCTCGATGCGCAGCGGCACGCCCTTCATCTCGTATTCGGCGTACTTCCAGCCCGGGCTCTGGTCGGAATCGTCGACCTTCACGCGCACGCCGATCGCGGAAAGACGCGCGCGCAGGTCTGCGGCGGCGTCGAGCACGGCGGGATTTTTATGCGCGGCGATCGGGATGACGACGACCTGGATCGGCGCGATGGCCGGAGGCAGCACGAGGCCGTTGTTGTCGCCGTGGGTCATGATGATGCCGCCGATCATGCGGGTCGAAACGCCCCAGGAGGTCTGGAAGGGGTTGACGAGCTTGTTTTCCTTATCGGTGAACTTGATGTCGAAGGCGCGGGCGAAGCCGTCGCCGAAATAGTGCGAGGTGCCGGCCTGCAGCGCCTTGCCGTCGTGCATCAGCGCCTCGATCGCGTAGGTGTCCTCGGCGCCCGCGAACTTGTCCGAGGGGGTCTTCGTGCCCTTGATGACCGGGATCGCGAGGTCGTTTTCATGGAAGTCCGCGTAGACGTTCAGCATCTGCACGGTCTCCGCGCGCGCCTCCTCGGCGGTGGCGTGCATCGTGTGGCCCTCCTGCCAGAGGAATTCGCGGTGGCGCAGGAAGGGGCGCGTGGTCTTTTCCCAGCGCAGGACCGAGCACCACTGGTTGTATAATTTCGGCAGATCGCGGTAAGATTTGATGATGTTGGCATAATGCTCGCAGAAGAGCGTCTCGGAGGTCGGGCGCACGCACAGGCGCTCGGCAAGCTCCTCGCTGCCGCCGTGGGTGACCCAGGCCACCTCCGGCGCGAAGCCCGCGATATGATCCTTTTCCTTGTTCAGAAGGCTCTCCGGGATGAGCATCGGCATATAGACGTTCTCATGCCCGAGCTCCTTGAAACGGGTGTCCAGAAGATGCTGGATGTTCTCCCAGATCGCATAGCCGTAGGGGCGGAGTATGATGAAGCCTTTTACGGATGAATAAGCGACCAGATCGGCCTTGGTGCACACATCGGTATACCACTGCCCGAAATCGACGTCCATGTCGGTGATCTGCTCGACCAGCTTTTTGTCCTTCGCCATAGTAAATTACCTCATGCTTCCAAATGATGTACGGGGATGGCACATGTGCGCCTAATTTCCCAGTATAGGGATATTATAGTATAGGACGAGGGGCAAGTCAACCGTTTCCGGCGCGGTGGGGTCCGGGAAACGCGCAAAAAGATTGACGAAGCGGGAAAAATGTGGCATAATAGAACATGGCGTGATAGGAATGTACACAATCGCGCCGCTTTGGAGGAAAAGACTTTGATCGAAACGGTAAACGAATCGAATCTTGCGGAATATGAGGCCTTTGTACAGGCCAGCCCCAAGGGGCATTTCATGCAGTCGCGCCTGTGGGGCGACGTCAAGGACAACTGGCGCTGGGAAGGCGCGATCTCGAGAGGCGCGGACGGAAAGATCCGGGGGAGCATCGCGTTCCTGATCCGGAAGGTGCCGTCCATGCCGTGGACGATGCTCTACGCGGGCCGCGGCCCGGTCTGCGACCTGCACGACGAAGAGACCGTTGCGGAGCTTGTGGAGGCGGCGCGGAAGATCGCGAAGAAGCACAGAAGCTACGCGCTGAAGATGGATCCGGACGTGCCGTCGTCCGACGCGGAATTTGCCGCCATAGCCGAAAAGCTGGGCTTCCGCAACGCGCAGGCCGGAAAGAATTTCGAGGAGATCCAGCCCAAGTACGTCTTCCGCCTGTATCTCGGCGGCCGCGGCGAGGATGAGGTGCTCGCCTCCTTCGAGCAGAAGACGCGCTACAACATCCGCCTCGCCTCGCGAAAGGGCGTGACTGTGCGCGTGTGCGGCGAGGAGATGCTCGACGATTTCTCCCGCATCATGAACGAGACCGGCGCGCGCGACGGCTTCATCGTGCGCCCGCGCGAATATTTCAAGAAGATGCTCGACGCGCTCGGCGGGCACGCGAGGCTCTATATGGCTTTCTATGAGGACAAGCCCATCGCGGGCACGCTCGCCATCGCCTACGGCGACAAGGTCTGGTATCTCTACGGCGCGTCCTCGAACGAATACCGCAACGTGATGCCCAACTATCTTCTGCAGTGGGAGATGATCCGCTGGGCGATCGAGCGGGGAGCCGCGGTCTACGACTTCCGCGGCGTCTCGGGCGATCTTTCCGAGGACAACCCGCTTTACGGCCTGTACCGCTTCAAAAAGGGCTTCAACGGCGAGTTCACCGAATTCATCGGCGAGCTGAATCTGGTATTCAATCCCCTTGCCTACGCGGTCGTGGAGAAGGGACAGCACGTGTACAGAAGGATCCGCAGGAAATTAAGGACACATAAATAAAAACGCTTTGCATATTCTCGTACGGCGTCGGAAAACCAAGAAAACGGGCGAAGTGCAAAGATCGGTTTCTTACTGAACGAAAGAGGGAGGTTTGGAGACGGTGAAAGCGTATGTGGTGGAGAAGGACAGACTGAAAAACAACATCGAGCTTGTCCGGCAGGCCGCCGGCGGCCGCGCCATCTACGGCGTTTTGAAGGGCAACGGCTACGGCCTCGGGCTTACGCAGCTTGCGCGCGAACTGCGCGACTGCGGCGTGGAACGCTTCGCGGTTAATGAACCGGGCGACGCGCTGAAGCTGCGCATGGCCGGCTTCATCGACGAGGAGATCCTCGTCATGAACTCCATCTCCGACGAGGACGCCATCCTCGACATCATGGAGGCCAAGGCGGTCGCCACCGTCGGCTCCTACGACGCGGCGGTCAAGCTCAACGGCATCGCCGAGGCGCACGGGGAGATCGTGGAGGCGCACATCAAGATCGACACCGGCATGGGGCGCTACGGCTTCCAGCCGGGCGAGACGGAAAAGATCCTTTCCCTATACCGCTTCCTCCCGCATCTGGCGGTGACGGGGCTGTATACGCACTGCAACATGGCCTTTGTCAAGGACAAGACCGCGGAGGAGCAGCGCGATACGCTGCTGGGCGTCGCGGCGGCGATCCGCGAGGCGGGCTTTGATCCGGGCTGCATCCATATCGCCAATTCCTCCTATCTGTTCGGCCATGACATGGAGGGCACCGACGCGGTGCGCATCGGCTCGGCCTTCCTCGGCAGGCTCCCGGTGAAATCGAGGAACAAGTACGGCCTTCTGCCCGTAGGCCACGCGGAGGCGTCGGTCGGCGAGGTGCACTGGCTGGAGGCCGGACATCCGGTCGGCTACGGCGCGGCGCATGTCTGCCGCAAGGCCACGCGCGTGGCGGTCATCCCCTTCGGCTACAGCGACGGCTTCGGGATCGGCCGCGAGAACGATCTGTTCCGCTTCCGGGACAGGCTCCGCGCCTGCCTGCACGGCTTCCTCGGCCTGTTCGCCGCGAAGCGCCTGTACGTGACGATCGGCGGCAAAAAAGCCCCGGTCCTGGGACATATCGGCATGGTGCACACGATCGTGGACGTCACGAAGATCCCCTGCGAGATCGGCGATATCGCGCGCTTCGAGCTTTCGCCGATGTATGCCGGCGCGCTTTTGGCAAGGCGTTACGAATAAAACCGCGTCCATTGTGCTTTACGCATAAAAATCGACAGGTTTTTCGTATATATTTAATGGGAAATCCACAAAGAATATCTTGCAATCCCGAAAGAAATCTGCTATAATGCAGACACAGAAATCCGTCCCCCGGAATGCACCTCGTGAAAGGAGGCAGAACGAGTATGAAAATGATTCTTGCCATCATCAATCAGGATGACGCGAACACGGTCGTCAACTCGCTCATGAAGGAGGGCTTCCACGCCACCAAGCTTGCCACGACCGGCGGCTTCCTGCGCGCCGGCAACATGACGATCCTGATCGGCACCGAGGACGACAAGGTGAACAATGTCATCGAGATCATCCGCAAGCATTCCCACAGCCGCAAGCAGATCATCCCGGCCACGACCGATCTCAACTCCGGCGTATTCCCGACCATGCCGGTGGAGGTCACCGTCGGCGGCGCGACGCTGTTTGTGATGAACGTAGAGCAGTTTGAAAGACTTTGAGTTTCTGCGAGCGGCGGCCAAAAGCCGCCGCCTTACGCATTGTGTGATGCTGGTCGGACAGGACGGGGAGACCGGCCCTCTGGCCGTTTCCCTGGCCGCGGCGCTTTTATGCCCGGAATCGGGAGAAGAAGACTGCGCCTGCCCGGTATGCCGCCGCATCCGCGCGGGCATCCATCCCGATGTGGAGACGCTCGATAAAAACGAAGCGGAGATCCGTGTGGACGACGTGCGCACGCTGCGCGCATCGGCTTTTGTCGCGCCTTTGGAGGCGCAGGGAAAGGTCTATATCCTCCGGCATGTGCAGAATATGAACGCCGCCGCGCAGAACGCGGCGCTCAAGCTTTTTGAGGAGCCGCCGCAGGGCGTGACCTTCTTCCTGCTGTGTGAAAACCACGCGGCCATGCTGGAAACGGTGCGCTCGCGCTGCATGACCGTCGTGCTCTCCGGCGAGGCCGGGGAGGACGATCCGGACGCGGACCGCGCGCAGGCGCGGACGCAGGCCGCGGAATTTGCCGCGGCGCTTCTGGAAAACGACGAGCTTTCCTTATATACATCCTGCATGAAGCTCGAAAAGCTCAGGCGGACCGAAGCGGCCGCCTTTTTTGACGAGGTGCTCTCGCTTCTTCGCGCCGCGCTCCGGCTTTGCGTCCGTGCGGACGACGCCGGGGACGAGACGGCGCGCCGTCTTTCTTCACTCGGCACGGCGAGGCTCTCGCGCATCTCGCAGATCCTGCTGGACCGCCGCGCGGCGGCGGACCGCAACGTCGGCGTCGCGCATCTGATGGGCACGATCAGCGCCGAGTATTACTCGTAAATCTGCGGGTCGTCCCGCATAAATATATATCGCATAAGAAAGGGTCTTTTATTTTGGTTGAGGTTATCGGTGTAAAATTCAAGAAAACGGGGAAGCTCTACTACTTCGATCCCGACGGCGTGAACTACGAGCTCGGCGATCAGGTCATGGTGGAGACCTCCCGGGGAATAGAGATCAGCGGCGTCCAGATGGCCAATCACGAGGTCGAGGACAGCGCGATCGTGCAGCCGCTTCGCAAGGCGCTGCGCAAGGCGACGCAGGAGGATCTCGAGACGATCGAGCGCAACCGCGTGCGCGCGAAGGAGGCCTTCGCGATCTGCGAAAAGAAGATCGCCCAGCACGGCCTCGAAATGAAGCTGATCGACGCGGAATATGCCTTCGACGGCACCAAGCTCTTGTTCTACTTCACGGCGGACGGCCGCGTGGACTTCCGCGAACTGGTCAAGGATCTCGCGTCCGTCTTCCGCATGCGCATCGAGCTGCGGCAGATCGGCGTGCGCGACGAAGCCAAGCTCTACGGCGGCATCGGCGTGTGCGGACGGCCGCTGTGCTGCGCGCAGTTTCTGGGCGATTTCCATCCCGTATCCATCAAAATGGCAAAGGAGCAGGGCCTTTCCCTGAATCCGACGAAGATGTCCGGCAACTGCTCGCGTCTGATGTGCTGCCTGAAATACGAGCAGGACGCTTATGAGGATCTTCTGAAGCGGACGCCGAAGATCGATTCCGTCGTGGAGACGCCCGCGGGCGTCGGCCGCATCAGCGAGATCTATCTGATCAAGCAGCGCTGCAAGGTCACATTCGACCGGCCCGGCGAGATGCCGAAGATCTTCCCGATCTCCGACGTGCGCGTCCTGCGCGCGTCCAACAAGGAGATGCCCACGATCAATATCCCGGACTGATCCCCGGAAAAAACCGGTACCGGCGGCATTCCTGCCGCCGGTATTTCAAGGATAAGCACTTTTTATGTCGGAGGAATCTATGCCTTCCCTGTTTGAAAAAGGAAAGAAGATCTGTCTGGTCGGCATCGGCGGCATCTCCATGAGCGCGCTGGCGATCACGCTGGCCCATCGCGGATACGACGTATACGGCTCGGACCGCAGCGAGAGCGACATGACGAGAAAGCTCGTCTCCTTGGGCATCCCGGTCGTGATCGGGCATAAGCCGGAGACGGTCGAGGGCGCGGCCTGCATCGTATGCACCGCCGCGGTGCACGACGACAACCCCGAGATCCGCCGCGCGCGGGAGCTCGGCATCCCGGTCTACCGCCGCAGCGAGGGCTGGGGCGAGCTGATGGGCAAATGCCGGGACGTGCTGTGCGTGTGCGGCTGCCACGGCAAGAGCACGACGACCGCCCTGTGCACGCATATCGCGCTGGAGGCGGGGCTCGATCCGTCGGTGATGATCGGCGCCGTCCTGCCGGTCATCGACGGCAACGTGCGCTGCGGGGGCGACGGCCTGTTCGTGGCCGAGGCCTGCGAATACTGCGATTCCTTCCTCGATTTCCCGCCGACGGTGGCGGTCGTGAACAACATCGAGGAGGATCATCTCGATTATTTCAAGGATCTGGACGCCATCAAGGCGTCTTTCCGCCGCTTCGTGGAGAAGGTCCCGGCGCGCGGCGCGGTCGTCGCCAACCATGACGACGCCAACACCGTCGAGGTCGTGGAAGGCTGCGGGAAGCGCGTCGTGTGGTTCGGCCTGCACGAGAGCGACGTCCACGCGGAAAACCTGCGCGACGAGAAGGGTTTTTACAGCTTCGAGCTGGTCACGCCGGCCGCCCGCCGCGCGGTGAAGCTGCGCATACCCGGCGTCTACAACGTCTACAACGCGCTGGCCGCGTCGGCGGCATATTACGCGCTCGGCGCCGATCCGGACGCCTGCGTGCGCGGCATCGAAGCCTTCGGCGGCATCGCGCGCCGCTTCGAGGTCGTCGGCGAGTATAACGGCATCCCGGTCATCGACGATTACGCCCACCATCCGACCGCCCTGCGCGACCTTCTGCGCACCGTGCGGGAGATGGGCTATGCGCGCATCGTCTGCGTGTTCCAGTCGCACACTTATTCGCGCACCGCGCAGCTTTACGATGATTTTATCGACGCGCTGCGTCTTGCCGACGTCGCGGTCGTCGCGGACATCTACGCCGCGCGCGAGGTCAATACCTGGGGCGTGAGCGCGAAGGCGATGGCCGAGGCTCTGCCGGACGGCGTCTATGCCGGGGATTTTGACGGGATCTGCGCGTATCTGCGCGAAAACGCGCGCGAAGGCGACGTGATCCTGACCGTCGGCGCGGGCGACGTATACAAGGTCGGACAGAAGCTTCTGGGGAAGATGTAAAGATGGAACTGGAATATAAATTCGCGCTGGAAAGCGCCGCGCAGGGCCGGGAGATCCTGGAATGCGCGGACAGCGGATCGCTTCCCGCGCAGACGCTCGACCGCTATGCCATCGTCATGGCTTCGCACTATTATGATACGCCCTCGCATGCGCTGCGCAGGGAGGGCTGGAGCCTGCGCCTTCGCGGGGAGAATGAAAAGACCGTCCTGTGCATCAAGCGCACAAAGGCCGCTTTGCCCGGCGCGCTGCGTCTTCGGGAGGAATACGAGTGCGAGGCGGATTCTCTGGAGGAAGGGCTGAAAACCGTCCGGGAGAAAGGCGTGGAAGACGCATTTTTCGACCTTTGCGGGGAAGGCCTTGACGAGATCGCACAGGTGCATTTCGTCCGCACGGCGCGGCTGCTCGCCTGCGGCGATGCGCGCGCGGAGCTTGCCTTTGACGAAGGCCATTTCGGCCCCGATCCCGAAAAAAACCGCTTCCTTGAGCTGGAGCTTGAATACAAAGCGGGAAGCGAGACGGAATTTTCCCGTCTTGCGGATGCGATCTCCGCGCGCTTCGGCCTTGCGCCGCAGGAAAAAAGCAAGCTTGCCCGCGCTTTGGAAGCAAATATCAAACAGGCATGAAAACAAAAGAAAATCGAAGCATTCGGAAGGAAACGGAAGAAGGCTTCGTTTTTTCTTTCCTTTAAGGTCAGGGAAAGTCAAATTTGATGCTTGCGGTTTTTGCCGTCAGCGTCTATAATAAACTCAGAAAGTCAAAGAAAGTCAAAGTCAGGAAAGAGTGATCGAAATGAAAATGAGCGACCTGATCGCGCAGTTCATCGCCGAGCAGATGGCGCAGTCCCACGGGGAGATCGAGCTGCAGCGCAACGAACTGGCCGACCGCTTCCGCTGCGTGCCCAGCCAGATCAACTACGTCATCGCAACGCGCTTTTCCCCGGAGCAGGGCTACATCGTGCAGTCCCGGCGCGGCGGAGGGGGCTATATCCGCATCAGCCGCATCGAAGCCGACCGCCCGTCCATGCTGATGCACGCGGTCAATTCGGTCGGCGACGCGCTGAGCATGCCGAGCGCCGCGGCGATCCTCTCGAATCTGGTGTCGGCGGGCGCGCTGCCGATGGAGCTGGGGCAGATGATCCTTACGGCGGTGAGCGAATCGGCGCTCGCGCCGGCGGCGCCGCTTTCGCGGCCCGTGCTTCGGGCGCGCATCTTCAAGCTCTGCCTTGTCCGGGCGGAGCAGCAGAAAGAAAAGGAGTGATCTATCATGCTGTGTGAAAAATGCGGAAAGAAGGAAGCGGAGGTATATATCCGCAATACGGTCAACGGGCGGGAGACGGAGATGAATCTGTGCCGCGACTGCGCCGAGAAAGCCGGTTATCTCGGCACGTTCCGGGGCTTCCTGCCTTGGAAGAGCTTTTTGTCGGACGATCCGGGGCTGTTTTCGGAGCTTTGGCGGCCGCAGGCCCTGCGCTCCGGCACCGGGATCTGTCCCGGCTGCGGCCTTAGCGCAGCGCAGGCGGCGGCTTCGGGCAGGGCGGGCTGCGCGCAGTGCTATGACGCGTTTCCCGGCGTCTTCGGACCGATCATCCGCCGCATCCACGGCGACGCCGTCCAAAAGGGCGAGGCTCCGGCGAGCGCGGACGGCGAGATCGCGCGCAGGGCGCGGCTGCGCACGGCGCGCGAGGAACTGAAGAAGGCGATCGGCGAGGAAAACTTCGAGCAGGCCGCCGTCCTGCGCGACGAGATCCGCAAGCTGGAAAAGGAGGGAGAACAGAATGCTTAAATTCTATCAGAATAAGGGCAAAGACGCCGACGCGGCGGTCTTTTCTCAGGTGAGCCTGAGACGGAACCTGCGCGATCTGCCCTTTATGTCCCGGCTTGACGCCGAGAAGGCGAAGGGGCTGTTTGCCGACGTCGAAAAGGCGCTCGCGGACGCGGGATTCTCCTTTGAAAAATACGATTTCACCGCGCTTTCGCCCACGAAGCGCGGCCTGCTTGCCGAGAAAAACCTTGTCCCGCAGAGCTTTGTGTCCGGCTCTGCGCCGCGCGGCGTCTTCGTAAGCGAGGACGAGAGCGTGAGCGTGATCGTGGGGGACGAGGACCACATCCGCATACTTGCGCAGGCCGCGGGCCTCGATCTTGCGGCCTGCCGGGAAAAGGCAAAGGCGCTCGACGCGGTCTTTGACGGCGCCTTCGGCTATGCCTATTCCGAAAAATACGGCTATCTGACCGCAAGCCCCGTCCACCTCGGCTGCGCGATGCGCGCGGGCGCCGCCGTGCATCTGCCCGCCATCGCCGCGTCCTCCGGCCTGCGCGCGCTTTCGGCGCAGACCGGGCGCATGGGCTATGAGCTGACGGCGCTGTACGGCGAGGGAAGCGGCGTTTATCTGCTTTCCAACGTAAAAAGCCTCGGGATCACGGAAAAAGAACTGCTGGCAGGTATAGAAAGCGCCGCGGGGAAGATAATGGAAAGAGAACGCGAACTGCGCAGAGAGCTCTATCGGGACAATCCCGAATATCTCGAGGACCGCGTGCGCCGCGCGCTGGCGATCCTCGGCAGCGCGCGTGTGATCGGCATGCGCGAGGCGGCGGCGCTTCTGTCCGACGCAAGGCTCGGCGCGGGCGTTATTGACGATATAGAGCCGGAGAAGATCGACGCGGCGATCCGCCTGATCGGCCCCTGTGCCGTCAGCGAAGCGGCCGGGCCGGACGATACCGCCAAAACGGAGGTGCGCCGCGCCTCGCTTCTCCGGGAAGCGATCCGGTAAGAAATGGGGAATCCAAGTGAACTATAATCAAAGATTTACGGCGGGGGCGGAGCGGGTGCTCCGCCTCGCGCAGGAAGCTGCGGCGGAGCGCGGACACGGGCACGTCGGCAGCGAGCATATCCTTCTGGGCCTCGCCCGCGAGGGCGAAGGCGCGGCCGCGCAGGCGCTCGCCTCCTTCGGCGTGACGCCGGAGCGCATCCTCGATCTGGTGATCGAGAACGCCGGACGCGGCTCCGCCGCGGCGCTGATCCCGCAGGGCCTGACCCCGCGCACCAGGCGCATCATCGAGCTTGCCATGGCCGAGGCCATGCGGCGCGGCCGCGGCTGGATCGGCACCGAGCATCTTCTGATGGGCATTTTGCGGGAACCGGACTGCTTCGCCTCGCGCATCCTCGCGCTTGCGCATGCGGAGCCGGGCAGACTGTATCCGGCGCTCGAAGCGCTGATCGGCGGCGCCGGTCCCGCGCAGACGGGCGATCCGCAGCAGAAAAAGGCCGCCGGAGGCGGCGATACGAAGACGCTGGACGGGCTCGGACGCGATCTGACCGCCGCGGCGAAGGAGGGAAAGCTCGACCCGGTCATCGGGCGGGAGAACGAGATCGAGCGCGCCCTGCAGATCCTTTCGCGCCGCACGAAGAACAATCCCTGCCTCATCGGCGAGCCGGGCGTCGGCAAGACGGCCATCGCCGAAGGACTCGCGCAGAAGATTGTCTCCGGCGACGTGCCGGAAAACCTGCGCGGCAAGCGGCTCGTCTCGCTGGAGATCTCCTCGGTCGTCGCGGGGACGAAGTACCGCGGCGAGTTCGAGGAGCGCATCAAGACCGTGCTGGACGAAGTGCAGCGCGCGGGCGACGTGATCCTGTTCATCGACGAGATGCACACCCTGATCGGCGCGGGCGCCGCGGAAGGCGCCGTCGACGCCGCGAATATCCTGAAACCCATGCTTTCGCGCGGCGAGATCCAGGTCATCGGCGCGACGACCATAGACGAATACCGCCGCCATATCGAGAAGGATGCGGCGCTCGAGCGCCGTTTCCAGTCCGTGCTCGTCGCGGAGCCGGACGCGCAGGACAGCATCGCCATCGTGCGCGGTCTGCGCGACCGGTATGAGGCGCATCACAGACTGAAGATCTCGGACGAGGCGATCGAGGCCGCGGTGCAGCTCTCGATCCGCTATATCTCCGACCGGCGCCTGCCGGACAAGGCCATAGATCTCGTGGACGAGGCTGCCGCGCGCAAGCGCATGAAGACCAATACCGCGCCGCCCGATCTGAAAACGCTGGAGGACACGTGCGCCGCCGCCGCCCGGGAGATGGACGAGGCTGTCTCGAGGCAGGATTTTGAAAAGGCGGCCGCACTGCGCGACCGCAGAAAGACGCTTTCCGCCGAGCTGGAGGCGCGCCGCAGCGCATGGGGCTCCGGAAGCGGCGCCGACGCCTGCGTCGGCGCGGACGACATCGCCGACGTCGTGTCCTCGTGGACGGGGATCCCCGTCGCGCGGCTCACGCAGTCGGAGAGCGAAAAGCTGATGCATCTGGAAGACGCGCTCCACAAGCGCGTGATCGGGCAGGACGAGGCCGTGCGCGCCGTCGCGCGCGCGATCCGCCGCAGCCGCGTCGGACTCAAGGATCCGAACCGGCCGACCGGCTCCTTCATCTTCCTCGGGCCGACCGGCGTCGGAAAGACCGAGCTTGCCCGCGCTCTGGCGGAAGCCATGTTCGGCGACGAAAACGCCATGCTGCGCGTGGACATGTCCGAATATATGGAAAAGTATTCCGTCTCGCGCCTGATCGGCTCGCCGCCGGGCTATGTCGGCTACGACGAGGGCGGACAGCTGACCGAGCGCGTGCGCCGCAAGCCCTACAGCGTCATCCTCTTCGATGAGATCGAAAAGGCGCATCCGGACGTGTTCAATCTCATGCTGCAGATCCTCGACGACGGCATCCTGACCGATTCGCAGGGCAGGAAGGTCGATTTCAAAAATACGGTCATCATCATGACCTCGAATATCGGCGCGAGGCTCATCACCGAGGACAATACCCGGCGGCTCGGCTTCGGCGCGGAGACCGAGAGCGCGGAGCGCAGCTTCGGCGAGATCTCCCGCAATGTGCTCGGCGAGCTGCGAAGGGCCTTCCGGCCGGAATTTCTCAACCGCATCGACGATATCATCGTGTTCCGCAGGCTGGAAAAGCCGGAGATCCGCCGCATCGCTTCGCTCATGATGGACCGCGTCGCCGCGCGTCTGCGCGGTATGGGCATAGAGCTTGTCTGCACGGACGAGGCGCTTGACCGCATCGCCGACGAGGGTTACGACGCGGCGTACGGCGCAAGACCGCTGCGCAGGTTCATCCAGACGCATGTCGAGGACGCCGCCGCGGAATGCATCCTCGCGGGACGCGCGCACGAGGGGGACACCCTGTGCGTGACGGCGGCCGACGGGGAACTGACCGTAGAGCCGCAGGCGCTGCCAGCGGCCGTGAATATCTGATCAAAAAACCGGCGCACCCCGCGCCGGTTTTTCATGTCCTGCGTGCGCCGGAGCTTTCTTCGCCTTGCGGCGGGGGAAGGATTGTGGTACAATGGAAAAAAACGAAAGAGGCGAAATGCTATGTTCATCCGTCCGGCCCGTCCCGGCGATATCGAAGACGTCCTGCGGCTTCTCGTGCAGGTCGATATGGTGCACCACACGATCCGGCCCGACCTGTTCAACGGCCCCGCGACGAAATATACGGCCGAGGAGCTTCCGGCCATCTTTGCCGATCCGTCCTCCCCGGTCTTCGTGATGGACGACGGGGAAGGGCGCGTGCTCGGCTACGCCATGTGCAGGGTGCAGCAGCATATCGGCGACCATGTGCTGACCGATGTGCGCACGCTGTACATCGACGATCTGTGCGTCGACGAGGCCTGCCGCGGAACGGGCGTCGGCCGCGCGATCTTCGAGCATGTTCGCACCTGGGCCGCGCGCGAAGGCTTTTACAATCTCACGCTCAACGTCTGGGCCGGCAACGACAGCGCGAAGCGTTTTTATGAAAGCCGCGGCCTGAAGCCGCAGAAGTACGGCATGGAAATGATCCTGAAGGAGGAGTAGGGCATGGGGCTGAACATTCTGGCGCTTGGCGATGTGTGCGGCGCGTCGGGCCTTGCATTCCTGCAGAAAAGGCTTTGGCGGCTGCGCGGCGAGTATAAGGCCGATCTGGTCGTCGTCAACGGCGAGAACGCGAACGTGCGCGGCATCACGCCCGATCAGGCGCGCAGCCTGCGCGACTGCGGCGCGGACGTCGTCACGCTCGGCAACCACAGCTTCGACCGCCGCGAGATCGCCTCGTATCTCGACGAGGACCGATCGATCATCCGCCCGGCGAATTACGCCTCCTTCCTGCCCGGCACCGGCGTGTGTTGGTACGACACGGGCAAGGCCGAGGTCTGCGTCATCAATCTGCTCGGGCGCATCGGCGTGAACGTCTCGCCCCCGCCCGCCGACCCCTTTGAAATGGCCGAACGGCTGGTCGCGGAGGCCGCAAAGCGGACGAGATTCATCGTCGTCGACTTCCACACCGAGACCACGAGCGAGAAGACCGCGATGGCCTACGCGCTCGACGGGCGCGCAAGCGTCCTGTTCGGCACGCATACGCATGTGCAGACGGCCGACGAGCGCATTTTCCCCAAAGGCCTCGGCTACATCACCGATCTCGGCATGTGCGGCGCGCTCGATTCCGTCATCGGCGTGCGGCCGGATACGAGCCTCGCGTTTTTCCGCGGCAATACCCTTTCGCGCTTCGAGGACGCGCGCGGCCCCGCGTTTGCGACGGGCGCGCTGTTCACGCTCGGCGACGACGGCAAATGCACGCATGTCGAGCGCGTGCGCGTTGAGGAAGCTTGACAAGCGTTTTCAAATAGGATAAGATAAAGGACGCGGCCCGAGGGCCGCGCCTGATATGTCTCCGTAGCTCAGCAGGATAGAGCATTCGCCTCCTAAGCGGAAGGCTCACCTACCGCCAAGTTTTTAAGGAAAAAATTGTGCGGAGTTCGAATTGAGACAGGACTGTACGAAAAGCAGGTTCACCCTAACGCCATTTTGGCGGTGCGGTGAACCTGCTTTTCATACAGCCCAGTCTCAGTTCGAACTCCGCACTATTTTTTCTTTAAAAATTTGGCGGTAGGTGAGCCGACCGCTTAGGAGGCG
>JAEEGL016256100.1_pt1 | contig 19599 bp, 16 predicted proteins | sample 9134231 | NCBI WGS metagenome assembly JAEEGL01 (sample SAMN16246548, study PRJNA631951) | gut metagenome | biome: gut microbiome; feature: rumen; material: fiber-attached | host: Bos | place: Iran: Karaj | collected 2018-10 | reverse complement strand
ATTGACAGCCTCGTTCGCACGGTCGACGAGCCCGGCATCCAGACCGTGACCCCCCTCATCGGAGAAGGGGCAGTCGAGGGAACAGTCGAAAGCTATGAAAGGATCATTGGAGGCGGTCCCAACGCGAACCGCCACGCCCTTATACACTGCCAGATAACCGACACGGCACTTATGGAGAGGATAAGGCGCAGCGACATCCGCGTGTTCTACCAGCCGATCTTCCTGAACTACGACCTCCACGTCGTGGCATCGAGGGTGGGCGAAGAGCTCGCGTCGACCTCCTACGCCTTCGGCACGGCCATAAGAAACGGTACGCACGTATCCTTCGGCACGGACTCCCCAGTCGAGGACATAAACCCCTTCGACGGAGTCTTCTCCGCCGTCATGAGGAAGGACCTCAGATGCTTCCCTGAGGAGGGCTTCTTCCCCGGAGAACGCGTTTCGGTCGAGGACGCCGTGGACGCCTACACCATAGGAAGCGCCGAGGCCGAATTCACCGAAGGCTGGAAGGGCCGCATTGCCCCGGGCTTCGCGGCGGACCTCGTCATACTGGACCGCGACATCTTCACGGTCCCCGGCGACGAGATAAAGGACGTCCGCCCCTGGCAGACCATAGTCGCAGGCGAGACGGTCTTTACAGCCGAATAGGCAGAGACGGTCAGGCAGAAAAGCCGAAACGGCCGGGCAAAAGGGAACATACCGGAATAAAAGCAATAAAAAAAGCCCCGCGCGTCCGCGCGGGGTCTTTTATTGTTCCTTTTGATGGAAAAACCCGGTCGTTACTCGATGGGGAAGGCCGTGAAGCTTACCTCGTCGAACTCCATGCCCCTTACGACGAAATCGTAGAGGTCCTCAAACTCGAAGTCGGCGTTCTCGTCGAAGCCCTCGGTCTCGTCAGCCAGGACCTTATAGACGACGCAGTCCTTTTCCATGTAAAGCTCGGCGTTGCCGTCCCAGATGCTCCAGCCGTTTCCGGAGAAGCCTTCGGAAACCAGCTCGCCAACGGTCTTGCCTGTATACGCGGAGGCCTCGTCGGCGGTGAGTATGCAGTCGGTGAAATCGACGCAGTCCGTGACCTCGAGCTTTCCGAGTATCGCGTTGACCTGATCCTGATAATCATCGGCGAAGAAGTCGAGATCTCCGTAAAGCTCGTTGTCCTCTTCGGAGATCGGAGCGGTCAGCTGATAATGCCTGCCGTCCTTTTCGGTCACTACGTATACGTAGTCGCCGTACATTATGGTACTGAGGTTCTCGTCCTCACCGAGCTCGTTTATGACGTCCTGGAGAGTCGCGTAGGGGCTGTCCACATGAACGATCTCGCCGGAAAGCGAGGGCTCGGACTCGATGGTGTACTCGGGCAGCTCGACGCTCACTCCGCCGTGGGTGAAGCTGTACTCGATGGTCTCGCTCTCTTCTCCGGAGACCGCGTTCCAGATAAAGCCCGTCACGTTTCCGTTCTCGGCCTTTCCGGTGACGGTGAGCTCGACGGTCTCTCCGTCCTCATCCTCGCCGCTGATGGTATAGACGAGCTCGGAGCTGGTGTTGCTTCCGGACGTCACGTCTGTTCTGGTCGCGGAATAAGCGAGGTCTTCGCCGCTTCCCTCCTCGGGCTCTTCAAATACTCCCGTGACGAACATCGCAAGGCTCGTATCGATGCTGGAGCTGAACAGCATATATGAGAAATCATCCTCATAGGCGGTCTCGCCGTCGCTGATCACGTAATTGTGTCCGTCCTCGGTAAAGGCGTAATAAGTCATTTCGTATTCGGGATATTCGACGCAGATCTTATTCCCGTCTTTCTTGAATACGGAGCTGACGCTGTCCCCGGCCTTGGCTTCCATCATGATGTTGTCGGCCTCGGACAGGCCGCCGTAGAATTGCTCGACCCTCTTTTTCACCTCTCTCTTCGTTTTTGCGGTCGCCGTGCTCTTCTTCTCGCCGCAGCCCGTGAGCACCAAGGCAAGGGTCAGCAGCAGAGCGACGAATACCGGCGAAAAACTTTTTCTCTTCATTTCTTTCCTCCCAGTTTCTATTTGAATTCCTGTATAAACTATGAAACGCGGCTCAGCCCTTAAGCATGCCGAAATACTTTTTCGAAGCGGTTTCGTAAAGGGCGTTGAATTCCTCGTCGCCGCCCGAATGCAGGCGCTCGTAATACAGATGCTCGTGATCCGCGAGCTCGGGGTTGACCCTCACGGCGGTCGCGATGCCGACGTTGGAGCATATGCCCGCGATGCGCACGAACTCGACCATAAGATCCGTAAAGCTGCTGTCCGCGATGATATTGCATTCACCTCGGCTCATGCGCAGCAGATGGTTCTGCTTGAGCTGCGAGGTGAGCTCGCTTATCACCTGAACGAGAGGCTCTATGCGCTTTGACGCTTCGACGTCGCGCTTGCTGAAGGTCAGCTGGGTCTCGTCGAGTATGTCGTTTGTCGCGTCTTCGATTATCTTCAGCTCCGAGAGGGCTGCCGCGGAGATCTCCGCGCCGTTTTCCCTGAGGGCCGCGGCATTGGCCGCGATGTTGAGTGCGTGGTCGCCCAGACGCTCGAATTCCGCGGTGACCTTATAGTACTGGTCGAGTATGGCGACGTGGTCCTCGAGCTGAAGGTGCGGGAGCAGACCCACTATATAGCGGCTTATCTGGTCCGTCAGGCGGTCTATATCCTTCTCGTCCGCAAGCATCTCCGCGTATACGTTATCGTCGAACTGTCTGAGAAGCGAGAAGGCCTTGCTTATATTGCCGCGGGAAAGCCCGAAAAGGGTGTTCAGCAGATTGTAGCAGCTCTGCAGCGCAAGGGCGGGAGTGTTGAAGAACACGGGACTCAGGGCGTCGACAGCTTCCTTGTACCTGTCCTCGGGCACGGCTTCATCCTTGACCATGCGTATGCTGAGAGCCTCGTAGGTCCTGAGCAGCGGGAAAAGAAGCACCGAGCAGCCGAGATTGAAGACCGTGTTCGTGTTCGCTATGATGCCGGAATTGACCGTCGCGTCCCAGAGGCCGTCGAGCAGTCCCATGCGGTGGATAACAGTGACGACGATAAGGACCAGAGCGCTCTTGCTGAGATTAAAGAGAATATTCATTATGCCGACGCGTTTTGCATCGGCCTTGGCTCCTATGGAGCACACTATCGCAGTGGTGACGCAGTCGCCCAGATAAATGCCTACTATGACGGCGTAAATGCTCTTGAACGCCAGCAGTCCGGTGGCTGAAAACGCCTGGAGTATGCCGACGGCGGCGGAGGAGCTCTGAAGCACGAAGGCGACGCCCGCGCCCGTGACGTAGCCGAGGAGCGGATTGTCTCCGAGGCGCAGGAACATATGCTCTATCATTCCGGAGGACGCGAGCGTGTTGACGGCGCTCGTCATGTTCAGAAGGCCGGAAAACAGCACGCCGAAGCCCACGGCGATATTGCCGATGGACCTTGAGTTCTTGAGGAAATTGCCCATTATCAGCACCATGCCGAGAATGAGGGCGAGAGGCGCCAGGGTGGAAGGCTGGAAGAACCTGAGCCAGGAGGTCCCTCCGGAGGCGTTGAGATCGAGAAGCCTTATGATCTGGCCCGTCACGGTGGTCCCGACGTTCGCGCCGACTATGATGCCAAGAGACTGGCGCAGCGTAAGGATGCCCGCTCCCACGAGACCGGAAGTTATGACTATCGTGGCCGTGGAGGACTGTATCAGGGCAGTGATCAGGACGCCGAGAATAAACGCCTTTACCGGGTTGTTCGTGACCTTCTCTATGGCGATCTTGAGCGTTCCCGAGGAATTTTCCTTTAGGGAATCGCCCATGAGCCGCATTCCGTAAAGGAACATGGCAAGCCCGCCGAGAAGGGATATTACGTCAAATATATTCATAGATCGAAATCAAAAAAAATTCGATGATCCGCAAATCAAACCATTATAAGATTATCAGCATTGGACGCCGCAGTCAATCGGAAGGCCGGCCCGCGGGGAGCTTATCCGGAAACGCCGCGCGGTCCCGATGCCGGATGCCGGAGCCTGCTGCTGCGCGGGCCCGACGCCATAAATGATCCTGTTCGGGGCAAAAGAAAAATCCCTCAAAACCTTTCAGTTTCAAGGGATCCTTTGTGGAGCTGTTACCCAGATTCGAACTGGGGACCTCATCCTTACCAAGGATGCGCTCTACCGACTGAGCTATAACAGCATATCGGGCCTCAGGCCCGTAGCAGGATTTATTATACTTGCACCATTGCGCCGTGTCAATTGAAAAGTTGAGTTCTTTTCAGACGGCGGGCTTATCCTTTTTGACGTAGGTGCGGATGTTGTATTCGAGGTCTCCGTCGAAGTAGGGTCCGTCGGTCTCCTTAAGCTCGAACAGATCCTTGAATTCCGGGAACCACACGTCGGCGTTTTCGGCCTCGGCCTCGACCTCGGTCAGAACGAGCTCGTCGCAGTCCCGAAGAAAGAGCCTGTAGATCGAGGCGCCGCCGGCAACTATGAGGTCTTCGAAGCCCATGTTGTCGAGCACGTATTCGGTGAAATCCTCGAGCCTCTGGAAACTGAAGCATATGTAGCCGCCCTCGAGCTCGCAGACCGGGCCCGTCGGTGCGTCTATGTTGAGCACCAGGGTGTTGCGGCCGGGGAGGGGCTTTCCCTTCGGCATGGACTCCAGCGTGCGCTGCCCCATGACGACGGTCTTCCCTATGGTGTGCCTCTTAAAATGGGCGAGGTCGGTCGGCAGCCTGAAGAGCAGGCTGTTCTTGTAGCCGAGAGCCCTGTTTTTATCTATGACCGCGAGTATCTTCATTCGTTGAAATATCCTTTCAGCTTTGTCCTTATGCGCTGTATGCCGTTGTCTACCGATTTGGGGGATTTTCCGAGGTCGCCTGCGATCTCCCGGTAATCCTTCCCTCCGATCAGCCCGCCCAGTATCTCCTTTTCGAGCTTCGAAAGCAGCCTGTTTTCCGGGGACAGAAGCTCTGAAAGCAGGCTTTCGAAGACCACGGAGCTTTCGGGCCTTCCGGCCGCGGGATCGGTAAGGGTCTCGGCGAGTGTCTTTCCGCTCTCTAGCCTCGCGTCGAGCGAGACGTAATCGCTTAAGGGCGAGTTCTTCTTTCTCGAAGCCGCCCGAAGCGCCGCGAGCATCTGCCTGCTTATGCAGACGTCGGCGTAGGTGCGAAGGGACGCTCCCTTCGACTCGTCGTAGGTCTTGACCGCATTGAAGAGGCCTATCATGCCCTCCTGTATCAGGTCGTCTCTGTCCGCGCCGAGCATGTAGTAAAGGCCCGCCTTTGACAGCACGAGGGGCTTGTATTCCTCGAAGAGCTTTTCGAGCTCAGCGTCCTTCAGATCCATTTCTCTGCCTTTCGGCCTCGTAGAGGACCACGGCGGCTGCATTCGAGGCGTTGAGGGAGTTGACCCTGCCGCGCATCGGTATGGAGACGACGAAATCGCACTTTTCCTTGACCAGCCTCGAAACGCCGGAGCCCTCCGCGCCTATGACTATGGCGAGAGGTCCTGAGAGCCTGGCCGACGAGTAGGGCTCGCCGTCCATATCCACGGCGGCCGTCCAGATGCCGAGGCCCTTCAGCTTTTCGAGCATGGCCGCTATGTTTGCCGTCTTCACGACGGGAACGTATTCTATCGCGCCCGCGGAGGCCTTCGCTACGGTCTCGGTGAGGCCGACGGCCCTTCTCGCGGGGATTATGACGCCGTGAGCGCCGGCGCCGTCCGCGGAGCGGAGCACCGCCCCGAGGTTGTGCGGATCCTCGAGCCCGTCGAGCACCACGAGCAGCGGATCCTCGCCCTTTTCGCGGGCCGCCTCGAGCACGTCCTCGAGCTCGGCGTAGTCGTGGGCCGCGGCGAAGGCCGCGACGCCCTGATGGGGCCTGCCCGGGCAGAGCTTGTCGAGGACTATCTTATCCACGTACTGCAGCATGAGCCCGCGCTCTCTTGCCATCGAGGCTATCTTCTTCGCGGAGCCCTCCGCGTCCTTCTGCATAAGGATCTTGTCTATGGTGCGGCCGCTCTTTATCGCTTCGCTGACTGGATTGCGGCCGATTATCAGATTGGGATTGAGCTCGAAGTCTCTTCCGCCTTCCCTTCCGGGCGCGGAGTGCGAAAAGCCGCCCGCGCCTTCCGGCGACCAGCGCTTCTGCACGTCTCTTCTGACGCCGGCCTTGGGGCCTGCGGAGCCGCGGGGCGCGGCCTTTGCGGAGCCCGCGCCGCGGGAGCGTCCCGCCTGCTTTGCCGGGCCCTTGGCGAGCCTTCCGTCTTTTCCTATGCTGTGAGCGGCTCTCTTGTTCTTGCCGCTCTTTTCGGAGGCCAGAAGAAGCCTCGGATTGTCTCTCTTGCTCATCGCTATACCGCCACGGGAATGCCCTTTATCTGCTCGCCGTGCTCGTAGTTTTCGAGCGCGAAATCGTCGAGCGTGAATTCATAGAAGTCCTTTACGTCAGGATTCATCTTAAAGACCGGAGCCGGATAGGCCGGCCTCTTTATGAGCTCCTCGACTATGGGAAGGTGCCTGTCGTAGATGTGGGCGTCGGATATGACGTGGATCAGCTCTCCCGCCTCAAGACCCGAGACCTGAGCCATCATGTGCACCAGCACGGCGTACTGGCAGACGTTCCAGGCGTTGGCCGTGAGTATGTCCTGTGAGCGCTGGTTGAGGATCGCGTTGAGCCTCCTGCCGGTGACGTTGAAGGTCATGCTGTAGGCGCAGGGCTCGAGCCCCATCTCGTGAAGATCCTCGAAATTGAAGATGTTCGTCATGATGCGGCGCGAGTACGGATCGTTCTTGAGGCTCCAGAGCACGTTGTCGACCTGGTCCATCTCGCCCTGTTTGAAAATGTATTTCTTTCCGAGCTGATAGCCGTAGGCCTTGCCTATGCTGCCGTTTTCATCCGCCCAGGAATCCCAGATGTGGGCCTTGAGATCCTTTATGTTGTTGCTCTTCTTCTGCCATATCCAGAGCAGCTCGTCGACGCAGTTCCTGAACGGAACGGGCCTCAGGGTGAGAGCCGGGAACTCCTGCGAGAGATCGTAGCGGTTCACGACGCCGAAGATCTTTTTTGTATAGGCGGGAGTGTCGGTGTCGGCCCATCTGGCGCGCACCTGCATCCCCTCGGTGGAAAAGCCCTCGTCCAGGACCTTTCTGCACATATCAGAAAAAAGTACGTCAGCTCTGCTCATCTGCTTCCTCCGTTATTACAGCGGCCTTTTCCAGTATTTCGGCCAGGCGCTCCTCTTCTCCGCAGAGATAAAGACAGCCCAGCAGCGCCTCGAAGGCCGTCGCCCACTTGTAGGTGACGGCGTCGGCGTTCTTCGGCTTGGTCGCGGTGCGGTGGTTCCTGGCCCTTTTTACGAGTGCCTGCTCCTCTTCGGAGAGCTCCTCCATGAGCGCGAGTATGGCCCTCGCCTGAGCCTCCGCGCGGACGTAGCGAACGCCCTCGCGGTGAAGCCTGTCAGCGTGGCCGGACGCCCTGCCGCTCCTCATTATCCGCTCTCTCACGAAGCTCTCGTACACGGCGTCGCCCATGTAAGCCAGGGCAAGCGGTGACGCCGCAAGCCATTTGCTACGCTCTGTCCGCATTGTTGAGCATGTCGCGCAGCTTGCCTGCCGGCGCGGGCTTGGCCTTAGCCGCGGGCTCCTCGGCCGCGGGCTTTGCGCCCTGCATTATTATCTGGACTCCCTGAGGAGTATCCTTTAATACTATGCCTCTGGCGGCGAGCTCGTCCCTGATGCGGTCGGCCTCGGCGAAGTTCTTCGCCTTTCGCGCTGCCTGGCGCTCGTCCACGAGCTTCTGTATCTCGGGATCGACTCCGCCGTCCCCGTCCCTGAGAAGGCCGAGCACGGCCGTGAGCTCGTCGAGCATGGCCCAGGCGGCCGCGGCGAATTTCTTCGTTGCTCCGCCCTTCACGGCTCCGTTGATGTCCCTGATGAGCTCAAAGACCGCGGAGATGGCGTCGGCGGTGTTGAGGTCGTCGTCCATGCAGGCTATGAAGGCGTCCCTGTGCGCGGGGAGCTTTGCGAGGACGTCTGCTTCCTCCGGAGTCATCTCGCCCTCAGCGCCGTTTTCGATCAGGTGCTTAAGAGTGTCCCTGCAGTTCCTCATGCGCTCCATGCCGCCCCTTGCCGCGTCCATCAGATCTCTCGAGAAGTTGATGGGGCCTCTGTACTGGCCGGAGAGCAGGAAATAGCGCAGGGTCTCGCCGTCGTACTCCTTAAGAATGTCCCTGACCGTGAAGAAATTGCCGGCCGACTTGGACATCTTCTCGTTGTTTATGGTTATGTAGCCGTTGTGCATCCAGTAGTTCGAGAAGGTCTTGCCCGAAAGTCCCTCGGACTGGGCGATCTCGTTTTCGTGATGCGGGAACTGCAGATCCTGGCCTCCGCAGTGGAGGTCTATGGTCTCTCCGAGATATTTCTTAGACATCGCGGAGCACTCGATGTGCCAGCCCGGCCTTCCGAGGCCCCAGGGGGATTCCCAGGCGATCTCGTCGTCGGTCTTTCTGGCCTTCCAGAGCGCGAAGTCGAGAGGATCTCTCTTCTTTTCGCCCTCGGGTATGCGGGCGCCGACCTCGAGATCAGCTATGGAATTGCCGGAGAGCTTTCCGTAGCCCGGGAAGCTCCTCGTGCTGTAATAAACGTCGCCGTCGACCTCGTAGGCGTGTCCCTTGTCTATGAGGCCCTGCACGAAGGCGATTATCTCGTTCATGTTCTCGGTGACCTTCGGATGGACGCTGGCGGGCTCGATGTTGAGAGCCTTTACGTCCTCGAAGTAGGCCTTGATGTACTTCTCGCTGATCTCGGGAGCGGTGCAGCCCTCCTCCCTCGCGCGGTTGATGATCTTGTCGTCGACGTCGGTGAAGTTCTGTACGTACTTTACCTTCTGGCCGCGGTACTCGAGATACTTGCGCATGGTGTCGAAGACCACGAACGGGCGGGCGTTGCCTATGTGTATGTAGTTGTAGACCGTGGGCCCGCAGACGTACATGCGAAGCTCGCTTTTGTCCATCGGGACCAGTTCTTCTTTTCTTCTCGTAAGAGTGTTGTATACCTTCATTTCAGCCTCTTCTTTCGGCGTTTACGAGAGCTATGGCCTTCTCAGCGGCCTCCGCGGCCGTGAGCTCCTCCATGTCTCCGCCTCTTCTGAGTTTGTATTCGACCTTTCCTTCGGCGGCCTTCTTCCCCACGGTGATCCTGATCGGGAAGCCGAGAAGATCGGCGTCCTTGAACTTGACGCCGGGTCTTTCGTCTCTGTCGTCGAGGCAGACCTCGACGCCGGCCGCCTGCAGCTTTTCGTAGAGCTGCTCGGCGAGGGCCTTCTGGGCCTCGTCCTTGGCGTTTATGAGGACTATCATTGCATGGTAGGGAGCGACGCTCACCGGCCAGATTATGCCGTTGTCGTCGTGATGCTGCTCGACCACCGCCGCGAGGGTCCTCGTGACGCCTATGCCGTAACAGCCCATGACCATGGGATGCTTCTCCATGTTCTCGTCGGTGTACTCGGCGCCCATGGATACTGAATACTTCGTGCCGAGCTTGAAGACCTGGCCGACCTCTATGCCCTTGGCGCTCTTCACGGGCTTTCCGCAGACCGGACAGGGGTCTCCCGCCTGAAGCAGCTTGAGATCGGTTATTATATCGGCCTTGTAATCCCTGCCGTAGTTGACGTTCTTTATGTGGGCGTCGGCCTTGCAGGCGCCGGCCACCATGTTCTTCGCGTTCACGAGCTCGGAATCGACTATGATCCTGCAGTCGTGAAGGCCGGTCGGACCCGTGAAGCCGCCCACGCAGCCGGTCTTTTCTCCCATCAGGGCCTCGTCCGCGAACTGGACCGCGAATTCGGGGACCTTGAGGGCGTTGACCAGCTTTATCATGTTGAGCTGCCTGTCGCCCCTGATGAAGACGGCGACGTATTCGGGCTCCTCGCTGCCCTCGTGATATACCGAGAACAGCAGGGCCTTGATGGTCTTCTTCTGAGGAACGCCGAGGAACTCCGCGACCTCCTCTATGGTCTTGGTGCCGGGAGTGCTGACCTCCTCCATGGGAAGCTCGTCCTCGGGAGCGGCCTGCTCGTCCCTGAACTCGGCTCTTTCCGCGGTGGCCGCCATGTCGCAGCTCTCGCAGTATATGATCTCCTCCTCGCCGAACTCGGAAAGGGCGCAGAACTCGTGGGAATTGCTTCCGCCTATGGCGCCGGTGTCGGCTTCGACCGGCCTGAAATCGAGGCCGCAGCGGGTGAACACCTTTGTGTAGGCGTCGTACATATCCTGATAGCTCTTCGCGAGACCCTCGTCGTCCTTATCGAACGAATAGGCGTCCTTCATTATGAACTCGCGGCTCCTGATGAGTCCGAAGCGCGGGCGCGCCTCGTCCCTGTACTTCGTCTGTATCTGATATATGTTGAAGGGGAGCTGTCTGTGAGAGGTCACGCTCTGCCTTACGGTGTCGGTGAAGACCTCCTCGGCTGTGGGGCCGAGGCAGAAATCCCTTTCGTTCCTGTCCTTTGTCCTCCAAAGCTCGGGTCCGTAGGCATACCAGCGGCCCGATTCCTGCCAGAGCTCCGCGGGCTGCATCGCGGAGGTGAGTATCTCCTGGGCGCCGGCGGCGTCCATCTCTTCCCTTACGATGTTCTCGACCTTGCGGAGGCTCCTCATGCCGAGGGGCATGAAGTTGTAAACGCCGGAGACCATCTTCTTGATCATTCCGGCCCTGAGAAGGAGGATGTGGCTGGGGATCTCCGCTTCTGCGGGGACGTCCCTCAGCGTTGTCAAAAACATTTTGGATACGCGCATTGTCTATTTCCCTTTCACTGCGGCCGTTGCGTAGGCCGCCATAGCATTTCCGTCTCCTGTTATTCCGAGGCCTTCCTCGGTCGTGGCCTTTATGCTCACTCTCCCTGCGGCGACTCCGAGAGCCTCCGCGCAGGCCTTTCTCATGGCCTCAGCGTAGGGAGCTATCTTCGGCCGCTGAGCAACGAGAGTGGCGTCTATATTGACTGTTTCAAAGCCGTTTTCCCTTATGATGCGGGCCGTCTCCGAAAGCAGCCTTGCGCCGGACATCCCTTCGAATTCGGGATCGCTGTCCGGGAAGTGCCTTCCTATGTCGCCCAGGGCGCAGGCCCCGAGCAGCGCGTCGGCCATAGCGTGCGCGAGCACGTCCGCGTCGGAGTGACCGAGCAGGCCGCGCTCGTAAGGCACGTTCACGCAGCCGAGCATGAGCGGCCTTCCCTCCGCAAGCCTGTGGACGTCGTAGCCGCTCCCGACCCTTATCTGAGGCTCCCGGGGGAGGTCCTCCGGAGTCGTTATCTTGACGTTCGAATAATCGCCTTCGGTGATCGTCACCCTGACTCCGATCCTTTCGACGAGGCCCGCCTCGTCCGTGCCGGTAAAGCCGTCCCTTTCCGCCTTTTCGAGAGCTCTTCTGAGCGTTTCCGCGCGGAAGCCCTGCGGGGTCTGCACCTCGTAGAGGGCGGCTCTGTCGAGCGTCTCGTTTACCGTCCTTATGGTCTGCTTGGGCCGAACGCATGGCACCGCCGCCTCGCAGCTCTCCAGAGCCCTGAGCACCCCCTCTATCACCTCGCGGGTGACGAATGGCCTCGCGGCGTCGTGCACCAGTACGAGCTCGCAGCCCTCAAGGGCCGCAAGGCCCCTTCGCACCGACTCCTGCCTGGTATCTCCTCCGGCGACCACCGCCCTGACGCGGGCTCCGAGCCCGTATTCATCCAGCATGGAGCTTACGAGCTGCTCGTCTCCCGGCGGACAGACCACGACTGTATCGATCTCTTCCTTTATAGCACAAAAAGCCTTTACGGCCCTTACAAGGACCGGAAGGTCTTCGTACATGAGGTATTGTTTTTTTACGCCGCCGCCCATTCTCGTTGAAGAACCGGCGGCGGCGATCACTGCGCCTATCCTGCGTCCCGCCATCCTGCCTCTTAAGGGATCATCCTGATCCTTCCGAATATCATTCTTCCGGCAGAGGTCTGAAGAACGCTTGTCACCGTGATGTCCACGGTCTTGCCCACGCTGCCGCGGCCGTCCTCGACGACTATCATGGTCCCGTCGTCAAGATAGGCCACGCCCTGGCCGGGCTCCTTGCCCTCTTTGATGAGAAATACGCGCATCGTCTCTCCGGGGACGACGACCGGCTTCAGGGCGTTGGCGAGCTCGTTGATGTTGAGCACCTTTATGCCCTGGATGGCCGCGACCTTGTTGAGATTGAAATCGTTCGTCATGACCATGCCCTTTATGCTCATGGCCAGCTTTATGAGCTTGACGTCGACCTCGGGAATGTCGTCGAGGGAACGGTCGCCCGATGTGTCGCGTATGTCAAGGCCATAGTCCGTCTGAAGCTTCGCAAGGATGTCAAGACCCCTCCTGCCCTTGCTTCTCTTCATCGAGTCCGAAGAATCAGCGAGCCGCTGAAGCTCTCCGAGCACGAAATCCGGTATAACTATGGTCCCCTCTAAAAAGCCTGCCTTTAAGATGTCCGATATGCGCCCGTCGATTATGACGCTCGTATCGAGGATCTTGGGCGGCACGCCTGCCTGCTTGCCCTTGCTCTTTGCTGCGGTCTCCTTCGGCGCCTGCATCACGGCAGACGGAAGCGGCAGCCTCTCGCCCACCTGTTTGCTGACAGTGCGGCCGAGCTGCGCTCCGAGAGATCCGAGGATAAGATAGGAAATTACGGAGATGATGATGTTGAGATAAGCCGTCTTCAGAGCCTCTATCCCGTTGATGATCTGCGAGATCAGAAAAGCTATGAGAAGTCCGACTATGATCCCCAGTAATGTGGCCATTACCTCGCTGAGCGGAGTACTCGATATTGTGAGCTCCAGGCGCGATACGGCCCTCTCCCCCTGGCGACTGAGTGATGCGTACAGGCTTGAGAAAATAATTCCGAAAATAATGATTGTAATGCCTGTAACAAGTATGCTCTCGCCCGTGCCCATGCCGACGTTGAATACCGCGTCGGACCCAACGAACAGGACGTTTGCCACTCCGTAGCCAAACAGCATTCCGCTAAGGGTCACCACTATGCGGAATACCCGTTTAAACATGTGTCCTCCTATATTCAGTTGTATTTGCAGCTGCGCTGCATATCTATATAAACGATCCTCCGCCCTCCGGGGTCTAGATGGCGGACTCGATCATGTCTGCGGCCTTCTCCTCATCGATGTTCTCGATGATTATCATTTCGCTTATGAGTATCTGCTTCGCGCTGGTGAGAAGCTTCTTTTCTCCGGTTGAGAGCTTCTTGACGCGGTCGACTCTCGTGAGGTTCCTTATGACCTCGGCGACTCCGCAGAGATCGCCGGTCTTGAGCTTTTCCATGTTGTCGCGGTTCCTGCGGTTCCAGTTCTCGTCCATCGGAGTGCTCTCCGATCCGAGAACCTTGAGGACCTCCTGGACCTTGCCGTGGGACTCGACGGACCTGAGACCCGCCGCTTCGCTTCCTTCCACAGGCACCATTACCTGCATGCGGCCGTAGTGGGTTTTCACAATATAATAAGCTCTGGTCTCACCCAGGATCGTCTTGTCTTCGATTTTTTCTATTGTGCCTGCCCCGTGCATTGGGTAAATGACGTTTTCTCCAACGGCAAACATGCGCTCTACCTCCGAAAATATTATACCTTTTCGGAGAAGAATAGTCAATTTACGACATGTCCATGGAGAACCAGAAAATACTGCCCTCTCCGGGAGAGCTTTCGACGCCGTAGCGGGCGCCGTGACGCTCGAGGATCTCCTTTACTATCGAAAGTCCGAGGCCGGTCCCCTGCTTGGAGCGGTAGCCCTGGCGGCTCGCCTTCTGATAGCGGTTCCATATGCTGTCGAGGTCCTCCTCGGCTATGCCTATGCCCTTGTCGGCTATGCTGCAGCGGACCGCGTTATCCTCGAGCGAAAAGACCACGGCGACCTTCTTTTCGTCGCCGCTGTAGCGGACCGCGTTGGAGATCAGGTTCCCTATCACCTGCTGGATCTTTCTTTCGTCGCCCGTGACCGTGACGGTTCCCGGCACCGGCCTGAACGAGAATTCGAAGCCCTCCTGCTCGAGCACCCTGTAGGTCGCGAGCACGCTCTCGGCGGCCTTCTGTATGTCGAAGGGGGCCATCTCGAATTCCATGGCTCCGGACTGGAGCTTCGAGATGCTGAGTATGTCGTTTACGAGGTCCGCGAGCCTGTCGGTCTCGTCGATTATGACTCCGAGATGCTCGTCGCGCTTTTCCTTGTTGTCGCCGGAGATGTCCCTGATCATCTCCGAATAGGATTTGATCATGGTGAGCGGCGTGCGAAGGTCGTGCGAGATGTTGGCCAGAAGGTCCTTTTGGAGCTCGTCGGTCCTGGCGAGGTTTTCGGCGGTATGGGTGAGGGTCGCCGCGAGGTCGTCTATCTCCTGATAGTCGCCGCCCTCAAACACGACGTCGTAGTTGCCCTTGACGAGCTCTCCGGCCTTCTTTTCCATGTTGATGACCGGCGTCGCGAGCCGCTTGGAGGTCCAGCGCGCTATTATGATGCCGAGCGCTATGGCCACGGCCGAGACTAGGAAGAGCTGCGAGCGCAGTATGCTGACGGCAGGCCCCAGAGGGGAAAGCGGCGTTATGGCGTAGAGATAGACCGGATCGCGGAAGCTGCTCTCGACCCTCCTGGCGTGGACCAGGATCTTCGCGCCGTTTTCGGCCGTGACCGAGAAGGACAGGCTGTCGCCGCCGTTCATAAGGCTCTTCCTCGCGTCGGAGATCAGGCTTCCGTAGTTCTGCGAGATCCTGCCCTGCACTCTGGTGTCCGTAGAGGCAATATAAAAGCTGCCGTCCTCGGCCTCGACGTAGAAATATATGTCGTTTTCGCGCGAGACCTGGGAGATCCTGTCGCAGAAGGCTTCGACGTCGAGACTTTCTCCGGAGGAATAAGCCGTGCTGACGGCGCTGATGGCCGCCGACGACTTTCTCATCATCGAATACTCGTAGTACTGATCGAGCAGCAGGGCCTGGAGCAGCCAGAGCAGTCCTATAAGAAAGGCCGTATAGATAATAAAAGACCGCGTCAGCTTGAAACGCAGAGGTTTCGAAGGCCGGCGGGTCTTTTCCTTTATTTTTTCCTTAAGCCCCAGGGCTTCGTCCTTAATCTTCAAACTTGTATCCCACGCCTCTTACGGTAGAGATCTTGTCGCGGTACTGGCCCATGCGGCTGCGGAGGTTCTTGATGTGGGTGTCGATCGTGCGGTCGTCTCCGAAGAAATCGTAGCCCCAGATGTCCCTGAGCATCCTGTCGCGAGAGAGGGCGATGTTCTTGTTCTTCATCATGTATTCCATGATCTCGTATTCCTTGAGCGTGAGCTCCGCCTTCTCTCCGTCGACGTAGAGAGTGCGGCCGTCCGTATCGAGCACGAGGCCGTCGGACTTAAGGACCCTGTTCTCCTTTTCCTGATCGGAGGCATGGCTTCTAGCGAGCACCGCGCTCACCCTGGCCATCAGCTCCTTGGGGCTGAAGGGCTTCACCACGTAGTCGTCTATGCCGAGCTCAAAGCCGAAGAGCTTGTCGTATTCCTCGCCTCTGGCCGAGAGCATGATGACGGGTATGTCCTTCTCCTTTTTGATCTGCTTGCAGGCGGAAAAGCCGTCGAGCCCGGGCATCATTATATCCATTATTATCAGATCGTAGTCGCCGGCGAGGCACTTGTTTACGGCCTCCATGCCGTCCGCTGCCTCATCGGTCTCGTAGTCGTTGAACTTCGCGTATTCTCTTATGACCTCGCGGATCCTCTCCTCGTCGTCGACAATAAGTATCCTGTACATGCGAATACCTCCCTTTTTAAGTGATGATATCCCCTAATTTTGTGAGATCTGTGAAGAGGTTGTGATAGCTTGGGAAAGGCTCGTGACTCCGTAGAGCTTAAGGCCGCAGTCCTCGCCTGCGGCGAGCCTCTTCACGTTCCTCTCGGGGAGTATCACGGCCTTGAAGCCCATGCGGGCGGCCTCCCTTATGAGCTTGTCCGCGGCCTGCACCGGACGAAGATCTCCCGTCAGGCCTATCTCTCCGGCGGCGAGCACGTAGGGCGGGATCTTGACGCCCTTCTCGTCGGACCATATGGCAAGGGCCGCCGCGAGATCTGTGCCGGTTCCCTCCGGCCTTATGCCTCCGACTATGTTTACGTAGACGTCGCGGTTTATGAGAGAGAGCGAGGCCTTCCTTTCGAGCACGGCGACTATCATGCTGAGCCTCCCGGAATCTATGCCTATGGCGGTCCTTCTGGCAAAGCCGACGTTGCAGGGCGCGGTCAGCGCCTGGACCTCGAGCATCAGAGGCCTCGTGCCCTCGTATACGGCTGTGGCGACAGCCCCGGAAGGCGCCGTGCCGAGACCCTCGAGGAAGATGCCCGAGAGGTTTTCGACCTCAGCGAGCCCGGTCTCCCTCATCTCGAAGGCTCCTATCTCGCTGGTCGTGCCGAAGCGGTTCTTAAGAGACCTGAGTATGCGGAGGTCGCCGCTCCTTTCGCCGCCGAAGAGCAGCACGGTGTCGACCAGATGCTCGACTATCTTCGGGCCGGCGAGCTCTCCGCTTTTCGTGACGTGAGCCACTATGAATACCGGTATGCCCCTGCCCTTTCCTATGTCCATGAGCATGCTGCCGCAGGCTCTTACCTGCGAGACGCTGCCCGGAGCGGAATCGACGGAGGAGGTATACATGGTCTGTATCGAGTCTATAACGAGAAAGGCCGGATCGACCTCCTCTATCGCGGAAAGCACCGCGTCCATGTCGGTCTCGGAGAGTATGTACATGTCCGAAAGCCCTCCGCCGCAGACCCTGTCGGCCCTCATGCGTATCTGCTCCTCGGATTCCTCGCCCGAAACGTAGAGGACCCTGCCGGCCCTCTGCGCTATATGAGCCGCCGCCTGTATTATTATCGTGGATTTTCCGATGCCGGGCTCTCCCGATATGAGAGTGAGGGATCCCTTGACAAGGCCCCCTCCGAGCACCCTGTTGAGCTCGCCTATCCCGGTGTCTATGCGGCTGCTCTGAGACGATTCGACCTCGGAGAGCTTTACGGGACGCGCGGAGCGCACCGCTCCGCGGCGCTCCTTCGCGAGAGCCGCGGGAGCGTCGGATATCCTGATCTCCTCGAAGGAGTTCCAGGCGCCGCAGACGCACTGTCCCATCCACTTCGGGCTTTCATAGCCGCATTCCCTGCAGACGAAAGCCGTCTTCGTTTTCTTTGCCATAATACTGTCCTGTCCCCGTCAGACGGGCTCTTAGGCCCGCGCCGCAGACGCAGGGGAGATTCCCCGGCCGGCTGCGGATACAAAAAAGGACAGGCCGCGGGGCCTGTCCTCCGGTTTTAAAACTAAGCCTCTTCGCTCTCGGCCTTGTAGGCTGCGATGACCTTCTCGGCGAGCATGCCGGGCAGCTCGTCGTAGCGCTCGAAGCTCATGGTGAAGCTTCCGCGGGCCTGGGTCATTGCCCTGAGGTCGATGGCGTAGGTGAAGAGCTCGGACTGGGGAGCTTCGGCGAGAAGCTTCTGGTTGCCGCCGGGAAGCGGCTCCATGCCGAGTATCCTGCCCCTTCTCTTGTTCATGTCGCCCATGACGTCGCCGGTGTAATCATCGGGAACGGTGATCTCGACGTGCATGATCGGCTCGAGCAGGCAGGGCTTTGCCTCCTGGATGCCCTTCTTGAAGGCGAGGGAGGCGGCTACCTTGAACGCGGTCTCGTTGGAGTCTACGGGGTGATAGGAACCGTCGTAGAGCACGGCCTTGATGTTCTGGCACTTGCAGCCCGCGAGGGGTCCCTTCTCCATGCATTCCCTGAGGCCCTTTTCGACCGCGGGAACGTAGTTCTTGGGTACCGAGCCGCCGAAGAGCTCTTCGGAGAACTCGAATTCCTCATCGGTCCTGGAGAACTTGATCCAGACGTCGCCGTACTGTCCCGCGCCGCCGGTCTGCTTCTTGTGCTTGCCCTGTACGTCGGACGTGCCCTTGATGGTCTCTCTGTAAGCGACCTTCTGGGGAACGGTCTGTACGTCTACGCCGTACTTATCCTTGAGCTTCGCGATGATTATGCCGCTCTGGATGTCTCCCTGGGTCCCGAGCAGGGACTGGTGGGTCTCCGCGTTTCTCTCGAACGCGAAGGAGGGATCCTCCTCCATGAGCTTTCTGAGGCCCGAGGATACCTTGTCTTCGTCGGCCTTGGACTTGGGTTCGATGGCCGTGAAGAGAGTGGGCTGCGGGAAGTACACGGGGTCGAGCTTGACGACCGCGGCCTTGTCGCAGAGGGTATCTCCGGTCTGGGTGGATACGAGCTTTCCGAGAGCCACGATGTCGCCGAATTCGGCCTTCGGGCACTCGCTCTGGGTCTTGCCTCTCATGAAGCTGACGGAACCGAGCTTTTCGGGCTTCTCGGAGCTCGCGTTCATGAGCTCCGCGCCGGGGGCTACGCTGCCGCGCACGACCTTGGCGAGGGAGATCCTGCCGAACTGGTCGGCGATGGTCTTGAAGACGTAGAGCACGGTCTGTCCAGCTCCGGCCTTGACCTCGGTATCGGCGCCGCCCGCGTCCACCGCGTGGAGAGGCTCGCCGCTGCCGGGCTTGGGCACGAACTTTACGAGGGAATCGAGAACTTCCTTGACTCCTTCGCCCTTGATCGCGGAGCATACGAGGACGGGAGCGATGTCGCCGCCGAGTATGCCGCCGGTGAGTCCTCTGGCGAACTCTTCGTCGGTGAATTCCTCACCCTCGAAGTACTTCTCCATCAGAGCCTCGTCGGTCTCCGCTATGGCTTCGTTGAGAGCGTCTCTGTCGTCGAGAGTCACGACGCTGGTGCCGAACTTGGCCTTGAGCGCGTCGATGACGGCCGCGACGTCGACGTTTTCCTTATCTGTCTTGTTTATGACGAAGAAGCGGGGGACGCCGAACTGCTTGCAGGCGTTCCAGCCCTTTTCGGTACCGACCTGGATGCCGGCGGAGGCGTCCACGAAGATCGCGGCGGCCTCGACGGCTCTGAGGGCGGAATTGACTTCTCCGACGAAATCGAAGGTGCCCGGAGTATCTATGAAGTTAAGCTTCACCTTGTTGAATTCGACGGGTACGACGGAGAGGTTGATGGAATAACCCTTCTCGACCTCCATCTTGTCGAAGTCGGATACGGTGTTTCCGTCTTCCACCTTGCCGAGCCTTGAGATCACGCCGGTGGCAAGAAGCGAAGCCTCGAGGAAAGTGGTCTTTCCGCATCCGCTGTGTCCTACAAGGGCGATGTTTCTGATGTTGTCGCTTGCATAGCCTTTCATAGTATGAGCATCCTCCTAATATGCAATGATGAGCGGTCCGAAAACGCACGTCCGCGCAAGGCCCGCACGTTCGATTATATCATCCGGCAAAACCTAAGTAAAGGTTAAAAGTCGGCGCTTTTCGGGGTCCTCGGGAAGGGCAGCACGTCTCTGATGTTGTCCACTCCGGTGAGGTACATGATCATCCTCTCAAAGCCCAGTCCGAAGCCCGCGTGCTTGACGCCGCCGTACTTCCTGAGCTCGAGATACCACCAGTAGTTCGACTCGTCCATGCCGAGGCTCCTGATCTTGTCGAGAAGCACGTCGTAGCGCTCCTCTCTCTGGCTTCCGCCGACGATCTCGCCTAT
>JAEEGL014685482.1_pt1 | contig 19599 bp, 20 predicted proteins | sample 9134231 | NCBI WGS metagenome assembly JAEEGL01 (sample SAMN16246548, study PRJNA631951) | gut metagenome | biome: gut microbiome; feature: rumen; material: fiber-attached | host: Bos | place: Iran: Karaj | collected 2018-10 | reverse complement strand
TTTGCCGGGAAAGTTTATTATAAGGGTGGTCCGGCTTTGCCGTCGCTACTTCCACCCTTCGCTCACGCTCATCCGTGGACAAAGTCCAGGGACTTTGTCCGTGGACTGCTTCGCAGGGGTTCCAATCGCTACCACTTAAGAAAAATGTCGCGAAAAATGTCGCAGATTTATATTTAACTCCAACAATCAGTTGCTGCTGATATAATCATATAAAGCTTCTTTATCTTTCTCAAACTCAATATCTAGTGCATTATTCAAATAAGAGTCTGATTCAAGAAAAAGCCCAGAGTTGCTTTCCATTAGAATCCTATAGGTTTCAGAATTAAGAAGCTTTTTATAGGCATCTTCATGGTTAAGACTGTATTTAGACATGATATGTTTTGTCGCATTGATTACTGAAAGGCCTTTCAAATGTTCAATTTTTGCTTCTTCCATAATCCTTTGTTTCAAACTTCTCAGCGGTTCCGTGATAAAGGGTATTAATAAGCTGCAACATACTGGTCAATTTCCTCTACCATTTCATGGTTATTCATAGAGTCAAAAATGTCCGGACATTCACCAACAAAATTAATGATATTATATTTTTGGTCCAAATTCATGAATTGCTCTGTCGTAAGAGAATGAGCCTTTTTGTAGATTTCTGTAACGAGGTACATGATATAAATTGTGTTGTTAAGTCTTTTTTCACTCATTTTTGTACCCCCTAAAAATATTTAGTGTAGTATTATAACCATATGCAATATATCTGAACATTAAAAAAGCATCTCTCATATCACTGCACCCAACTCTTATAATATAGCATACTTTGTTCAAAAACACATCATATTTTTTATTGTCACTACAGCAACTCCTGTTTCTTTCGGAACTGAAGTTACACTCCGCTTCGACGGTGGAAGAATCATCTTCAACACCTAGTTCCTAAAACTTGTTGGATATTTCATTTTGCCACCTCACCAGGCGATAACTATATTGGCATAGAGGGCAGGTGTCAGAGTGTCCTAAATGTATTTGGAACGGACAATCGTTATTTCTCCGACTCCCATTTCCTTCGAAACTGATTGAGCACTACGGTTTTCAGGCGGCAAAACTTTTCTCAATACCGCTTTCTTAAATGTTGTTGTATACTTCATATAGATGCTCCTCTATCAGGCGACATCTATCTTGGCATAGAGGACCTGAAATAGATGAATATATAAGTGAATTGAATGGAAAATTCAACATTCCAGTTGCTTATCGCCAAGTAAAACTTTGATGGGCGTGTTCCTGTATTTAATTAACTCTCGTCATTTACATAGATTTTATGGCAGACTCATTTATAAACAGAAAAATAAGTACTTTCCGTACCCAAAATACAAAAAATAAGAGGCTCTGTGTTATGTTTTTTGATTTGCTGCCATTCTTTTTTGTCTAGAGATGATGGTATTGGATTTTTTTCTGGATGGGTATGCCATTCCCCTAAAAATGATATTGCTTTGTTTTTATGCTTGTGGAGTTTTGAAAAGATAGAAAGATGATTACTGTCATTTCTTTCAAAATATTTTCGTTTTTGAATATCTTCTGGAAAGGGAACTGTTACTTTAGTAATTTCAAAATTATTTCCATGTCTATATCCTAGCAATAAACCTCCAGCTTCTGGTTTCAGTTTATCATTTTGTAAAAATTTTAGAATTGTTTTTGCTGCAGCTTTTGAAAAAATTACAACTGAAAAAGGTGATGTTGTTATAACAATTCCTTCCGTTAGTTTTCTGAGCATATAGGACAATCCTCATATAGTTCAATTTTATTATAAGTAATTAGTCCAGATTCTATATCTTGGGTGTAGAACATTGTATTGGAGATTTTGTTATTTACAAAGTCAAGAATAACCTTACATGTCAGAAGTGCAGCTTGTTGTGATACAATTATTGGAAATGGAACATATACAGAACTGCATGAATTACGCTTTGGGAAATTTTCAGGTATGTTTTTTCTAAAATAGAATTTGGAGTATTTAAAACATTCATGACAAGGTGCTTTTGTGTTTGGAATGATAAGACAATTCACTTCTTTGCCATCTGTGCGTATCCATGCCATAATAAGAACTGTCTGATTGTCTAAAGTTTTGTATTTTCTATTAATATAATCTGTGATATTTTCTTCTCCTGTTGTATCAATAATCATATTGAATGTATCTAATGAATAATTAGTGATGGAATAAGAGAATGACTCAATATTTATAAAAGAATTTGAGGATAGAATATTATTTTTTAATTCAACAGCTTTGTTTTTGCCAAATGACGAAAAAGATAATGTATGTCTTGAATAGTTTTCCGGCATATAAATATCATTATCTATTATTGCAATTTTGTGATTAACTGTATTTCCTGCGCCTAATCGTACAAGTTGCTCTAATAAATTACTTCCTATTGTTCCTCCTCCTACAAGTGCAATATCATAATTTGATAAATCTGGAAAAGAGGAGTCTATATTGCTTTGTAAAAGTTTTTTTCGGGTAATATTATCAACCCAAAAACGCACTGTATCATATTTATTAAGAAAAGCTTTTCTTTGTGCTTCATTTTTATGCTTTATAACTTTTATCTCGCTTTTGTATATAAAATGTATTCCAAAAAGCAATTGTTCTTTTCTTGTGTAAAAAACTATAGTAGTATCAAGAAACAGTTTTGCCTTTCGCTTTATTTCTTTTGATACTTTCTCATTTTGTATCCATTCAATAATATCATCTCTAGTTTCTGGTGGCCAATTAATACCTTGTATATTTGGAACACTTTCTATTTCAAAAATAGGAATACAATTTTCATTATAAATCTTTGTTTCTCTGAGCCAATTATTTTCTCTAAATACAAGTGCGGGAATACCTTTTTCAAAATTACAGAAATAATTTTTATCTCCATCCCAGTAACTTTTAAATTCCGGAATTATTTCGTCCATGTCATCTTCTTGTACATTATTTAGGATTTGTTTAAGACTATCTATAACAAATTTGACGGAACCTTGAATATTTGTAGTATCAAATACAATACTGTTATCATGATAGCATATATCTAAACCTAGGCTGGTTATACTCATGTGAGGAAAATGATAAGCTTTAAAAAATGATGTTGATTTTTCTCCAATAATTGCAATTGGGAATGTAAGTATATCTTTCTTAAAGAATAATTCAATTTCAACATTTCCATAATGCATAGTATCTATATAGCCAGAATAAATGAAATATTTATTACATAAATCAGGCTTAAAGCATGAGATAAAATTATAATCTGCTAGATATCTTGTTATTAGTTTTATCAACCGGCACGAGTCCTTGTTAGAGGTATAGAATTAGATGCTTCATTTATAGGAGTTGATTTTACATACTCTCGCAAACGTTCTCTTTCGTGAATAACAGAACTTTCCAATGGGAATCTTGTACCAAGATGCTTTCTTAATAATTTACAAGCTTCTTCATCTGTAATCATTTCATTTGTTATGGCTATAGATAAATCTTCAGAAAAACCTTTTGCATATTCTTTTAATAATTTGCAGTCTGATTCATCAATCGGTAGTGGTTCATTTTCAGCTTTATTTTTTACAGGTTCTCCATTTTCCAGTCTATTCGGAATTTTGCTAATCAGGTCTAATAAAGCTATGTCATCTCCTACATCGTTTTCATATTGAAATAAATCATCTGCAAGACACATGAGATATATTGATTTAGGACCACCGTTTTCCCATTTAAAGTCCCGCCATGCTTTTAAATACCTGCATAATCTGCGGAGTTGTTCTCCTTTCTTTTCAAAGACATCAGCAAAGTACATGTTTATTTTCCGAGGATCCGATTCCTGCCAGTCACCGTTTCTTCTTCCTAGCAGAACTTTTTTAAAATTGAAATCATCCCAACTTTCTGTTTCATCAAATTTTGAATCTGCCGCACAAAATGATTTACTGAAACTCTCTGTTGCATGTTCATGTATTGATGAAAACTCGTCGTCCGGTACGGAATATAACGGAATATCTATATGAAGCTGTGAATTAATACAAACTCTTGAGCAAGTTTGTTTTTTAGTATTTATTCCTTTCCAATGATTCTCTTCTGCCAATTTTTGAAGAGCATTATCTACTGTTGTATAATAAATATTAGCTGCCGTTTTTGGTTTTCCTGTGTCTTGGATTTCTGAAAAAGGTAAATAGCACCCGATATCATAATCAACTTCTTGTGAAGAATAACATGGAGTATTCTGAGTTTTATAACCTGCAGAACCTTGGGTCATAAATCTTGGATGCATACCATATTCTTTAGAGATTGCTTCATTAAGACTTATTTTGATTTTTGAAACAGCATCTCGCATTAGTTGATTCTGTTCTTCACTTAGACTGATATTTTTGAGAAAATTGTTCTTTCCTCGGAAAAATAATGGTGAAAGGTTTCTCATATCTTGCTCTCCTTATATATTATTACAATTGGAATCAAAATCTGGGGCAGAATAATTCTTAAGGAATTTGAAATTTTCAGTTCCCATAAATTTTTGCACAGCAGATTCCGCTTTTTGCATTAAAAGATCTTTTGATTTTTCTGATACTGCATCAAGTTTAATTTTTTTTGCTTGCTTGTCAAAAGTCTCTGCATCAATAGAATAATATCGATCTCCCAAAGTATATTTTAATAAAAAGTCTGCGGTATTTTCTTGGCAAGAAAATATAAGACTTATAAGTTTTGCACCCCATGATAAGAAAGAGGATGTTAAAATCCATTTTGATGATGATGATATGAATTTCTGTGAAATTGTACCTATATGTAATTGATGAATGTCTTGAATATCGTGAGCTAAGTATTTTTGAGCCTCTATAGCCGCAAAGTATCCTGGATGATTTGCAACCAATCCTCCATCAACAAAATCTCCAAGTGAACTATGATATATTGGGAAGTATGTTGGGGCTGCACTAGTTGCCATTGCTACATCAATAAGTTTTGTGTTCTTGTCTTTACATAATTCTGCACAATGTGGAGTTTTGAACAATTGAGGTTTTCCTTCTGTATAGTTAACAGTTGGAATAATGATTCTGTGTTTTAGCTCTCCGATTGTTTTATCCTCAAATAAAACTGATAGTGTGTCTTTCAATCCTGAATTATTATATTTTGAGTTGAATAATATACCCTTAGACCAGAAATGTCGTTTTTTGAATATAATATTACCTTTTTCAATAAAGAGTTTTTCGATTTCTACTGCAGGTATTTCCAGAGCTAGAGCAATTGCGATTATTCCGCCAATTGATGTGCCTGCAATGAGATCAAATTTTTTTGCAATAGAGCAACCAAATTCCTTTTCTAAACAACTAAGTACGTGTGCAGAAAACAGACCTTTGTAACCACCACCAGATAAAGCCAAAATATTACAAGTATTCATATAATAAATATATTGATGAAAGTAGAAAGCTGTCAAATTTTTTTCTTGGGAATTTTGTATTCATTTAAGTATCATTTATATTGTTGGTGCAAGGCGACTCTAATCACTCGTGTGGAGATTTCCTAATGGCACTAATACATTTCTTTCTTGCCCTGAATAGTTATGTTTAGCGCTTATAAGGAAAACGAACTTTTAACGAATTCCTTATAAGACGAATATATACCGATTTGTTTACAGTGTTTTAGATAAAGGTTGACATTAAACTGCACTGAGTAGTATATTATAATTACATGGTTAAGCCATGATTGAATAGGCTGGTAATGAACAGACCTCCCGGTATAGGGGAAGCGTCCAGATTACGCAGCCTCTTTTTATTTAAGGAGGGCCTTATGAAAAAAGTTGCAATTTTAGTAGATGGCGGATTCTACAGAAAAATCGCAAAGCACCTTTGGGGTGATAAAAGTCCTGAACAGCGTTGTGAAGAACTTATAAAGTATTGTCGCTTTCATTTAAAAGAACGTGACAATTTTATCACTGATGGGGATAAACGTATTTACCAGTATAATGAACTATATCGTATCTTTTATTATGACTGCGAACCATTAAAGAAAACTGTTTATAATCCATTAACACAGAAGAATTTTGATTTCGCAAAATCTCCGACCTATGTTTGGATGAATACCTTTTTGGATAATCTAAAGCAGAGAAGAAAAGTTGCTCTTCGTATGGGATTTTTTGCAGATGAAGAGATGAATTATATTTTTTCTTCAGATACCGTAAAAAAAATCTGTAAGGGAAGTCTTAAAATTGAAGATTTATCGGAATCTGATTTAGTCTTGAATATGAGACAGAAAGGCGTTGATATGAAAATCGGAATTGATATTGCGTCTTTGGCATATAAAAAACTTGTTGACCAGATAGTTCTCATTTCTGGTGACAGTGATTTTGTTCCAGCTGCGAAACTTGCTCGCGTTGAAGGTATTGACTTTATTGTAGATTCCATGGGTATGAAGATAAATGATAATTTAATCGAGCATATTGACGGATTGAGAAGTTATTGCAAACGATTTGAGAGTCAGCTAGAAGAGTAATTTCAGAGAAGCTGGTATTGAAATTGAGTTCAAGGGGGAACCCGACAAAGACAAGCTTCTTCGTATTCTTGAAGCCGTTCACTTCCTCGGAATGGAAAAGACCTGTCGTATCTACCAGGCTTCAACTTCTGAGCTTTTTGGTCTTGTTCAGGAAGTTCCACAGAAGGAAACAACTTCTTTCTATCCACGTTCACCTTATGCCGTAGCCAAGATGTATGGCTTCTGAATTATGAAGAACTATCGTGAGTCTTACGGAATGTTCTGTTCAAACGGTATCTTGTTCAATCATGAGTCAGAACGCCGAGGTGAAACTTTCGTAACTTGTAAAATCACTCTTGCTGCAAGCCGCATTGCACAGGGGCTTCAGAAAAAGCTTTATCTTTGAAACCTCAACGCTCTCCGCGACTGGGGATATGCAAAAGACTATGTTGAGTGTATGTGGCTCATTCTCCAGCAGGATAAGCCGGATGACTTCGTAGTTGCGACCGGTGAGCAGCATAGCGTTCGTGAGTTCTGTCAGTACGCATTCAAAGAAGCTGGCATTGAAATTGAGTTCAAGGGTGAAGGTGTAGACGAGAAGGGGTACAACAAGGCAACTGGTGAAGTGCTTATTGAAGTAGACCCGAAATACTTCCGCCCTGCAGAAGTCGAAACCCTGCTCGGTGATCCGACAAAAGCAAAGAATGTACTTGGCTGGAACCCGACAAAGACAAGTTTCCCAGAACTGGTTCGCATCATGATGCAGCATGATATGGAATATGTAAAGGCTGAGAAGACTTTGCACCAGAGGTAAGGTGTGATTGGTTATGCTGATTTGAATTTCCAATAGGCGTATATTATGCTTTTCGATGAAAAAGGTAGTTGACTCCCATTTTTATCGAAAAAAACTGGATTAACAATTAACAATCCTCTTATATCTGTTATTATACCTGCCTATAATGCCTCAAAATATGTAGAAAAAGCTGTTCGTTCGATAATGGAGCAGACATAGTGGAAGAATCTTCTTCAACACCGAGTTCCTAAAACTTGTTGTATATTTCATTTTGCCACCTCACTAGGCGACAACTATATTGGCATAGAGGGATACCGTTAAAGATAGTGTACAATGTAAAAACAACTCACTCAGAAAATAGTGCAAAAAGACAAAAACTCGCTCATAAAATAGTGTAAAATCACAAAAACTCGCTCATGAAATAGTGCAAAAAGGCAAAAAGTCTCAGGGGGAGAGCAGAAATTTAAGAAAAATGTCACAGGAGGGTATAATCTCACTAGTTTTTTTGTTCTTGAACTAGAATCTCATATCCGTCTAATTTGGAATTCCATGAATAATTTTCCTGAACTATTTCAAATCCTTTTCTTGCAACCAGTTTTCTTAAATTATTATCTGTCATCAAATCTATTATTTTTTCAGCAATTTTCTCTTTAGAATCTTGAACAAAACAATTAATACCATCTGACAATTCAGGAATAGCCTGACTTATTAATGAGGTTAATACAACAGGAACTCCACAGGCCATAGCTACCAGAACTTTATTTTGAATTCCAGCCGCAATACGCACAGGAGCAACGGCTACACAACTATCTTTTAATTCATCTTCTACACTGTCAACATAACCTGTAACAATTATATTTTTACCATCATGCAATTCTTTAATTTGCTCAGAAGGTTGAGCTCCTATAATTTCAAAGAAAGCATCCGGTTTCTTTTCTTTTACAAGAGGAAAGATTTCCTTAGCGAAGAATAGTACAGCATCCTGATTTTGTAATGTTCTCATATTACCAACAAAAGTAATTTTATCAGGATTGTAATTATCATTTAATTGAGAAATACAATTAACACCATTTGTATGAACAAAAATGTTTTTCTGATTTCCTAATAAGACTTTATCACTTTTAGATACCAAAACAACTTTAGGATATTCTGCAATGACTTTTTGTTCATATTTTTCCATACGACGTTTCTCAATCTTGTAGATCCATTTTTTTGGAGAGAAACCTCTAATGTTAGATGAAAGCGTATAAGTCTTTGATAGTGCATCTGTCATTTCAATTATAGTTTTTTTTCTGCACTGTTCATTAACCAAATATGGGGTCATTCTTAACAGATGCGAAATATACAGATCAGGTTTTTCCACTAAACATACTTTACTGAATAATTTCTTATACCTTATTGAATAATAATACCCGCACTGAACAGGTTTTCCTGATAATAATGAAATAAACGAATAAAAAAGAGAGGCCAGTTTATTTCGTTTTATGTAATAGATGTTATCATAAAGACATTTTGCCTTTATGAGGTTTTCATCAGTAACTTTTCCTTCAGTATAGGAACAAAGACATAACTGACTTCCCTTTTCTTTTAAATAACGTGCAATTGCATTGATTCTTAATACATCTCCACCATTTTCAGGAAAAGGAAAACGAGGTGTAAGGATACAGATTTTCATATATGTGACGTCCAATTATTTATTATCGAGTTTTAAATATTCAATAAATGCAAAATATCTATATAGAAATTTAATCCATAATGAATTATTTGATTTTTTGCCACCCGTACTTGTATTTTGATTACCTACACGATGTAAAACTAAAGGTTCATCATGCCAATACATTTTTCCAATCTTTGTTGCAACTAATCCTATCCAGAAATCATGCAAACAAATTGTCTTAGGAAAAGGAAGTGCTTTTGAAAGAATTTTTTTATTAAAGCAAGCGCAACATCCCCAAAAATTTGGTTTTAAGCAATTAATGATTACATTTGAGGAAAATGGTTTTGAATCATATAAACGTTGCTTTATCATTGTACCATCATCACTTATAATTGATAGATTTGTAAGTACATAGTCATTAGTTTGTAACAATTTTAAACAAGTTTGTATTTTATTATTATTCCAAATATCATCTTGGTCTGAAAGAAAAATATAGTCGCCTTTTGCATTTAAAAGTGCATTTTCAAAATTAAAACTTGCATACGGCACATTCATTTTTGGGAAATATTTACTTTTTTCTCTCTGATGTATAAACAATTTTATTCTGGAATCTTTATAAGAATTTATTATTTCTATAGTTTTGTCAGTACTACCATCATCACTTATGATTAATTCGTCATCATCTTTTAACTGACATAAAATTGAATCGATTTGTTCTTTTATAAATTTTTCACCATTGTAGGTTGCCATACAAACACTAATCATTAATAATTCCTTAACAAACAATAATTTGATAAATCTTATATAAAAAATTCCCATCACGGAAAAAATTATGAGTTATATGCCATAATATCCTTTTTAATTTATTTTTTTCTTTCAATGCTGAAAAATCTTTTAACAAAACCTCTATTTCAGGGGTTGTAGGAATTTTACAAGCAAGCAGTTTTGTAATTTGATTATAAAAAGGATACGCCCCCCCCTTTTTGCATTTATAGTGTATTCTTTGTAAAAAACTTAATTGCTGTGCTCCAAGAACATTATTAGAATGTTGCCTATATTTTATGGTTTGCATTGGTATATAAAATTTATTACCATACAAATATGCTATTTGTGCAATGAACCAATCATGTTGAATAACCAATTTATCATTAAAACCGATTTTATTTATTATGTCACGCATTGCCGAATTAATCATCATGGTACATCCAGTGACATCATTTTGTAAAATTTGCCATTTTAGTGTTTTTTCCATACCACACTTTTCTTTATTAAAAATATCAGTAAGGTCTGTTATTGTACAAAGATTAAAATCAACTACTTCTACAGCAGAGTGAATAAGAATCGGCTGTTTTTTATTCAAAATATTTTTATTGTAATAATCTATAAATATTTCAAGCTTATCTCTTTTCCATTGATCATCCTGATCGCAAAACATTATTAACTCTGAAGTTGAATGCTGTAATAATGTAAAAAAACTATTTGTCGAACCCAGATTAATACCATTATTTTCAATTATTTGAATCGTATCCGGATACTTTTTTTTATAATCATCTATTATTTTTAAAGTTCCATCTTTTGAGCCATCATCTCTTATTAATATTTTAAAATCAGTACAAGTTTGATTAAAGAGAGAATCTAATTGTTCTAAAAGAAATCTTTCTCCGTTATATGTTGATAATAAAATATCTATCATTTCAATTTATCCCCTCAGATAATAATTTCTACCTATAAGAAAGCATTAATGAAATATTATGCCTAATCATATTTGACTGCTTTAATTTTATAACAATTACGCATAACAGAATTATTTGTAAAACTGAACTAAAATATCCAAATAAAATATCTGAAAAAAATTGAAAAATAAGTATATAAAACAAAGCAGTATATATAAGATTATAAACTGCTTTATAGCGATTGGAATATATATAAGTCCAAAAAAAACCTAAAAACTGTCCAAAAACTATTAAACCTGCTTCTCTAAAATCTGAATAAAATCTCCACATGGTTGTATAAACATTTGTAGGATATGGAACAAAAACCCAGCCATCAAAAATTTGTTTATTAGAAGCAAATATATTTATTTGGAAAATTCTTGAAAAAAAGCGTTCTAAAAATACAAAAGTTTGATATTTATTAAAATGTATCTTATTATTAACAATCATATCGAAGGCAGTTATTGGTGAAAGAAAATAAATAGCCATCATTTCACCAATAGCTTTAGTTAGTGAGTCAGTATTTCCTTTTCTCCATAAATGTATAAATGATAAAAGGGAAAACATTAATAAAACCAATAAAAAAATATGTCTGATTTTTATTTTCTTTTTTATCCACAAACTTAATAATATTCCAGTAAACAATTGCATAATATCCATTTTGCTAAATTTAAGGAAATAGGTTATAAAGAAAAGGACTATAAAAATTTTCTCTTTTTTTAACAACGTTTTTTTGATAGTTATTATATAAAAGAAATAGACCAAAGATAATTTATCAAAATAAGACAATATCCGTATATCAAGAGGTAATCGACCTTGCACTATTTCCTTATATAAAGTCGTTCCATTAACAAACATCATAAGATAGCGTAAAAACAAGTAGGATGTAAGAAAGAATACAAAATCAAATAGCAAATTTGTAGTATTTTCAATCCCCCTAAGATTGAAATAATTTTGTTTTTTTATACCAAAAACAATATAGTAAAATATTGAGCCAAATAGAAAGAAAAACAAATACAATATAAGTTTGAGGTATACATTGGAAGATAAGGGATATAATTTAGAAGGTATAAGATTATATAACAAAATAACGACAAACCAAATAAGGTGCGTTATTACTACTGGGTGATAAACTTTTAGTTTTAAAATTAAAGAAAACAATAAGACTATCAAGACATAAACAAAAAAATAAAACATAAATTTTACAAAGCCTTTAATATTTTTACTAATTCTTCACAACTGTTACCTTTTAAATATTGGGCGAATTTTATTCGGTCTTCTTCAAGACCGTTATTACATAAGTGTGATTTCGAGACTTTATTATAAAAATCATTCCAATTATAGCAAAAGATACCATGCATTTTATCATACATATTGAAAAAATGGGAACGAGATGTATTGGTATATTCTTCATAGTCAAAGGTTAGTAAATAAACATTTTTTTTGGTTGCAAGAAAATCAAAATAAACGGATGAATAATCTGTAAGAAGTACATCAACACTATTTAATAGGACATATAAATCATCAAAATCATTATCAGTAATATACATAAAACGAGAAGATGCAATTTGAACATTCACAGAGGAATCTACAAAATGAGGTTTAAATAAGAATACAATGTTTTCTTGTTCAAGAAAATCAACAAATTCTTTCTCATCAAATTTAAATTTCTCAATAAATGGTGTAAAAGGAATTCCATCCATCGTTGATAGCATCCTAAAAGTTGGCATGTATAAATAAATTTTTGCGTTTTTAAATTGTTTTCGTATTTTTATAGCAAGATGATCTTGTTTTTGCGAATTCAACACATCACATCGAGGTAATCCAATCTTCCATATCTGTTTATTTGGTAAACGGAATGCTTTTTCTAAGAAAGGCGTGAAGAAATCTGATGAAGTAAGGGTTGCATATGGTTTTACTGTATCATATGGATTCAGGATTTTTCGTAAAAATGATATGTTAACATACTCACCACAATAAACAATTTTCTTTAATGGCATACCATGCCATAACCAAATTTGTTTTGCACCATTTATAAATAATTTATTAACATCGTTTTGTGTACTAGTCAGTAAAATAAATTTTGCTCGAAGACAATACCATATACCTTGAATGCTAGAACTCATATAAATAGTTTTATTATTACAATGTAGTTGTTCACATATTGTTTTGTTTTTTGTAATCCAAACAACTTTTATCTCGGGATTATGCTCCAATACATACTCATATAACCACTTTGAGTTGTCGCTATATTTTTGTCCGTACCAGGCTCCAAAAACCCATATATTTTTACTACGTGGCACAAGACGCTCTAGCCACCAGATTGGACGGAACAGAATATAACCGATATATCGCAATATTTTATTGATTATCTTCATTATTTTTCCTCCTAAGAATTGTTAAAAGTATTTCATCCTTAGAGCAAATCATCATCAGGACATATAAAATTGTGCACAGTAGGATAGAAGAAACAGTACGCAGAGTTATAAATTTAAAGCCATCAAAAGGAATAAAACGCTGGATTAAAAGAATAATAGGTATAAACAAAAGACTGGTAATAAGATACTTTGCATTCATTATAGAAAAGACTGAATATGCAATTCCTAATTTTTTAATTGCATAAATCTGTAATATAATAACCAAAATATCAGCTGTTGCCGTACTGATAATGCATAGTTCAGGGCTTAATTTACCTATGATAACAAGTAAAATTTTTATAGAGACATTATACGCCCCGCCAATGTAGTAAATTTTTGTAAGGACTTTTTCGTTACCTGTTGCAAGTAGAACTTGTTTTGCAAAAATCATATCAAATGCAGAAAGATAATAACGTAAAGAAAAAAGTAAGAAAGGGATACTTGCAGCAATATACTTTATTCCTGAATAATAATAAATTACTTCACTAGAAAGACAGGCTAAACCAATACAACACGGAGTATGTAAAGCTAAGAAAGTTGAAGAGGTTTTATTTAACATTCTAAAATATTCGACTTTTTGATTTTCTGCCCACAAGTGAGAAAGACGAGGAATAGAAACTAAAAGTACGGAAGATGTGACATTTACAACCGCTAGGACTATTGTTTGAGAAATATTGTAATATGTAAGGGAAAGTTTATCTGAAAACCAAGTAAGTATAAACCTGTCAAAAATCGTATAAAGCATACTTGAATTAACAAGTAAAAACACAACAAAAAGAGGCTTTATAAGTGTAAAATCCTCTTTTAAAGAAAAATGAGAAAACTTTATCTTGCTTTTAGCATAAGCAAAGGTCAAAATATTATTGATTACAACAGAGAGAGTAGAAAGAATAACATAAATAAGAACATCGTCTGTCTTTTTTACAAAAATAAAAACAGAAATCACATACACTAATCTGCAAAAAAAGGTTTTTACAAGAATAAAACCATAACTTTCATAGGCTTCGTTTGCCCAATCGGTTGCAAAACATATAAACAGAAGTTGAGCAGTTGTTACCACATACATTGTTCTGTATGTTCTAAAAGACGGAACGCAAAGGACAATAATAAGATAGACTGTAGAAACTAAAACAGATGCAAAAATGCTAAAACTAAACAGTTTGCTAAAAAGTTTAGATACGGCTTCTTTATCTTTTTTTATCTGACTTATTGTTCTCATTCCGTATGTGTACACACCGAATACGGCAAACGGACTAAACCAGCCTAGCATACTTACAGCCTTGTTGTACTCTGTGTAGCCATCCACGCTCAAAACACGAGCAACATAAGGAGCCGTCAAAAGAGGAAAAACAATGTTTACAATGCTCATTAGCGTTTTAAAAAACGCATTGGCCTTTATTGATTTTGACATGCTTTTGTCCATTCATACGGAATCTTTAATTTTCCCGCTAAGATAATCTGCATAAGGATTTTCTGTATCAAAAAAGTTTCTCCGTGGTCAGTTGGAACATGTTTTCGATTCATATAATCTACACCATATTGAGAAGACATAATTTTGTCATAGCCCTTAGGAACATGTAATTGTATTCCAGCAGAATATTGCAAATTATACTTACTGCAATCGTCCATAAATTTATTCAGTATATCTAGCTCCACAGCCCAAACATTATGCAAGTTTTCCATTATTCAGTCCCACACAAAGATGGTATGTAATGGAAATTGTGCAAATTCACTATACTAGTTTACTCCTTCCCTCAGTTTTTTTTTCAGATTATTTTTAAAACATCTTAAAAAGTTCCAGAGCCCAAGTAACAATTGATTTTTATCCACGAAGTTTTTCTTAACATAAATATGCTTCATAAGTATTTTCCGTCTTGCAACAGTCTTTTTATATTCGTTTGGAGTTGGAACAAGAGGAAGTTCTTCTATGCGTGGAACAGCGTTGTTTGCTTCGTAAAGAACATTATCCAAAATATCCATGACTATTTTTGCAGCATTTCCTATGTTTGGGAAGTTTTCATTGCGATAAGCAACGACTTTTTCCTTATAGGATTCATCTGAAATAATTGTTTTTATAGTATTTCTCAGATCTTTCTTCTCAATTTTTATTGCGAAATCATAAAAACATTCAGGTCGTCTTGCAGGATTAGGATAACTGTCTGGTACAAGCCAATCTTCTACAGCAATTACAGGTTTTTCTAAAAGCATTGCTTCAGAAAGGGTTGAGCTTTCTTCACTTACAAGAACATCTGCAATTTGAATAACATTAAAAATATTGATTTTTGGATCTAGTATAAAGACATTATCTAGACCTAAAGTTCGAGTTTTTTCATGAGTCTCTTCAATAAGTTTTACTTCCCAAGGATAAACTCCTGAATCAAAGGGAAACTGTTTTATAATTAGATTTACATTTAAGTCTTTTACAGCATTCGCAATTTCTAGTTGATGACCATCCCACTCCCAGGCAGGAGCATATAATATAGTTTTTTTTGTTGTATCTATCCCATATTCCTTGATTATTTTTTCATTTTCAACTTTAAAATCTTGCATAATGGTTCTATCCGCTTTTATCCAACCAGAAAGATAACAACCTGAACGTGGTCGTACAAAATTGTAACAAGAAGCATTATGCCACATCTCAGCCCATTCTTTACTTGGTAAAAGGCCTACATCAAATTGAGACCAAAATTCATTTTTCCACATAATCGGCCATTCTCCATGTTGCTGCCCTAAATCATGTAAAGAAACAATCGAAAATTTACTAAACTTTGGATAATTCACATGAGAAAGGTAAAAACCAATTTCACATTTCTCAAATTGATTACCTGTGAATTTAGTTTTATAACCACGTTTTTCAGCTTCTAAGGCTACAGGTTCACAACATTGCCGTTCAACGTTGTCTGTACATATGAATGTTATTTCTTTTCTTATATTAGTCATATAATGTATTATCTCCCGTTCAAATCAGCTTTTATTTGTGTTGTGCTTACTTCTGGTGTTCTTTCCAAATAAACTACTTCACATTGATCTTTTAAGAAATCAAATTTTCCTTTCCAATCATCACCTATAACAAATGTATCTACATGATACTCTTTTACATCTGTTTTTTTTTGTTCCCAACTTTCTTCTGGGATAACGAGATCTACGTATCGTATGGCTTCAAGAAGCTGCTTTCTTTTTTCATAGGTAAAATAACACTTTTTTTGTTTTTCATTCCAGTTAAATTCATCTGTACTTAAAGCAACAATTAAGTAATCTCCTAAAGCTTTTGCACGCTTTAATAAATTAATATGTCCATAGTGCAATAAATCAAAAGTTCCATATGTTATTACCCTTTTCATCTTAAACTCTCCTGTCTTATAGCTTCAACCAATATATCATTATTCTTAGGTTCAAGAACTGCAAGTCTCATATAGTTCTTGCCTTCAAAAGGTGTTTTTCGTACCAGATTTTTTACCAGGCAATTGTGATTTTCTAAGAGTTTTTCTGTGAGCTCTGTAACATTCTTTTTTCCAGAATATTCACAAAGTATATAGTTCGCCTGACTTGGGTAAACCTTTATACCTGGTATTTCAGAAAGTTTTTGAGAATATCGTTTTCTTTCTTCTGCCAGTAGATTACATGATTCTTTATAACTTGATTTATATTTATCAAAAATCTGTAAGAAATACTCTCCAAAAGAATTAATATTCCAGATGGAATTGTTCTTTATAACTTCCTGTATAACATCTTTGTTCGAATTAACAAGAACGCCAAGCCTAAAACCAGGAACGCCATAACTCTTGCTTATAGATTTTATGACTACAAGGTTAGGATATTTTTCAATAATATCTTCGTCTATCAATGTATATCTGATTTCAGTTTCTGCAAAATCAATGAAAGATTCATCAAATATTAATTGAACATTACGTTTTTTAAGTTCATCTAATAACAGCAGGACATCATCTTTCTTCAAAAAATGCCCTGTAGGATTATCCGGATTTATCAAAAGAACATTATTAACGTTTTTTGAATCAACCACACTAAGTATATCAGAAACAGAATACTCAAATGTATTTGGATTTACAGGAATTGGTACAGTCTCTGAATTACAAAACCTAGCCGGATATTCATTAAATGTAGGGTATGGAATTGCGGTTTTTCCTGTTACCATGCGGCAAAATGAATTAATCAATTCTGCAGCTCCATTTCCTACAACTATATGATCTGGCAATACGTTAAAAATTTTACCAGCAAGTAAGTTTTGTTGTCTTGCTCCACTTGGATAGTCTCGCATTAAAACTTCAAAACTGCTCTTCATCTCATCAACCAGTTTTTTAGGAGGAAAGAACGGATTTACAAGATAACAAAAATCTTTAATCTGTGGAAATCTCCAGTATCCTCCATATCTGTTTTCCATCATTCTAAGTTTTTCAGCAACAGGCGCAAATCTGGTTTCTGCAATAGCCAAGTCTGCAGGGTCATCTATTTCATACCACTGGTCGCCACGTACTTCAAAACCTTTTATTTTTTTTGAGTCAAGCAATGTAAGTACTTTTAAAACTGTTTCGTAATATTCATTCTTTCCAAAAGATGTCTGGTAAGCTTCCAAAAAAGGAATGTAATATTGCTTTGAAAACTCTTTTGAAAGTTTATAAATATTTACCGTTTTATAATAACTTCCAATATCAGCCCAATTAAAATGTACCTTATCAAGCATTCCAACAATATACTTATTTGAATCCATTAAAGTACATGTTCCATCCATCCAAGGTTCAAATAGAGAAACCATAGCCAAATCTTTATCCGGACTCTTAACAATATCATCTAGAATTTTATCATCAAAAATAATATCACTCTCTAAAAGAAGAGTATCATCATTAATCAGTTCTTCTTTTGCAAGCCATAAAGAATAAATATTATTTGTTTTATCAAAAATTGGATTTTCGATATATTCTATTTTCATTCCTTTCAATTTTGATTCATCAAATTTCTCTGAAATGAAATCTTTTAACACATTACTTCTGTAGCCGACAACAAGTATGAACTTTTTTATTCCAGCTTTTATTAAAGCTTCAATAGCATATTCTATAAGAGCTTTACCGTTTACCTGGACCATGCACTTAGTGCCATTTTGTGTATATCTGCCTAATCGTTTTCCCATTCCTGCGGCTAACATTAGTGCTTGCATTTATTCATTCTCCTAAAAAAACATCAATCCACTTTATCATAAACTATTACTATTTTTTAACTTTCCTAATTATAACATAATTTAAACAAAAATTACCATCCGCACTTATCAAACCTATGAACCGTCACGATGTTGAACTTCCTAGTCCACTTCTCCGCATGGCAGAAGGCCACAAAATTAAACACTACCCCATACAATACTCTTTCACTAATCTGCAAAAAAAGGAAGGGAAAAGCCGATGTAGGCCTGGCGTCTTAAGAGAATCCCCCGTTTTAAGAGGCGTTCGCGGTACATGGAATAGTTTCCTGCCTTTTCAGCCATAAGAGATAAAACTTCTTCACGTTTATATTCTTCTTTTTATAACTTTTTATAACTCTTTATAACTTTTATATTGTTTTATAACTCTTTATAGTTTTTTACAAGAATAAAGATCCCTGTAAGGCAGTATTCAAGGGTTATCTTCCACCAACCTTTCTCCACCTACTCCCCCGACAGCCAGTTCAAAAACTTGTCGTCGCGGTCACTTTGTCTGGTGATTGCCACTCCCGGACTAAATATTTATCTTGTTGTGTTAATTTTTGTGTGCTATATTTATCAGTATCAGGAGGTGTCCGTATGTCTGATTCAGAATTAAAAGCATTTGAAAATCAATTATCCTTTCTTTCTTATACAGAACAACTTTCTGTTATGGAATTTTTAATAAAATTGATGAAAAAAAATCAACAGAAAGCTCCTGCCTCAAAAACAAAATCTAAAGCCGATAAAATTTTTACTTTAATGGATGCTAATCCTGTATATTTAAATGGTCAGAAATGGTCGCGTGAGGAACTTTATGAAAGATAAATATTTCTTCGATACCAATATATTAGTTTATATGCAGAATGCATCTGACCCTGTAAAACAACAGAAAGCACGTTTTTTATTATCTACACACCTTGATAATGGAACAGCAGTTATTTCAACACAATGTTTGCAGGAATTCTATAATGTTCTTGCAAACAAAATGAAACAGAACAAAATACAAACAAAGCAAATTATACACAGTTTGTCTGAAAATATTCCTGTCGTACAAATTACACCGGAGTTAATTGAAACCGGAATTGATATTAGTGTCGGGACACAATTTTCATTCTGGGATTCATTAATGATTTCTGCAGCCAGTTTTGCAAAGTGTACTGTTCTGTATTCAGAAGACATGAATGATGGTCAGGTTGTTAATGGTGTAACAATCAAAAATCTCTTTGTATAATCCCCTACTCCCCCGACAGCCAGCTCAAGAACTTGTCGTCGCGGTCACTTTGTTTTGCGGCAGTTACGCCCAAAAGCCGCTCCGTATATTTTGCGATTATGTCGTTTTCCAGGTTGACTGTGTCGCCGGTCTTTTTGGCGGCAAGTG
>JAEEGL014165743.1_pt1 | contig 19599 bp, 13 predicted proteins | sample 9134231 | NCBI WGS metagenome assembly JAEEGL01 (sample SAMN16246548, study PRJNA631951) | gut metagenome | biome: gut microbiome; feature: rumen; material: fiber-attached | host: Bos | place: Iran: Karaj | collected 2018-10 | reverse complement strand
GCAAGGGATAATGTTAGAATCTGCCTTTTCATATCTTAATTATAATTGTGTGTTAAAAAAAGATTGTATTTATTACACCGCAAAGGTAAAAAAGTTTTTTTGAATGAGAAAAAAATATCTATCAATGAAGATGATTAAGTTTATTTGGGGGAGGGAATTTCGTCACTTTTTCGCTGAAATACATGATTTGAATTATTGATTATGGGGAGAATCATGGCAAGCACATAGAATAAAACTGATTGAAAGACAAAAAAAGAGGCAATAAACAATTGATTGACAGAAAAATAGAAAACGCAATAAAAAAAAAATTAAAAAAAATTAGCAAAAATTTGGAAAAATTGAATAATGGTTTTATATTTGCGCTGATAAAAAAAACAAATGCAGGCTCTTATTGAACCTGTAGACTAAACAATAATAAATATTCGGAAGTTGTGCTGTTTCCTAATGATACGAGAACCTAGGAAATTCTTACAAAGACAGGAAACAGCATGGCATCCGGGTCCTGATAGATATTAGGGCGTGGTGTGCGTAGTATGTTATGTCTTGTCTTTGTGGGCATTCCTAGGGCCTTTCGTATTAGGGACATAACACCAAAAAAGAGCAGGCTACGCTTTTCTTTTTTTGCATTTCCTTCCGAAAAATTGCTTTGAATAATTAACTCTAAACATAAAGAATTATGAGATGCAATTATTGCGGAATGCAGAATGACGACAATGCAACGGTATGTACAAATCCAAATTGTGGCAAGCCGTTGACAAGAGTTCAAAAACCGAATGTTCAGGTTCAACCACAGCCATCGGTTATCCCACATCGACCGACCATCCTTGAACCAGGAGCACTGGGACAGCAACAATCTTCACAACCGAATTTTGTTCAGCCAGACCAACAATCAACACCAAACTACGGACAACAGCCCCAAACTAATTGCCCGAAATGCCAATACCCCTTGCAGCAGGGTGCAACAGTGTGTCCGAATTGTAATACACCCGTCAAGGGCAGCACACCGCAACCTACTCAGCAAAACAAGCCACAGCAGAGCAATCATCGCCCCACTGTTATCAGTTCAATTGACGAGAATAACCAAAATCAATATTTCAACAACGGCGACGGAGTTTCATTCGGACAACCCCACCCACAACAGCAACCGAAACAGAATACCAAGCCCCCATTCGGCGGCACGGTAAATCCCTACATTCAAAAAATGTTGGAAACGGAATTTACCCTCAAACCCATAAAAAAGGAAAACGAAAGGCACCAACCTCAAGAACTCTCGTTTTCAGGTGATGAAGTTGTTCTCAACCGTGGCAACCTTGAGCAGAACAATCTGTCAATAACCTCACGTACACAAGCAACAATCACCTGCGAAGATGGCAGGTTCTACATCATTGACGGAAGCGATTTCAAAACGACATTCGTTCAGGCAAAAAACAAGACCGAATTGCACGACGGTGACATTATCCTTATGGGCGACCGTATGTTTGAGTTTCACTATTAAAAACAAGGAGGCGTAATGGCAGAAGTACCGCAAAAATGCAACCTGTCGGCGGGACAATCTATCGGAAACCGATATATGGTGGATAAACTTTTGGGCGAAGGTTCATTCGGATTAGTATATAAAGTCCATGACAAATCTGGCAACCTTTACGCTTTTAAGTTATTGAAACTATGGGAAATACCGCCAGACGTCAGAGAATCCTTGACGGCAAGGTTCAAGATGGAATTTGAAACTGGACAGATTCCAAGCGAATACCTTGTCCATTCGGTTGATTACGGGATGATACTCGGCAACCCATTCATTGTCATGGAGTTTTGCAATGGAGGAGATGTGATGGCATATTCCCAAAATCATAACCTCAACCTTTCAAAATTTGCTTGCCATGTGCTTTACGGGCTTAATGCCTTACACAAAGAAGGCAAGGTTCACAGGGATTTGAAACCCGAAAATGTACTGGTAAAACCCGATGGCAAGTTTGCGCTTACTGATTTTGGAATTTCAGGCGACAGAAACAAGCATCTTACGGAGGTCAATTTCTTAGGCAAACCGCTTCAAGTATTCGGGACGTATGCATATATGCCGCCCGAACAGGTGAAACCAGTAAAACATGCTCCGATAGTTTTGCCAACAACGGATATTTTTTCATTCGGCGTGATGATTTATCAGTTGCTCACAGGAGCTATGCCTTTCGGAAAACTTGAAGACCAAGGCGATCTTGTGCCATACATCAAAAATGGACGTAACGGCAACTGGGACAGAAGGTTGCTATTAAATAGCGAAAAAGGACGGCTTTGGGAAACTTTAATCGAAGGGTGTCTTCAACCTGATTACAAAAACCGTATTCAGACCACTACACAGGCTTTAAATTTTGTTCCTGAAAAAGGTTTTTCCGATAGAGGACCCCAAAAAAACATAATGGAAAAATCGTTCGCCACGTCAATAAAGAATGGCCTGAAACTCAAAATTATGCAGGGCGAAGAATACGGCAAAGAATATCTACTGACCGACCTGAAAAGCAATTACGGGCAGATAATCAGAATGGGACGAAAGGATGAAACCGTGTTCAACGAAATTGAAATCCAGGAACAACAAAGCAGCTATGTGTCAAGGATGCATTGTTGTTTTGAATATTATCCAAACACTGGCGAATGGGTAATCCGCGACGGGCAATGGCGCAACGAATGCAAACGTGCATCGCGCACGAGGGAACGCTATCCATGCGGTTCATGTCCATCTCCATGCAACGGAATGAAACAATGGTTTTGGAAATCATCTCTCAATGGCACATACCTGAATTCACAGGAAGTTTCACAAAACGGAATGATTATCAAGCCCGGCGACATTATATCAATTGGCGACACAAAAATAAGAGTAGAAGGGTACTAACATCTTAACGCACAACAAAATGGCAACAAGTAAGACGCAACCATACAAGAAACAGACCTTTGCCGGTTCGGTAGCAGCAGGATTAGGCTCTATTTTCAAAGCGGGCGGCAAAAAATATTACATTTTGGAACATAAGGTTACTTCCAAATACCACAAGGCTGGCGAATGGCAGGAAATCATTGTCGACAATATCGAACTCGGACGTTCGAGCAAATGTCAGGTTCAGTTTGACGAGAGTTTTGCCACAGTCTCGGCACGTCATGCCGCTATCATCAAGGACGGCGACAATTGGAAACTCATCCAACTCTCGCACACTAATTCAACGCTATTGAATGGGCAAAAAGTTGAGAAAGAATGGTATCTCCAAAACGGCGATGAAATCCAACTCTCGGTCAACGGTCCAAAACTCGGCTTTATCATTCCTACGGGTGCAAAATCCACCGTCGGCACGATAGGCTTGACAAGACGTTTAAGCCTTTTCCGCCAACAGGCTTTGAGACCGTACAAGACGGCAATTACAACATTATGTGTGGTGCTGCTACTGTCAATCGCAGGCTTCTCGTACAAAATTTATTCCGACAAGCAGGAATATGAGACCTACAAGAAGGAAGTAGCAGAGCTGCAGAAAAAAGCAGAAGAAGAACGTGAACAAATTAGACGCGAGGCTGACGAACGCGCAAGAGAGGCGGAGGAAGCCCGTAGGAAAACTGAACAGGAATTGGACGAAAACAAACGCAAACAAGCTGAATATGAGCAGCAACTTGCCGAGATGGAAAAACAAAGGGAGGCTGACCAACAGGCCATTGCCAATCTCAAAAGCAACATCGCCAATTTGAAAAACAAAGTGGCTACCACTGTAGGACCTCTACCAGCCGAATTGAAACAATTCGAGAAGGATATTCTTTTCCTCTATGTTTCAGAGGTCAGGGTAAACGGCACACCGCTGAAAATGGCAAACGGCAACAATCTTGGTTGGACGGGAACTGCATTCCTTTGCGATGACGGCAGGGTTATTACGGCCAAACACTGCGTTGAAGGCTGGCTGTTCGACGCTGATGGCACATTGTCAATACTGGATAAAGACAGCCAACAAAAACTTTTGATATATCTGTTTTTCCCAGATCAAACGAGAATAGAGGCAGATGTCAACCTATACAACGCCCATCAAGAATTTGTTTTGAAATCAACACAATTCAGGACAGGACAAACCGGTTATCTTCAGACTGATGACGGCAGGAAATATGCGGCCTGCACTCGTTGGGGCAACGACTGGGCATACGCCGACGCGGGACGCAGAGGCAGCATACATCGCAACGGCTCGACAGCCCAAAATCTCAAAGCAGGTCAAAAACTTTCAGTTATGGGTTTTCCTCTCGGAATTGGCGGCGGCGACCGCTCGCAGCGCGATATCACACCTTTGTTCAGCACTTGTACTGTAGCCCACGACAAAGGACTGCAAGGCGGCATAATCGAAGTATCAGAAAACGGAACAGACCAAGGCAACAGCGGCGGACCAGTTTTCGCCAACAACAACGGTACAATTGAAGCCGTAGGATTAGTTTCATACGGTAACGGCAGCCGTGGCAAATTGGGCGGCATGTGTTCGGTAAGTCAATTTTAACAGATTAAACTATGCAAAAGATACTTTTAACATTAATAGCCATCATCATTTTCAACGTATGCAACGCACAGCGCATCAATGATTTCTTCAAGAAATCGCCGCTACAGACAGCGATTGAAAATTCGATAAAACCAGGGTTGTTTATTGTACGTCAGAATTTTGTGTTGAGGAAAAACTCCACCGGCGAGTATTTCACTCAAAACGGAAGGAACGAGTTTTCTTTCACCTATTCGCTCGCTGTAAAAACATCGGGTGGATATTACATCAACATTAATGCTGCCGAGCCGTGGAAAGATGACAAAAGTTTCCAAAAACTCAGCAATGCACAGGATTATACGCCCGTAATTTCCAAGACATTCGTTTCAAGACTTGACGACAAAGCAGAATATATCAAAATCGACACAGGAAGTATCAAGCAGGTTGTTAAAAAACAGCCTTTATTTCTGAAAGCCGATTCGTCATCCGACAACAGAACGTTTTTGCCATTGAGTTTCAAGCCGCAGGAATATTTTACGGTTTGGATAACGATTCCTGATTCCATGGATTTGCAAAAAACAACTTCCGCAAAAATGATTTTCTACACGGCAACCGAAAACGAAGTTGCGACCGGAAATATCACCGTTCCCGAAAACAACGACAAAATACTCGGCGGAATCATTGTTGCTGCCGGTGGCAGTAAAATCGCCGTTATGGAATTCCAACTTGCAGGTATTATTGTTCCAGACGGCGACAAATGGACAACTGTTATGTTGCCTATTGAGAAAAACTCCGTTACATCAACCACAGACACTCCGATAGAATTAACGCCCATACAGATGGACAACAACACACCCAAAAACAAGAAAAAGAAAAATGAAAGGAAACACCAATAACGAACATTGCCTTCAAACAACGTTTATGATGGCGGCAAAATCATTTGTCGGCATGGTCAGGGACAATAACGAGGACAATTTCCAATGTTCTTCAGACCTCGACAATGCAACTATGCAATGGAAAAACAACGAGAATTGCGCCTTGTCAAACAAAGGTGCGCTCCTCGTTGTCGCCGATGGCATGGGTGGTATGAATGCCGGTGAAGTGGCATCTGAAATTGCCATAGAAACTGTCAAAGACTGCTTTCGACCCGAAAACATCACAGCTGACGTTTTAAGAACACGCTATACAATCGAGCGTTTTATGAACAACGTAATCACCGAGGCTGACAACCGCATAAAAGCCACCGCCAAAGAACGTCCCGAAACCAAAGGAATGGGAACGACAATGGTAATGGGCTGGGTAAACTGCGACAAACTTTATGTCTCTTGGTGCGGAGATTCGAGAGCTTACGTTTTCAATCCGTCCAAAGGATTAAAACGATTGTCAAAAGACCATTCCCTTGTTCAGGAACTTGTTGACAGCGGTAAAATTTCTAAGGAAGACGCCTTTGATTATCCTGACAGCAATGTCATCACAAACTGTCTTTCTGCCGTTGCCCAAAAAGCAGAACCGTCAGTGCTTGCAATGCCGCACAAATTGGAGCAAGACGACATAATTTTGCTTTGTTCCGACGGTCTTTGCGGACTTATCAGAGATTCCGAAATTCAAAGTGTTATCACTCAGAATCAGAATGATATGACCGCATGCTGTGACGCATTGATAAAAGCGGCTTGTGAAGCAGGCGGACACGACAACGTAACTGTTGCGCTCTGCAAGATGCTCACTGTAAAAGATCCGGAAAACAAATCAGAGCCTGAAAACAACGGCAGAAAGACATGGATTAATTTTGGAGTGGGTGTTGTTTTGGCTTTGTTAATTGGCTTGGCTGTTTGGTATTTTTTTCCGTCGGAGAAAAGCAATGTGGCAACCGAAAACAAGCAACAGACTGAAGACACGACAAAAAAAAAGGAACAAAATCCGAAGGAGACTCCATCGGAGAACGATGGTACAACGAAAGACCATAAAAAGAAATATGTTTCAAAATCAACGTGTACAGATAGTGTAACCGCAGAACTTACGATCAATAAAGACAATACGAATAATCTCGTAATTAGAGTGGCGACATTTCCTCCAATTGTGTTTAACAATTTTAAATACAATACGAATAGCGACACGATAAATGGCGCATACAATTTTGAACATGATAATTATCGGTGTTGGTTTAAAAGCTCCGATTTTTATGCTGGTGTGATAAACGGTCGAATGGTGATTGAAAAAACAGAAGGTAATATATTCCGTGATTCTGTTACCCTCTACAATGTTCCATTAAAACTTCCTGCGCAAAATAACAATAATTCTAATCTTAATACTGGCGGAGGGAAAATAGGAGATATAAAGCCACCAATAGTACCTCCTACTACTTTGGGAGGCTCCACTGGTGACGATGTTAATCCCATTAAAGACACAACAATCGATCCTATAACAAAAAGTTCAGCAGATGACCTTTTTAACTAACAGGCAACAACCATGATAACGATAACCATAGGTCGCAACGACCAAAACTCAGTGCAAATAGCCGAAGATTTCAGGCGCGTGTCGCGAAATCACGGGAAAATCGACGTATGGGAAAACGGCGAACTGAAATTAACCGATTTTTCCACATACGGCACGACCATCAACGGCAAATTAGTACAAAATGACACCGTTGACATCAAAATCGGCGACGAAATAATCCTCGGCGGCGAGTGCACCTTGAATTGGGGAATCATCGAAAAATTCCTGCCGAAACCTCAGACTATGGGCAATAGCAAGGAGACAATTGTATTTTACGGCAACGACAACAATGGAAACGACAACAAAGGCAGCAAGGAAACCGTCATCTTTTACGGCAACGACAAAGATGGCGACAATACCACTCAAAACGGCAAAGAAACGGTTTTCAACAACACCACAAAAAACGGCAAAGAAACCGTTATATTAGGCGACGACAGCAAAATAAACGACTTATACCGTACTACGGGCGATGTCGTGGTTCAAAAAGGAAGTTCGCTGAGCAACACAAATTCGGAATCATTCCACAGCCGAAGCGGCAAATATTGGTCAAACAAAGAAGTCAACAGTTTCCTGAAAAAATGGAATTGGGGAGCATTCTTTCTGAGTTTCGTATGGGGCTGTTTCCACAAAATATATTGGCCATTGTACATTTTGGCCGCCAACTTGGTAGTGTCTGTACTTCCGTTTTTGATGAAAGGCGACGATTTGATAATCGCAGTCGCTATTATCACTTGGATTGTACACTTGGCAGTCTTTGTAGCGGCAGTTTACCTTGGCATCAACGGCAGCGAACTAGCATGGAAACTCGGCGTCTGCAACAAAGACTTGTCCGAGTTCAAGAAAAAAGAAAAACGTTGGACGACGGCAGGTTTCATCACGTTTGGTGTTGGAATATTGGCGATAATAGTCGCAACGATATTTTTAATCGATAAAATGTAAAAGTTATGGAAAAAATACGCATAGGACGTGCTGACAGCAACGACATTGTTGTTGACGAAAGCAACACCCACGTGTCAAACGAACACGCCGTCATCACCAAAGAAGACGACGGCACTTACACATACGAAGACCGCAGCACCAACGGCAGCAAAATCAACGGTCAGATTGTCCACAAGCAGACTGTCAAAATTGAACCCGGCGACGAAATAATCCTTGCCGGACAATACCATTTGCTTTGGAATGAAATTGACAATCCGAGTCGACATACTGTCATTCGTGTCGATCCTAATCCACATGACAGAAATCAATCCGAAAACGTCCAAATCACCACCCCCGCCGAAGGTATGGTTTGGGACAACCGTTACCGCCTTGTGAGAAAACTCGGCAACGGCGCGACGGCGCAAGTTTGGGAAGCGTTGGACACCAAGGCGGGAAACATTCAAGTAGCCTTGAAAATATTCACCGCTTTCGGCAAGATTGGCACAATAGGATTGCAACTTTTTGAAAAAGAGTTTGTATCCGTGCATGGCATGATTCAGACCAACCTTTTGATTCCCAACAGTTACGACACTTTCGGCAACATTCCGTATCTTATATCGAAATATTGTCAAAAGGGGTCTGCCAACAGTCTGAGGGGCAGGTTGGACGAAGAAGGACTTATCAGATTCATGAGAGACACCGCACAGGGGCTTGACTATCTGCACACCCACGGCATCGTGCATCAGGACATCAAACCCGAAAACATTCTCATTGACGATGACGACAACTATGTATTGACCGACTTCGGAATCTCCAATCAGTCAAACGCCAAGAATACATACGGAACCCCTGCCTATAAGGGTCCTGAACGTTATCAAAGTGATGAAACCATTCCCGAATCCGACATTTGGTCATTCGGTGCGACGGTTTTTGAGATGATAACCGGCGACGTGCCATTCGGTGATGAAGGTGGATTGACTCAGGCGGCAGGCGAACAGATTCCCGCGCTCCCCGCCGATTTCAAAAACAAAAAAATCCGCGACATTGTAACTCGTTGTCTTGACTCCGACCCACAAAAACGCCCGACAGCCGGAGAAATCGTAGGTGAACTTGAAGACAACGACAACCGCAAAAAAATGTGGATTGTAGCAGCAGCGGTTGCTGCGCTGATTGCCATTGTGTCGCTAATCGCAGTTAACCATTTCAGATTGAAAACTGTGTACTACAAAGACTACGCTGAATATTGGGGTGTGCCGAAAGGCATTCACGAACTTAGCAGCAACGAGAGGCAGCACAAAGAAATGTACTACAAACTAGAAATCAAGCGCGGCAAAGTACTGTCAATCACACTTGTCAACAACAAAGGCATTACCGTCCGTCACCACGACAGCGAGACGATGAACAACCGCTTCTCTCACGCCGAGTACAAATACACCGACCACGGAAAACTCCGCCTCGTGGAAATATTTGACGAGCAAGGCAAAATGCTCTACAAAATCGAATATGACGAGGATATGAAGACGGCGACCTACCGTCAGTGCGACGAATTGGGTACGGAAATGTTCCTTCCTGCCAACACCACAAGCACTGATTTTGTAAAGCAAAACACTTGGGGCGATGAGTTCAGCAACATTCAACGACTTACACTCGAATTTGACAAAGACGGTCTCTTGACAAAGAAAATGTACCTCGCACCGGGCAACAAACAAGCTCATGACGGCAACAACATATATGGAATTTCCTACAAGTACGACGAAAAAGGACGACAGACGGAAGTCTGCTTCCTCGGCAAAAACGGTCAAATAACGGCAAACAACATCGGACTTGCAATCAAGGAATTCGTATATGATGAATACGATAATATCGTAGAATACCACTATCTTAATCCTGAAAGGAAAGCGGCGAGGGACGACAACGGCGCAATTGTCTTGAAAGAAACCTTTGACGAATACGGGAACTGCCTGTCGGAACAATATTTCACCATCGAAGGCGAGCCATCAATACGCACCGATATGAACGTACACAAACTTGTATATGTCCGCGACCCTCAAACCGGACTCACAATCGAAAAACTTGCATACGGCACTGATTTAAAGCCAGTTTGCACAGCACAAGGCTGGGTGAAAGAAACGGCAGAATATGACGAAAACGGATTTTACAAGGAAATAAACCTATTTGACGAAAATGGCAACCCCGTCGTATATTCATCCGATGAATCAGATGCGGTAAATTATCATAAGCAGTCAATCATAAACACGCCAACCGGTTTAACAAAAGAATTTTGCCATTATGATTCTTACGGAAACCCGGCACTCGATCCCAACGGAGTGTTTAAATGCATTATTGAATACGACACCGTAGGCAACGAAATCAGAAGACTTTTTTTGGATGCAAACGGCAACTTTGTAAAAATAGATGGCGACGAGTGTCAGAGTGAACTCGTCTATGACGAAAAAAACAACCTCATAAAGGTTATTTACGAAGATGCAGACGGCAAATTCGCCAACACAAAGGACGGAATAGCCATACAAGCCATAGAAAGGGACAATTACGGCAGACAAATAAAACTTTTGTTCTACGACAAAAGCGAAAATCTCGCAGAAATAAATGGCTGGGCATACCGCACTTTTGAATACGACGACTTCGGAAACCTTAAAGTAATAAAATGGTATAAGGCAAATGGCAGACTATGTGAAACATCCTCCGCCATAAAAACAATGGATTATGACCCAAACACCAACTTTTGGATTAAGACGACTTGGGCAGATGAAACCGGCGCTACAACCTCCGAGGATTACTACGAACACGACAACATCGGAAACATAGTCAAAAAATACACCCTCGACAAGAACAAGCAACTTGACGGCGTGGTAATCAACTACAAGTACGACACCCAAAACCGCGAAACCGCCCGCTACGCCACAGACCTCAGCGGCAAAAGAATCAACTTCTCCGACGCCACATACTGCGAAGACAGAAGCGAAAAATATGACCAGTTCAACCACTGTTGTATAACATCATACTGGGACATAAACGGCAACCCGACTACATACAAAACTGGTGTCCACAAATACGAACAAGAATTCGACCATAGGGGAAAGGTTGTTCACGAAATATCATACGGCATCGACGGAAATCCTGCAAAAATAGACGACGTGGAGGGCAAATGCGTTTATGATGCACGAGGCAATATGATAGAGCTTTCGGTTTATGACGGATATGGGAAACCGAGCATAGGTTCTGACGGGTTCCACAAGTCAGTAATGACATACGACACTAAAAACCGTGAACTCACACGAGCATACTTCGGCACTAACAATCAGCCGATAGTTTCTAAAGAACTTGACTACCATCAACGGAAATATACCTACGACGACAAAGGCAACATCCTCACCGAAGAATACTACAACGAAAAGTCAAGTCCGACGATACCCTCTAACAAAGGCTTCTTTAAAAAGCAAAACACATACGATGACAAAGGACACATAACCATGCAGGAATGGTTCGGTACATCCGACAAGGAGATAACACTGAAGTATGCAAAAATAACATCCAAATACGACGACAACGGCAATTTGATAGTGATTGAAAGATATTCAACCTCGCAATGCGAGGAGGTTTACAAATACACCTACAACGACAAAAACCAAAAAACCGAAGAGTATCAGTATGACGGCAACAACAACTTGCAACTCAAGACCCTCTACGACGAATACGGCAACGACTACGAGTATTACCAATACAACGGCAAAAAGCAATGGCAGTACAAATTCGTAATCAAATACGCAGACGACAACGACACGCCTTTGCGTATGAACGCATACGAGCCGCCTAACAACTTCATCGCTTACCGCACGTACAATGCGGTGCAAGATAGTTGGAGCGATTGGCAGTATCCAAGTCAAAATTCTAACAATCAATCATCCAACAATTCGTGGCTCAACGACTTCAAAAAACTGAAGTGTCCATACAAAATCAACAACGAATACTCCATCACAAAATGCAGCGTGTCTGGCAACAACGTAACAATCACGATAAAAGCCACACAAGTGTCCAAATACGAAACAAGCAAGACCGACAGTGTCAGAAAAGATATCAACGGCTACAAGACTAATTATTCGTCCAACAAGCCGTCCAACTGCACACTCCGCATCAACGTGATTGACAAGGCAAACAGAGATTGGTTCACACTATAAACGGAAAATACTATGAAAAAAACCGTCATGATTTTCGCCGCCCTGCTGATAATATCAGCGGCGGCGTTTGCCCAGAACGATATGTCGTATCAGGCGAAAAACTACCGGAGCTCAATCAAGACATTCTTGCAGGAGGAAGGCTTTTCGCCATACATAGACGACGAAGACGGAGCATTATGCTTCAAAAAAGAGGGATTGTTCTACTACATCTATTTTGCGGGCAGCGACCCTGTATTCGTGGAGTTTCACAGGGAGAATCTTGGCGCGGAAGACGCCAATGCAGAGGCTGTAAGCAAGGCTGTCAATCAATCCAATATCAACCAAAGATGCGTCAAACTAATGATTACAGCCAAAGGGAATGTGGCGTTTTCCATAGAGTTCTTCTCAACAGATACCGAAGAATTCAAGAGAACGTTTTATTCAAACATACAAGCATTTGCATCTGCAAAAGACTATGTCGTAGAAAAATACGACGAATACAATGGTCCGGGAGAAAGCCCGGCCCCATTCAACATTTCGTCCGTTTATATAGGTAATGTTACATCATCGTACAACATTATCACGGATTACGGCAACAGCATCTATTCTTCTACAACACAATATCTCAGACCACAAATGTTCATCGATGTAATCAACGAGGGCAACTACGACATTTACGTCAAGTTTTTTTCCCCCGGAGGCCTTTCCACGGGAAGTTCATCGCCATCGGGTTATTCATTCAGCAATACCTTGAATCTGAAGAAGGGCACCAAGGAGTATTATATGTCAGGATGGGGAAGCTCAACAGCTGGACATTGGCAATCAGGTTCCTACAGAATGGAATTCTACTACAACAATAAACTAATCTATACTAAATACTTCAACATACTGTAAAAATGGAAAACAACGACAGGAAAACCGTAATCACCGACCTTAGTGAAACAGTAAAAAAATACGTACAATACGACGAAGGTAGGGAAACCGTTCTGAGCGACCTCAGCAGTACGGTAAAAAAATACAATAACAACGAACCGGAACCCAAAGCAACTGTTCTGCCTTACGAAAAAATGCTTTGGGACAACCGTTATATGCTTGAAAAAAAACTTGGCAACGGCGCGACGGCCCAGGTATGGAAAGCTATTGACACAAAAGCCGATAACATCGAAGTCGCAATAAAAATATTCTCGGCATTCGATATGGCTGGCGCACAAGGGCAACAGCTTTTCGTTAAAGAATTTACAAGTGTCCACAATCTCAAGCACCCGAATCTTCTAACCCCATCTGGCTATGACATTTGTCAAAATGTACCATACCTAATTTCAAACTATTGCGAAAAAGGTTCTGCCTCATCTTTGGTCGGCAAAATTAGCACCGAGGAAGTCGTCAAATTTTTGAAAGGAACGGCAGAAGGATTGAATGTTTTGCATAAGCATGACATTGTACACCAAGACATTAAACCCGACAATGTTTTGATTGACAATGATGACAATTATGTGCTGACCGATTTTGGCATCACAGGTCAAGCCGACAAGGAAATCAGAGGGGGGACACCGGCGTACATGGCACCAGAATTTTTCTCATCACAAAGGCGTGTTGCAACATTTGAGACGGATATCTGGGCATTAGGCGCAACGGTATTCGAAATGATAACAGGTGACGTTCCATTCGGCAACGATGGCGGCACTGCACAGGCGAAAGGTGCAAAAACACCTGTACTTCCTAAAAAATTCAAACACAAAACAATACGCAGTATTGTGTACAGATGTTTGGATGCCAACCCTCAAAAAAGACCGACAGCAGAAGAAATATTGTCGGAACTGCACAAATTAGAAGACAAAAGGAGACTTTTCTGGCTGATTCCTACAATCATCGCAGGCGTTGCAGTAGTGGCATTATGCGTCTATTACCTATTTTTCTACAAAGACCCCGACTTGCTACTTGCGGAGCGCAAACTGCACAAATACAAACAGCTCATAGAAGACTGCCGCACTCTCGTTGCCGACACGTTGCAGAGTACAAAGACGGAAAACCTCCTCAATGCGAAGCTCAAACTCAAAGAAATCAAAGATTTGGAGGATAAATTCTCCAAATTCTTCCCCAACGACTACAACCAATATTCCGGACTTGAACACCTTGACAAAGTATTCAGGCAGGAAAGCCTTCGTAATGCACAACGAGCTATCAGGCAAAAAGACCGCTCGTTGATAAAGCCATTTCTAATGATTTCGAGGGATTTGTTTTCAACGGAAGGCATCACCAAAGCCATCCAACTTATAGAAAACAACGCTCCTACCGACGAGGAAATCAAAAATGCTATTCAACAAGGTATTAACGAATTACAATAAATGATAAATATGATGAAAACAATTGCAATATTGATTCTGGGAGTTTTGATGCTGTCCTCATGCGCCAACGACAATCAAAGCTACATAGAAGAACTCGAGAAAAAAATCGAGGAGTATGAGGAGAAAGAGGTCGCCAACAACAAGCTTAAGTCAGAGTTCTGCGCTCAGCTTGAAACATTCGGCAATACGCAGGACAGCCTTCACATCTTGGAAGGTAGGATTGACAGCCTTAAAGCTGTCATCAAATCCAAAGGCAAGGCATCTGCCGACGATAATGCATCGCTTAACGCTATGCTTGCCCAAATCGACAGCTATCTCGCAAAAAACAAAGACCTTGCCTCAACCCTCAACAAAAAAGACTTTCGAGGTAAAGACGAAAAACAAATCGTAAACCTTCTGCTCAAAAGCCTTGCAGACAAGGAAAGACAGATAGCAATGATGAAAGAAGAAATAGACAACCTCAACAATCAAGTCGCAGGACTTAAAGTGGAAAACAGAAACCTCGTTGCAAATTTGAATAAAAGTGCAAATGCCATCGAAGACAGAGACAAGACCATCAACGAACAAAACAGAGAATTGTCGTCATTGACACTCTCAAATCTTTCTGTCAATTTCCCCAAGGGATTGCTCGGCAATGACAGAAAAGCCAAAAAAATCGACTATCTGGGTTTTGCATTTACAATCAACAAAAACAACCGTGCTGTCAATCAGTCAATAACAGTCTATATCCGTGTTACTGACGGCAACGGCAATTTACTTCGGTCTTCCGACAACAACCTGTTTGATTCAGACGAGGGCAAAATTGGCTATACGGTAAAAAAGAACGTCAACTACAACGGCGCTACCATCAACGACTGTGTGGATTGGAACTTTGCCAAGGGAACATTGAAAGCAGGAGATTATATTGCGACCTACTATATGGACACACATAAAATCGATCAAAAATCTTTTTCGATAAATAAATAAGTCCATACTATCCACCGCCATTCCCTCGTTACAAAACCAAAACACAAAAAACACATCATCATGAAAGCGAAACTAACATCACTAATCGCCGCGCTAATAATATGTGCCAATGCCGCAGCGCAGACCTCGCCCACGGCAATCACCATCAATGCGCCGGACGTAGTAAAGACACTGTCGAACCTCGCACCCGGCACATACGACATCACAATCAAAGGCAAAATAGACACCGCTCAGCTCAACTGGAAAAATGGACACGTCCACAGCAATTGGAAAGTGTCAAAAAACATAACAATCAACACCCTGGACATGTCGCAAACCACTGGAATCGATTCCATATATGACAGCGACATGTTTCGGCTCGAAAACGGATTCCGACGCCCAACAACATTCATCATCCCCAACAAGACCAAATACATCAACACAGAATTTATGGAGACAGTAGTAGCAACACCCAAAAATAAATACTACAAGAGTGTTGATGGCTTCTTACTCTCCAAGGATGGCAAAACCCTCCACCACTGCTGCATCATCGATTCACGACTAATCATAATCCCCGAAGGCGTGAAAACAATCAAAACCAACGCAATAGCAGTATCTAAGTACGACACCTACGAGCGAAAGAGGAATCTTGCCTTAGCAGTAAAATTACAGGGCGTAAAAGTCACAAATATAAACGATACAACATCCAACGAGATGGGCGAAGCGGCACTAAAATGGCTCACCTCACCCGCCAATGGACGTGAAATCTCAGAAAGCGACACTGCACTCAACGGCGACAACGGCCTCATCTATATACAACTGCCAAATTCAATCACTACTTTGGAATACGAATGCTTTCAAGGCGACTCCCATCGTTGGAAAATCGCAAACATCCCCGACAACCTGCAATCCATCGGAAATGATGTCTATGAGTATTTCACAACGGACATACCAGCCACCAACAAGCACTTAACACAAAAAGAAGGCATCATCTACAACAAGAACCTTACAAAGATAATCTACGCCAAAAAATACAAAGGAGCACTATCTGTGCCAGCCACGGTAACAGAAATAGGCGACGAGGCTTTCTATTACAACAGAGACCTTACATCGATAACTCTGCCAGAAGGCATCAAAACAATAGGGTACAGAGGACTCGCTGCCACAGGCGTGAAAACAATGCAATTGCCGCAGTCTCTCGATTCCATCGGAGAGGAAGCATTCTACGCCTCCAAATTTACAAGCATCAACATACCGGGCAGCGTCAAAGAAATCCCGACATACGCTTTGGCCGGATATTATTGGCTTTTGGACGACAACGACACAATGAAAATCGACATTCAGGACGGTGTGGAATGTATCGGCGACAACGCATTTGCATACCGCACAGGCTGCGGCAAAATGAATATAACAATACCAAAATCGGTAAACAAAATCGGAGCAAACGCCTTCACAAGAAACATCAACGAAATCACCATAGACATCGACGACATCGACGACTGGTACTGCACATTTGACAAAAACAACTGGAAAAACTGTTGGGCGGGCTACTCGCTGTCGTCAATGGATGTATCACAGGCATTTTCAAGCATGATTCCCGATAATCTCTCTGGCGACGAACTGAAAAAAACAATCTTGCAACTATATTTCATCATTGGCGTCGTAGCCAATTGGGAAGTATCCACAGAATCAGAAGGCAAACAAGTGGTAGAAAGGCAAAGCATTTACGAAGAAATGCTCCAAGACGGCATCGAAAAATACCAAGACCTCATCATACCCATCGACAACGAATGGCAGAACGACGACGGCGAAACCATCCAGAGCCACATCGACCTCGTCCGCCCGTATTTCTACAAACTATAACATAGCCCCATCCAAACAAAAAAGGCGCTGCTCAATGCCGCGCCTTTTTTCTATCATTTAGCTGTCGTAATCACTCAAAACAGCAATACCATCAATTCCGCTATCAGCACCCTGAAAAACATCGTCAGCGGATATACCGTGGCGTATCCAACTGCCGGAGCGTCCTTTGCTGTAAGGCTGCTTGCGTATGCCAATGCGGGCGGGTCGGTATGGCTGCCCGCAATGATGCCCGTAAGCGTAAAGTAATTGACCTTGCAGAACTTCCTGCCCACAAAACCCATTACCAGCAACGGAATGAATGTGATGATGAAACCATATCCAACCCACGCCAAACCGCCGTTTGTTACAGTTTCCACAAAACCGTCGCCAGCCTTGATGCCGACGCAAGCGAGGAACAGCGAAATGCCTATCTCGCTGAGCATCAGGTTGGCAGACTGCGTGGTGTAAGTTGCGAAACCGAATTTAGGACCAAATTTAGCCAACAAAATCGCAATGATAAGCGGACCGCCCGCAAGACCAAGTTTAAATGGCTGCGGAACGCCAGGAATTGCAATCGGAATACTTCCAAACAAAACACCGACAGCAATGCCGATGAAAATAGTAGTCAAATTGGGATGGTAAAGGCGGCGCATCGAGTTGCCGAGCTTGTCCTCAACGCCAGCGATAGAAGCCTCAGTGCCGACCACCGAAACAGTGTCGCCGAGTTGCAGCCTCAATTCCCTCGATGCCAACAAATCTACTCCCGAACGATTGACCCTCGTGATGTTGCAACCGTAAATCCTGCGCAACGCAAGGCTGCCGAGCCTCTTGCCATTGACCTCCGGCTTTGTAACCACAATGCGGCGGTTGATGAACTGGCTGTTTTGCCTTACCCACTGCTGACGCTCCATAGGTATCTCCTTGCCAAACTGCGCGGTGATGGTTTCGGTATCCGATGCGGTGAGAATCACAAAAAGTTTGTCGTGCAGATGCAACACGGTTTCGGGAGTTGCAAGGGTGATGACATTGGTCTCCGACGACCAATGGCGCGAAACCACAAAATCCCTATCGGGAAAGAGTTTCTTAATCTCGCGGATAGTCTTGCCAGCGATTGCGGGGTTTTCCACCTCGAGAGAAACTGCTGTTGCGGCATTGGCGTCCTCAACTACGAGAGCGTCGATGGCGTCGTTTTCCTTCTTGAAGTCAATCTTGAAAATCAACTTCACCACAATCATACTCAATATAATGCCGATGACGCCGAGCGGATAAGCCACAGCGTAACCCATTGCCATAGTGGAATTTACCTCGCCTGTCATCTCCTTCAACGCCTGTTGAGCTGCGCCGAGGCCGGGAGTATTGGTCACTGCACCAGACATGATGCCCACCATCGTAGGTACATCTATGCCGGTGATAAAATGGAGAATCAACGCTGTAATCGCACCGAGCAACACCACGCCCACAGCAAGCGCATTGAGTGTGACGCCACCTTCCCTGAACGACGAGAAAAATCCGGGGCCAACCCTCATACCTATTGCGAAGATAAACAATATCAGGCCGAAGTCCCGCAGGAAATCGATAAGCACGGCATCCATGCTCAGTCCGAAATGACCCATTATGATGCCCACAAACAATATGAATGTAGCACCAAGCGAAATGCCGGCAATCTTCACCTTGCCGAGCAGAAGTCCGAGCGAGATTATAACGCCCAACAGCAGTATGGAATGGGCTATGCCCTGTCCACACACCAAATCAGTAAACCAATTCATTATTTCGTTTTAAAATTTGCGCAAAATTACAAAATATTTCAGCACGTGGGCATATCTTTAATAGAAATTTATCGTAAATTTATTTTTAAGCGGGATTTCTGAAAATATCCACATAAAAAAATTGTAACTCGACCAAAAAACAACTAAATTTGCGCAATTCAATCCCACAATTAACACTCAAAAAAAATGGAAGAAACACAGCAAGAACAAGTTCAAGTACAGGAACCAAAACCTAAACGCCTGCCCAAAATCCCAACCGAAATCATAACGATGGTTGGAAATTGGTGCATAATCATTGCATTGATAATCAGCTACGTACCAATGCACGGATGGCTACTCAGCAAATATTTTTGGCCGATATGGTTGATTGGCGTCGCACTCTCAGGCATCCAACTCGCTATGACCAAAAACAAAATCTCCGGCGCAGTAGGAGTGGCAGTGGCGGTCTTTGCGCTGGTGAAGTATTTGTAAGAGGAAGAAAACGCCTTTATTTTCGCCCCTCCACAAATATCTCCACAATCTTCTGCCTCAGCACGCTCAACTTCAAATAAGCGTGCCTGCCCTTGTTGAACAGCAAGCGCCACATTGCGCCGACGCGCTTCAAGTAGTCGTAGAAATGATGCGAAAAAATGCCCGT